>Ga0207886_10174_pt1 | contig 19872 bp, 14 predicted proteins | sample LinPmetageLP35_FD_184048 | JGI IMG/M metagenome (GOLD analysis project Ga0207886, IMG submission 184048) | Marine viral communities from the Pacific Ocean - LP-35 (SPAdes) | ecosystem: Environmental > Aquatic > Marine > Oceanic | place: Pacific Ocean | collected 2009-08-31 | reverse complement strand
GCTATCTCGACGGCTCTCGCTGGTATTCGCTGTGCTGTTGCTGGTGTGCTGCGGCACTTCGGCTTGGCTGCAATTGCGCTCGAACGGACGTCACGAGCAGGAGGTGATCCAACGCTTGTCGAGCGGGTTGGCCGCACACATCGCGGAGAATGCCGAACTGATGCGACCGGAAGGACTAAACCCTGTCGCGGTGAAGGATCTGTTCGACAAACTGATGGCGGTGAATCCTAGCGTAGAGGTCTACCTGCTCTCGCCTGACGGCCACATTGCGGCGCAAGCGGCGCCCCCCGGCCACCTCAAGCGCGACCGCGTCGACCTCGCGCCGGTGCGCAGACTGCTCGCTGGTGCGACGATGCCGGTCCTCGGTGACGATCCACGCAACTTGCAAACGCCCAAAGTTTTTAGCGCCGCGCCGATGCGCGTTGATGGCCGAGACGCAGGTTACGTCTACGTGGTGCTGCAGGGCGAGGACCACGACGCCGTTGCCGCGCACGTGGCGGCTGACAACGTTTTGCGGACAACGCTGTGGTCCATGGGGCTGGTGGCTCTTCTCGGGCTTGTAGCGGGCACGGTGGCGTTCTGGCTCATCACGCGGCCTCTGCGCGAGCTGACGGCTGTAGTCCGACGCTTCGAATCCGAAGGAATCGGATCGCTCGAAAGCCAAACGGCGGCGCTGGAGCGCATTGCGCGCGGTGGCGGAGAAATAGCGACACTGAGCCAGGCCTTCGTGCAGATGACGCGGCGCATTGCTGAGCAGTGGCGAGAGCTGACGCTGCAGGACCAGCAGCGCCGCGAACTCGTCGCCAATATCTCGCATGACCTGCGCACGCCCCTGACTTCACTACACGGCTACCTGGAAACGCTCCGACTGAAGGCCGGTATCCTCGACGACGAAGAGCGCCGCCGCTACCTCGACATTGCGCTCGGTCAGAGCCGCAAGGTTGGCCGGCTCGCACAGGAGCTATTTGAGCTAGCACGGCTTGAGTACGGCGTGGTTAAGCCAGAAAAGGAAAATTTCGCGTTGGCCGACCTGGTACAAGACGTGTTTCAGAAGTTCGAGTTGGCAGCAGGGGCGCGTCAGCAACAACTCAAGCCAGACATTGCGCCCGGTCTGCCCATCGTGTCAGCCGACTTGGGCATGATCGAGCGCGTGCTAACAAACCTGCTCGACAACGCCATCCACCATACGCCAGTAGGCGGCGCGATCGAGGTGCAGTTGCGTCCAACGAATACTGGGGTCGCGGTCCAGGTTAGCGACACCGGGCCGGGTATCCCAGGTGAACTTCAGAAGGGACTCTTCGTGCGTCCAGTGTTCATGAGCGGTGCCCGCAGCGATGGCTCACGCAGCGGTGGGCTCGGGCTGATGATCGTGCAGCGAATCCTGCAGCTGCATGGCAGCGAAATCCGGCTGGTGCCGCAGCCCGGAAAGGGTGCGGTGTTTCGCTTCCAGTTGGCGGGTGCCGCAAGTGGGTGATGTTGACCGCTATTGCGTGAGCCTGACCAAGGCTTGCGCGTTGTTCCACATGTCATGCTCGCTATACGCGTATCGGTCGGTTGCTCGCGACTCGTCGGCACTGCTTGCGTGCATCAAAGAGATTGCGGGAACGCGCGTCCATTACGGCTATCGCCGTGTGCACGTGATGCTGCAGCGGGAAGGCTGGAAAGACAACTCCGCTTCGTCCTATGGGGTTGAGCGCGCTCGATGAAAAACGCCTAAATGTGCCCGGTCCCGGGTGATCACTTGGGAGCACTCGACAGGCGCAGCGAGTTGGCATCGCTGCGAAATATCAAGGGGTGCTCGCCCGTCACGGCGCTTTGCTGCGTGTGCCGGGCATGCAGCACGATCTCTTGCACCCGGCTGTGATGGGGCGACTTATCGCACACAGGATCAGCCTGTGCCGCATCGCCTGTGAGCGCAAGTGCCTGGCAGCGACAGCCACCGAAATCCTTATGCTTTTCCGGGCAGGAGCGACAGGGCTCCTGCATCCAGGCATCACCACGGAAGTGGTTGAACGCCTCGCTTTGATTCCAGATTTCAGCAAGCGGCATATCTGCGACATTAGGAAAGCGCAAGCCAGGAATGGTCTGCGCCGCATGGCATGGCAAGGCGGTACCATCTGGCGTAACAGCCAGGAACACCGCTCCCCAGCCGCTCATGCAAGCCTTGGGGCGGGACTCGAAGTAGTCCGGCACCACGAACAGGATGCGCAGCCGGTTGCCGAGCTTCCCACGGTATGCATTCACCACCGCCTCGGCACGCTGCAATTGCTCCCGCGTGGGCATCAGCTGCGCCCGGTTGATCAGCCCCCACCCGTAGTACTGAGTATTGGCAAGTTCGAGATACTCGACGCCCATTGCTACCGCCATCTCGATGATGCGCTCGACATGATCGAGGTTATGGCGGTGCAGTACTACGTTCAGCACCATCGGATAGTCGTATTGCTTGATCAACAAAGCAATGCGTGATTTCAGATCGAACGTGCGCGTGTTCGACAGAAAGTCGTTCATCTCGCGCGTGGAGTCCTGGAAAGAAAGCTGAATGTGGTCGAGTCCAGCTGCCTTGAGACGGGCCAGCCGGGCCTCGGTCAATCCGATACCCGAGGTGATCAGGTTGGTGTAGAAGCCCAGTTGCCGCCCTTCGGCGACGAGTTCCTCAAGGTCGTCACGCAGCAGTGGCTCCCCCCCCGAAAAGCCCAACTGAGCCGCGCCCAACTGGCGCGCCTGGCGCAGTACGTCGATCCATTGTGCGGTGCTGAGCTCGTCGCGCCGGCGTGCGAAGTCAACCGGGTTGTAGCAAAACACGCAGTGAAGCGGGCAACGATGCGTCAACTCCGCAAGCAGCCAAAGCGGGGGCGACACAGCCGCGCCGTCAACAGGCAAGGTTTGCACGTCGGTCATTGGATCCACCCTTGGTCTGCGGCTGCTTGCAGGAAATCTTCCACGTCCTGCTGGAGTCCCGTCGAGCCGAACGCCTGCTCGAGCTCATTCACGAGCGTGGACAGGTCGCGCGAGCCATCACAGCGTTTGAGGATTTCCGCTGCGCTCTGGTTGAGCTTGACCATGCCTTCCGGATAAAGCAGTACGTGGGCTTGCTGGGCTGGCTCCCATTGCAGGCGAAACATTTTGGCAACGCGGGGTTTCTTGGGGATCGTCATTGTGGCGTGCTCAGCGAGTGGGATACGCGCGCTCAATCGCGTCAAGCATCGACCAGAGGACATCAAGTTTGAATTGCAGGATGTCGAGGGCGCGCTCTTGCTGCGCACGTGTCGTGAAGTGTGCCAGTGTCACCTTCAGGCCATGTTCGACATCGCGCTGTGCGAGCGTGATCCGGCTGCGGAAGTAGTGCAGACCACCGGCTTCGATCCACGGATAATGTTGCGGCCAGTTGGCTAGCCGGTCGCGGTGAATCTTTGGCGCAAACATTTCGGTCAGCGATGAGCACACCGCCTCTTGCCACGGCACGCTCCGTGCAAAATTCACGTAAGCGTCGACGGCAAAGCGTACACCCGGCACTACACGCTTGAGCGACCAGAGGTCTTGCTCAGGTATGCCTGCAGCCTCACCCAGCCGCACCCAGGCCTCGATACCGCCAGGGCTATCAGCATTCCCATCATGATCGAGAATTCTCTGCACCCAAAGCCGGCGGGTTTCGCGATCCGGGCAATTGGCGATGATGGCGCCATCCTTGCGAGGGATGTTGACCTGGTAATAAAAACGGTTGGCGATCCAGCCCCGAACCTGGTCGGGCGTCAGTTCACCATTGTTCATGCGCACGTTGAACGGATGATGGATGTGGTAGCCAGCGCCCTTTGCGCGCAACTGCACCTCGAACTCCTCAGGCGGCCATGCAGCGTCGGGGCTTGCGTTGGTTCGGCTCAAAGTTCGATCTCCATCCCGTCGTATGCGACCTCGACGCCGTATCGAGTCAGCTCTGCGCGTTCGGCGGAATCATCGTCGAGAATCGGGTTGCTGTTATTGATGTGGATGACGATCTTGCGGCGCGCATCCAGCGTGTTCAGAAATGCAAGCATGCCGGCGTCGCCGGAGAGCGGCAGGTGGCCCATTTCGTGGGCCAGCTTGCTCGACAAGCCCGAGCGCACCATTTCATCCTCGGTCCAGAAGGTTCCGTCCACCAGCACGCAGTCCGCACCAGCCATGGCAGTTGCAATGTGCGGCTCGATGACACCAAGGCCAGGAGCGTAGAAAGTCTTGCGCCCGGTATGCGTGTCCTCCAGCAAAATGCCGATGTTGTCGCCCGGATCGGGCTCGAGCCGGCGCGGCGAGTAAGGGGGCGCCTTACTGCTGAGTGGAAACGGCGTGATGCGCAGATGATGGATACCCGCCACCTCAAAAGGTCGTTGCAGTCCTGCCTCGGTGTCGAGCGTGATCGGCTGCCAATCCGTACCGCAATAGTGCGCCAGCACCCGCGTCAGGGGCAAACGTTCGGTCAGGTCCTCCCAGACCGAAGCTGTGCAATGCACACGCAGCCGCCCGCCTTCTCGCAGCATCATCAGGCCGGTGACATGGTCGACCTGCGCATCCATGAGCAGCACTGCGGCGATGCCTGTGTCGCGCGTCGCCCGCCCGGGCTGCAGCGCTGGCGTGGCACGAATCTGGGTCAGAATGTCAGGCGACGCATTGATCAGAAGCCAGTCCAAACCGTTGGTCGAGATGGCAATGGACGATTGCGTGCGCGCCAGCGCACGGACCGTACCCGCGCGATAACCCGCGCAATTGCGGCAGTTGCAATTCCACTGCGGGAAACCGCCTCCGGCCGAGGCGCCAAGCACGATGATTCTCATGAGCGTCATGACGAAACCGGGCAAAGCGCCGCGCGCAATGCCCGATTGAGAAACCTGGCCAGCGGACGCCGCGCCGAAGCTTGGCGCCCGCCGGCAAGACTACGGTGCTTTCACGCTGATCGCGATTGCACTGAAGTATGCAGAGACCGCCTGAATGTCCTGGTCGGACAATCCCTTGGCCATCATTGACATCACTTCGTGCGCCCGCGCGCCGGAGCGAAAGTCCTGCAGTGCTTTGACAAGATACTGCTCGTTCTGGCCAGCGAGATTAGGTGCGTCGGGTGCCTTCGACAAACCATCCGCGCCGTGACAGGCGAAGCATTGTGTGGCCTTGGCAGGCGCACCGCTGCCCGCCGCAATCGCCGGGGCTGCTGCCAGCATCAGCGCTGCGCAAAGACCGAGCAGCCCCTTACTCCGCCGCATACGACACCCTGTAGATTGCACCGGCGTAGTCGTCGGAGATCAGCAGTGAGCCGTCGGGCAGCGTCGCCACGTCTACCGGTCGCCCAAGGTACTCGTTATTCGACGTCAACCACCCTTCAGCGAAGACTTCGGTCTTGCCAGCGGTTCCGTCGGCCTTGACCGGCGTGTACATGATGCGCGCGCCGACCGGCGTTGTGCGGTTCCACGAGCCGTGTTGAGCGCTGAACACGCCGCCTTGATACTTGGCCGGGAACATCTTGCCCTTATAGAACGTCATGCCCAGGTCCGCAGCGTGTGCCGCCATTTCAACCTGCGGGAAAACCACACCGGACGGCGGCGTTTCGCTCTTGTATTCGACGGTGCGGATATGCCCACCGCCGTACCAGGGGAAACCGAAGTTCTCACCAGCCTTCGTGGCGCGGTTGAGCTCGCCCGGCGGAATATCGTCACCCATTCCGTCGACCTGGTTGTCGGTGAACCACAAGGTCTTGTCCTTGGGGTTGAAGTCCATCCCCACCGAATTGCGCACGCCACGGGCGAATACCTCGCGGTGCTTGCCGTCGCGGTCCATCCGGATAATGCCCATCATCCCGACCTTGTCATACAGGGCAACCTTTTCCTTGGGGGGCACATTGAACGGGTTACCCAGTGTGATGTAGAGCTTGTCGTCCGGGCCGATCCGACAGGTCCGGGCGGTGTGGTTGAAGCTCTCTTCTTCAACCGGGATCAGCTCCCCCTGGGGCACGACAGGTGCCGTGGCAACATCAGGACTCTCATAGAAAAAATCGGCTGCCGGGAATGCCAGTACGCGATTCTGTTCGGCGACATAAAGCACACCGTCCGGCGAAAAGCACAAGCCATTCGGAATCTTGAAACTGACAGACGGTGCGAACACCTTCACCTCATCGGCGACACGGCTCTTGGTGCGGTCGGAGACGGCCCACACGCGAGTCTTGCGCGTACCGACGAAAACCACGCCCGTATTGGGGCCAACTGCCATGTGACGCGCGTCCGGCACGATCGCATACAGATCGATCTTGAAGCCAGGCGGCAGCTTGACCTGCTTGAGATTGGCCTTGAGCGCCGCTGCGCGTGCCCCGCCCTGCGGCACCGTCTCGATGTTCAACGATGCCCCTGTGCTCTTGAACCCCTCCAGTTTCTGCATGTTGTCCTGGGCCTGTGCGGCAACGCTGCAGGATACTGCCGCGCAAAGCAACGCGAGTCTGGCTGCAAGCTTGCTTGTCATGTTTGTCTCCTCATGGATTTTTGGAAAAAGACATCCCCACACAGTCCGCCGAGCGGCTGCGCTTGTACTTCAGCGGTAATTGGGAAGGTCTAGAAGAAAAGCGGCGCCCGTTCGCAGCCTGCGTCCGATCTGACACAAAGGTCGTATCGCGCAGTTGCGAACATGACGCCCAACGCTCGTGTAGTCGACCCGCAATCAGCGGTTGGCGATGTACATCGTGATTTCAAAGCCAAAACGCAGATCGGTCGCTTCGGGTTTTTGCCATGCCATGGTTGTCTCCTATTTCGATTTTTGAATTGTGACGTTCATGCGGCTTTTGTGATGCCTCACGACAGCCGCGCCACTAATCGCAAACACCATGCCATCACCTAGATCCGACCGCATCACCGTCCATGGCGCGAACGCTCACGTCCCGCAGCGCCTGTGCTGATGCCTGTTGGCCGCGAGCAACGACATCTCGTACTGCGTAGCAGCGCCACTGCAATGGGATGTTCAGCGCTGATCCGTAACGGAACAGGCTGATTCGTTTCGATCCAGTTGTTCTGCAACGAAACAGCGATATACGGGTGCGAGATTTCGTGCGCAGGGTTTGGCACGCCCGTTTGCCGCCCTGTAATATACGAAGCAAACGCCCTACAAGAAGGGTGCGACCCGCCCATCCAAGCGGGAGCAACCCGATCATCAGTGCGCGCGATCAGACGCACAATAGGAGACATAGATGCCTGGCGCCCCCAGCGACCCTGCTCCGACCAATGATGCGCGCGTGAGCCAGGTCTCAAGCGCCTGGAACCTGCTCGATACCCCCCTTAGCGGTACATCGTGGCAACGGCAGCATGCCGCCGTCATCGAACAGTCTCATCGACGCTCCACCACCTACGGCCTTCAAGTCACGGACAACCCCGACTTCAGCGCGCTGAGCAAGGCGGCGCTGTCGCTCGCAATCGAGCAGAACCGTACGCTGTATGCGTACGCTTTGCCCGTCATGGAAACCCTTTACGAGCAGATCAGTCATCACCACAACATCGTGCTGCTCACTGATGCCCAAGGCGTGATCCTCCACGCGCAGGGCGACAAGGACTTCCTGGAGAAGGCCGACCGCGTGGCCTTGTCGCTGGGGGTGACGTGGTCCGAGCGCCTGCGCGGTACCAATGGCATCGGTACGGCACTTGTAGAAGGGGCGCCCGTCCAGGTCAGCGCCAATGAGCATTATCTTGGCGTCAACCATGTCCTCAACTGCTCTGCGGTCCCTCTTTTTGACGCATCCGGAAAGGTCACGGGTGTGCTCAACGTCAGCGGAGATCCGGGAAATTTTCCGGCACACACCATGGCGCTGGTCCGGATGTCAGCGCTACAGATTGAAAATCAGCTGTTCGCTGCGGCCAATCCCGACTGCATCACGCTGCACTTGCACAGCCGACCCGAATTGATCGGCACGCTCATGGAGGGGATGCTGTCTTTTGGGCTGGATGGGCGATATCGCGCGGTCAATCGAAGCGCCCTGTTCCAACTCGGGCTGACCCCGTCGGCGTTGGCCGGGCACACGCTGGAATCGCTCCTTGGGCTCAGCGTGCCCGCGCTGTTTGATCACTATCGTTCGGCAACGCCAGATCCGCTGCGAGTGCATGCTGCCAATGGTGTCAGCCTGTATGCCAAGGTCTCGATCCGTCAACGCACCGATTGCGGATCGCTGCTACGACCGCTGTCTGCAGACAAGGTGGGACAGGAGGCCGAGTCGCGTGCCGGCACTGCGAGCCCGGTCCGGGCTCGGGCCACCTCAGGTCTGGGCCAGTTGGACACCGGAGACCCGGAAATCGCAAGAGTGATCAGCAAGCTCAAAAAATTCAACGGCCGCGATATCCCGACCCTCATCATCGGCGAGACCGGCACCGGCAAAGAGCTCCTGGCCCAGGCTATCCACGAGGATTCACCCCGCTGCGCAGGCCCGTTTGTTGCCGTCAACTGTGCGTCGATTCCGGAGACCTTGATCGAATCAGAGCTCTTCGGGTACGAGGAGGGCGCGTTCACCGGAGCCCGCCGGCGCGGCAGCCTTGGCAAGATCCTGCAGGCAAATGGCGGAACGCTGTTCCTCGACGAGATCGGCGATATGCCGCTGACGCTGCAGGCGCGATTGCTGCGTGTGCTGCAAGAGCGCATCGTCACCCCCCTGGGCAGCGCCAAGGCGATTCCAGTCAATGTCGCATTGGTTTGCGCAACCCATCGCAATCTGCGTGACATGATCGCCCGGGGTACGTTCCGCGACGATCTGTACTACCGATTGAACGGACTATTGGTCAAGCTCCCGCCCTTGCGCCAGCGGCGTGACTTCGAGGCGGTGCTCAATCGCCTCCTGGTTGGTGAGCACGGTGGTCAGCGCTTCCGGGTTGCCCCCGAAGTCCTGCGCCTGTTGAAGACATACGACTGGCCGGGGAACATACGCCAACTGGTCAATCTCGTGCGTTCGGCAATGGTCATGGCCGAGGGCGATGAGATCCAGTTGGATGATCTGCCAGACGATTTCCTGGAAGATGTACGTCATCGGGAGCAACCGGCACAGGAGCCACCGGCACACGACATGCTGCCGGTATCGGCAGACCAGGCGACGTTGGATCTACTGGAGTCCTCGCTCATCCGGCAGGTGCTCAAATCGAACGGCGGCAACGTGTCAGCCGCCGCACGCGCACTGGGTGTTTCGCGCAATCGCATCTACCGAAAGCTTCAGTCGCTTGGCGCCGCAGCGACAAGCGATCTGCAGTCGCCGCAACGTGACTCGCGTCCCCTATAGCGACGAGATGCTCCGCTCTTGCGGTCAGCGCAGACGGACTGCTGAACGCGTTACCCGACACCGTCATATCGCCACAGAACCGCCTGCTCAAGGGCGCGGGCAGAACCCTAAGAGGCGTAACGACCCGATGCGCCACGCTCAGCGCGCGCCTGCCGCTGTCAATCAAACCGTCTAACGCCATATTTTAGTCACGCGCTCCGAGGCCGACCGACACAGCGCGTGATCATTGAAAGTTGTTTTTCGATTCGCGACGCGCGGCAAAGACCTGCGCGTTGTCATTGCTGGCAGGGTCTTCAGAATGAGCGACTGCCGCACGCTCGGTTCGCGCGAGCGTAGGACCGGGCTGATCTGCCGCTCGAGCCCAATGCGGCGCGGCAGCGTCGGCAACCCGATTCCTCCGACACCAGCAACAGCAAATGGGTTTGCCAATGCATTTACAGCCATTCCTCAGCAAGATCTACCCACCCGACGATAACCGTCATGCGCGTATGTGGGCCAAATATCTTTCGTGAGCGTGAGCAGTGCTGCCGGGCGACCAGCAACTGAGATGGTCCTGCTCCAGTGATTGCCTGGCTACTGCTATACAAAGCTGCGCGACTTCAACCAGTCATGCACTGCATCGAATGGCATCGGATGGCCGATGTAGTATCCCTGCCCAAAATCGCAGCCGGCGGCGCGAAGAATCCGCATGTCTGCTTCCGACTCAATACCTTCCGCCGTCACCGACAGGCCCAGACTGTGCGCCAGCGAAATGATCGAGTGCACGATCGCCTTTGATGGCTGGCTCCCAGAGAGACCACTCACGAAGGAGCGATCAATCTTCAGGTCATCCACCGGCAGCTTCTGCAGGTAGGCGAGAGAGGAATACCCCGTACCAAAATCGTCGACCGCGATCCGAACACCAAGGCCATGAAGTTCATTCAGGGCTCTCAGCGTACGGTCGGGGTCTGCCATGACTGCACTTTCCGTGACTTCGATCTTGAGACAGTTCACCGGAAATCGATTCTGCTCGACCAGATACTGAACGCTCGAAGTGAATTTCTGGTTGATCAAATTGCGCATCGAGACGTTCACTGCAACGAACGCGTTGGGCCATGATTCGATGATGGTTTTGAAACGCGATACGGCAGAGGCGATGACCCACTCTGTGAGCGGGTGAATCAGATCGCTGACTTCAACCATCGGCATGAACTCGCCCGGACCCACGATCCCGAGCCGTGGATGGTTCCACCGAATGAGCGCCTCGAAACCGAAGTGAGGTAGCCCCTGGAGGGGAATTGTGGGTTGGAAATGCAAGATGAACTCGTCCTCCTGCAGCGCCCTGCGCAATTCACTCAGCAGGAAGGGGCGTGGAGTTCCGGCATCGACCCTATCGGTGAAGGTGAACCCGTGTCCCTCCCTCTTTGCTACATACATTGCGGCATCAGCACTGCGAAGGAGGGTATCCACGTCAAGACCCGCTCCCGGATATCGCGCGGCCCCTACGCTTCCGTTGATTGCGAGGTCGAGCCCAGCGATGCTGAACGGTCGACGAATCGACTCCATCACCGCCTCGATGCGCGTAGCGATTGGCGGACCATAGCTCTCGTCCACGACGAAAGCGAACTCGTCTCCACCCAGACGGCCAACGTCAGCGTGGGGACCCAACTGATCAGTAAGCCGTTCAGCCACGCCCCGAAGAAGTTGATCGCCCGTGGCATGCCCGAGTGAGTCGTTGATCTCCTTGAATCCATCAAGATCCAGGATGGCGACGACGGGATGGCGCTCGCTGGCGTCTGCCTGCTGCAGTCGGGTTTCGAGAGCCGTGACGAAACTTGGGCGATTCAGAAGCCCGGTCAAGTCATCGAACGTCGCGCGGCGGCGCAACTCGTCCTGCTGCCTGCGGCGCTCGCTCGTCTCGATGAAGGTAACGATCGAGCCGGCCACCTGACCGTCCCGCACAATGGGATAGGCCCAATACTCGACCGGCAGTGACGTGCCGTCGCTTCTCCAGAACACCTCATTGTCCACATGAACGTGCGCCCCTGACGCAATGCTGTTCTGAATCTGGCATGCGGCCAGTTCATACGGGGAGCCGTCTTCGTGCGTGTGGTGTATCAGCGCGTGCATTGGCTTACCCGCGAGCTCCTGAGCGGAGTAGCCAAGCAGCCGTTCGCAGGCAGCATTCGCGAAGGTACAACACCCGTTCTGGTCCAATCCGCAGATCGCTTCCACAGTCGAACCCATGAGCAGTGAAAAGAACTCCTTCTGCTCACGAATGGTGTGCGTCAGCGCGCTCCGGTAGGTGACATCGGAAATGAGCGCAAGTGTCGCGTTCCGTCCCTGAAAGCGAAGCGGAAAGTATGCAAGTTCCACTTCAAGTGTATCCCCGCGAGCATCACGATGCAGCTTGACGCCGCTCGTCACGGTCGGCCGCTCACCGCCGCTTTCCGTCGATGGTTCGCTCTTCTGGGAGTGCTGCTCCGGTGCGTCCAGATCGTTCACCCGCATCGCCAGGAAAGTCTCACGGGAGAATCCGTAGTGTTTGATCGCACTATCGTTGACTGCCAAAAACTTTCCGCTCGCGCTTTCCGACACCCACATCGGATACGGATTCGTCTCGAAAAGTGAGCGGTATTCAGCCTCGGACTGGGCAAGCGCCTCACCAGTCTGGTATCGGTCGATCGCGACTGCAGCGACTTCCGCCGCCATTCGACTGACAGGAAGTTCGTCCGGCCGTGGCGCTCTTTGCTCATTGAAATAGAGCGCAAACGAACCAAAGACTCGATCTCCGGTAGAAATGACCGGATACGACCAACACGCGCGCAGGCCATGTGACGTTGCAAGCGTCCGAAAATCCACCCACAGAGGGTCGCTTTCGATGTCCTCCGAAACAATGACTCTGCGCTCCGCAATGGCCGTGCCGCAAGAGCCCGCGCCGCTGACTGCCCGAATACCAATGAGGCTGTCGCAATAGGACTTGGGAAGCTTGGGGGCGATGCAGCTTGTGACGCAACGATCTTCGTCGACGAGCAGCAGCGATGCCTGCGCGCCGGGCACCTGCTCTTCGGCGAATTCGCATATGGAGCGCAGAATGCCTTCAAGCGGTTCGGTTTGCGCGATCCGCCGCAAGAGATCCACTTGATGAGTCTGCCTCTGGATCGAGGACATCCACTCGCGCTCCCGCTGCTCCAACTCCTTCGCCATCTCATCGAGTTGCACGGCTATCAGCTGGAACTCGCTACCCGAAACCTCATGGGCGACTCGCGTGTGAAAATCGCGCCCTCGCATGCGCGCTGCGGCGTTGGCGATACGGCGAATGTTCTTGCCGATCAGCGCATTTGTGCCTGTCCACCCGGCACTGACGGCTATCGCTATCAAGGCGAGCGCGGCAAGCGCCCTCAACCTTAGATCGCGATATAAGCCGGAGAACACAGCCGACCCACGCGACGTGTAGAGCACCGTGATTGCCGATGGATCGTCGCGGGGTCCGGCTGACATGGACCCAATCAGCCGAAACGGCTCTGTCGCGTCTGTTGAGATGCGAACATCGCGGGCCCGTGCCATGAACGCTTCGCGCAACCCGGAGCGCTGGAGAGACTGTCCAACCCGCCCGATCAGGGGGTCTGAGGCCAGCAGAACCACTCCGTTTCGATCGAGGATCGTAATGCGGGCCTCGCTATCGACCGAGTTCGGGCTCTCACGCTCAAGGGATGTCAGCCTTAATGAGGCGAACACGACGGCGAAAGGTTTGCCGCCCCCATCGCGCATTGCCGTGGCGACAGAGATGGCAGGTAGGCCAGTGAGCCGCCCCGTCTGATAATCACCAACAGCTAAACCAGGTCGCTTCAAAGCAAGCCGAAAATAGGTTCGATCGGCAAAATTGAATAACGTCCTCGCCGATACAGGGACCCCGCTACAAAGCAGATTTCCGTTCAAATCGACTACGCCGATATTGGAATAGCGGTCTGCACGCTGGGTGACAAGCCTATGAAGATACTCGTTGCAAAGCGCCCAGTTTCTGCTCTGTATGGATGGCGTTGCCGAAATTGCGTCAAGAGCCTCTCCCGCGCCGAGAATTTCCGCCTGCGCGTACTCTGCAGCGAGCGTGAGATATTGATTGGCCTCTACCTGCGCAGCAACGCGAACCAGCTCAGATTGCTTATATAAATAGTACCCAGAACCTATCAGCAGCGGGAACGCCGCCGCGCATATGACGAGGAATATCCGCGCATGAAGACTTTGTAATCTTGCGTATTTGACCACACTTATCCTCGCCCACCGTCAATAATAGCTTTATTTGCAAAAACTATTTTTAATGATTCATTCAGGACGATCAATATTTTTTCATACGCCATATCATCAGCGACCGAACCCGCCAAGTTGCAACCGCATTCGCGTATATTCATCTAACTTCATCAGGATGTCGAGGGACATCCTATGCTTCACCCGCCCCCTCACCATCACGGCAATCCGCAGCGATTTGCCTAGCGAGTAAGCATACTTGTCATTCACTCAAGCAACGTCGCTACTGGAGCGTCACCGACTCCGGTTGGCCCGATCGAACCCCGAACACAGTTTGTACCCCATCTCCAACGAGTGCATCAATAAGGCCGCTGCAATCAAGGCCGAGCGTAGATAAGCGAATACTGCCAGCCCAGATGGACGGCGTACGACTTCGAGCAAGGGTGGCAATTGCTTGCCAGTTGGAAGAATTACATGTCCTTGGGCAAGGCAGACATGGTCACCATTCTTCACGCCTAAGAAGCTAAACGTAGCATCCCTGTATGCCGCGCCCCACGGCGCGATTAACCCCATGAATTCCTGAATCTCTCGCTGGTCGTAAGACGATATTTCCGGCATAGCTTGCTGGCGTGTATGGGGTTTCTTCAATGTTGCCCTAGACGCGGGACCGTGGCAGTTGGCGAGTTCATCGTCACCGACGAAAAGGCGACGTCGGCGCGGGCCTAGCGCTGGTCTGGTATCTCTTTGAGCTCTACCCGCCGCAATCAGAATTCGTCGTGGAAGGTGCCGTTGGCACCAGCCGTAGACCTGAGTTTTGAGAGCGTCTTTTTGGCGGCAAGAAGGACTACGTAGGTTTCCACAGTTGCTCCAGCCGACAATGTTCGCAGCGTCTCACGAAAAACCGGAGCCACGACATCGGGCGGCAATCCAAGTCTGTCGGAGATGTCGAGTACGTAAGCGTAGTGCTCCTCTCGAAGCTCTGAGTCGGTCACTTGTGCAGTGGCGTCAGCCAAGGTTCAGATGTTCCTGATTGTGAACGATTTCCTTGGCCATGCCGATGGGCTCATCGAGTTGTGCGGACTGGCTGCTCCTGACCGGAAGAGCGGACAACCGCTACCTGACTCACCTACAGCGACATTCTTTCGACCCCTTGCCGCGCACCCCTCTCATCAGTTCCTCAGGGACAACCTGCCACTCAGCTACCCCCTTAAGTCCTTGGACTTACGGCGTGACTCAAAGAGCAAGGCTGGGAGGCCAAACGTTTTATCTTACCGGCGCGCCTCCGCGCAGGCCGCGCGCTTGGCGGAGATAGCTGAAGGCCTCACTAGCTAGCCACGCTATTTGCCGAAGCAAAATATTGATTCATGGAAGTTAACTATATTGCTTCACAAATGAATCAGATTATTTCCCGCATAAATTAAATCGCATATATAAGAATTGTTAAATATAGTGCGCAAGGCGAGAGAGAATGATTATGTTTTGTGCTCTCGCAGCATGTTTTATGCTCGGGCAGTTATTGATGGGAGGCCGGTATGCCAAAGCGTTTGCACGTGCGCCCATTCACGGTTTTATTGATGGGGCTAGCATTATTAGGCGGCAGCGCATCGGCGCAGGTGGTTGCGCCGACGAGCGCCAACACGAAGTCGGCCGTGCCCGCCCAAGACTCTCCTGCAAACCCCTCTATTGAGGACGCGCCTCTCACGGCCCTGCCTACCCACGTCAAAAGTGGTGCTCCCCCAGTCCATGGAGGCTTCGAGGTCGAGCGCTATAGAGAGGTCACGCAACCACGGGAAAATGTGTGGATGCGATGTGCGTCGGTTACACAGACCAAGGAGTCCGGAGCGAGCACTTTGAATGCGTGCCTTGACGTTTCATAGGTCGCAGAAGGGACCTTGAACCTGATTTTAGGGCCCAGCCTACCCGTTCCGGTTCTTGGCACGTGTCCGGGGCGGATGCGTGCATATGACGGTTTGATGTCAGCTCTAGAATTTAGTACGTTTAACAACTGAACTAAAAAAACTTAAAAACACTCTCGACACGCACCTCCGCACCCACATACATTCTCGACCGGACGGCGACGCACCTCTCTCCCGCCACCCGTCCTTCGGGCGCAGCGACATCGCCGCGTCTCCCTTTTTTTTCGGGAGAGGATGGATGTTGGCGGCGACAACGAGGTGAAGCGTCGGGCATCCCGTCGTGGTGCCGCAATCAAGCCAAGTGCCGGTAGCAGCGTTGCGATGCGGAGGGGGCAGGCGCATTGCCCATCCCGGCCCACCCATTGTCTCTCCCCTCTGCTCAGTAGGCGTGCAGCGCCTTTCTGGCGCCTGGTTGTCGATGGTCGCATCGACGTCGTACAGAGGCGGCCAGCGGTTGCCTGTCGTCATCTATGTCTTTGTCGAGCTACCAAATGACCGTGTCTGTTGCCGAGTGCATGGAAAAGCAACTCCTGCGCGTGGTCTTTCAGCCCATCGGAACGCTATCGTCCGGCGAGGTCTTGGGCTACGAGGCGCTCACCCGTGGCCCGGCAGGCTCGCGTCTGGAATCACCCCAAGCGCTCTTCGAGCAGGCCCAACGCGAGCACTGTATGGTTGCTCTGGAGCGTTTCATGGCCAGGCTGAGCGTCAGTACTTTCACCAAGGCGCAGCTACCAGGAAAGCTCTTCCTGAATTTGAGCGCTGCTGCCATCCGAGAAATTGCTTGCGACAAAGATAACGTCTGGGCTTTCTTGGGAGCGATGCAGTTCCCCCATGAGCGAATCGTCATTGAGCTGACGGAGCAGGCGTGCCCGAATCCGCTGTCGTCCCTGCAAGATGCGCTACGCTTGATACGTCAGGCAGGTGCCCAGTTGGCGTTGGACGATTACGGCACAGGCAACGCAAATCTGAGCCTGTGGATTGGCTTGCGGCCTGACTATGTCAAAGTTGACCGCTCGATCGCCGATTGCGTTTCCAAGTCGCCCTTCCGCCAAGAGGTGCTGCGCAGTCTGCACAGCATTGCCAAGGCCGGGCACGCGCAGTTGATTGCGGAGGGGCTTGAAAATCGCGAAGACCTGGCGGTTTGCCGCAATCTGGGCATCAACCATGTACAAGGCTTCCTTCTAGGAAAGCCGAGCGAGATGCCGGAGTTGACTTGGCCGGTTCAGGATGCATTCCGTACCAACTTCGTGCCCCCTGCCCCGGATGCCAATCAAGATGCGCCACGTGCGTTTTCAGCAAGCCGCCTGCTATTGAACGCGCCCAGCGTTTCACCGAACACCCGAAATGATGACGTTCTGAGTCTCTTTGCACGGCATCCAAACTTGCATGCGCTTGCCGTTGTGGAGAATGGACGCCCCGTCGGTCTGATTAGCCGGCACGCATTTGTCGACGCCTATGCCTTCCCATATCGCCGGGAACTGCACGGCAGAAAGACCTGTATGGAATTTGCGAATCAGACGCCGGTCGTCGTCGAGCAAGGAGCGACGATGGAGCAGTTGATGAGCCTGTTGAAGTTGGGCGACCAGCGATATCTGTCCGAAGGGCTGGTCATCGTCAACCAAGGCCAGTACGTCGGATTGGCAACCGGAGAGGACCTGGTTCGCGCAGTGACTGAAGCACGCATCGAAGCGGCGAGATACGCAAATCCACTGACCTTCTTGCCAGGCAATATTCCAATCGACATCCACATGAATCGGCTCCTGGAAAGCGACGTGCCATTCCATGCCTGCTACTGTGACCTTAACAGCTTCAAGCCATTCAACGATGTGTATGGCTATTGGCAAGGTGACAAGATGATAAAGCTCGCCGCCGAAACCCTCGCCGAAGCCTGCGACCGACAAAGTGATTTTCTGGGCCACATAGGTGGGGATGACTTCTTTATCCTCTTCCAGAGCCCCGACTGGGAAGCGCGCATTCGCACGGCGATGGCACAGTTTGATGCATCAGCAGTAGGGCTCTACACACCGGCTGACATCAAAGCCGGCGGCATTCAGAGTGAGGACCGTCACGGCAATCTTCGCTTCTACAACTTTGTGACCATCGCGGCAGGCGTTGTACCGGTTCAGGCGGGCGCCGCCATAGACACGAGTGTCATTGCAACTCAGGCGGCAGCTGCCAAGAGGCAGGCAAAACGTGCGGGAGAAAAATTCTTCGTGTGCCGCGAGCCCTTTGCCGTTGTTGCTTGCTGTTGAGGCAATCGGAGGTTTGGGTCGAATGATGCGCTCGCTTGGCGGGAAGCAACCAAGCTGTGGCATTTCCCTCAGAGGTCGGTAGCGCTGCGACGGGCCTCACTCACTGCTTTCACGTCAACGGCTGCCGGCCCGCGGCGCATGCGAATCCGTCTGATGTCGATGACTTTTCGGCTACGTTGCCCCTCTTTTTCCGCATGCTCCGAATCATCGACTCCGTACTGAGCGGCCTCGGCCAACCGGTTGAGTTCGGGTGCCGTTAAAAACTGCCCCGGACGGATCCGCTCGAGCAAATCAATGTTCGCCTTCGCCAGCTCCCTATGTAGCAACGCCAACGCCATGCAAACGCTGTGAATTGTGTTGGCGGCCAGACCACGCTTGCGGCACTTCGCCAAGTACAGGGTCGCTTCGTGGACCGGTAAGGCTCCACGCCTGCTCAAAACAGAGTGGCGCTCTCCGTTCTGGAACCTAACCCGCTTTGCTACGAACTTCGTCATGTATCAACGGTTTCTGCCAAGTAGTAGTTATGCATAACGACCCCAAACAACAAAAATAAAGTGTGGATAAAGAAAAAGCCCGTGGCTACAAGGCTCACGGGCTTCAATCAACAAAAACTACACGAGGTAGGTTCTAGAACGGAATATCGTCGTCCATATCCTCAAAACCGTTCGACGTTGCAGGCTGGCGACGCGCGCCACCGCCTTGGCCACCGCCACCTTCGCCGCCGCGCGTGTAGCCGCCGCCTTGGCTTTGGCTTTGACCTTGGCTACGGCCACCGCCGTAACCACCGCCGCCGCCTTCACCGCCACGCGAGTAGCCACCACCACCGCCACCGCTGCTGCCACCGCCCTCACCACCACGGCCGCCGAGCATCTGCATTTGGTCTGCGACGATTTCCGTGCTGTATTGCTTCTGGCCGTCCTTTTCCCATTGACGGGTCTTGAGCCGGCCTTCGATGTAGACCGACGAACCCTTCTTCAGGTATTCACCGGCAATTTCAGCCAGGCGGCCGAAGAAGGCGATGCGGTGCCACTCGGTGGCTTCCTTCATTTCGCCGCTGGCCTTGTCTTTGTAGCGGTCGGTGGTTGCCACGCGAATGTTGGTGACAGCATCGCCACTGGGCATGTAACGCGTTTCAGGATCGGCGCCGAGATTGCCGACGATGATGACTTTGTTGACGGACGCCATGATGAGTTTCCGAAGGTAATTGAAGTGATGCCGCCGTTGGGCCCGGGGTTTTCAGTGTCGGCGCAGCGCCGGCATCTGCATGGGGCTCGCAATTATAAGCCAGGCAAAAGCCAGCGCGGCGCAGGTTAGGAATACCGCGTGCTGCCCTGCGTGCAGCAGAATCCAGCCGCCGCCCGCGCCGCCCGCAAACAGGCCCAGCGCCTGCGTCGTGTTGTACACGCCCATGGCCGCGCCCTTGCGCACGCCCGGCGCGTACTTCGACACCAGCGACGGCTGCGACGCCTCCAGCACGTTGAAACCGAGGAAGTAGACCAGTAGCGCAATCGCCAGCGCGGCAAGTGTCGGATTCACTTCGCCGAGTGCCAGCTGCGCCACCATCACCAGCGCCACGGCAGACAGCAGCACCGCTTTCATCTTGCCGCGTTTTTCTGCCGCAATGATGGCAGGCACCATCAGCACAAACGACACGCCCATCACCGGCAGGTAGATCTTCCAGTGCGAATCGACGGGCAGGCCGGCGGCTTCCAGCATGTGCGGCAGCACGACGAACAACGCCGTCTGCGTGGCGTGCAGGGCGAACACGCCAAAGTTCAGTCGCAGCAGCTCGGGATGGCGCAGAACTTCGCGGAACGGTGCTTTCACGTGTTCGGGCGGACGCGGCGGGTTGGGGACGACCCACAGCACCACGCCGATGGCGACAATGGCAAGCACGCCAATCGCCGTGAACATGCCGGGCATGCCGACCCAGCGGAAGATGACCGGCGCACTCACGATGGCCACGGCAAACGACAGGCCGATGCTGCCCCCGATCATGGCCATGGCCTTGGTGCGATGCTCCTCGCGCGTGAGGTCGGCCACGAAGGCGATCACCGCCGACGAGATCGCCCCCGCGCCCTGGATGGCCCGCCCCACGGCGATTCCCGCAACGCTGTGCGAAAACGCCGCCACCAGGCTGCCCACCGCAAAGATCACCAGCCCCGTCACGATGACCGGCTTGCGTCCGAAGCGATCCGACAGCCAGCCGTACGGGATATAGAGCACC
>Ga0207886_10170_pt1 | contig 21374 bp, 22 predicted proteins | sample LinPmetageLP35_FD_184048 | JGI IMG/M metagenome (GOLD analysis project Ga0207886, IMG submission 184048) | Marine viral communities from the Pacific Ocean - LP-35 (SPAdes) | ecosystem: Environmental > Aquatic > Marine > Oceanic | place: Pacific Ocean | collected 2009-08-31 | reverse complement strand
GACATACAGGCTTGGTCCTCGCTCTCAAGTCCGACCTCTGGCGCTTTCCAACAACGCAAAATATGAATTTCCTGAAATCTTTTCTGTCGGCCTTCGACCACACTTTCACTGGTCGTCCCTGTTCATCTGTTCCGCCCATCAACTTTATGTTCGGCGTCGCGAAGTACTTCTGCAACTCAACTACATCAATATCGTCGCGGAATTCGAAGGTTGGGTCCTCGGGATTAGTACATGGAAGCTCCACACAGCAGAGAGACCCTGCAACATCATCCTTTGTTCTCTGTCGACCAGCAATAATCCGCTCCCCTGTTGGGAGGAGATGGGTTACCCAGGGAAATTTTATGTTTCCAAACTTTCCTCCTTGCTCTGCGGCGGCTTGTGCTGCGGCGGCTTGTGCTGCGGCGGCTTGTGCTGCGGCAGCTTGTGCTACGGCGGCTTGCTCTGCGGCGGCTTGCTCTGCGGCGGCTTGCTCTGCGGCGGCTTGCTCTGCGGCGGCTTGCTCTGCCTCCTTTGCTCGGGTATGAGCTAAGCGTTCTTCTTCAGTTGGGGTAGTCATGATCCAGTGCTCAGGAAAGTGGTACTTCTGGTTGAGTTTCTTTAACTGGTCGTTCAGCCCAACAATTTTCGATATCGCTTCTTGATCCAGAGGCTGGCCTTCAGGTGTGTTCAGAATCCGGTCACGGTAAGGCTTGACCGAGTTGAATTGTACGGCGTACATTTTATAGTCGATAGTTCCTAGGTCCGGTTTGTTTCCATTTTTCTCGTTTTGTTCCCTGATCTTCTTGTTGATGTCCTCCAGCACACGCATCGGTCGACTATCAACGGGATCATCACAAAGTCGCCCTAACTCTGGTGTGGCTTGCTGGTATAGCTCTTGGACGAAATTAGATGGCCATGGTATTTCAGCCTCGTCAACAACCATTTCGTCCCCGAGTTCCTCTTCGCCGTCCCAAGTTCTGACTTCGTTAATGTCATCTTTATGAACACCTAGCTTCCCGGCCGCCTTCAAAACCCCTAAATTCGAGATAAATCAGCGATTTGCAAAAGACGAACGGGAAATCTCACTTACTTTCGTATGCAGTTTTTGTTTTTTTCCCTTTGACATGATCGGCATGGATCAAAGTGCCGAGCGCTCTAAATGCATCCAGGATCTCTTTCTGCTCTACCTCCAGGGTGTCATATTTATCCTGGACGCCTAGGATGTTTCGGTAGTCGGTCGACTTCCACTTCAACACCCTTTCTACCGCATCATTTTGCTCTTCGGTGGGTTCTCTTTTTTGCTCTTCATCCTCTTCATCCTCTTCACCGTCGGTGCCTTCCGGTGGTGGATCGTTCTGTCCGTTTGCTGGGGCATTTCCTGCCAATTCGGCCGCTCGTCTGGCTTTCTCGGCCTCAACCCTGCCATCTTCAACCGCTGGAGTCGCCCCTGGGGTCACTACGCCATGCTGATTTTCAGTTGTTCTTTGGTTTTGGTTGCTCTTGTCCAGCACATCATTGAAGGCTTGCCCTGTTGTCTCCATTTTTCTCGTGTAGATGGGACTGCGTTCAAACGGTGTAGTTTCGTTGAAGATACTATCAATTGAAGAATTGTTCGTTCAAAGAATTGGAAAGTTTGGAATGCAGGTTCTGAATCATCTGGTGGAGGAGATAGATGCGTATATAGAGATAGGTTTTGACCTGTTCCTCAACTACTGTTGTCTTGCGGAGCCAATTTTGGCTTCCTATTCCTCGCTGGAACCATAGTAGGCTCCTGGCTGCGGCCAAACAATTACTTCTTGAGGGGGACATCTTTCGGTTCCTCAGAAGGCGGGCGTGTTTGAGTCTACATCACACGGGGGCTCGAATCAGTCCCCTCGCAAGCGCCAACTTTGGCTCCATGTTCTAATCATAGAACCTTGTCGCCTCGGGCTTTGCCCCCTTTCCTTCCAATAGATATGAACCTGACATCCTTCGTTGGCCCAACCCAGAGATTTCTCTGGGTTTCGTTTTCGCGTCATAGCAATGCGTCTCTCTACTCTCATCCCCATCGTTTCCTCACTCGGCCTAGGCCTGGCACACAACAAAACAGGCCATTTCTGGAACACCACTACAGCCCAACCGAACTCTATCTCCTCTGGCTTGGTTTCAACAACGGATAGTTCATCCCTTGAACTAGTGGCCACCATCCAAATCCAAATTGGCAACCTATCCGGCTCTGGCGTTATTAACCTTAATAACGTTGCCCTCGCATCCGAACCTGTTGAGTTGGGCGACCCGCTCACCCCACCTTCTAATACGAGCGGTCTCTCCAATCAGACGGAGATCGTATTCACTTCATGTCCTGACGCCTCTCTACCCGACGCAACTGCGGCCCCTCCTTACCCAAACTCATCAGCCTTGAACTTCAGCATAACTGGAGGATACGCAATTCCTCGACCCTCTGCGGCCCTAATACCAACGACCTCTCCGACAGATCTGGGACTCTTCACTGGATCGGGAGTCCAAAGCCGCAGGCTACCAGCTATGCCGACCTTTTTATCTGCTATTTTTGTTTGGTTGCTTTAACCTGTCTCTTTGGGCCTGATGTGGAAATCGCTACATTTCCTTCCTTTCGTTTGCTTGCCTTAGAATCACCTGCTGGCTGTGCCGGTTGTAATAGCTATGAATTTTCGTAGTGATATGCCTGCTGAAAATTGATTCTATAATAAGTTAGAGCATAAAGCTAATACAAAACGAGTAAGTTAGCCGAAAACCCAACTCTATTCTCTTCTTAGAGACCATGCCAATTCGTGATTATATTCTAACTTATAGCACTGGTTTTAATCAATCCAAAATCACAATACTGATGCTCCATTCACTAGGCAGAATTCACCATGTAACAAATGAGTAACTTATCATGCTTTTGCTACAAAAATGTCTTCTGGGTCAATTCACTTTGATAGAGTAAGTTATCGCATTCAGAAGGGGAGGAATCTCACTTGATAGAGGTCATAAAAATGTGGTGCAGGTTGATTCCTCATTCCTCTCTTTCCTAAGATCGAATTTTAACATCCTTGAAATACTCCTGATCAGATCCAATCATCATCCAAGGGGCGCAACTGGCATTAATCTTTTCAAACCATAGACTAGCTTTACACCAACACAATTGATGACGAGTGCCCCAACTCGTACTATCCGTCCTGAGAAACCTAATCAGCTAAGGTATGTAACTAAGTATACTCCCTTCACCACCCAGTTATAGCTCCGCGACAAGCTTGCTAAGGCTGATCCAGCCCTTGAAGATCCGAGGTCATGATAACCACTTGTAACTGCACCCTCAATCTTCAAGCACATAGATTAACCTGCGAACGGACAAAGTCAAAGGCGCTCAGCAATCCAAACATGTGTGTCAAACCAGCAAAGACAACTAAGAAATGAAAAATCTGATGGCTACTTCCGTAAATGTCGTATCGCTGTTGATGCCACCTTTCTGGAATCCTTGCTATATAAACTACAGCTCCCAGGAGATTGAGCAGTCCTGTAATTAGCAGGTACGTCAGGCTCATCCTATGATTCTGAACGTCCCAGCCGTGAATAATGAGCCCATGTGTAATGAAAACCATAGACGAAAGGCCAAGGAGAGTGTAGATGGCAGTTCGATATGGCCTGAGGGTCGGATGTCGAAATTTTCGCGTTAAGGTTGCTAAGATGCAAGCTACAGCCAATACAGAGACCACTCCCCAGTATACTCTCTGAAGAATTGGGTTACAAGAGAACCCGTAGTAGACAGAGGGGATTGTCGACGTCCAAATGAGAATAACGATTCCCAGATAATCTAATTGATTCCAGTACGCTGCCACCTCTTCGCTATGGTTTGAGATAATGTGGAAAAACGCCGAGAGGGAAAAGCATAGGGTTAACCCGAAGAAGAATGCTGCAAATCCAAACATATCACCAACTTGAATTGTGGCGTGATGATTGCGTACTCTTACGTACACGTATGTTGGAAGAGTTGCAAAAAGGACGGCACCGAGGAGATGAGAGTAGATGTTCACAACCTCATTGTGGACGTGTTTCAAGCTGCCCAGGGACTTCCAAAAGGATCCAGATACAGGCCGATATCCAGAGATGATAAACTCATTATCTTGTTGCCAGCTAGGCAGGTCATCCCATTGTGAGAGTAGATAGTGACCACTTTGGCTTCTGTTCCGACTAGGCGTGTCCGAGTGCTCTACAGGCTCTCTCCGCGAGTGCGACTTTATTTCGGAGCTCATGTTTACTCGGATCCTATGTATAAAGTAAAAAATTATCTGAAAAGTGCACCTTTAAAGTCTTCTGGAGCTTTATTTGAAAAGCCGGTGCTGGAAAGCAATGGAGCCAAAATGGGATCCTCCAAAAATAGATAACCTAATTTCGGAGTCCGAAAACGGCTCCACATAATGCATACGAAACTCTAGAATATCAAGGATTGGAAATAGGTCTATACCGGCCCTATTAATAGCGAGCGCAATAACAAAGTTAAGAAGGGACACCATCTATATCCCATATCCCCTTACATTAAGATTGACATAAGTATTGTCAACAACATCATAACCCCGGCACAGATAACAGTCCCTATACTCAGATTACTTACAGGTCCTTCCTCTACCATCATAACAGACTTAAAGTCCTGGATATTTGATTGGACATGGTGTAGAGTAAGGTAAGCTAAAAGAAAAAGGGCAAAACAAAACACAGACACCAAACAGACCCCTAGTTTCAGCAAACGAGCGGCAAAAGAAATAAATTCGAAAAACAAACAGGTAACGTCCCTCCCTACGTGCCGAGAAACCCTGTGTGCCGAGAAAAACGAGAGGTACTTTGACTCCACACAACTCAATCTCCACAACAAGTTACGAATCATTGAAAACAAGGGGTTAATCGTGTTGTATAGCTATTTATTAGCAATTTGGCTTCTTCCGAAGATATTTTTATATTCGCATTATTGCCCTATCGCCTGATTCTTGAGAAGCCTCTTCTCAGGCTTTATTTAATTTCTTCGTTACAGCTATACTAGCGAGCTCTTCTTGTTCCTTGTATATTTTAAACGTTATTATTAGAGCTTGAGATCTTTATTTATTTGTCTAAGAGCCTAATAAGCTTTGTGGCTGCTGTTATGCGCAAACGACTGCAGGGCCGCCACGCGGTTCAGTACTTCTGATCGACAAAATCAACGATTCTCGGTTAGGCGGCCCCCGCACCTCCCGCAAAGCTTTGGTAATTTACGAAGTAGAAAAGTCAGCTTAAGTTACATAACTACGTCAGTTCGTTCTAGAAGATTCTAGAAGCAAGTAATAATTATCAAATTGCTATAAAGTCTTAAGATCCCCTAACACCCCTATGAAATAGAGTTAAAAGAAAAAAAAGATGTTATATGAAGAGCTTTTGATGTTGTTTATTGACAAGTATTATCCCACTGTTCAGATTGATAGCTGTAGCCCTGGTTTAATCTGAAGAAATGATAATCTCCCTGATGAATGCCCCATAATCACAATCCTGCCCCATATAGCTTCACAAGTAGGTCGATAACTAGTAGGTAGCCAGAGATACCTAGCAGTTCCTTCTACTAGCCACTCGCCAGATACATGTAAGGTCGGAATGTGTTTGCCGTCGGGCGAGAAGGCTACAGACGTGACCGGGCCAGAATGGCCCTCAAGCGTCTGCTGCAAGGCTCCAGTCGCCGCGTCCCAGAGCCGCGCCGTCTGGTCACTAGACCCCGACACGACCTGTGTGCCGTCAGGAGAGAAGGCTACAGACATGACCGGGCCAGAATGGCCCTCGAGCGTCTGCTGCAAGGCTCCAGTCGCCGCGTCCCAGAGCCGCACCGTCTGGTTATATGAGCCCGACGCGACCTGTGTGCCGTCAGGAGAGAAGGCTATAGACATGACTGAGCCAGAATGGCCCTCGAGCGTCTGCTGCAAGGCTCCAGTCGCCGCGTCCCAGAGCCGCACCGTCTGGTTATATGAGCCCGACGCGACCTGTGTGCCGTCAGGAGAGAAGGCTACAGATATGACCGGGCGAGAATGGCCCTCGAGCGTCTGCTGCAAGGCTCCAGTCGCCGCGTCCCAGAGCCGCACCGTCTGGTCACTAGACCCCGACACGACCTGTGTGCCGTCAGGAGAGAAGGCTACAGACATGACCGAGTCAGAATGGCCCTTGAGCGTCTGCTGCAAGGCCCCAGTCGCCGCGTCCCAGAGCCGCACCGTCTGGTCACTAGACCCCGACACGACCTGTGTGCCGTCAGGAGAGAAGGCTACAGACATAACCGGGCCAGAATGGCCCTCGAGCGTCTGCTGCAAGGCTCTAGTCGCCGCGTCCCAGAGCCGCACCGTCTGGTCATATGAGCCCGAAACGACCTGTGTGCCGTCAGGAGAGAAGGCTACAGACATGACCGGGCGAGAATGGCCCTCGAGCGTCTGCTGCAAGGCTCCAGTCGCCGCGTCCCAGAGCCGCACCGTCTGGTTATATGAGCCCGACACGACCTGTGTGCCGTCAGGAGAGAAGGCTACAGACGTGACCGAGCCAGAATGGCCCTTGAGCGTCTGCTGCAAGGCTCCAGTCGCCGCGTCCCAGAGCCGCACCGTCTGGTCACTAGACCCCGACACGACCTGTGTGCTATCAGGAGAGAAGGCTACAGACATGACCGGGCGAAAATGGCCCTCGAGCGTCTGCTGCAAGGCTCCAGTCGCCGCGTCCCAGAGCCGCGCCGTCTGGTCATCAGACCCCGACACGACCTGTGTGCCGTCAGGAGAGAAGGCTACAGACATGACCGGGCGAAAATGGCCCTCGAGCGTCTGCTGCAAGGCTCCAGTCGCCGCGTCCCAGAGCCGCACCGTCTGGTCATATGAGCCCGACACGACCTGTGTGCCGTCAGGAGAGAAGGCTACAGACATGACCGGGCGAAAATGGCCCTCGAGCGTCTGCTGCAAGGCTCCAGTCGCCGCGTCCCAGAGCCGCGCCGTCTGGTCATCAGACCCCGACACGACCTGTGTGCCGTCAGGAGAGAAGGCTACAGACATGACCGGGCCAGAATGGCCCTCGAGCGTCTGCTGCAAGGCTCCAGTCGCCGCGTCCCAGAGCCGCACCGTCTGGTCATATGAGCCCGACACGACCTGTGTGCCGTCAGGAGAGAAGGCTACAGACATAACCGGGCCAAAATGGCCCTCGAGCGTCTGAAGCATTGCAGTCCAATGTGCTTCTACTCTAGGCTTCCTCTGGATCCAAGACGGAATATATTGCTCAAACGTTTTTCGAACAATGCTTTCCTCTGGCGCAAAGACAAGAGCTGAACAATATGCTTGAAGAGGCGCCTGTTCAATAACTGAGCGGGTGGATATGGCAAACCGCGTTGCATCTTGTATAAACGCACGCAGATCAGGACTTCTATCACACTTGTTCACATTAGGATAATCCGAAAAAGATAAGACTACCAAAAAACGTACCTGAAGATTCTCGAGCTTCCGAATCATAACTACGCCGTCTGACACACATTTCAACAGGCTCAGCGCCTCAAGCCAATACAAGAAGTTCTGACGGAGGAAACTATAAGCCAGGCCTTTGTCCTTGAGGTCCGCAACTCTTTCTTCTCTCGTTTGACATTGGAGGAGATGATCAACCCAGTAAAGACAGGAGTACCGTATGGCCGTGAGTGGATCAGATTCGGGCTGCTTGACTTGCTTAATGTCAATTCCGGGAGCCCTTAGATTATAGATATCACGCCGTAGTGTCATGGACATTGCTTGCAGTGATCGAGAGAAGATATTGTTATGCACATCTTGTGCTTTGAGGAGAAGTGGTTCTTGAGGTGCCTCTCCAATCAGAAAGTCCTTTGCTGACTGGTGAACGAAAAAAATCGTGCGCTCTCGGATTGCGAGAAAGGATCTGCAGTAACCAATGATCTCTGCTAGAGCTTCATAGTCGCCATCAACTCCATTGGGGAGCTTCACTAAAGTCACTAGCTCGTCGAGTGTGATGGGCCGGTACACGGTCGAAACGACGGCCAGTATACTCATGCAGAGCTCAGAATCCACTGATGCCATGATTTGACCCAGCATCCGTTGGTAGAGTGCATCAAGTCCAGGCGGTAAGGCGTCCAACTTCTGGACGGCTTTCCATCCTGAAAGAGTCGACAGCTCCTGGCAAACCAACGCCACCCAGAGAAAGGTACCATTTGCGTTTAGCGAAAGGTGTTGCAGAACAGCGGCCCGTATCTCGCTCTTATATTTGTTGTGCATGCTTAGATCGTGAACTTTAGCCTCAATAAAAGTCGCAACGGCAGAGGAGACGGAATCTGCATTCAGCTCGAGACACAGCCTTTGCTTCTGCATTGCGGTGTCAAGTGTCTTCTCGATTTCTGGCCAGTTGCGGCTAGAGACTATCCATTTAACACGAGTGGATACAGACGAAGTCTGCGCGATGAAACCTAACAATCTTGGCAAGTCAACTACGCATTCATCGAGCGCATCGACAATCAAATAAGTGTTAGGTAGATTTGGATCGTGTAGAATGCTAGAGAAAATCTTGATCAAAGCAATCCAGGCATTCGCATCTTCGAAGAGCGCCTTGCCAGCTGTATCGTAACTCGTTTGCACATGCGAGACAAGAGATGGCTGTTGGTCAACTAGCAGATAAATCAGACCTCGTAGCACAGCTGTGGCACGGTTGATCCGGGAATCTGTGGCCTGGCAAAAGAAGTACGACAGAAGTGCAGACTTGGCCAACGAAGTCTGAAGTTCGTCGGCAATCCCGCAAAGCAACATTGTCTTGCCCTTCCCAGGGTCGCCCTTGATCCACAGTAACCGATTGTGTTGATTGGTACGCCATTGTTGAAAGTCGGAGGCTTCTATCACCCATCGGTAAGCCTCCTGCAGTAACCCTCCTTTGGTGGCCTCGATACGTTCCTTATCTAGACGGGGATCGGTGGGCCGTAAGTCTTGCATACATTTCTGTATTTCGCGAAATCTATCCCACAGCCGATCGAACGCTTTCGTGACTCCTTCACCATAATCAGGGACCATAGAGACACCGAAGATGCCCAGCAATGAGTACACTTTGTCCTCCTCTTGACTCGTTTCCCGATGTTCAATCCATCGCATTCGCTCATCGATGTGAAACTGAGATAATGATTTTGCATGAAGCGCAGAGAGGGAAATGTTTGTTGCTTTGCAGATCTGCTTCTGGAGAGAACCTTTGTCACCAAGTCGCTTGCCCTCGAAGCAAAAAAACTCCACCGAAGCTGGGGCAAGGAGCTCTTGGAGTGTCCAGCCTCGAGTAAACCATCTGCTCTCCCGAAAGCTCAATTCCCAAGTATGCTCTGATGACTGCTCACTTGCTTTTCGCTTCCTTGTGGAAACATCCGACAAATAGACATAACATCGACTTGCATTGCGATACCAACGGAACATAGAGTTGATGGAGTGCCTGAGTTCAGCCTTGTTTTGCTTGTTAATACAGCAGGTATCAACCCAAAAGTATGGCAGACCATCTTGTCTAGCCTGTTCTCCACAGAACCTAATCTTCTTGAAACCCTCCTTGTCCTGGCCAGTCCTGCTTATCACCTCCGCATATGAGACTTCCTTGCTATTATCCTGTTCCCATGTGTGCGAGAGTATAGCATACTCAGGTATATCGCTCTCATCGAACTCGGTCAGGCTTAAATCGCCATTGTTGTTGTATTGTAGCAGACGCATTGTCCGACTAGGTTCGAGGGTCGTAAAGAAGAGGGTTTTCGATAGTAGTTCAGCCGTCGGGTTGGCATTGATGTGAAGGGTGAAGACTTCATGTCAGATTGAGGCTGACACACTCAGCTGGGCGACAGCCTCACGGCAAGTCCATCGTTAACATCACTAGAATCGCGAGAGACCGGTCCAATCGCATAGGCTCACCGTAGGAATGCTGGCAGTCATAAATATGAAAGATTCTTGTTGCCAAGACGGAAGCTTAAATATTCTGGGAATTGAGCGAATTGAAGAAGTTCAGGACACAGTCAACCTTCGATCATCCATCTCTTGTCCAATTCTAGCCTTAAGTCTCAGGCTGGTACGTATTAAGCAGGCTACGGCGAATGTACGGCGAAATTACCAAAGCTTTGCCGGAGGTGCGGGGTCTGCCGAGCCAACAATCGTTAGTGTTGTCGATCAGAAAAGTACCAAACCGCATGGCAGCTCTGCAGCTGTTTACACGCCACAGCAGCCACAAAGCTTATCAGGCTCTCGGGCAAAGATATTAGGATCTAAAGCTCAGCTGAGAACTTAGAGCTTGCCAGTATCGCTGTGGCAAAGAACTCCAATAAGTTAATCCTACAAAGGAGACTCGTTATAATCTACTCGCCAGAGCGACGACGCGAAGATAAATTTTTACTAGTTAGTGAGGGTTCTTGGTGTCCAGGAGTGACCAGGAAACATAACCTACAAGAAATTCAAAGGGATGACAAGTTGTGCACGGATACTATAAGGCCAAAATTCAAAGTACCTATTTTCTTTTCCGGCACGTAGGGTTTTCCGTTACGCAGGGATGGACGTTAAAAGTATCATGTTCTGCATCAATTAAATAATACTTAAAGTCAATGTACCGGTTAAATTTTCCGGCACGGAGGGTTTTCCGGCACGCAGGGATGGACGTTATTCATACTTTTGCCAAACTGCTCCGCAAGAATGCAAAACTATGGCATTTGGCAACTTGCGCTGCCTCTTACTAGCCGGTTTAGCATTGGCTGACGTCATTCGTGATTGACTATGTCCATTCAAACCTTGTGCCGTGATAAACATCTCTATCGAAACTCCCAATCCACCAACGATTCACAACAGCTGTACAAGGACTTCTATCAAGTTGAGCAGAGGAGTTGGTTCATATGCGCTGTCTCTTTCTGATAGGCAGATCGTCATCTGCCGACCTCTTTCGCCTGCCATGACCAACTCTCCCAACGTGAGCATTGAATTCTGCCGAACTCTTTCGTTTGCCATGATCAGCTCTCCCAAAATGAGCATCGAATTCTTGTGCTGTGATTAACCTCTCGACTGAATATGGCGATCCACTAATATTGCATGGCTCTAGGTCCTCTTGCTTGAGGGATATCGTGAACCTGTCGCTCAGACTAATCTCGACTCGTTTTCGAAAGTTCCCATCTTCGTCGATGAAGGAGGGGTCGCCTACTGTCCCGGCAATAGGACAATCATCCAAGTAGAAAGAGGCGTTTGATAACTGCTTGAGTAGTAGTTGAAAGGCCTCTTCGCTCTGACGTATAGTGCAGAAAATAGAGCCAACACCTATATATTCTCCATTGTATCTTTCCGGCCTTGTGTTTAATTGGAAGTAGAATAAAGAAGCAATAGCGTGCCGCGCTATACTATCAATGACTCTCGATACTGAATGGTCCTGTTCTGAGTGGGCTCTGTGTATGCTTTGGATATCGTCGAGTCTTGGGACAGGGCCGTCAAACTCTGTATCGAGGCGGTGGTATCTAGGATACGCTTGGAAGACCTGTTTGAGTTGTCGGTCACGCATTTTCTCCCAGAACAAGCGCCATAACCTGGGAAAAGCTTTATCTTTCCAGACACGAAGGCGACTAGATATAGGTACTGATGAGCTTTCTGTTGTACGAGCCGTACCGGTGCCAAGCGAGACGATGAAGTCGGGCTCTTCAACTTGCGGGCACATATCTGCCGCCAATTCAAGTGCTGAGATGAGCGGATCGTTCTCAAGGGGCCCGGCATCTTGGAAAATACCGACGCCGTCTATTTCCTTCGGGGGGAAAATCCTATGGCTATGATTAGCGCTATTCACTTGAAGGAGGGGTTAGGTTTATACCCAGGCGCTGCAGATGCAGCTCTTGCACTGCGTTTGTGTTAGCAGAGAACGATGAACACGGATTGATTTCTTACATTTCCCAAAGCCTTACATTACCGTAGCCATCCTCAGGCCTTATAAGGCGGTTTCCTTGGTCATCATCCCGGGCTCCTACTCCGTTGTAGTTAGTAAATAAATAGCATGATGGTTCGCGGACCGTAGCCACAAGGAGCGCGACTCTTGCCCCTATTGAAGTTGCGTATGAGTTATCCAAGATACGATGGTCTCCGAATGCCTCTTTAACAGCGGCCTCGATATGTTCTGCGGGATAACGCCCATCGAAGAGAAATGATAATAGCCAGGAAATGACAGGAATTCCTAGATCCCTCCATCCTGTGAATGCGAGTTTTGCAAGTCTTTCAAAATTCTGCAAGGACTCTTCGACTGTCCATCCCTTGACGAAAAGTCCAGCGGCGTCCAAACCACCTTGAAGAAGTTAGCTAAGCTCTCAAGGCTTCTTTATACCACATACCTGAACTGGTCCCGACGACAACCTTAAAAAACCTTTGTGGCCGTATCGGCAACCCAATACGATCCTCTATTCTCTTCAGAAGTTTCAGAGGCTCGACGCCTCGCGTCCCTCCCCCATCGATACATAGGACCCCTGCTCCAGCAGTGGGAGGATGAACCCTCACAACTACCTCCTCGGACATCTCTGCCCCGCAAAGGAAACAGTCGTGGATTTTGAAGATCCACGGGTCGTCTTCGTAGTCGTCCCCGAATAGTACAACGCAGTTTTCGCAGATAATATGTCCGCATGGTAAGCCATACTGTGGTCTGCGGCGTAAACATGCAAAGCAGGTGCTACTGCTGTGGATATTTAGCCAACGGTCCTCAAATCTTTTGAGATTACCTTTGTGGATCTCTAATGAAGACGTCCCGCCACGGCGGATGGATTGCTCGAAAAATCCCCGCAGCCGGTCTTCGACTTTACTAATAAAGCCGCTTCGGAGGATCACATCTCCAGTCCCTTCAAAGGCCATAACTCTAGACTCGCTTACTTGGTAGAATACGTCCCTGTACAAGGTTCGGAACACGCTTTCGGGATTAAACACTAGCTAATAAGTTAGATTCTCTAATTTTTTGGGGTGGGGAATTGGGAAGTGACAGCAGTTTACCATGAGTGTCTGGAGGATAATTATCCAAGAGGATGCTCGATGCAATGATTGGGGCTGCAAACTCGGTTAGCTCCTTCGCCGACTTTATGCGTTTAAGGAAGATGGATATATGCTCAGCCAAGTCTTTGGCAATAGGATTCTGCTTCCTTGACGCCTTTATGAAATCGAATGGCTCCTCAGAGGCCTGAGAGAAGTGGTCGCAAGCGTATGTAAAAAGCGCGGCGAAGTGCGTTACAGAGAACAAGGTTCGATTAATTTCTCTGTTGTTTTGCACTTCGTCTGATTCATTTAAGAGGCGCTCCTTCAGGTGTCGATATCGAGCTTTAGGAGAGATTCTGCGATCCGGGAGAAGAGCGACGACGTGGATATCTGAGATCTGCTCAGACAGATCACGTGTCGTTTCCTCCCTCAGCAGCCAGAGAAAGGCCTTTATGGCCTCCTTTTCTCGTTCAGCTCCCGGAGGAATCTTCTCGGTCACGATGACCACTCTAGGGCGCGTGTTTCTCGGCAGCGTCGACAGCTGGGCGTTCTCTAGCCATACCGCCAGGTGGCGCGCGACCTGTCTAAAGCCACCAACGTCAGCGGAGAAGAAGCAAAACACATCTGCAAAGGGTAAGAGGAGGTGGTAATAGATCTTATCGGTGCTTCCATCTGGGACATCGTGGGATAGCCCTCCTCCAACTCGTGGAAGGGCTCGTCTTATCGTTTCGTGACACTTATCGGCCGCGGGCACCCCTCCCCTTAGGTTCTGTTGAGGGAGATCGCTGTCTGCGAGGAGTATCGGCCTGCTGTGGAAGATGGTGGACGGGTCAAGGTGAAGGTGTATTTCGCCGGCATCTCGTTTGCTTCTGAATTTCCTACGCTTTTTTATTCCGAATAGTTCTCGGAGAGCCTGTGACTTGGACCCATTACCAATTAAAACGAAAAGCCTGGGCTGTTGCGTGTCCGGATCTTGGATTTGATGAGTGAGAGTCTGAAGCCTGTCGGATTCCAGAAGGCACGTGTCGTTGCCATATGTGCCAAAGCTGAGCCAATGGGTATGATCGCAGCGCTTCATGATGGAAGAAGCCTGCTGCGGACTGAAGATGTTGTGCTTGCGTTATGGTAAGGGATACACGGAGTGATATAACGCAGACTGAAGGGGGGATCAGAGTCGGCTCCCGTGGAATCGGATGCTTCTGTTAGGTTCCTATCTATTTTAAGAAACGTGAAAGCCACAATGAGACCCCTTTGACAGGAGCCCCAGTTGGCATGCAAGGGGAGCCCAATCTAGCTCCCTAACTTAGATTGGATTATGCTCGTGACAACGGTGTTAAATCTGCGTGCATTGCCTCACGAATCCACAATCGTGAGTTCACTGGAAATATCACATTCAGAATGGACCGCGAACGACGACCTTGTCGAAGCTCCCGTCATTTTACAGCCCCTCCCAGTTCCATCAGTCAACGGACCCCAGAGCACATCTGCTCCCTCTGTGGAAAACATCGCTCATCAAGGTACCGCAAGCTCCACCCGCTCGTACCAGGACAGGCTCCTGAACCCGGTATCTGCTCACGACCAACATGTGCAGAGGCTGTCAATGAGTTGTTGCTGATCTTACCGTGTCAAGTCAACTTGTACGAAATCCACCACCATCACCACTACAGCTCCAGTGCCGGGTTGGAAGGACCGCCGCCAAGTTACACCGCTACTGAAGTACGACTCCCCGACAATATACCCCACTGGACAAGACACAGCTCACGGAATCTCTCTCCCATACGGGAGGAGTCAACTCCGATAAATACCAGCTCTAAGCCGGAAGGGACCCCTCCAAATTGCACGGCTGCTGAACTATCTGGCGAAAGTTCTTTGACTGGACGCGTGGAATTGCCGGACAACGGACTGTGTTCGAGAAGACACCCCTTCAGGAGGCTCTCTCCCATACTAAAGAAATCACCACCTGCGGTGAATTTCCTGAATAAGCCAACGCTGCAGAAGAAGATGTAGGAGGCATTGTGAGGATAGGGTAGACGGATAACTCGTTAACATTGAAATATACACTTCCCTGGCAACTACTCCACCACTACTTGACCCACTTAGGTGCTGCAGTGCATAACATGAACTTGATAACAGGCATTATATGAAAGAATGGTAGACTGGGAGAACGATCACGCATCTAGCATGATTTGATGCTTTAAGTTAGTAATTGCATGTTTGTGAAGTGAAGAACTTTCCACGCCTGGACGCACTAACCCTGAATGGCACTAGTAGCATATCACATGATTCCTTCCGATTATTCTGAGTTCCCGGCCGTCTGCAGGTTACCTGAGCTCCGAAAGTTGCCGAAGCTCTCACGTAAATTTATTACCAGAGGTTGGCCTGTGCTTCAATGACGCAGCCACCGAAACATAACTAAATTACACAATTCATCCCACTCTTCACCATCTAATTCACACACGCTTTTCTAATGGCATTCGCATCAAACGATGGTGGTTCTGGTAGGAACGACACAGCTCTCGTTACCCGTCCATTGGACTCATCTTCATTCAACGCCTGGTCTTTGGAGAGCAATTCTTCAGATGACGCGCGTCTCCTCGGTCTCTTCGATCTTTTCCTCTCCTTCTTCTTGTTGAGCTTCTCGATATCCCTAGGAAGCTTGTTCTGAGATTTGGGGTCCGCAAGCTGGCAATGGTTAGAGGAGGTGATGCAATACAAGAATTGTAGGGGCTCACAATGTCTTCCATATTCGGCCGCCATGATTCACTGGATCTGAAGGTATAATGCTCTCCCGATTCGCGATTACGCATGATTAACGATACGTCGAAGTCGCAGAGCTCTGCTATTTCCGCGATTTTACATTCCACTGTTCGTCTTCTCTTCCGCCGTTGCGTATTCCGCTCTTTGAGCGAACGCTGTCTGATTGCCTGAGGAGCCATGGTAGTGAGTCGATCGTCGAAGAAGCTCATATTCTCTACGCTGACGAGGTCGAAATTCTATATCAGTGCCAGATTCCTGCCTTGGAAGTACTCGTCTGCCTTGGCTAGGACCCAAGGAGCCAGTTCCGGCTCCCTAGGCTTTTTTTTTAGATGCACCCAAAATAGCACATACTCGCTGGGGCTTGTTTCATGTGCATCTAATATAGAGCACAGAAGTCAGCTCGCAGATCCTAATTGCCAAATTCTTCCTCATCATGGACCTCACACAGTGGTATGCTGTAGCCCTAGGCGCCCTCGTTGCCCTGCTCTTCCTTTCCCATCGCATTTTGCTGATGATCAGAATAGCTCTCAGTTACGCCGCATCTTGTCTCCTCAAGCGAAAATACCACCCGCAGGTTCACCGATATGTGAGAGGTTCGGAAAAGGCGACACTATTTGATGCGGGTTTGATTGTTGCTTTCGTGGTTGGGAATGTTATTTGCTTCACTCTCGAGGTGAAAGACGTTGCCACCCTGGTTAAACGCTCTGGCGTGATTTGCACAATCAACCTCGTACCATTAGCGTTGGGGGAACATATGAACATGGTTGCCAGCTGGTGTGGACTTTCGCTCGGAGCCTATGCGCGTATACACGAGTGGCTGGGAATAGTTGTCATAGTTGAGGGTCTGGTGCACACGGCAGCGGGCGCAGCGTCCCAGAAGCTCGATCTGCATACTACGTCTGGGATTGCAACGCTGGCGGTAAGTCGACCTGGATGCCTCACAAGTGAGCGACAGCTAACGCGATATTTTTCTAGGCTGGTGCTGTGATAGGGGCCTTGCTCCTCTCTTCAGTCGCTTCAGTACGTCGACACCTATATGAGATATTTCAAAAGCTTCACTTGGTCCTTGCTGCTATGCTGATAGCCGTAATATATCTCCACAGTCCATCGAAAAAGCTCTTAGCTTCGCCCACAGTATATTTACTCGCGGCCATTTGCGTCCACATATTTACCGCAAGCCTCCGTCTCTGGCAAATCCTCTACCGTAACGTCAGGCACAGAGCACCCCTGAGTCGAGTTACGGTACAAACCATAACGTACAAGACCAGTCTGAGGGATACACCACTGTCAGACGCTGTCCACGTGCACATTCGGCCGTCGAAACCATGGAAGCCCCAAGCCGGCCAATACGTGTACCTCTGCATCCCCGGCGCAAGCCATACCTCGTTCGTGCAGTCACATCCCTTCTTTGTGGCCTGGTGGTATCGGGATGCCGAGGGAGATGTTATTGTTCTTATCGTTGAGAAGAGGAAGGGATTCACCCGGGATCTCTTCCACCACGCTAGCAATGACGTCGATCTACGGTCTGGAATGCGGGCCATAGTCGAGGGTCCATACGGAAAGGAGCTGGACCTTGAATCGTACGACACTGTCCTCTTGTTTGCCACGGGTATGGGAATAGCAGGTCAGTTGCCATACGTCACGCAGCTCTTGGAGCGGTACCAGAGTAGCGGAGTAACAAATCGAAGGATTGCCCTCTTCTGGGAGCTGGACTCTGAAAGTAAGTGCTCACAACTCTCTCGAAAGACGCCTGCTAACAACCAGCCAAAAAGTACACGCAGCCTGGGTCGCTGACATGATGATGGAACTTCTCCAAAGAGATACCAATCAGGTTGGTCTGCTTTTGCCTTGCTAGGTATTGATACTAACTACCATCGCAGATACTCCACATCCAGCTTTTTGTTCTCGGCAATTACCTCGATAGCACGACGGAGCCTGGAACCACTAAATCCCTAGGGACACGTATTCAAGCGACTTATGCAGAAATGAACGCCAAAGGGCTCATCGAATTTGAAATTGAAGGTCAAAGGGGCAGTGCCGTCATTTCCTGTAAGTCAAGCCTCTGACCCTGTACTCGAATTAGTGCTGAAACTTTGAATATAGTGTGTGCAAACGACGAAACCTGTGACAACGTTCGTGGTGCTGTTCAGCGGATGCATGACAGTACAGTTCATGTCAAGGAGCTGGAATACCGGCCATATTCACCTCGGGGGCACAAAGGGCTTCTGAGACGCATGGTTCAAGGTAAAATGGGGAAGGGAGTGAGAGATATCTAGGTTGTTCTTGCTCGCGCCCGAAGATTTCTGACGCCTAGGCGCCGCGGCATCTGGTATGCTAACACATTGCGGTTCTTTTACCTTTATTCCCTTTTCATCACCTTCAAATATAGGCACAGTTTTAATTCCTTGGAATTCAATTTCAAACTTGGTTTTCCTTGATTCGCGCTCAGATATCAACGTAAACAATTCTATTGATTCGTCCAGTTGCGTGATCATACTTTCTACCAGCCAACAGAGTCACCAACCCAAACTACATCCTGCTTCGCCTCAGCTATTAACCCTTTGTTGTTCGATTATGCCCTCAAGCCTATAGTATTCGATTACCGCTTGTTCAAGGTCCTTCATTGCCAAAGTCACTTTTTCCATGAGATACGTGTATGGCCCCTGCTTTCTATGTAGGTGGGCTAGCTCTTCCGTGAGCCGACCATTTTCCCTTGTCTTCTGCTCAATCATCTCTGAAAGACTCGGAGTTGGATCGCTTTTGGATGCTTGCAGGCTTTCATTTGTCGCCTCAATTGCTACGGATGTCCCTTTGTTGCGAGCAATCTCGATGTCGATGGCGGTGGGCTTGGGTGGTTTGTCAGACTCTGACTCCGGGAGCATGAGACGGATTTTCGGCTTCCTAAATTTGTTCATGGCTATTCTGGTGTGATTTCGGCAAGTTGTCTGGGAGGGGGAATGCAGGTTGATACCACTTATAGCCCACCCGCCTTACCAGGAATGGGACAGTTGACTCTACATGGAGGGTGGGGGGACCGGCTCCGGCTCCTCCTAAACTTAGAATCGGATGATCAACAGGGATCCAATTTAGGATCCCCGCTTTTGATAACTACCACAGACCCACCTTTTTGGAATCACAATGCACGTCCAGTGATACTGTACGTATTGGTACGAATATAAGCGAGGAAGTCAATCGCCTCACTTGATGGCATATCCGCCTATGGGAGCATTGTAGAAAGGTAAATGCAGCGACCGATCACCCCACCATCAAAAATCACCAATTCTTCACCGTCTCTGGCAAATTAATGGCAGTATGAAATGACGAAATATAGTTGACACGCGCAGTTCATGACGTGCAGATTTATTCTGCTATAAGATTGACTGACAAGGTGTTTTGCTACATTGAGCGTCCAAATATTGTTGATGCCCCAGAGAAGGATCGAAGGATCGAAGGAAGCAAAAATAAAAGCGAACATCCAATTAGCGTCGTTACGAATAGAGATGCGATCCGTTTCTGAGTTGTATATCTTGTATAAGCAAACAGAATATGTGCATTACGAGATTTTCGGGCCCGTGAGCCCGAACTTTTTCAATCGTCATGTATTGAGAAGACACTTTGGCGAACCGTTCGCTGAGAGGGAGTAGAAGACAATGTAATTCAGTACCCTTCAACGCCTAAATGATAAACCATATAACCGAGTGCACATATCCTGCAAGGCATTGACCAAAGAGAAAATCACCAAATCCACATCATGTTCACAAAGGCTGGTTTCTGTCACCCACTTCCTTTATACAAGTACCGTAATCGAATCTCCCCCACCTGGCACAATTGTCCTACGCTTGCGACCCCTCGTAGCTGGTCCGTCATTGTGAGGGACCTCGTCAGGCTTCTGTCTCTTTCCAGTAGTTGGTGTTTGGACATGGTCAGCCGAGCCGCACTTTTGCTCAAGCTCGCCAATCTTCTGCTCAGCAGCACTAAGTCGATCAGCGGCAGTTGCTACTGCAAATTGGTGGGCCTGCACCATGCCCTCCTTTTCCTTCTCAAGCTCGCCAATTTTCTGCTCAGCAGCACCGAGACGACCAGCGGCAATGGAAAACCCAGCCCGATATTCTTGTGCGCTGTCCAGCTTTTCGGCGATGGCGGCCTTCTCTTCCTCAAGCTGCCTGACTATAGATTCGAGCTGTTTTGCTCTTGCGGCGTCGTGCTCTGCCATCTGAACCGAATTGGCTTGGCTGCTGAGGCGTCCCTCGTAATCCTTAATAGTTGACTCGTAAGTGGAGATAGCTCCGCGGGCCTCATCAAGCTGCCGCTGCAATAAGACACCTTTGGATGACGCGTCGCGGAGATCCTGAAGCGTCTTCCCATACTGGGTATGCAGGCGTTTGTATGCATCGGAACATTGGAGTCGGAGTGTCCGTTCCTGCTCCGTGACAGCCCTGTTGCTCCACATTTTCGTGCGTGTAGCCTCGATGGCCTTGCATGCAGTGAGGAGCTGCCCATTCATGGCATCGAAATCTGGGTCGGAGGATGGAGGTTGGAGCGTAACGTCGCCGCGAGTATCGGGAGGGAACATCGTGGATGGAGGCTGGAGCTTAACTCCGCCGCGAGAATTGGGAGGCGTGGATTTCGTGTCAATGGAAAGTGCCTAGAACTGTTAGACGGAACAAATTGGGAAGCATGAAATCGAGACTTACCTTGGCAGCATTCTGCTGTGGGGCACTGGTGTTCGCGCGTTGCTGAGGGGCCATGTCTACTATTTGATTTCTATCTGAGGATGGATTCGTAATGTGTGGCGCGTGTGTTTAGTTCTGTCTGTTCTGTTGGTCTGTAGCGGGTCGTTTGCCTGGGCGGACAGAACGGAGGAGGTCCTGGTTAAATAGACTTCGAGCAATCGTGATGTCTGTCATGCCTGCTCTGACCTATTCCTCAACGAGATCCTTTGAAAGGTTCCAAAATTATCCTGAAACTCATCTTGCGCCCCTTTGATGTATGTTGACTCGTGAAGATCTCCTCCACGTCCAGAGTTCGATACGAATATAGCATCTCACTGCAGAAAAGTATCTTCTCCACACCACATTGCAGGGCTGACGCCACGCCGTGATGGCGCTTCGCCCGCCCAGTGGCCCGGCCGATCAGCCCACCGTCTGACAGGGGCTCCCAGCGCCAACCCCTTCCCCATGCAGCTTTCTACGCCACCCGTGCGCTTGGACCACATCTAAATAAACAGGCGCAGGCTCAAAGGCTTGCCTTGGATAACTTAGTCTCACAAAATATCACCTTTCGAAGCGTCCTAAATTTCGTTTCCTAATAACTTATTTTAAGATTGATCACAATACCTCCTTTCCTCTAGCCACTAGCAGCATCGATGCCGGTGTAAGGTGCTTATTTGGCCCCCCTTGGTACAAGATGTGGCTCCCAAGACAGGGGGGCAGTCTCTGCCACCAGAGAGGTCCCAGTTCGGCTCCCTTGATGCAAGATGTGGCTCCCACCTCTCGAGCTTAGGGTAAATAATCTCTCGACTTTGGGACCTTGCTGCTACTAAGGCGTTCTACGATGTCTAATGCACAATTGCTCTATCTCGAGATGAGTATCAACAAAAAGTTGTGCCGCGATATAGATTGCCTCTCGAGGCTTATTGCGCACAAGAACTTATGGTGGCGTCTACGGCCACTTGCGGAG
>Ga0207886_10169_pt1 | contig 21811 bp, 24 predicted proteins | sample LinPmetageLP35_FD_184048 | JGI IMG/M metagenome (GOLD analysis project Ga0207886, IMG submission 184048) | Marine viral communities from the Pacific Ocean - LP-35 (SPAdes) | ecosystem: Environmental > Aquatic > Marine > Oceanic | place: Pacific Ocean | collected 2009-08-31 | reverse complement strand
TAGTAGCAAAATCAGGTGGGAAACCTATTAGAGGCCATGGATGGTGATGTTGTTATGTAATATAGTCATTTAGTCAAAAAATCGTGCTTTTGGAACCTCATTATATTTTGGTGGGGCTGACTAATCCGCACAGAATTCGTGCACCCACTGTTGAGAGAAGACCAATGGATGACTAATCATCTCACGACTCGAGACTCGATCACCTCGAGCTGCTTGCTCCTTCGGCATGAAAGACCACGCACACCACAACCTCAATGGAACTCCCCACTTTCTAGTATACTCTACACTGCTCGATCTCCAAATCTGCTAACCATTTAAGTCTATCAGGATAATATCATGGCCTGTTCTTCGTTGCATTTATCCCTTACACGCGCTGCTGGAAAGTCGCGTTATTTCCTCCTCGAACCACTATTCGAGCGCGAGCAGTACGGTGGAGAGCGCGTAAAGCCTCAGGACGTTGCATAATATCAGAAGTATGCATGGGAGCTAGTTAGCTTGGATCGCAAAGTCTTTGGAATACCCGAAGAGCATATTGGGTCCAGACTTGAAGCTGCCCCAGCAAGGAGTTTTCCATTCCGGTGCTATGATACACCAAAGGCTCTACGATCTGACGCTTCTTAAAGCTCAGATAAGAAGGATGCCAGAATAAAGATAATCGGCGAGGATAGCTGGTAATGCCAGTACATTTCCCTGCTTCAGTTTCGGGCTTTGCCTATGTTGCTAAAGTTTGATCAACCCAAGCCATATGTCAGTCATGCCTGCGTGCATCCATTGGCAGGCAAGTGGCCCATTTGTTCCAGGAGGATGCAGCCCAAAAGGGTCAAGGGGGACTTTGCCTTTCTCCTACCCCTGCTTCCCGCATTACGTTGCTTTCCTTGCCAGATAGTCCTGAGAAAACCGTCCTCCTGTGCAGTAGTTGTTTGCTGTTCTGCCTTGTCCAGTAGTACAATTCCGAATCACCAACTTCTTTATGCGTCCAGCCAAGATGACTTCCTCACTGCTGTCCCTGCTTATGGGCGTTTGAGCTCTCTTGACCTCTTTTGTTGCCATCCCTATCACTATGCTGATGTCCGCTTTATGTCGGTATCTGTTCTTCTTAATTGCGTCTTTGAGAGCTAGACAACGCAGAGTGGACACCATGTCCTGCTCTACAGTTCAACGTATGTCACACTGTTCTGGGCCACGGGTTTGGTCTTCAGTCGAACAATGAATGGTCTTTACTGTCTGAGAATCCATTCTGGTCCCTTAGTCTTTCCTGATTCTTTGCACCTTTTTAATAATCTGAAGCCAAAAAGTAGAAAGAAACTCTTCGTTACAGTACCCTTTATACGCACTGTTTATCTCATTTGCAGTTGTTCTTGTGGATGCCTAGTGGGGCCCCTTGTTCGGCGAGCCGTATCTGCACTGCCGCTTGGGGGCCTCTTTGATCGCCGGTGACTCACCACGTGACTCTATTGGTTTGTGGCCTGAAAGGCTCAGGTACTGAGCTTCACATTCCATTCATGCCTGAAATAAAGCAGAACAATACCTCCGGTAGAAAGCTGGATACTTCTATAAGAGCATGAGATCCTCCCACCTAATTTTGACTTCACAAACTGCATCTTCCAATTTCGACTTGCACTGGACTTCGCCTCATCAAACGCAACACATCGCAAATACACGGTCATTCGACACTCTGCAATTTATTTGCAAAATCACCGAATCTCTCACACATATCCATACCATCGATCTCTGCCAACATGGCTTCCGCCGATATTCTCTCCCAGACTCTCAGTTCCATTACCACCATCAAACTGGATGAGATCTCGTATCAACGAAGTAGCTTCGAGAGTGCCAAGGTCGAGCTCCTCGATACTGCTCGAAAAAATACAGATCAGGCCGACAAGGTCAAAGCCCTGCTCAAGATCAATGATGGAACCCTGCCAGGTCTAGGCCCAATTGATGCCAATACATCCACCGATTTCGACAATATCACCAGATTCTTGGAGCAAGCCAAATTCGATCCCTCGGTCTCCACTACGATTCAGCAAGAATGGCAAGCAAAGCTGGAGAAGCAACTCGATATTCACTCCCTGAAATACGAGTATGCTGCGCTTTACGGCAAGCTAGTCAACGAATGGCTTTCTGCAAATGTCGATAAGGCTGACTCGGACGTCGACATGGGCAGCGCCTTTGAGAGCGTTGGACGGAAGGAGATGCATGAGCAGCGTCAGAAATGGGAGGACATGGTGTTCACGGCCCGAGAAACTGACACTGCTGCCATCGATGTTTACCTCACGAAGCTTTTTACCTCCACGAAGGATATCAAGTCCGCTTACTACATCCTCCGCAGGGAAACCGAAGACTTCGAAAAGCAGATGGCTGCAGACGTGCATTTCAGTCAGGCCTCCTTGACATGGGTTATCAAGGGACTTCTTCGAAGCGACCTCGTTACGGATGAGAAGCGTAAGGTTCTCAAGGACTTTCTGAACAACAAGGTAGTGCTTGATGAGATCGCCGATGTCCTCAACATGCGCATGTCAGCTTTGGACAAGTGGAAGTGGGATCCTGCCGGAACCCCGGTCGAACAGAGACGCCAACTGAATGGACGTTACCGCTTTTACCACGACGAGGAGCTTCTTCAAACCATCCTCCTGCGCTACATCGGTGTCAAGTGGTCGGTCTTCTTCAAAAATGCGTTCGAGAAGTTCCAGCAAGCAGAATCTGTATGGAAGTCATCACTTGCACGGATGACTTTGACTGACCGCGAACGTCGCGAATTCTTCATCGGCCCGGGTCGTGCTGCTGATGTTGGTGTGGAGGCTCATCGCTCGAGTCACTTCGAGAACGAAATCTTCCTGGAGCAGCTTCAAGGAGAAATCGAGGAGCAACGTGGGGCTTACGGTGATGATAGCGAGGATGAGCTAGACACCCGAAAGTCTGGACAGCAAATTACTCAAACTCTATTGCATACTCTTGCAGCCGAGATCATCTTGAAGACTCGCCTAGGCCAGGACATGACGGTGGTCCGTACCGATTTCGCTTGGTTTGGGCCCTCGTTGCCTCACTCGACCATGTTCGCCGTACTCAAGTTCTTCAAGGTTTCCGAGCGCTGGATTGATTTCTTTCGCCGATCACTTGAGGCACCGATGAAGTTTGTTCAGGATGGTCCCGATGCACCCGTTCAAATTCGAAAGCGAGGAACTCCCATCAGCGGGCCCCTCAGTGATTTCTTGGCCGAGACTGTCTTGTTCTGTCTGGACTTCGCTTTTAATCAAGAGAGTAAAGGCCTCCGCTTGTATCGCCTACATGATGACATCTGGTTTTGGGGATCCGACGAACAATGTGTCAAAGGCTGGGAGATCATGAATAAGTTTGCCAACCTCGCCGGCCTCGATTTCAACGAGGAGAAAACTGGAAGTGTTCGCATCGTGCGTCCCCGAAACAGCTCGAGTACTCGAGCCACAGTTCACCCTTCGCTTCCCAAGGGTGATGTTCGCTGGGGTTTCTTGAAGCTCGACTCTCAATCTGGCCGTTTGCTCATTGATCAGAAGTCGGTCGATCGCCACATCGAAGAGTTGCGCCTCCAACTGGATGCTTGCAAGTCGATCTTTGACTGGATTCACGTCTGGAACATCTACGGTGCCCGCTTCTTTAGCAACAACTTCGGCAAGCCGGCCAATTCCTTCGGCCTCGCTCACGTCGACATGCTGCTCCAGACTTTCGCTCGGATCCAGGCCAAATTGTTCGCTGGTACTGGTGGCAGCGTGACTTCTACCTTGAAGCAGATGCTCACTGATCGCTTTGGCGTGACCGATATCCCAGAAGGCTACTTGTACTTCCCTATGTCGATGGGCGGTCTCGACCTCAAGTCTCCCTTCATCGATCTCTACCTCATCCGCGGCTCTATCTGCTCCCGACCAGACGTCTACATGGACAATTTCTTCACCCGCGAAGACGCCGACTACCGCGCCGCAAAGAAGGACTTCGAGCATGGGACCGGCCGTAGCGGCTTCAACGTCGACTACTCCCTCAAGAAGAAGTACGGAGACCAGGACTTCATGAGCATGGAGGAGTTCACTCGCTACCAGGAGCTTACTTCCAAGAACCTGGTGAGAGCTTACGATCTGTTGACCAAGGAGCCTGATGTGGAGAAGGTCAAGGTTACTGCTGAGGTTACTACTGTCATTGGTCCGAAGTGGCGCTCCATGGGCCCGTACCAACAGTGGGTCATTCAGCTATACGCTTCGAATATGATCGCTAGATTCGGAGGCTTGAACGTTGTTGACAAGGGCTTGCTGCCTACTGGGATGGTCAGCATGTTCCGCGAGAGCCGCTTCAAGTGGCAGGGCTAGATTGCATTGTTTTCCCGTTTCGGGCTACTGCTGGAGTTCAGGGCTGAGATACCAAATTGAGTATATGGAAGAAGTTTGATGCATGGATACTGGGCGTTGTACAGGGCGTTTTTGCTGCAGCATTCAGCTACCACCAAACATACTTTTCAGAAGGAATAGATTGTGTTCAACTAGTGCACGTAATTTTAAACCTTATCGATTATGCCAAATTGTGAATAATAGATCCAGACACTAACCAAGATTCATAGACTACTATTTGCATTCCTCCTCATAATTCGAGTGGCTCGGCTCCGCCTCTAACTGATCGTCCGTCTCAGCGTAGAGCACTTTGTACAGCTCCGGCTTCAATTTTCGCCAGTACCACCTCTGCAAGAGAGTTTTACAACTCTCAGCTGATAAGATTTCCGCTACGCGCAACACCACTTGATAATTGTTCCTGATCCCTCTACGCATAATCATAGCTGATATATATTCGATTGTATCTTCTTCCTTCCTCTTGTGTACAGCCTCCACTGCGGGTGATGTGGCTGGCTTTTTCGTGCTACCGAACTGCTTTTCCATCTTGACGGAGCCGAGGGCTTTTGTCGATGAAAAGTCAGCAGCGTGTAATGTGTGCTTTCGCATCCTTATTCTGAGTCTTTAAATATCCCACAGGACGCCTACACTAGATCATTATATTTATAACGCTAGAGCCGACTTCCGTTGATGCGTGAGAAGTTTCCTGCTTGGCGAGAGACAGCAACGTTTCGCTTAATCGCCCCACTCAAAATCAACATCGACAACAACAAAAACCTCAAAAAGATATGGCCACCATTTCCCAACACGCGATCGCTCAACCTATCGCTAAAAGTGAGATTATTCCGCGTAAAAATGAAATATAAGATTAAAATTAGCAAAACTCGATCGGAAGCTCAACACTCGGATGCGTGTGAGGTTCCGTCTACTAAACGTAATTCAATACGTTTTCCGATTCGTATGCGATCGATTTGGCGACTGGGACAACCGAGACAGGGCCTACTACGGATCTGCTGTCTCGGTCGTTGTTGAGATTTGCTCATCTGATTACTTGTAGGAGCTAGCGATGTTGTTGTTTACGCTAGGCCGGCCGGGTTGCTGTGAGAGACGCTGCCTTGTCTGCGCCGCCAACGTGTTGGAACCCTTCAAGATGGTGAAATGGGTTCGGCTGTCAGCTCTTAAACCTAGATAAGAAATATACCAATTTTCCTATAAAAAATCGGATTCGCTAGAGGAGCGCCAGCGATGCGTTTACGCCTAGTCACTAGCGACACCTCCCTAGAGTAGACGTTCAATTGAGACATCCAAACGCGTCAACGTAAACATTAAATTAAAATGCTTGGGCACAAAAGGTTTTGAATTAAGAATGTTTACAATGCTCCCTGGGAACTGATCATTACCTTCACTTCCATGGATCACACTAACTTCCCATCTACCACCTAACCGTGGTCGTATACCCAATCGCAGGGGGTGCCAAGGTGATGATACAACTACACACCTCACTGATAGTCTCCGGTCCAAATGGATCTAAAAACCAAGGCAGAGTAACAGACTGAGGTTTTCCACCACCCCATTGACGCTCAGCGAGGCCAAAACCGACGGTCAGGGTAGGTTTCACGGTCGTGGCTGGCGGTGCGACTTTCGTGCATGCAGCCTAGAGAGGTAAACCACGTTAGCATAATCTCAAACCATAGCCAATTGGCACTTGAAAACACAAAAGAGAGAGAGATCTTCAAGCAAGAATCCTGAAGTCACGCGGAATATAGGAGAGAAACAAGACCTACAGGCCCATAATCCGGACATCCTCTATCATAAAACAAATACGGCGCCGCCCCTGGAATCGTATTATTGCCCGACGCATCTACCTTGTACAGATTACACTGCGGTGCCTCGTAGCTGCTATCCTGTGTTTGGAAGCTCTTGCAGTCGGGGTTGGCGAGGCAGAGTTGGTGGCAGGTGGCTGCGTCGATGGGGGAGCCGCTGTAGAGATTGTTTTCGGCGTAGCCCCACCCGGGGACGCCGCAGATTTGACCGGCGACCGCGCTGGGGCAGAGGGAGCCGGTTGCGGATGGGAGTCTAAGGGGTGTTAGTTGTGATGAGGGAGAGGAGGGAGTTGTATTGGGAAGCTTCCGTTGAGGTAGTTGTTGTTGAGGGTGGTAATGGAGCCGGTGATGAAGAGCTGGTTGTAGAAGTCGTTGTTGGTGTTGAGAACTTGCTCGTAGTGCTTCTTGTTGGCGGCAGAAGAGTAGTAGTTGGTTTCGTGCTCGTACTTGTCCGAGTCGCAGTCACAGTAACCGTCACTACATCTGGCGTAGACGTGCTTTTCGTCGTCGGAGGTGGAGGCGGCGAACTAGTCGTAGTCGATCTCGTCGAAGTTGAGGACCTCGTAGCAGTCACAGTGATTGTTACGACTGGCGGGGTTGGAGTACTGGCTCTTGTTGTCACAGTATAAGTCTTCGTTGGGCGAATGAATGAAGAACAGAAATCGAAAAAGTCGAAATCGGGATCCCTGTATCGGCTGGTTAACTATCAGTCCAATGTGCTTGATACCGCCTAGATCTTTCCTTACGGCCTGCCCGTCGGCTGAGGGCCTGTTCCTGTTGCGATCAAATTGTAGGAGCCCATGCAACCTTGATCTTCAGTCAGTATAGCATGAGAGGGATTGAGGGATTCACGCACTGTCGGCTACATTGGCTTGCTCCAGGCTCATCCCTCGGGCTTCAATAGCAGCTTCATTCTCCCCAAATGCGCCTTCCCTAGGCAGGACATTGTAGACCATACCATCTTTCGCATAAAGGTACGGCTTAGCGAGTGACAGCCCGGCTTGAAGCAGCACACCAGCAACTGGAATATGAGACCTCATGGTGACCGAGGAAATTAAAAGCAATACGACTCAAGCTTCAAGTAAAACAAAAGCGAAGAAAACGAAACACAGAACGAAGCGCAAGCAATGAGGGAGTCTGATATACATATCTAGCAGGTGACGATTGGTACTATGGAAGAATCAAGTGCCATCCGAGCAGGCATTTCCACGATACTGCTGCCGCGAGCCAACTTTGACTTCTATTTTCGTACCTGGCGAGCCTAGATTCACGTTCCTCTCGAAAAACAAATTTGCTAAGAGAGATCGCGATGGGGAATCTACAGGCTAATCGCCAAGGGAAGAAAAGGCAATTCATCCATATTGCACAAACACGTATAGCTCTACAAATTTGAGCTAGAAAATGCATTCGCGAGAAAACAAATTGCATCGTATATTATACACATGGGATGTAGCCAAGGAGAGGTCCCCGGGAAATATAGCCATATGTGGCAGAATCTGGGGTAGTGGGCAGACATGCGGGGGGTTTTCATTAAGCTTAAAGTACTATGGCAGCGGGGAGGATGATATGTTGGCATCAGACAATTAGACGATGGCAAGAATGGTTGACCATGTGGACGGAGTAGGAAAGATATGGGATGATTGAACGGAAGTGAAGAAGTGGTTCCGGATCGAGGACTTTGGGCGTAGGTCTTGCATCTCATTCCGCGCGTCGAATCTCTCGAGGCAATCTAATGAACCAGATCAGATATCCGTGCCCGTGAAGTACCGAAGTCGACCGAAAGCATGGAACTGTATCACGCTGGAGGGTCTTCTTGAAGTCCAGGTCTTGTTACACGAGGTCTTGATACATGCCTGCTAACTGTAAAATAGACCACTGAGGCACAGGCACTCAATGAGATCTTTTATGAATGAACCTAGACAAGGTCCAGGCGAAATCATTTGCCCGATCCGAATGCTATCCGAAACACCTACGCCAGCTAGTATACATCCTCCCAACCCTTCCCAACCGTCTAGTTGTATTGCATATAAGTAGCAGTAGAGTTGAACTTCAGGTTGCCCTTGATAACCTTGTCCACTGCACTCAGGAAATCCTTCTCTGTGGCGACCTTGCGTCGGGCACGGATAGCGAACATTCCTGCCTCTGTACACACACTCCTGAGCTCAGCACCAGTTGAGTTGGGGCAAAGGCGTGAAATCAGCTCCCATCTGATATCACGCTCGACGGACATACTCTTGGCGTGGATTCGAAGAATGTTTGCACGGCCGTCAAGATCTGGGAGGGAGAATTCGATCTTTCGGTCGATACGTCCAGGTCTCATAAGAGCAGGATCCAGAGTCGAAGGCCTGTTGGTGGCGAACATGACCTTGATATTTCCTCGGGCATCGAAACCGTCCAGCTGAGTAATGAGCTCCAACATAGTTCTCTGGACCTCGTTATCACCTCCAGCACCATCGTCCACACGAGCACCTCCAATAGCATCAATTTCATCGAAGAAGATGATGCATGCCTTCTTCGTCCGCGCCATCTCGAAAAGCTCTCTGACCATTCTGGCACCCTCTCCAACATACTTCTGGACCAACTCACTTCCAATGACTCTGATAAATGTAGCATCGGTTCTGTTGGCAACGGCTCTGGCACAAAGGGTCTTTCCGGTTCCTGGAGGTCCGTAAAGCAGAGCTCCCTTCGGTGGGTCGATACCGAGGTTGACGAATCGTTCTGGGGAAAGCAGAGGCATTTCGACGACTTCCCGAAGCTTTTCAACTTGTTCCTTGCAACCTCCAACATCACCATATGTAACATCGGGCTTGTCCTCGACCGTCATCATTGTAACACTGGCATCGATCTTTGGGGGAAGAGGTAACAGGATCTGGTACTTGTTTCGGTCGACACTGTGATGCATAAGCTTTTGACTCCCTCAACCAACTGCACTGCTTACCCAACTCTCATGCCCTCTTCGATATCCGTAGGACTGACCCGGTCTCCGAGATTGACCACGAACTTGGCTATTTGCTTGACGTTGATGACATATTTGCTCTTCTCGGCGTCCTTATCGTCCTGAATGATCTTCGTACATCTTGCGACTTGTAAAGGCTGCTCCTCGGACATTCGTTGTCTGTCTGCGGCCACATCCCAGAGATGAGGCGGCGCCAGTCCGGTATCAGATTCCTACGCCCTGTTAGCAGTTGTCTGCTGTATGGCCTGCCAGTCCTACCTTCACTCCGATCTTCTCGTTTACGCTGGTTTGGCGTTCCTTGATCTGCTGTTCGAGTTTCTTGAGAGCTGCTCCGTATGGTGCCGCGCCATAGGTCTTCAGTACTTGAATGTCCCTAATAAGTGTCAGAACATCGCCATCGGTATGGATGGAAGGCGCCCTACTCGTCGGTGAGAGGTGTGATCTTCTTCTCTTCTATCTCATCGTCGGCGAACTACATCAGTCAGCAATTGATCGAGGGTTCTCAACCTTCCGTATAGCTCACCTTCTTGGTATATTTCTCCCACTGTGATCCTGTCGCTCTGCGATACCACAAAAGTCAGTAAATAGCCTTGCCTGGAGTTGACAAAGTGCTAAGAATGGTATGGAATATTGGCCACATCCAACCACCCGCAACCGCGATTCGGAGGAGGAAAATAGTCGCATATCCTTTGGTGGGCAAGAGCTACTCACGAAGGCATTTTCTATGTCTTGAAAAGGGTTCAGGAAATGTGAGATGGGGGATGCGATATGGAGGTTCACTTGTTGATGTTCCAAAGAACGACAAGGCGGAAGCTCTGGTTACGAAGACCCCGGGCCTAACGGCTAGCCTATTTAAGCCTAGCGTATACCAAAAAGAAGTCGCCTTGAGTTTTGCTGAACAACGCGTTGGAGCGCGACGAATAGCTCGAGTTCATATATCCATCGCAGGAACGCCTTTCTATTTCCTCAAAATCTTTCAGACAATCACAAGATGGCGCTTTCACAAGCCGCAGGAAATTCCACAAATGCGTCCTTCAAGGTACGGCTGTTTGGAGCTCCAAAAGAAATTTTGGGCATAGCTAATGTCAGCCCAGGACAAGGAGAAGCCTATGGCTGTTCGAGCAGCAAATATTCTAGCTGCTAGAGGTATGTTGATCCCGTCATGAGCTTTGGAGCTGCTGTTTCGAGCTTGAAAATTCTGTAGCTAATCGGGTACATAGCTTTGAGCGATGCCGTACGGACGTCCCTGGGTCCTCGAGGAAGTAAGTCAACAGCTATCAGCTTCGAATCTACGTACTGACAGCCAAAAATTGGACAAAATGATTCAAGACGGGCGCGGGCAGACAATAATCACAAACGACGGAAATACGATGTTAAAGAGTATGGCGGTTATGCACCCTTCTGCGAAGATGTTGGTCGACCTTTCGGCAGCACAGGACGTCGAAGCTGGAGACGGAACCACCTCAGTCGTAGTCATTTGTGGAAGTTTATTAGGAGCTGCAGACAGATTACTTGGGAAGGGCATACATCCATCAGTCATTGCGGAGTCTTTCCAGAGAGCAGCAGCGGCGGCAGTCCAGGTCCTTCACGATATGTCACATCCAGTCGCACTCACAGATACCACGACTCTACTACAAGCCGCTACCACCTCTCTCTCCTCCAAGATTGTCTCACAACACTCAAATATCCTCGCTCCTATGGCTGTCAACGCCGTCACCAAAACTATCGACATCAAGACTGCCGATAACGTGGATTTGAGAAACATTCGGATATTGAAGAAGGTTGGAGGCACAATTGAAGATACCGAGATGGTAGAAGGATTAGTACTGGATCAGCCAGTTCTCAAGAGCGGTGGTGGACCAGTCAGAATGGAGAAGGCCAGAATCGGACTGATCCAGTTCCAACTTTCGCCTCCCAAGCCAGATGTAAGATTCAGAGCAGGCATTCTCTGAAATACTACTAACTTGCGTAGATGGAAAACCAAATTGTCGTAAACGACTACCGACAGATGGACAAGATCCTGAAAGAAGAGCGTACCTACCTGCTGAACATGGTCAAGAAGATCAAAAAGGCAAAGTGTAACGTTCTGTTCATTCAAAAATCCATTCTCCGCGACGCCGTCAACGACCTCTCTCTCCATTTCCTCGCCAAGCTCAACATTCTCTGCATCAAGGATATCGAGCGTGACGAAGTCGAATTCATCTGCAAATCCACCGGCTGCAAGCCGATAGCCGATATCGATTCGTTCACAGAGGATAAGCTCGGCAGCGCCGATCTCATCGAGGAAGTCCAGAGCAGCGGATCCAGAATCGTCAAGGTTACAGGAACCAAGAGTGCAGGGAAGACCGTCAGCATCGTATGCAGAGGTGCCAACTCCTTGATTCTGGATGAGGCAGAGCGCAGTTTACACGATGCTCTTTGCGTTATCCGATGCTTAGTCAAGAAGAAGGCCTTGATTGCTGGTGGTGGAGCTCCTGAAATTGAAATCGCTTCACAACTCGCCAAGCAATCCCGTGCCCTTAAGGGAACCGAGGCTATTTGCTGGAAGGCATTCGCTGATGCTATGGAGGTTATCCCGACAACCCTTGCTGAGAATGCTGGTTTGAATAGTATCAAGGTCGTCACGGAGCTGAGATACAAGCATGAGAATGGAGAGAAGAATGCTGGTGTCAGTATCAAGAGTGGAGGTGTCAAAATTGACATCGCGGATGAGAATGTTCTGCAGCCGCTCTTGGTGAGCACCAGTGCAGTAGAATTAGCTGCGGAGACAGTGAAGATGATCCTAAGGTATGCTCTCCTTCCGATGTCCCCTTCCGACAAGTGGCTAACGAAATCAAAAGAATTGATGATATTGCCTTGTCAAGGTAAAGCGGATGGATGTGAATGGCTCATGATGATTGTAGAATACTTAATGTAGCAATATAAGAGGGTCATCAAAGTCTGATGCAGCTGAAAGTATCTGTCATCATCGATAATGAACTGACGGTTGAAGCCATGGTAGCATTGTTTGTCGGCAAATACGCACCTGTCCACCTATTTCGCAGCAACCAGCCACTTCCATTCACTACAAAAAATACCCGAAGCGACAACAACAACAACAACACAAATATCATCAATACAGCCAGCCAGGTACACTCTCCAATGGCTCACCATCTCCACGTGATATCAGCAAATGTCTCAAACACCTACTGCACATCTCCTGTCAGGGGTCAACCAGCCCATTCATGCACAGCACCGCACACCGCCTTCTCCCCACGAATCAACTACTCCCGCTGTCCCCCTCCGCCCCTCCAACCTGCATTAACCGTGAATCTCCCCAACCAACCAGCTCAGAACCTGAACCCAACATCCACCTGCATCTGAAGCACCTTTCAAAACCACTCTCCTCCTTTCATCTGAATTGCGAGCTGTCTCCCTGTTGACATACATATCGTACAGCAGAGCTGATATACAGAAGAGCACTGCAAGAGAAGAGAAAGTTAAAAGAAGCCAAGATGACGAGAGGCGAGGTATGTGCGATTTATTTACTTTCTTGCTGGCACGATTGAGTGGGTAGCGGGGTATTTTGTGTTCGTGTGTTGTGTTGTGCTGCGTGGAAAGGCGGTCGCGCGCCTAGCTAGTGAGATTGGATGATAGTATAGAAGGGAGCACAATACTGCGGAAGCAGTGCAATGTTGGACGAGCAGTCATATCTTCTTTAAAATGAATCGCGGCTGATCATTCCGCTACAGATTCTACACTTGCATATTGGGCAAGCTGGTACACAGCTGGGAAACAGCGCTTGGGAACTGTACGTCCTCCCTCCCAGCAACACTTCAAATTCCCGAAAAAAAAAACGCTTGCAAAAGAAATGAGATACAACCAAACAGAGGGATTTATTGCATTCAATTGAACTCCAAACTAACACCACCTCACCAGCTACCTCCTCGAGCACGGCCTCAGCAAAGATGGCCGCCCCGACCCCGCCGCCAAAGCCCTCCACGACTCCGGCGAACTTGACACGGTCTTCACAGAAACAGGCAATGGCAAATACGTCCCCCGCTCCATCTTTGTCGACTTAGATCCCAGCCCTATCGACGAGATCCGCACTGGCGATTACAGACAGCTGTTTCACCCTGAGCTGTTGATTAGTGGGAAGGAAGACGCCGCGAATAACTATGCTAGAGGTCATTATACGATTGGCAAGGAATTGCTTGAGGGAACATTGGATAAGATTCGGAGGGTTTTGGTGGGTTGATCTTCTACTTGTGGTGTTTATTCTGGGCCCAAAAAGCGTCGAAAGATTGGTCGTCTTTAGCATCCAATTCAGGTTGGAGATGGGGGAGAAGTGTTTACGTCGAAGCAACCGAGGCCAGAACCGACCCCAGCTAACTTCTACTCCAGGACAACTGCTCCTCTCTTCAAGGCTTCCTAATCTTCCACTCCTTCGGTGGAGGAACCGGCTCAGGCTTCGGCTCTCTCCTCCTCGAACGCCTCTCCACCGACTACGGCAAAAAATGCAAACTCGAATTCGCCGTCTACCCCGCTCCCCGCGTGTCCACCGCCGTCGTAGAGCCCTACAACGCCGTACTCTCCACGCATTCCACAATCGAGAACTCCGACTGCACCTTCCTCGTCGACAACGAAGCCGTCTACGACATCTGCCGCCGCAACCTCAACATCGAGCGTCCTTCTTTCGAGCATTTGAATCGTCTGATCGCGCAGGTTGTGAGCAGCATTACGAGCTCGTTGAGGTTTGATGGTGCGTTGAATGTGGATTTGAATGAGTTCCAGACGAATCTGGTGCCGTATCCTAGGATTCATTATCCGTTGATTAGTTATGCGCCGGTTATTAGTGCCGAGAGGAGTAGTCATGAGAGTTTCAAGACGCAGGAGTTGACGCTGCAGTATGTTCTCCCAACTTCTCCCCTACTCAATTTTTCTCCGTCCCCATCATCAGATCTCGGACCTACCTCGAATCACGTAATTCGAACCCGATGATCTCGCTCGCTCATGTACCTTACCTATCTCTCCTCGCTTACAGTAGCGAGCACAAGCACAACAACCAAAATCTCCTTTCCATCTTCTCCTCTTCAGTCACCTCACTAGCAGTCAAGTCAAGCGAAACGTACATCTCAAGCTAACCCTTGTACACAGATGTTTCGAACCCAACAACCAAATGGTAGTCTGCGACCCCCGCAACGGAAAATACATGGCTGTCGCCCTCCTCTACCGCGGCGACGTAGTCCCCCGCGACTGCACTGCAGCCATCGCCTCACTCAAAGCCAAAAACTCATTCAACCTAGTCGAATGGTGTCCCACCGGATTCAAGCTCGGCATCAACTACCAAAAGCCCGTCTCAGTCCCCTCTACCTCCCCCAACGACGGCGCGCTCGCATCTGTGGATCGATCTGTTAGTATGCTGAGTAATACGACGGCGATTGCGGAGGCGTGGAGTAGACTTGATCATAAGTTTGATCTGATGTATAGTAAGAGGGCGTTTGTGCATTGGTATGTTGGGGAGGGGATGGAGGAGGGAGAGTTTAGTGAGGCGAGGGAGGATCTTGCGGCGCTTGAGAAGGATTATGAGGAGGTTGCGGCGGATAGCTTTGAGCCTGGAGAGGGGGAGGAGGAGTATTAAAGAGATAGCTGGAGGGGGAGAGGAGGTAAGAAGTTGGATTGCTGGCTGGGTAGTGCTTTGTGTGGATTTGTGGTTGGACTTTTGTGGCTTTGGAGAGAGAGCGTTTGATCTGCGAGAGATGCTTGGTCTGCTTAGTCAGAGCTTATGATGAGAGATGAAAGATGGATGAATGATAAATGAATGATGAAATACTTGGTGATCGATGAATGAATGAATGTTTTTGCTTCTGCTAGCAATTGGACAATACATTGTTCTTGGCACTTGACCATTTTTTTGCTTCTCTTATCTCGAGATGCCTGAGCCTGAGCCTTGTGACCGTTAGTGCAATAGATAAGCTAAACAGGCTTTTGCTTGTAGCAAAATGCTGGATATAGAGACAAAAATGAAATGGGTGTTTCTGTGAGAAGGTGACGATGAGATTTTCTGTCTTTGGACTTCCTCTCCTTGCCATTGTGTTGTGGCGCTATGTATGTGACATTCAATTCTTTTGGCTTCGTTCTGAAGAGGGAAGTTCTGCTTCGCGGTGGATGTCGGATGGTTTGGTGGCAGACGTATTGATATGCAAATAACTCAGATTAGAAGGACTTCAATGATCTATCAGGAAAACCGAAATAGAGAAAACGTGAGATCAGTGAAAATTCATGATGAAGCAGTCCAAGTAAATCATCGACGCAGCGAATGGCCATTTACTGAGTCTGAATAAGGTATTGACAAGGTATTAGCAAACACTCCCTTTCCCAGCATAACTTCGAACTCCTAGAAATAGAGAGCTAGTATCTGTCATCCGTGTTCTCCTTCCCAAGCCATGAAGCATCAAACTTATAGTTCCCTAGCTATCGTAAGCCCTGGTTTCAGACGCACGCTCCTTCAAGCAATAACTCCCCAAAACAACTCACTTCTTCTCATCCACATACTTCGTTCCCTTTCCCTCAGGACTAGCCGGAACCTCCTTATCCGCCAAATTCCAGTTGTTCAAATGTCCCACTCCAGCAGTCAAATAAGTCGCGAATCCCAACCATCCCAAGTATGGAGCAAGAGCCCACCCAGCAACGGCATCAACCTGTCCCCATACATATGTCAGGTAGCCGACTGTGCCTGTGAGAGCGACGATGTCGACGAGAGCTTCGACGGGGCGCTTGGCGACAAAGAAGAGGGGCATCCAGACGAGATTGAGGCCCAGTTGGATGGTGTAGAGGGTGGCACCTTGCTTGGTGAGGAGGTGGGAGGCCGTGGAGGACATGGGGTGCATGCCGGTGGTGTAGGCGCGGTAGGCGGAGTAGCCCATTAGGCCGTAGAGGACGGCTAGATGGAAGACATCGTCAGTGGATATCCTTTTCCATGGCACTGTTTGGGATATGATTAGAGGGAGGGAAACGAACTCCATGCTGGACCGAAAACATATGGCGGTGGGCGGTACGGTGGTTGCTTCAGAGCCATGTAGGTCTTTTGTGTTTCCTTTGCTGTTTGGATGTCAGTGTTTTCTTGCATATGGGAAGGGACGGGTAGAGCAAGCTTACGTCTAACGGAGAATCCAACAGCTGTACCCAAAGCGATTGGGAAGAGGATGGATGCAGCGGGGTTGGCAAATAGTGCTGCTGGCAGCGTGAGGGATGGAATGAAGGTCGTCATTGTTACGATCCTATAGTTGTAGTGTTGTGTTAATGAAATTCAAGTTGCATTTGATATGGATTTGAAGAAGAGGGAAGGAAGAGAAGGTGAGCTGAGGTATGAGGTTGCTTTAAGCATGATCCAAGGTCGGCTTGCGTTGCATGTTGATAGCGAGCTTCCCCTCCTCGTCTGATGACGTCGTTTTGCATTCTTGAAGCTCATAAAAGATCAAGAAAGGGAAATAAAGAACAGGCAATTAGGTGTACGGTGTATTTACCTCTGGGAGTATATTTGAAGGTATTTCGGTTTGAAGGTATTTCGGATCGACGTTATTGAAAAGCCTTGTAGTAAAGAGAGGGAGGGCATGAAGGCAAGAAGGAAGAGCAAGCTATGGTGGATCAGGCCATCCATCAACCTCTCATGTTCCACTAGAACGTAATCGTGCCTGAGCTGGTCTGGCCACTCACCTCAGCCTCTACTGGCAGTCTCGCTTGGATACCTACTGTAAGCTCAAGTTACACGTGATGCAACTGACATGAATCGGGCGGCATCTCGAGTGCTAGCAGACTAGCCAATCAGACCAGCTTGTAAACCACCTTTCGCCCCCACATCTCCCTGACCACCCCTTCCCCTTCCGGGTCAAGCTTCGCCCGGTTGTGCCTGCCCGCCCCCCAGCCCCCAAGCAAGTCGAAAGCATGGACTCGATGTCGCGGAAGGCTTCAGCTGTTCCGACCTCCACCTCCACCTCCTCCTCCTCTACACCTTCAACATATCTCCAATCCCAACTCCAACTCTGCTTTGGGTGCGGATCGCTCTTCTCACCAGGAGCTAGCACATACTCAATCCTGTTCGTCCATCCTTCTTTTTACAATACAAACACCCTACTCGTTGCGCATTCTCGTACCCTTCAACTGCACTGCCCGTCATATTTACCCACCCTACACTTCTACTCAATTCTTCTACTATACAATTACAAGTGATCAGCTCGTTTCGATCAGACAGTGTCGTCGTCCGTCCGCCATCAATAGGCGCCGAATCCCTTCTTTCTACCTCATTCTTGTCTCCGTTGTCCTACTTCATTCTATTCTACTTTATACCCCCTCAGAAGCTCAAGCACGCACGCCCCCACCCCAAACCTCTTATACATTTTTGAACACTCCTCTGACAGCAATCATGGCATCAAACAGCAGCAGCAGCTTCAGCTTCGTGGTCGCTCCCTCTTCCCGACAAACTCCAGGTGTCACTTGACAATCAGCAAACGCGACCTCTCTACGAGCCTCCTAGAAGAACCCCTGCTGTCCCACCCACTCGATACCAAGCCAACTTCCTACCTCGAAATCGGACAAACGAGAAGATGGATTCATATCAGAGCTACAGAGAGCCGCTATCGGCACGATCTCCTACGGAGCGTACGCCTTGGGCTGGTGGTCGTGATGATAATTACAGAGCGACTGACCGCGCGGACAACTCTCGTACGGATACATTCTATCGTGGCAGATCTCCTGGTATGTCAATTTTCGAACCTTGTACTCTTGTCATACAAAGGCCTTTGTGATTCGTTACATGCAGCCTGTAGCGCTGGGAACGGCAGCTTGCATAACATTGTTCAAGCTCTTTACAGCTGATTTGAAACTTCCGCCAATTTTCGCTCAATTGATGCATATACTTACAATCTTTGTCTTTCAGGTGTTGATCGAAGCCGACGCCCTCGAGACCGAACTCGCTCGCCCGTCGCTGTTGATCGATATGAACCTTCGAACAGAGGGCGGGAGGATTATGGCAGACGTGACCGAGATCGTGATGGTCGCCGGGTTTCGCCCGCTCCTATCAATATAGACCGCTATATTCCTGGTCAAGATTCTGGTCCTCCGCCTATTACCATCAACCCACTAGCTGATCCTGCGTCACTCGCCTTTCAAGTTGGCTTTTCATATTTTGGAGAATGGTGGCGCACCAATGAGAAGATCAAAGAGGAGAAGGAACGTGCAAGAACCGGCAAGCGTGCGGATCCATTGCGACCACGCGATAGCCAGGAAGACCGTGAGAAGGAGAAAGCACGAATCCAAGTTGCATATGATGCCTACAAGGAAGAGCTTCAGGCGAAGATGGCGAGACAGTTCGTCTCAGAACACAAGAATGAGCAGTGGTTCCAAGAACGATATTATCCTGAGGTTCGGGACGGTCTGCGAACACAGCTCAATGAATTTCGACGCGGTAACTACAGCCAGTGGGAGCAGGATCTCGAGTCGGGCACTTTTGACGAGTACTCGCTAGAAGGAATTCCAAAGAGTGAGAGCAACGGTGCCGGAGGAGTAGTCGAGAAGGAAGAAGGAGAGACTACAGCCGCCAATGAGGTTCTTGGTGTCGGTGATCTTGTCCCATCTCGCGGAAGTGATATCAGAGACGAGAATGCTTTCCAACCGACTCTTCTGATCAAGACACTCGCTCCGAACGTCAGCCGTCAGCATCTGGAGAACTTCTGTAAAGAGCATCTTGGAGAAGATGAGGGCGGCTTCAAGTGGTTGAGTTTGAGCGATCCCAACCCAAGCAAGCGTTATCATCGCATTGGTTGGGTCATGCTTCACCCAGCTCCTGAGACTGCTCCGATCATTGATCGACCTGATCTAAAGGACGAAGACGCAGATGGCGATATTTCGGTTCCTGCTGTTCCCCAATCGACTGCTGAGAAGGCTCTCGAGGCTATCAATGGCAAGACTGTCAAGGATGAGGTTCGAGGTGACTTTACTTGCCATGTTGGTGTTCATGTCCCTCCCAGCATGCCACGAAAGAAGGCACTTTGGGATCTGTTCTCAGCACCCGAGCGTATTGAGAAGGATCTTGAACTCGCCCAAAGATTGGTTCAGAAGTACGAGGAAGACTTCGGGTCCGACTTCAACGCTGTTCTGAAAATCGAGGAGCGTGTTGAGGATCTGAAAAACCAAGGACGCCTCTTACCACCGGTAACTGCGCCAGCCGTCAAGAAGACCAAGAAGTCTCGTGATACCATCGGTCTCGATGAAGCTATGGATGAGGGCGAGGAAGGCGAGGAAGGTGAGGAAGAGGAAGAGGATGAAGAAGGTGCATTCGATGACGAGGTTGATGACGAAGATCTCTTAGTCAAGAAGAAGCAGCTTGACCTCATGGTTGAATATCTTCGCCGCGTGTTCAATTTCTGCTTCTTCTGTGTCTTCGAGAGTGACTCGATTCACGAACTCACCCGAAAGTGCCCTGGAGGCCATCTTCGACGACCTCGTAACACTCTCAGCACTGCTGGAAAGGCTGCTGCGAGAGCTAGTGCGTTGGGTGAACCATTCCAATTGAAGAAGCGTACTGGCACGGACATGACTGAGGATTTGGACAATCCGGGCTCTCCAAACGAGGATCGAAAGTTTAACCGAAATAATGCAGCTTCCAAAGCAGAACAACAGTTGCAGCGTGCTTTCAACTGGGTCAAGACTTTTGAAGAAAAGTTGATGCAGATTTTGGAACCCGAAGCTATTGACGTACGCAAGTTGGGCGGAAAGCCCACAGAAGAGGCCTTAAAGGATGAGCTCATGAAGTATGTGAAGCAAGAGGATGAACACAAATTCAGATGCCGAGTTCCGGAGTGTACCAAGCTATTCAAGGAGGAGCACTTTTGGAAGAAGCATGTTGAGAAGCGTCATCCGGAATGGGTTGAGGGCTTGAGAAAAGACGTAAGTACACCCCAGCATGGAATGTGGGCCCTGTTAACCATGTCCAGTTTGATCTCGTGAATACATATGTTAGCGATCCTGCTCATATTGCCCCATCAAGATCGGATGCCAACAGCAATGGGCACTTTCCTCCTGCCAACGGCCACATGCCAGCAGGGACACCCCGAGGTTTTAACCTTCAGAATTTCGGCATCGCGGGCGGTATGCCACCTATGCCAGGATTTGGCCAGCCAGGTTTCTCTCCTTTCTTCCCTGCAAATATGCCAGCCGGAAACTGGAATGGCTCGGCGGACAATCGTGGTGGTGGACCTATCCGACGCGGCGGCAGACCATATCAAGCCAATGCTCGTACTGGACCATACGACCGCCGTCCTAGAGATCCTCGCGACGGCAATGGTAGACTCAGTCCACCACCTGGCTCACGTCGCGGAGGTATGACTGGTGGAGGCAGATGGGGCGATGGAGCTGCTGGAGGTGCTGCAGTCGGACCTCGGGAGGCAGTCCAAGGCAGAAGTCTCAAGTCCTATGAGGATCTTGACGCTGTTGCTGGTGGTGGATCGGGAGAGCTGAATTACTGAGAATGGAATATGATGCTGATGATGGATGGGCGGAGTGGGTGACAATGTGAACGCGGAATTTGGGTTGTGGATGTCTTTCACAAAAGTCATACTGGCGTTGTTGCACTTTGCGGGGCTCTCTAGCTGCAAGAAGATCTTTTTGGGGTTTGTGGGTCCTCTGATGACCGACCGTTTCTCTTTGACACTTGTACCATAGCATTGCAATATTGCAATATCGATGAATTTGCCTCTATCTGTCTGGCCACAACCATTTCGCTATTGTGGTGATTTCACTCCTGCAGCGGTGCTTCTCCGTACGGTGGAGCAATAATGCTATTTCTAATTATTTCTCCCAAAAAAAAAGGGAGATGTAGATTAGACTTTCTGCCATGCCACGGTGTTTGGCTCGCTTAACTGTATTGTAAACAATGACCAGACTGAGCTGCTGACTGACTCCTTCTGTACATATGTTCTACGGAGCGGGAAAAGGTAGGAAGAGTATAGCGGGTGGGGTCACTATCCCCCTTATGAATGAAGTATATGGGATAAATGTATAGAGGATCAATATGGCGGTCAATCACTAAGTTGCGACCGAGCACGCACGCACGCACACCGAGCTCATGGACGGCAGGCAGTAGGACTATTATATTATATTGCTTTCGTGGGAAATTGATTGTACAGTGGGGTTTTCCTTCTTCTTTGAGATGATAATGGAGATGGAGATGAAGATTGAGTTAGGCTGGTGCTGAGGAATAGTCATTGACGTGTGTCATATGGACATGTCAAGGTTGTCATTAATGTGATGTGATGAGGTGTAGGTAAGAAGTTCATCGTAGCGTTTTCGCATGCATATCTTGTTGTCTGTGAGGTTATGGCGTAATCTCTACCTGGGCCCTGGATTGTGAACTTTAGGGTTGTAAATGCTGGACAGCTCGATAGCTCTCGATGCATCTTAGCGGTATGTATTTGAGTTGTCCGATTATTGAAATAACGCACGCACCCACCCAACTCGATGATGTCAGTATCTCTTGATCGAGTCATTGAAAGAAAACTCTCTTCGATCCTTGCATGTAGGATGTATTGGTGAATATTTGCTTACCTGGCCTTTGTATTTCATAGTGCTCTACTTGATTAGGTGGATTGAACTGGGATAGCTTCGCGCATTGCTGTTCGTATTCGGGGGGGGGGGGGGGGGGGGGAAAT
>Ga0207886_10168_pt1 | contig 22392 bp, 28 predicted proteins | sample LinPmetageLP35_FD_184048 | JGI IMG/M metagenome (GOLD analysis project Ga0207886, IMG submission 184048) | Marine viral communities from the Pacific Ocean - LP-35 (SPAdes) | ecosystem: Environmental > Aquatic > Marine > Oceanic | place: Pacific Ocean | collected 2009-08-31 | reverse complement strand
GGCTGCATTGATACCGAGGCAAATTTCCTCAGCGAGGGCGTCAGAAGAGGTGAAGCCTGGCATGGCATGGCACGGCGGGACACATGGCGTATTCCGGTTTTGCGAGGGCAATGCGAGAAGCCTACATCAACCCTTTGATTTCCACGTCTCTGGCATCTCTTTCGCAGTCCAGTTGTACAGCCAGCAGCTAGGGAAGAACTTCTCGACTACTCCCAATCATTTCCACGCTCCCAAGATGGTCGTTTTTGTCGAAACAGAGTATATTTACAAGCCAACTCCTTCGCGCTCCAAGAACACAACAACACGCCGCAAACCTGGCCCGGAACAACTCAGTACCCTCAACAAGCTCCAGCACATTAAATCGAGCGGTGCATCACTCAGCACGCCACGACCAGCAGCAGCGGCAGCAGCCGATGATGATGAGAGCTACAGTCCCGGAATTCAAGGTATGTGATAGAGATGTATTTAGCTTGTAGTGACAAGTGACTGACTTGTGATAATCTGACTAGGCACTGGCACTGTTTACGGCGGTAGCGACAAAGCAAATAATGACGAAACCGACGACGACCGGGACCTCCCCACAATCGAAGAATTGCTTTTCACCAAGCTACAAGCGCAGGGCTTCACATCGGGGGGTCGAGGCCCAGGTAAGACGGGCGGAGTTGAGGAGGTAGCTGCAGATGAGAGGGGTGGCTCTGTCGACCAGAGCAGGTCAGCGCAATGTGATAGCTCAGGCGGGAGTTCAGGTGAGCCGCGCCCACTACACCCTCTATTGTGGAAATAGACGGCCAATTTTTCTAACACGGTGTAGATGATCCAATTGTCCTCCTAGGTGACGGCAACTTAAGTGCCTACGAAGCCGAAGCCAATGATGTTAGTCTTCGCGCCGAATGTGCAACAGTACCAGGCGCTGGACTTTTCGATAACCCAGAGACAGCCATCGACTCGATAACTCCGGCACCTCCTCGCAGTTCCGATGGGTGGCACGATATTGATGACTTCCCCGAGCCGGCTCCGCGCTTGCGGCTTGCGAAACAAGGAGCTTCGACGCCAGACCCTCTGACTCCTCATGCCCCTTCTTCGCGCCTCTCGAGCGAGCCATTACATGACAGTATCAGTACGGGTTCCGGGGCCACGACCCCCTCCTCGAGCCCGCCTCTACAACATTGCCGAGCGTCGCTAGAGACCCAGCTCAGTCAAGAGGGTCATCTTCATCCTGGTCAAGGCGTTGCAGAAGAACACAAGCTGTTTGACCATGTGCTCGAAACTCTTCTCGATGATGAAAGGGTGAGGAAGCAGCAAGCTGGGCAGGAGAAGGACGAAGACAATAGTGAGGACGGAGATGAGGGGCCACAGCAAGCGATAAACATTGGAGCACCAGTAGTAACGGCCGAGAGGGCTGGTGGAAGTCCAAGACCGACCAACCGACAACAATCGCTTCCCAATCTCGACCCATCTCCAGAATCGAGTCATAGCGAAGCAGGAAGCCGAAGTGGTGGTGACAGTGACGATGAGCTCAACACCACCAACTCCGCCGAGGACGATGAGAAGAAACCACGTCCTGCCAAGCGGAAGCAGTTGTCCTCATCTCACGGTATTGTAACACGCAAGAAGCGCAAGCGCCCTCAGGAGAGCTCTTCCCGCCAGCGTAGACCTCTCTCCGAGCCCCATCGCCAATACCTCAAGTCACACTCCTCTCGAGATCAGTGTTCAAGACTCCCTACAAGCTCGAGTGCCAAGGGCCGATTGCCTTCGCCAGCGCCTTCTATGCCACAAAGCATAGATACAAAGATGTCACTTGGCGACTCTAACCTCAGCCCATCATCCAGAGCTACGTCACCCACGCTGACTGAGATCACGTTCCGTCCGCACTCCGCACACTGCTACTCCTTTACGGCGACAATCTGGGACGGTTGTGACGGGCGAGGAGTCTCTCTCGCCCAGCTGGCTCGACTTATCGCGAGCACAGGCCACGTGGGGAAGATCGACGACTTCACCATCAAGCCCAAGCCGATGGAGCAAGATTCGTACCTCTTGAGTGGCTTCAGCCGGCATGGATCGTCATCGATTACCGCGGAGGCAGGCCGTGACTACGTCGATGCGGCGCGTACCCGACCCCAGGATGGCAAAGCTGTTGATACTGGGGCCTTTACATCGCGGGGGAGTGAGCTGTCGAGTGGCGATGACGATGAGGGTGGCAAGAGTCACAGTGATCCTGAACTCGGGGGCGACGGTGACAGTGACGGGTGTTCGAGCGAGGACGAGCTGTTCTGTTCGGGCACGAGGATCAATGTCCCATGGGATCCTATAGACGAGCAGCGCTTGCTGGCGTACAAGAAGGAGCGCAAGTCGTGGAAGTGGATCTTCCGCCAGTTCCCAGGCAGGACTCAGGCTGCAGTACGCACACGTTTGAACATGGTACAGGCTAGAGGCGAGTAGGCTTCCTCGCGCAGGTGGTGTTGCCTCCTTGGATATCTGTGCTTGCCGAAGGTCAGAGGGTATAGAAGCTGTGGATGTCAGACGGAGGAACATGGTTGGGGAAGGGGAGCAAGGTGGAGGTCTCCTATCTACTTGCTAGGCCCGGTAACGTCTTTGATCAAAAGCAACTGCGGGGCTATCTCTTCATCTCAAACATCTGCACGTATCTGTTACTGCGTCTTCCATCATCGTTATGTTTACATTTTGTCTCGTTACCACCCTTGTGATCTTTCCACAGCTCATTTACTTGCATTCAATTTTGACAGAAGCCGAGGCACCCTTTGCGTACACAGCCTTTCCACTGCAGTCACTGGAGGATAACTACTTCACGAAGCAAGGCGGAAAGCCCCGGAAGCGGGGGCGAAAGGCCGGGGTCAAGGTTGTTCGTGTTTGAAGGATTGAAGGATACATACAAGCTTCCCTGAACCTTTCCTTCCCTCAACCTGAAGTCTGCATGCACCTGGATCATATGAGGTTTCCTGCTATCTAACACTGTTCCCTTGATCATCGTCCATCTGTACTGTCTGCTCTGTACCAACTCTTGTGATCGTCTCACATGTCATCTACGAGAATCCAATTTGACATATACTGATGCAACCTTTCCATACCCCGTCTTGTCAATATCTTCTTCACTGAAGCCATGCTCTCGAAGGCAGTGTTTCCAAGACTGCAATTCTTTGTCGGTTGGGGGAGGGATGAGAGGACCAATGGTTACAAATTTTGCACTCGTGTGCATGCCATTGTATTCTGAGACGGTCAGTGGGCTCCAGTGACGGAATTTGTGACGTACCGTGAGAAACACCGAGCTTCCAGCCTAATTGTTCCTCTGCTTTTGCTATCCCTTGGCTAAGTCTAGCCTCTAGGTTGCTTGGACACATCGTGGACGATGTTGAAGATGTTATATCTCGAGCTTGAAGTCTTGAGTGACAGAGATTGGAAATTCAGCGTCTCTTCTACGCAACTTTCTTTGTCAATTTCGATGGATAAATCGTGGGTTTGGGGTAGCAAGAACTTCTTATACTCTAAGAGACTGGCGCTTGAAGGTGTCGGCTTTGAGGTGTGTTGCCAATGCAATCTCCTTCATCCAAGGCCTGCTGACGTCGAGCTGTTTCTGGGGGTGTCCTATTTCAAGGTAGACGATGTCCAGTGGGTAGGTACTGCTTCGTTGTTGCAACCGGGTGGATTGCAAGGAATAGAGCAAGATAAGCTCTTGGAAGTGGGTATACAGTCGCTCAAGCTCTATGTTCTGTATGTTATTTGGACTATATACCGAATTTCCATCGCCTACTAACTTATTCATCATCTATCTTCAAGACCCACGGAAAGCACTTGCTAACTTGAGACACCTCTCTTACTTTTCATTTCCTCTTCAGCAATTCGGCCCTGATACTCTCGATCCATCGACGCCAAATCCAGCAAATACTTGTCATGGTTTGACCCAGGATCTGGCATTCCACTCACAGGTCTTCCAGCAGTCCTTGGCTGCCTGTCAAGAACTTTGGGAAGTCTTTCCTTGTTTCCTTGATGGCGGACGGAGGCAAACGAGGTGTGTCTTGGTCTTCCAGCAACAGCAACGTTCACGCGTGGACAAGTGCATTGGCCATCCTGCCCTAGTATCCTCTTCTTGAGCGCCTTGAAATTCTCGTCCTCAAAGGCTAATGCTGTTGCATTCCCATCCTTCTCCAACTGTGATGTTCCTCGAAACAAGTGCCGGAGCATACGCTCCTCCCGCGTACAGATACATAGACTAGCCAAGCTCAAATGCGCACAAGTACGCTCATTCATCTCGATACCCATCTTGTGAACCATGGATACCCAGTCTTGTTCAAGGGCATCTTGAGGCTGGTAATCGCAGTATCGCATTTCTCTTCGAAACATATCCTCCATAAGCTGGTTAGGAGCATAAGGGTCGAATCTGATGATCGATTGAGCTGCTTGTACTCCGTCGAATAAAACCTGGGAGGGGCAATCCGGGTACCTCATACCCACCATACGAACCGATACGGCCGGGGAGCAACCCGCATCTGCTACCAAATACCAAAGCATGTCCATAGGAAGTGGTATACTATAGGGTCGATCAATGGAACTCCATGGCGGACCTCCGGGATTTTTACCAGACAATTGATGTCCTCTCAGCATCAATTCAGAAGTTTCGAGTGGCAGTATTCCAACCAAGGTCGCAATCGGGCAGATTTTCTGCAAATCTTCACTCATGGATACCACGTTGAGTCGTCCAGGCGCTGCATTCGTCCACTGAAGGTACCCAAGCTGCCATTCGTCGTCGTCTCCAGGCATCAGAGCACGCTTGGTGTTGTCGAGCCTTGATTGAGACTTCGTACATTGATCATCCCTCCAGTTCGTCGCCAGCGCCTTGCCTCCTTGATATGATGATGGCCACATCATCAAAGTAGACTTTTGAATTTCTGTACCTGGTCCAGGAATGGGCACGATTGGCCCAACAAGTTGCACGCCGATCGCAGGAATTTCTTGTCCTTCGGCCATTTCAATCGTTTCGGCTGAAAAATGGCCACCTCGAACGACTTCTAGCTTCCTGGCTGCCGGTTGTACTTGCTGTCGAGCTTCCCTTCCTGCTTCAAATTTTGGTGGCATGCTTGCCTCAGACGCATTGCGTGTTCTCTTATGGATACTTTAGAGTGAGGCGGACAAGTCTGGATGCTTTACCCTGCCCACAGGACCTGCGTGAGAAATGGACCAGTATGATCGGTGGGTGAGAGGACGAAGTTAGGCGGATCAGCACAGCAATTTAGAAGGGCGTCTGCAGGTTGCCTCGTTCTGCAGGGACGCCCTCCTATATACGTCTCTTGAGGTTGGTAACCTTTCATCACATAGTCCGGAAACGAGAAAATGTCCATATCCATGTGGAAGTCTCCCAGGTTGGGACAGGTTTCCCATTTGAGGCCATATCCACAGGACCATGGTTGTGGCTTGGTTTGCATCTTGCTCCGTTCAAGATCTGCAAAAATCAAAGCCCGACTCGCATTGCGGGAGCAAGTCAAGGACCCCAGTAAAAACAGGGGTGGCGTGGGGAGGGGGCTAGAGCGAGCCCGCAATACTGGGGATGAATCTTTTCAAACACGCCCACCCGGATCCAGCTCACTCACATCCAATGCAACACTTTTCTCATTTCACACAAGCCATACTGTCAACTTCACACGTCCGTCCAAGATCATTCCACACAGCACCGGTCAGCTCGTCTAAATACGAACCAATCAGGCTGGAGTCGCGCGGTGGCGACAGAACGCCTGCAGCTGGTAAGACAGGAAGCGTTAACTTCGCCAGGTTTAGATCAGTACTGCCACCGAGACGAAATCGCCATTTCGTGTCGGAGGATTCCGTCCTCAGCCCATAGCGTCTTAATACCTTTTTGCATGGAGGAGAAGAGGAACCCTGCAATTCGCCTTTGCTACCATGTACCTACTTGTCTATCTTCCATGGTGTGCCACCTTCTCTGTATACATTTCTTTCGGCCTGTTAGAATTGCCTTAAATATTTTATTTTATTTCCGTTTCTGATCTCAGGAAATAACTTCCAGCATCCAGTGTTGGTGCGACGCACAGTCACACCCATTACGCTCGAACGTAAGATCCGGTCCAATGCTGCTCCAGCTAAATCCACGAGAGAGATGGGAGGCAAAGCCCGCACAGCAATTTGTTGGCATGGCACAGGGATCAGCGGCAGACCAACCTTTTCCTGAGCTGTATGCCAAGAAACAACGGGATACGACCATGCGCGGCCGAGGCAGGCCAAGTCAACGGGAGTAAACGGAATTAACAATTGCTTCATTCTGTATTGCAATGCAATTTCTGCCTCTTACCAAAGATATCATCCCAGTCAAAATCGAGACAGGGTGAAGCACTGGTCACCTAAAAGAACGTATCTCTTAGCTTTTTGGCATGGCCAATCTATCAATATTCCCGTCAATCTCTTACTTTCCCCCACGCCGCCCTCATGATTTATCGGCGATGTCAACTTGACTATTCAAGACTTCTTCAAGCCTAACGCGTCCTTGAAGTTTAGAAATGTATATGAGGTTGCGATTTCCTTCCAATTTCGTGACTTCTGTCTCTCATCTTTCACAATTCTTCAAGCATCGTCTCAAACTTAATGCTTCTACAACTGCTACATTACCGTACTCCATTTTCTCTTCGTTTCAACTTACCACCTTCTATTTGCTTTGCAACTTCCTCATCAAGTTTTGGACGAACTATTGCGAGATTCAATCTCCAGTGTTCTCTCATAAGATGTCCGCCCACCCATATGCGATAGATAGTGTACCACAAGAAGTCACCAATCTTATTGTCACACGAATCAGGATCGTTGCCCACACGATGGGGCCCGTAATTAGCGGAGGTCAGCTCAGCCAGAATCACTGGTCACTCTACCTAGTCCACCCAGACGGCTCAGTGCGTCTCAATATGCAGACCGACCCAACATCGAACAGCTCAAGAGGCGTCCTAGCAGTGACAAATCATGGTTATACTACTGTCTCCAGTTCAGCTGTCAAATCCTGGGAATTCAACGTTATCGATAATCTCGCGGTGTACTATGTTATACAATTGGTTCTCGATAAGGGGAGATATGCGTATGATATGGCAGAAGGTGGAGTTGGCTGTCGATACTGGATGTAAGTTTCGGATTTGATTAGTTTGTATACCTAGCTGACACTTGTGCAAGTAATGTTGTGATGGATGACTTAGCGAATGTGAAGTATGTGTCTGCGACATCTAACGACGGTTTCCGTATGGACGACATTATCGGATACAATTATTCCGTCAATATGGCGCCGGTCCCACTTGAGGTCAAGCAGGGGAGGTTCCTCAAGGATACGCACAGTAGCTCAGCTGCCTCAAACTCGAACCATGCCGTAGCATCTTCCCAGCCCATGACGAACACGACCACACATACGGTAACATCGACTCAGCAAGATCCAGTGTACTTGGAAGATGATGCAACCTATGTGCCCGTCAAAATACGTAGTTGGAATGGGGAGATAGCAAGCAGCAGGTATCGATTCGTTACCGACGCAGGCCCAGTAGAGAAGACTGGCGACCAGTTTTTTGCAGCTGTATCTCCAGACGGCCATCCATGTTGGGCATACTATGGGCAAAATTCTCGGAAATATTACTGGACTTGGACTTTGCCTTATAAACAGTAACTTCACAAGGGCTTGGATTTCCCATGTATTTGGCAGTCACGGCAATTAATTGTTGTAATATTCTTCATACTGCTAAGTCCGAAAATATTCTCGACTACATGTGACTTTGTCTTGGCAGATTACTAAGAACGCCCTTGTCCAGTTCCCTTCTAATGAGGGCATTGACAAACAATTCACTTAAATAGAGCTGACCGCCCACCATTCGATTAAGAATCCTAAGGACTGTAGGCGACACCGTCTTAGCTCTACGTCCTCCCTCCCCCGTTTTGCATATTGTTAAGGCACTGCCTGCACGTGATTGCACACCCCGCTCTTCCTATCTGATCTTTATGGGTCATTTGTCGAACTCTTGTTCCGTCTCCTTCACTTGTTTCTCTATAATACTGAAGCTAAACGTCTCTTCCTGCCTTTAATATCATGTTCTCACTTTTGCCTAGCGACGAAGAACTAGCTTCCTTTTGCAAGAAGAATTGCTCAGCTGGGACAAGACTTGTTCGCTTCTCAGATACCACGATCATCAAGTTCGGGCTTGACATCACTCCTGCCGAAGCAGCGACACAGCGATATGTCTGGGAGCATGCGAACCAAGATATCTTCCATGTACCAGAACCATACCGGTTCTTCCAGGATGGACCCATTGGATATCTCGTCATGGAGTACCTCGTTGGTACAAGCTTGTCTACGTACCTGGAATCTGCATCTTCCGAGGAGCAGATAAATTCGGTTAACTCGGTCATGGAGGCTCTTGATCACCTAGCAACACTTCCGGTGCCATTGACACAGGGCCCTGGACCAGCTGGTGGTGGTTTTCCCCGAGGCTATCTATGGTCAGATACTGGTCTATCGACATCCTTCGCTTCTATTTTCGAGATGGAGAGTTGGCTGAATCAAATACTTTTGCAATACAAACCAGGCAACCAGACAAGACTGTTCGACTTCAGAGCAGCAACTTTAGTGGTTTGCCATACCGACCTCGCTCCGCGAAATCTCTTGCGGTTGGATAGTGGGAAGATCGCGCTACTGGACTGGGGAAGCGCTGGCTTTTATCCACCAATATTCGAGATATATGCTTTGAGAACTCGCGCCGATCGTGAACCTTTCTTTGCTAGTATTCTCGATCGACTCCGTCTAGACGAAGAACAAGAGGGCCAAATTCAACTGTTAGCTGAAATCGAACAAATTCTGCTGTTTTATGGAGACATCATTAATAGGTAATGTGATGAGATGCAAGTTGGCAAGTTTTCTCGCTGATTTGAAGTAGCAAAGCTAACCACAATTTCGGGAATTCTGATCTGAACCTTGATCTGAATTTTGTACAGAGTTCGTTGCATCAGCTCCATGTGCGGTTTCGGCTAACATAAGTAGAATCGAGCCCCCCTCCGTTCGCCCCAAAATTGGTTGGATAACATGAATATATCTGTTTATACTTCTCCTGATCCTCTCTTTCTTGTAGTGGATTGATCTCCTTCTCGCCGAGACCCACGCTGTGTACTCGCCAATCGTATGCTCAGCAGGAGATCGTGGAAGGGAATTCGCGGGCGTTTCTGAGAGGGAGCAGCTATAAAAGGGCCGATGTCGTTGTCTTTTCGTTTTCGATATCGATCCTCAACTAGTGGAAATCCGACATGCGTTGGCTTTTACAGCATAGCGCAAAGAAAGGGACATGCCTCTTCCTGGGAGTGGTGCTAGTTGGGGAGGGAAGCGTGATCCGGAAACCTGACTGCTTCAAGCATCATGGTCCAGAACGGCCCACGGTCTTATACCGCAAACATAGAACCGAATTTCAGGCATATTTTGGACGTGCAGCTCCTGTGTATGAACTGGTACCAGCTTCGCCAAGGGTAGAGCAATGCAGCATATCCTGCACTAGACTGACGCGTACGAGCTCTTGACTTGCTTGGTGTAATTACGTCTGAGGTCTCATCCGATGAGCCAGGCGGCTTTGTGGATCTTCGCGCACAATGATATCTCCAGAGCCGCAGATTCTCCTTGCCTTTCGTGACTATTGAGGTCTTAACACGATCAGTAACCGCACAAGAGGATGGATAGGCGCATGAAATACGGAGGATGGAGTCAAGGTCTTAGCTTCAGCAGGTATCGCGGTACGACACGACAAGATGTCGGCTTCGTCTTGGGCTTCGAATTCGATCTTGGGTCCTACAAGGTGGTAATAGAGTATATGTGGCTCTTCTTCCTTGAGCTGGGAAAAGATCGGCTTCTCTTGTAACCACTCTGTTGTACTCGAGACCATTCTCAATCATATATGCATACGTTTGCGTCAGCGCTGCTGCCGTCAGTCACTCAGGATGGTTCACAAACTTTACCTTTGAATTGGTGCGTATTACGATCGGATTGATGACATCCTCCGGTCTGCTCAAAGACCTCTTATCAGTTCCAAAAGTTCAGTTCACAAATTGAAGACCAAGAGCTTGTGGGACGGTTTTTATCCCACAACCATACACAGGCTTCGTGTGCCATTTGCTTCCTTTTATACGCAAATCCAATCGGCGTTTCGGTTTTGGATTCGACCTTGAGTCGAGACCTTTGCTTGATGCGGAGATCCTGTAGACTTTGTTGGACTTCTTCTTTGCTATCATTGAGGGTGTTGGTATGGTTCTCGAAAAGGGTGTCTTCGCCCGGGTTGAACGCATGGCGAGCCTTTTCTATTCGTTGAAGGTAGGATATGATGTGTGTTGCCGGTCGCTCGACGGCTAGGCGCTGATATGCCTCTAAATCCTTCTCACTCGCCAATGGTCAACCGCAGATGTCCTGCCCGAGCTCTGTAAGGTATTGGGTAGAGCTGAAAAGTTCTGCATCTCGTGGAATATAGTCGTTGTTTCGAAGAGCTGCTGCTGTAGTACTGGAAAGTCCGTCCAAGGTTTTAAAAATGTGGGGAGGGTTGTTCTTGGGGCTGGTGATGGAACCCTGTGTGCTGAGGCTCTTGTCTGTCTGGATACGAAGTGGTTTCGAGAGAAGTGTATGGTCAGGCACGTATGTATTCTTCATATGTTGTCCGTTTTGTCCTGTCTTCCTGTTCTTCCGCGCGCCTTCGCTCTTGTTCTGCTTCCTGTCGCTCCTGTTCTGCCCTCTCGTCTGCTTCTTATCAATTTCAACGCTCTTCTAGAAGTAACTGCTCTAGGCGCGCAAAATACGAATCCCGTCGTGACGACATTCTGTGGATGTGAGTTTGTTATCGATTGAAAGGATGGAGTTGGGACCAATTATCAATTGGCTGGGCCCACCACAAGTTGTTCTGGGCAACGATCGAGATTGAGGGACATCCTTTTTTGCCGCAACGGCACTAGTACTGGCTGCGGTCTTCGTGCTAGTCCTAATTGAAGATTTGATTTGGCCAAAAATTAAAAGTCCCAGATGTCTGGAGCTTTTGCGACCCAGGTGTAGCACCCTTACCAACGGAGGCATTTGAACACATTGAAGCCTAAATGTACCGGGGTTGTCATCAGTCGGTCAGAATGTGGCGCCGAGCTCCACCACTTGGAGGAGTCAAACCACAGAATTGCACGAGATCAGACACTTTTCTTAATTGATGCGAATTCTTCCAAGAGGCCGATATCACGGGGGGATGTTATGATGGTTACACACAAGATCAGACGACTTATCGTTCGTGGAAGCCGTGGCCCACCACTTGCAGCCTAAATCGTTGACGCCCAATTGCGCTAGGGTCTTGTCGGTAGTATCGGGTTGCTCATTAAAATCACATGGCACCTCGAACCCCACCATTATCCTGACTACATGGGATTATTTTCTCTCTCACGCCGCGCCTCGTTCCACGACATCAACTCACCCATCCAGCTTCTATTCTATCAAGGCGCAGGACCTGCCTTCCATCTTCAAGAAACGTTCTACGCATTTTCGCGCAAAAGAAGCTTTCTTTTGCCTCTGAAAGCAGGCAGACTACCCACCCTCCACATCAAAGGTGAACACAGGACAATTCGCTGGCATCCCCAGAATAGTGCGAGACTGTTTGAGCGATAGTCTCCTTCACTCTGAAGTAGTTTTTGACCTTGTCACAAACATCACGCTGACGGATTCTGTAGCCATCGTCTCTGACGCTTCGCTCGTCCAAACCCGAATCGAACATCTTCACCTCCAGCCTCCAACCAGCGCGACAGCATTTGACCTCAATCCTTCCTATCAACCTTATTACAGTGAGAGCTTATAGCGCGGTACAAATCCCTTTTCAAATGGTGCCAATTTCGCTGACTGGGCGGCGGCCAAAGGCAACAGTTTTGAAACCTAATATAATCGAGTTCAGATCTTGAACTAGGTGGAGAATTTCTTCACCACAATGCCCGAGGTAAGATCGGCTTGGGCCTCTGTCCAAATGCTTACTAATTATAATGCGAATGTAGGCCGAACAAACTAACGGCGGTGAATACGAATTCCTCAGCTATCATACTTTTGGAGCAGTCGGTTACGACAGAGTTATGGCATGGAAAGGTGGAAATGGTTGGATAGCTATAGGTCCCAAAGTCGTTGGCTCTCGCAACACAGATGGAGACGAAGAGGAAGTGCTTCGCGCGGGGCAGGGGGTAGTAGTAAACAAAACCGATTTCAAATTGGTGCGAAAAGCCTAGGATAAAGTTCAAACGGACCCACGATATGTACTTCTAAATACATGCATACCCATTACGAAATTCAACATCACTCCCATGATGCAATCGCCGCCGTCCTCGCCATTCGGGAAAGATACATCGACGGCCCCAGTACAGTCTGATATTCCCTTCCTCTCCTCTTCCCTCCTCCAAATGCTGGCTTTCATAGCGTCGAAGAGATAATCACCAAGCATGCTCCTCAAGTCTTCGACCGATCTCATCTTTGCTTGTGCAATGGCTTTGCCGACTGACGAACATAGCCAGACTTCCAACTTAAAATCTTCACCTTCACGATAACCCAAATGCAAACGCACAGTCTCGGTAAATGAAATCATTCCCCTCTCCTTCTCTTGATTTCGCCTCTGGGTCTTGTTCATACCTTTGAAAAGGTAGTCTTCAAGAGTACTTCCTAATCTGGCTACCTCAGCCACCTCCGCTATGTACGTTTCACTTGCTTCAACGTAGTGGTCGTCTTCTTGCGCCTGAGGTACGCTGAAGTGGACAACCCCAGAACTAATCTTCTCAGTCGTGCCTCGGTCAGAAATGGTAGGATCAGCACTCTCCGGATTCTCAGCCCTCACTGTCAATCCTCCGTCTTCATTTGATCGTGGAAATGAACTGACACGCCTTCGCTTTCTGCGCTGATCGAGCGCCTCGCCTTCCGTGGCCGTCGCAATATACTCAGCCGCATTCAACAATGCTCCTATCGAATTGGCTCCAGGAGTACCCAAATCGGCTTCAGTACCAGATTTATGAAGTTCTGTTATCGGTCCTGACACGCTTGGGACTGGTAATTGTCTTTTCTTAGATCCCGTCCATGGTCCGAGCCTCGAATCCAGTAGCTGCTTTACGCAAGGTGTAGCTATTTTCGCTCGGTTCAGCATCCTCGGCATATCCGCGACAACGAGTGCCAGTTTATCAATCAATGTCGATTTAAACTTCCTGTGAAAAGGCAGGACCGTTAGAACATAGCGATTTTAGCAGAGAGGCCACTTACAGACTAGGAGGTAGCTTGTGCACCGTAACAATCATGCCAATTTCCCTTCCTGTCAGGAATCTGTTCCATCGAATGCCCGCGGTAATCCGCGCATCCAACTGCTTTCTGTCTGCACTGTCGTTGTAAGATCTCAGGTGCTGCCACATCTCCGTGGCAGCATCGCTCTTGTCCTCCGCGGTGGCGAGCTGATGTCCGCGCCTGGCAGCCAGAGTACTTGCCTCCATCTCCCGAATGTGCCAGATTGCGAAGCTACCGATCACATCCAGGATTACAGTAACAGACTTGATGGTCTTGGATACACCGCTGCGTATGATAGTGTCGATGAGCTCGCCCTTGCTAGATAGGTTCCGAGTACTCATCTGCTTGTGGTGGGCTTTCAACCCGTCGAGCACATCGTCGAAATCATCGGCCGAGTCTTCGATCTTGTAACAGTACGGCGACAACGTATGTTTTTGCTCTTGGCTGAGTTCGTCCGATTCCACCAGCAGAGGATAGATAGGAGACGGGAGCTTTGGGTATAAGCTTTGGAGTCGTTTTCGCACACGTATATCGAACAGCTGCTTGCCAGGTATCCGGTGATGGATTGAATAGGCGGAGATTGCATCGAGAATGTTGAGAGCGTCATGTAATTTCTGTTTCGCCTACAATTTGAGGTCAGCAATGATACAATTTGGCACATCGCTGGTCAATACCTCGGTCGTGTTATGAATCTCAACGGCGGTCATTCTGAACTGATGTGATGCTGGGTCAACAAGTCGACGTATATTTCTGCCGTTTGTGGTTGTCCAGCAGTGGTGGAAGCGGAAGAGATGGCGGCCAAGGGATGAGCGCCTGGTGGCCCAGGCCCTAGCCAAGATGAGTCGCGTGCAGCGGATAAAGCGGGAAGCGTTAACTTCGCCAAATTTAGGCATCAGCCCACAAGCCACCGAGACGAAATCTCTATCTCGTGTCGGAGACTTTCTTCCCTCCGGTCAGTATGCCTCGATCTCTGCCATGAATTCGGCAATATCATTAAGCTAATCCCTGGCCTATTATCTCTCTCAAATGATCACGTCTCCCACTTCCATCACAGGTCACCTTTGCGTGCCTCTGTATTTCTCTCGGCCCCGTGGTGTTGGAAAAAATGCCTTAGATTTCCCCACTCTCGTTCATTGATCTCAGGAGAATGAACTGGACCCCAGCATCTGGTGTTGCGACCCACCCTGATACGCATTGCGCTCGAATGTGGGATCCCGTCCAATGTATAAGAAGAAGCTGCAGAACGAGGCAACCAACGCATTTCCACATTCCTGGCCACTGCTGCATGTGTCTGTCTGCCTTACTTTCCCTTTACCTTCACCGACTATATTTGTTCGTTACTTACCGCTTATTTCCTTCCATCGCAATGGCAGTCCTATACGGGCTCCCTGGTTCCCCAGGTGCAGATTCAATTCCCTTCCCAGCAGCCATTGTCGTTGCTGTCATCGTCTTTCTAGCGGCCGTCATTCGACTAGTTGGCTATTTCCTGCCGCGATCGAACCAGCCACTGCAATTAATTGTGTCTATTATTTCCCTCGTGTCGTCTGGCCTGCTTCTGGGCTTCGTGTCATCAAGAAATGGTAGGAGCAATTCTCTCCATCTCTGAATACTAAATTGAAAAAGATCAGCCAATCACTGGTGCGAGATTGTATATGTTTGTTTGCTTGTTGTAAATATCGGCATAGTAGGAATATACGAGGTATGTACCTGAATGAACGCCACATTTCTTGTATTAACAAGACCATAGGTGGAATGCTGCTGGCAAATCCAAACGACGGTTTTCCCGCGGCTTAAACAGATCCTCCTTGCAATAGGTACCTTGAGTATTTTACTAAACATTGGACTTTGTATATGGTCAGTGCGATTCCACGTGAACCTACTAATTACTGTTGACACTACGTAGGTTTGGAAACATCAATAAAGATCTGCCGTTGATTTTGATTATCTTACTTTGCTCGAACTGTATACTGTATTCGTTCGTTTCTTTTTCATACTTTAAACTGCATTCTCTTGGTTTGAAGCCTCATCCACATGTCCTAGGAAGCGGTATCTTGTGTATTTTCATTGTTGCCTCGATTGGTATATTTCTGGGCGTTGGTGAAGCAAATAAGATTCCTGGAAGCCTGTTTTCCTCAACATGGGTAAGTTTGTCAATATTTACTACTAATATTTCAATGCTGTGCTGATATTCGTAGATCGCTCTTGCCATCTCAAGTGCATCCACACTTCGAATACCCTGCCGTAGATGGCGGGCTCGCAACCGCCAAATTTTTGGTTGCCGGGGGCTTTCAGAAGAGGTGCTTGTCATGCATGGATTGTCGTCGAGACAGAACTCATCAAGTAGCTGCTAGAATTCAAGCATGATAGAGAACATGGTTTGGCCTGTGAACGAGAGCGATGGGGTATCTCGCGTTAAATGTGTTCATCTAATCTAGGCATCAATACACTATAAACTCAGACAACATCTTATCTATTTCCTCCCAAGCATTTGGCTCTGAAGGTAACCAGTGCTGCTATAGCTAAAAATCATGAGGGAGTTGGTGAGCAAAAACAGGTGGAAGTGCAGGGGGCATGCCTGCCGTTGCGGTACCTGGTGGACTAGATGGGTGGAGAACGGCGCCAAACCCCGCGCCCGCTTTAATCTCGGCACAGAGATCAGTGGCAGACCAACTTCTTTCCCCAGCCGTGCCAAGAACCGTTCAGTACGGGTCATGCGCGGCCAGAAAGTAGCGGATTTTCCGATTGGTCAATCCTGTAGGGCAACGCAGTTTCCGCCTCCTACCGACGATGTTATCCTCGTTCGGTATGCTTTTCCCCAGCCAAGTCGAGGTTGGGCGAAGTACCGACAGAATTGTCACGTAGAGCGGACCAAGTGTTAGAAAGAGACATCTGAGCCACAGCAAGCCAGTAAGCCATTTCCGTTTCAGACATTGACAGCCAACTTTTGTTCTCGTCCTGGGTGACAAGAAGATCTCGCATATTCCTCCAGCCTTCTTGAAAACAAACTCCACTTCCAAGCATTGTATGTCCCTGTATTTTTAGCATGATCAAAATATCTATCAATACCGTCATTTATGTTTTGCTTCCCCTACGCCGCCTTTGTCACATATCGGCGAAGCGAGCTTGAAGTCAACACTTTCCACACTGGCATGTAGTCTAGGTGACTTTTTTACGTCTAACCCGTTTTAGGATACCAACACCGTCGACGTAACGCCGGTTGCCTCGTCCCAGTTGCTGCAAGATGCAAGGCATCTTGATCGGGATCGCAGGGCCAAGGAAAATATTGAAGTGGATAAACCTGTATACTGGGCCCCAATCTTCACCACTTGCTTCTGATTAAAGTGGATGAAGGTGTATACAGGTCTCAGCCTTGACCACTTGATTCTGGTTGATAGGTCACCAAGCGAACGTTTTCGTTCAGATGAGACGGCTGAATGAGAAGCCGATATGTAGTTTGTTGCAGGAAAGATACATACGAAATTTCAGTATAAAAATGTATATAAGGGTGCGAATTCCTCACAAGCTTGACCGCTCACTTTCTCATCTCTCTTAATTCTTCAAGCATCTTCTCAAACATCACACCTTCTACATATATATTAGAGCTATCTATCAATCCTCCACGTAGACAATGGCTCCAACAGAGACAACCGCAAAGCCGAAGCAGCCAGAGCCGCCCAAAGCGGATGACAAACATGAGACTGCCCAGAATCCGTCCACAGACCCAGCTTCAGCGGACTGTCAGCAAAGCATAGACCCGAAAATGGAGAAGAGTCTTGGAGAAGTCTCACCCAATTGGGAGTACGCATCCAATGGAGCGCTAATAAAACACCGCTAACGAATGCCATAGCGATCTCCCTAAGAAGCTCTTTGAGCCAACGCCGTTTGAAGAGCGGAAGTGATTGTGATGGAAGGAGTAGGAAATAGCCTCGGAGCAGGGCTGGGTTGTTGGATATAGGATCTTACTTTCTTGTCTTTCCAGGTTTGCTTTGAATGTATCAGATCGGACATATATAACAACTTTGAGCACGAAATCCATGGTGTAATGCAACCGCGAGAGAATCAAAATAATAGGATGCACCGGCAGATGCTTTGCAAATATTACTTTGCCAACCTAGCCTCAATCGAGTACTGTATGCATCATCAATTGATCCGCAAGTGACTTGCCACGGGTAATCGGCGAAGCCAGCTTTCTCTTCAAGCAGCTAACACATCATGCTGCAACCATAGGCCCTCGGTTCATCCTGGGGAAACGGTATCAATTTCCCTAATCGACTGTCCTGCGTAGGCCGCTCAAGAATGGACCTCCGAATTGTAAGCTACTAGTTTGACCAGGGATATATGGATCAGCTGCCCGAATCGTCTTTCCGGCGTTGGTTTCCCAAGATAGATTAGACTCACTCCTACTGTGAACTATGGAGAGACTCGATGAATATAAAAGTACGGATATCCTCCCGATATGACCACTCTTGTTTTAAGCATCATCTGTACTCTCATACCAAATCATCCTGGACCCAAGGCTATCTGCGAATGGCAGTTCCGAATTACTGCCACCACTCATTTAATCTCTTGAAATCCGAATCGACGCTCATTCAGTGGGTTTGCAGCTTATGCCACAGCGGGCCACATTGGTACATCTTTGAGTGCAAGTATTGCAAGTTGAAGACTTGTCGGCCGTGTACGAACAAAGCTTAGCCCGTGAAAGAGTACGTTACTATCCTTCGTCACTGTCCATCCTCTGGACAATGTCTAATGATCTTCGTCAGTTGAATCTTCACTCTCTATCTCTCCGATCTCGCACGCCGAACGTACCTACCGACTTCTCAATGATAATGGCTCCAACAGAGATGGTTCACTGCGATCCCCCAATATATCTACCACCCACCAACACACCACCAAACAGCCCAGGCCGACCGGATGCCACCACGTTTAACGATGAGGAAGCTATAGAGGTGGCACCCTCGCTCGCCACAGAGACAGCTATGGTAGCTCCAAGTCCCCCGACTCCGCACCATTCAAGCTTGACGAGCTTGTCGTCACAGGTTGCCAGGGAGTTTGCTCAGCAGGTCGTGGAAGCTCTCAGGTCCCTTGGTACTAACCAGGCGCCTCTGTCCGCCGCTACAGCCGAAGTTGAATCCAAGGAACCGCCAGTTCATCCTTCAGAGCTTGACCTCGAAATGACGAGGCTGGAATTCAAGACGGTCGATGAACGGTACGTCCCCAACAGTGAGCAAGTCCCAGTCGGCTAACACGCTACTCTCATACAGTTGGGATGGGAAAACCCATACGTATGCGATTGTGGAATCTATGAAACCAGTAGGCCAGGTTACTGGACTGGACCAATACGTTTTCGTTGTTCGGCGCCGAGTCGGTCAGTATATCCAAACTACCTCATCGTCCTATATTGACTAGAAACCTGTAGACAAGAAAAGCAAGGAGACGACCTGTTACATTGATGTCAAATCTGAGATTTTGCGAGACATTTTGAGAGATGTCCTCAAGGATGTTGGCGGTGTTAGCCTGAATGAAAGCAAGCTTTGTGTAAGCAATGCGCCCTATTGAGTCCAGACACTCACACAGACAAGGTCGAGCAGAACCTCCTTTACACCACCCTTCACGAGCTCGAGTTATGCCGGGGCTGGAACGAGATCTCCCCTCTCGATTATCAGGGTACATTGCATCTGGAATTACTCTTGGACTACCTGAAAATCGCATATGCAGACACGACCCAGAGCATGCTCTCGCTACTTTCCACCGGCTACATCACCTATGACCTGCTCTGGGCCCTCTTCACGTCGAATTGCTTAGTCTATACCACTTGCTCCGGGACACATAAGCATCGGTGTGTCAGGTACGACTTCGGCGAGGAGAAAAAGACCGTACATAGTGCGAAATACTGGAGTCTTGACTGCCGTTATCTGGATTTCAACGGTGAAGACCTCGGCTTGCTCCCGATCGAATTGAAGATTGCCAAATTTCGCGGTGCAAAGCGTATTAATACCCTGGAGGCTTTCCCGCTCCAATATCATGTGCAAGCTACCAGGATTCGGGCAGACCTCCTTCGATGTGGACGGAAGTTCATGTCTTTGATGGGTGCCAATAATTGTCACTGTAATGGAAATGCCTTTTACATGCGTGACGGAGAACCGGTAGAAGTCCGTATTGACAGTCGGATCATGGTTGATGCTGTCTGGTTCCGGAAGATGAACCCAAACTATTTCAGGTCCACGGCCATGGATCTAGACCACGGGATTGACATCTCGGCCTTCATGTTACCATTTGAGTACGGTTCGTCTGTCGGGACCTCCGGTGAAGCGTCTGATACCTCCAGTGCTGATGATGCTTCGATTGCAACATCTTTCGACATCGAAGGCAGCGTCGTGGAGCAGACCGAGATGACAGACGAATGTCTCCTTCTTTGCTGTCCCACGGTGCCAGGATTCAGCCTTAAAGACAAGCTGTGGGGTAAGATCCTACCCTTCTTGTAGCGCAAGCGGTTAGGCTGATCCAATTATGTACAGTTGAGTTCGCAGTAGCTGATATCGAGGAGATCAATTGGTCCTCAGCGCCGTTTGACTGCCTAAGCCTACCAGATGACCAAAGAGAGACCATAATGGCTGTCACAGAGACAGGGACCAGTGGCGACCCGGGTCTCGAATTTGGTGATATCGTGGAGGGGAAAGGGCGCGGCATCATTGTTCTTTTGCAGTACGACACCCCGATTGTTGTCGTCTGACTAGTACTGACGAGTATTCAAAGCGGCAATCCCGGGGTGGGAAAGACCTTGACAGCAGAGGCGATAGCGGAACTTCGCAGGAAGCCGATGTATTCGGTATGAGGACATGTCTTGTAATTTGTACAGAAAACGCCTTCGCTAACCTCTCTAGATATCTGTCGGAGAACTACCCACCGATGCAAGTAAGCTCGAGAGCCAGCTTTTCAAAATCTTTCGGGTCGCGAGACATTGGGATGCAATCTTGCTGCTTGATGAAGCAGATGTGTTTCTCGAGGAACGTGCACCTAAGGATATGGTCCGCAATGGCGTAGTCTCGGTGTTCCTCCGCACGATGGAATACTGCCAAGGGATCATGATCCTCACAACAAACCGTGTGTCACATTTCGATCCAGCAGCTCTCTCTAGAATTCATCTGAAGGTGAAATATGATGACTTGAAGAGCAAAGCGAGGTGTGAGGTATGGGGGCATTGCCTTGCTCGGGCGGGTACCTCTTATGGGGCAGCAAGAGTCTCCGCTGATGAATTGGAACGCTTGAGTAACGCTCATCTCAACGGTCGGGAGGTAAGATCACACGCCTTAGACCTCGAGGGACATTACTGACCGAGGAAACAGATCCATAACACAGTTGCTATAGCCCGCAAATTGGCCATCAAGCAAAAAAGTAAGGTGCTTTTCTCACATATAAAACAGGCAGTAGCCGCGAGCAAGGAATTTCTTAGCGAGTTCAATGGGCCAGACCATGCCAGTAGTATTTTTCTCTAACAGGGCCGTGATATCACGGGTGTAAAGGATTTGGAGGAGGAGCGCCAGCGACCACGACTCGTGTGGACATTGCTGTTGAGCCAGGCGAGGATATCGTGCGATCTGAAGGAGTGCAAATTAGATAAACATATATTAGCAAGATGAAACGATCTGGAGGATGTTGGTTTGGTTGTACCAGCTTTGTTTCTCTTCTTTTAGCCATTAGTATCCCTACGATCCTTTGCCATATATATTGCTGAATACATGTTAAACATCGGAAGTGAAGGATAAGACAAGGCCAACTCGCTTTTCGCTTACTAGCGCCGAGAGGGGCTGTAGAAGAATCTGACTAAGGTTCTTGGCCAAGATTTCCATCATTGCAGTATTTTGGTGCTTCCCTGCGTCCAGCTCACTCTGTTTTGCGTAAGGAAAATGTCCACGTCGCTTACCTAAACGAAGTCGGCCCGTTCCGATGTTAGCCAAAATTGGCGGAGGTAATCCGGGACAAGAGCGTCTTCGAACTGCATCCAAAAAATATCAGTCCGCTTGAAATGAACAGAGCCCAAAGAAGCCGCTACTTAATCTAACCATAATGGAGTCATAATCGGCTGCTCTTAAACCAGGTGAAATTAGATTCTCCGCATGCGAAAAATCAAGCTCGCATGGTCACCATACTGGCACATGACCAAACCACAGCTACCTTTTGGGGCCGTTTTGGGCTAGGTTGGTGGTGTTTGTGGAAGCGGTAGCTTCAGGATGTGAAGAATGACTCTAGAAGTAATTTGGTTCCCGGAATGGCTGCTAATCATCACTGGTCTTTCTCTTGGTGCTGAAAAGTTCAATCAACGGCAAGGCTTCAAATCGTCAACAAATCTGTCATCTCCAGCCACACAGCACCAGCCCCGTCTCACCAAATCCCCCAAACCAACCCAAGAGGCGACCTGTGGACTTCTACGCAGAAAATTGCCTGTCCCATTCACGGCTGCCAACAACTTATGAACGACGGGTGGAATTCAGTTTTCTGCCAACTCTATTTATCATGACCCCATTCATCCCCATTCTTAATGGTCGGCCAACATCCAGCCTTCGTCATGTCAGGCCTCTCCCCCCCCCTAATCTTCGATACATTCCACAGCAACACGACTGCCCTACCTACAGAGATCACTACGCAAATCTTGCGATATATCGTCGCGGACGCTCGACTATCACCCGTCGGCGGCGGTGTTAGGACCCATGCCGCACACCATCCAGTGGCATCAGTATCGAGGGCATTCCGTTCGATCTACCTCGACTCCCCTTACTCAACTTCCACGAAAGACGGAGAGACTACGCCAGTCAAACTCCGTATTGGCGAAGCCCTCGAGTTCAGCGACTTGAAAACCCTGTCAGCCTTCTTCGAACACGGTCCGGGTCGAGATACTACAACTCTGCACAACGTTCGATTCCTCAGTGTATCCTATCTTGACGATGAGAGTGCCACGGGTTGGGGCCAGCGGACTACCGATTATGCTTACGAGGCTTTTGAGTACCTTCATAAACACTGGGATTCTATGCGAATATCTTGGCTTCGAGTCTGCCTCCCATCCTCAGCCGCGATATCTTCCGTTGACGACCCGGGGTTATGGAGCCTGT
>Ga0207886_10167_pt1 | contig 22436 bp, 31 predicted proteins | sample LinPmetageLP35_FD_184048 | JGI IMG/M metagenome (GOLD analysis project Ga0207886, IMG submission 184048) | Marine viral communities from the Pacific Ocean - LP-35 (SPAdes) | ecosystem: Environmental > Aquatic > Marine > Oceanic | place: Pacific Ocean | collected 2009-08-31 | reverse complement strand
CAAAAAAAGCTCCCCTAGCAAACATCTTTTATTCTGAAACCCAAAGCTGACTTTCATATTATTAAACCCTTTACAGAGATTCCACATCCAAGGCTCATGACTGGTCCTACCTCCAGTAGCCCAGCCGGTGAGAATCCTCATCGATGCATGTAGAAGGAGAAAGAAAGGATACTGGCAACCCGCAGTTCTGTATCCAGATGAAAAGTCGCAACTAACTCCAAAACATGAAATAATCCACGGAAATTATCATCCAAGAGTCTCTAGTCCTGTTCCCGTTCCAATTGCTAGCTCCCTGCGATGTCCTCCACTGTCGCTTCGAGGCCAGCCCATCCCTCGCTGGGCAGCCCGTCTCACGCACTCGTAATACATACATACATACATACATACATACATACATACATACATACATACATACATACATACATACATACAGCTCCAGGAAATTTTAGAAACCCGCGATTTCGAGCTTTGGAGAAGGGTCAAATCCAGAAATCACACCTGACTCTAAGAACATAAAGTAATCCACTCACCAAATCTCTCATGAAAATCCTCCTCATATCAACACCAATCTGGCTTCTCGACCCGTTATTTACTTACTTCAAACCAATCCCATGTTAGGCAGCCCGTGAAAATCCCCCATAGTGTAGGTATCTCAAGAGGATGCTGGCAGCCTACAGTTTTGAGTGAAAATAAAATGTCGGAGTTATCTTTCAAAACATTCAGTACCTACCTTACCAAGCACCATCCTAAGAATCAGTCTGCCCTCATCACCAATATCTCTTCTCCGTTGTCCACTCTCTTCAAGCCCCTCCCTCCCCTTCCTCCACCAAACGGCAGCCCGCTAACGAAGAACCCCCTCATAGTACGTACAGCTCCAGGACATGTTGGAAACTTACAATTTCCAGAGAAGGTTGGAAACAAAAGTCACAGATCACTTTCAAACCCTCAGATCAATCACTTATTCATAAAGTTGCGCATCTAAGAATCCCCAACCTCGTCCTGGCTCTGTGTTGCCAACTCGCTTCGTGCCCAGCTCAACTTGGGCCTGGGTAGTCTGCCAAAGTTCCATGTGGTGTATGCAGCTGAGAGGATATTGGAAGCTTGCAGCTGACAGCTTGCTTTAAGTAAGAAAATAGAAGGTCGTAGATGTTTTTTTCAGAACATTCAATCACCTTACTGACTTCCTTACACGAATAAGAATTCTCAACACTGATTCCTATTTCTGTACCTATTGTCTGTCCACTTACTTCAAGCCCAGGCCCAGCCCAGCTCTCCCAGGCGCGACAGCATGGCGAGAACGGTCCCTAGCCATGTTGTGCAGCTCAGGAGGGGGATGTTGGAACCTGGCAGTTCCAAGCGTAAAATAGAAGCCATAAATAGTTTTCAGGACATTGTAAAGTTACCGTCAGCAATGATCCTCGGCGTCCTTTGATTTCTGCGGATGGGATCCACTCGCTTCGAGCCGGGGCAGTTGACTCCCTCCCCCCCTTCGTTGTCCAGCCAGCTCAAAGCATCACCCAGGGAGTTTTTAACGGCCCTAGTGAAATTCACGAGTCACAAAGCCCATAGAATACATTCAATCATCATCGTTTCTTCATTCATTTATAGTAATGCTAGGTTCCCCCACCACATCCCCCCATCACCTGTCAAAGTCTTCCTTTCAATACATCTCTGCCAAAGAAAAACAATCATCAGAAACCGTCATTTTGCATCTTTCTCGGGGTGAGTGTGGTAAAAATGTGTAAGCAAAGCAAGTATGAGAAGAATTGAAGTCTCCTACTTGGCTCCGTCAACCTTCGCAATGTAGCTGAGAAGGTCGAGAACACGGCGGGAGCTGGTGGGGAGTGTTAGCATATATTTTTCAAAAGAACTTTGGGATGGAGGATCAAGAACAAACAACTTGATTTGCAAGCCAGTGATGGAATGAATATAAATAGATTAATAACTTACTATCCCCACTCGTTATCGTACCAGGACACCAATTTAACGAAGTTTGCGTTGAGGGAAATACCGGCCTTGGCATCGAAGATCGAGGAGTGAGTATCTCCGTTCAAATCAGTGGAAACAACGTCATCCTCAGTGTATCCGAGAATGCCTACAATCTGATTAGCAAGTTATCCTCGATTTAGGTGAGATTATTTGTTGGGTTGGGTTTAGGTGTGGTGCATTCTTGGGGGAATAAGGGTGGGGCTTGGCATTCAAAACATACCCTTGAGAGGACCCTCGGAAGCCTTCTTGAGGACAGCCTTGATCTCATCGTAAGAAGCACCCTTTTCAAGACGGCAGGTCAAGTCAACAACGGAAACGTTGGATGTTGGGACACGGAGGGACATTCCAGTGAGCTTGCCGTTAAGCTCTGGGATGACCTTTCCGACAGCCTTGGCGGCACCAGTGCTGCTGGGAATGATGTTCTGAGCAGCGGTACGGCCTCCACGCCAGTCCTTAGAAGATGGGCCATCGACGGTCTTCTGGGTGGCGGTGTAGGAGTGGACGGTGGTCATGAGACCCTCAACGATACCAAACTCATCGTTGATGACCTTGGCGAGAGGAGCAAGGCAGTTGGTTGTGCAGGATGCGTTGGAGATGACCTCAACATCAGACTTGTAGGTCTTCTCGTTGACACCCATAACGTACATGGGGGCATCGGCAGAAGGAGCAGAGATGACAACCTTCTTAGCACCGCCCTTCAAGTGAGCCTTGGCCTTCTCGGTGGTGGTGAAGACACCGGTAGACTCGACAATGTAGTATGCACCAGTCTCGCTCCATGGGATCTCGGATGGGTCCTTCTTGGAGTAGAACTTGACAGTCTTGCCATTGACCTTCAATCCATCCTCGAGAGCCTCGATCGTACCCTTGAATTGTCCGTGGGTGGAATCGTACTTGAGCATGTAGGCCTGTAATGATACAAAGTTAGTTTCAATTGAAAAACAAGAGGGGTTGTTTGCAGAGTGGGGCAAGGAAAACAACGTACAGCGTAGTGGGGTTCAATGAATGGATCATTGACGGCGACGATGTCGATATCGTCATGCTCGATGGCATTGCGGAAGACGATACGACCGATACGGCCGAATCCGTTAATTCCAACCTTAGTGGGAGCCATGATTCTGCGAAGAAGGATAGATGTTAGAAGGGTGGTTCGACCGGTGTGTTTTGATGGCGCGATAGAAGAAGATAGCGGGGGAGCTCAATCAACAGCTCTTGGAGGGGTTGATAGGCAGAGTGCAAGCAGCAATGAATGCTGGACAGTGGAAGACGGGTATCAAGACTTACATGGTGATGTGTATGTGGTTTGCGTTTTGTATGGGAGAAAGTGTTTATGAAGAAGAAGAAGTTCTCTGCTGGAAGATTCGGGGAGATGAAGAGTTTGGTCTCTGGTCTCGGTTGGTGGGCTGGTGCGGGTGCAAGTTGGTGGTGGTGGGGTGTTCATTCGTTGAGGCAAGCTAGCCTTGACCCAGCTGGGCAAGGACCACTGGACGGCCCATGACATAGCAACTGGGAGGTATTGAGAGTACGCTAGAGGAGGGGCTACCACTGAGAAGAGAACGGAAGAGAGGGGCAGGACAACAAGCCCGCGACAAACATCCCTCACATCCGTCGACGAGGCTGGATAGAGGGACATTGATTGGAGTAGAGGATGGAATTGATTGGATTGACTAGATTGATTGGCCTTGTGCTTATCTCATAAATCTATCCCATTGCAAATACAAACTGCCATCTCGCATCTATCTGCGCCGCTGACAGTAGTACAGGCAACCTTATTTTTCTTTTCCTTTCTTTTCTTGACGTTGCTTTGCCTTTGTCTTCGCTTCAGATGATCATACAGATTTATAAATACCGCAACCTGTATGGCCTGGGCTAGGCTGGGCTGGGCTGGGCTGGGCTGTAACAGGCAGGGCGGGCGGGATTACAAGGTGTCAGGACAGTCAGGACAAGGCTGGTCTGCGTAGGAAATTGTTTCACCGGATGTTTCCCGCTCATACAGCCAAGCCAAGACAAATCCTTTGCATTTGCATTTGGCTCACCTCGTCTTCTGTGTTGCTTGCCGAGTTCACTTCTAGTTGGCCTACTAGAAATCCTCGAATAGGGAAACAAACGAAAACAGTTACCATCTAGATCTCTCACAGCCTCGCCTGTCCGGCTCTGGCTCCATGGACATGCGGAAGATATCGGTCCAACGCCCTGTCCCGAATTTCCCCTTCTTCCCCTTCCCTTTCTCGCTTCCCCACGATAATCCGGATATACGATTCTCCAATTGACCAATTCCCATCCGACATTTATCGTCATAGTCTCCTCTTCTCTCCCTTTCCCCAGATCCCCTAACCTCCATCATTCTCGCCTTCATCCTCATCGTTGTGCTTCATTCTCACTGCCCCATACATTTTCCAAATCCAGAGTAAGGATCAGGGCTCGTAACATTGGACTGGTGGACCTCCTAATCGGTCCTTAGTCGGATTTGCTTACTGTTCATCCACACCGGCCAGTTACTCGCTCCTACTGTACCTCACCTCACCTCACCAGGTATACCTACCTCATGCTACCCAAGTATTCCAGTACAGCAGTTGAGTCACATCATACCATACATCCCTCACACGTGTACCTCAAAATTTCCTCATTGCATTTGCAATACCCTGTTTTGTCTTGCTTTGCATCACCTCACATTTGCGTTGCGAGAAATTACGGTGTGTAAGAAAGTGAGTCAAATAATGAATCCGATCTTGTTTCTGCTTTGAAAATAGAAAAGAAAAGATTTAATCACCTCATACAAAGATCTGCTCTTTTGCCTTTTGGTCTGAGCTTGGCTGCTGCTGGTGGCGTTTTGCATGTTGGGAGGTGCGGTGGGCTCCGATGTTCGCAACACTCACAGCTCGCTTCCAGGTTGGAGAGGGGCGAATCGTGAGTTGATTTCACAAGGGCGTGTGATGTTGTTGTTTACGAGATTTGACGTACTGCGTGAGATGCGATGAGATTAGATTAGGCGAGAGAAAAGGAGTCAATTGAGGATAGTAATTAAAAGCATCGCTCGTGCCACCCAAACAACAGTGCAGTTTTGGACATTGGTCACGTGACTATGGCACTCTCCCCCATCATGGCTATGTTCTTCCTATTTACCCCTTTCTCTTCGAAAACATTAGATGCAGCTCTGTATGAAGGAGGAAACCATGCTTGATCCATCACCGTCTAAAGTCCACTATAAGCCTTTTTGCCAATCAACATTCTCGCTTATACATTGCATCTCAATCTCAATCCGTTCACTCCAAGGTGGGATGCTCAATCTAGATTATCTCTCAGGCACATTCACTTGCACGTTTATCTCTCTAGTCTGATAAGATCTCCATGTCGTACTGTACTGTACCTGTAGTCGCATCATACTACATACAAGCTATAGCTAGCTGCGTGGGACGACGTAGGAGGCGTTCTGGTCCTTATCAGAAAAAGCAAAACTGGACGCTCCCATCCCACATACTGGAGCAAAAGCATTTCCGTATTTGAGTGGATATGCAAGCTATGGTTCTAGTCACTACCATCAATAGCAATGGGGAGGCTCAAGACATATTGAGATGTATCAACCGGACTTGGTGATCACCGACCAGATATTATTGCTGGGAGGTAATGGTCATTTGGTAGGGTTTTCATTCCAAATCCTCTCAAAATCTACCACTATTTCTCGAGTCAAATGTATTGCAACAAAGGATAGTCGCATCTCTGCATAATTTGAACCTTGTTCTTGGTAGCCCCTAAACTTGGACCAGTTCGTGTATCAATGTTGGAGAATAGGGCTTGGGATCCCAAGTGCTCGCTTAACATTTTCTATCCCTCAGTCAACAATAAACATCACTATCTCTAGCATTCCTAATAGAATGATGATTTCTGAAATGCAAAACGAATGTATCCCTGAGATAATATAAGGATGGTCTGGTTACTTGATGCCCTCGTGTTTTTCATTTAGCATAGACGAAGACATGTTCTTCCTCACTATCATTTCCACCTCCCATCATCCTCAACACCGCACAATAAACAGATCACACCACCCCCTTTCAGTCTCCCATTCATCTGCACTCTCTTCAAATCGTCCTTAACACTTCTTTGTTTCCTTTGTTCAAACTCAAATTCAATAGATCAGATTTCGAGAGTATACCGTACTTCAGATTGCGGTGTTGACATTGGCAAGGTGGACAAGCTGCCAGATGTCAAGCGAAGGCGGATGCAGGAGCGGGTGATTAGCATGGGCATGAATTGATATCTCACCTCACCTACCTTTTCATCGCTGTATTTCTGTGGCTCCGACTTCAAGGAATCTATCTTGAAGTGCATTTGACAGCTTCGAAATGCGGCACCGCACGACTCCCCGGATTCAGGTTTTGCCATTAAGCCGACTGAAAACGTTATGTATGAGGCACAGGGCTGAAGAGTTGAACTGATCCCCCCACAAGGCGGAATAGAAGAATGGAGCGGACTGACATCCGGATAGACTGACATGTAAATATAGGGCATTCATGAGGCACTAGCAGATAAGAGCACATGTCTCAAGCGAACTTGGATCTTTGGTCTGACATTTGATAGAAGAGCCCGCGACTCAATGCTAAAACAGCCCTCCGCGGAAACCTCTCTAAACACACGGATGGGCACGCATAGCAAGAGTGTAAAATGAGAACGAATAAGTTTTGAAGTTAAGTGGTCTCTTGAGCTGCTTCGCTTGTTTAAAAATGGAAGCGGTATAGACATGACTTGTGAGTTCTGTACAGTATGTCTCCCTCTCCAGGTTCGTGTCCTGCTCTGAACTTGCAGCGCAAGACGAACAGATAAAAATACGTATTATGAAAGCATTCCAAGCTCAGCAGTGGCTGAGGCATTCCGTGCAGTGATGCCAATCAAAGGTCAACTGTCAAGAGTTGAATCGATCATCATCCGATGATGCATTGGGAAGCTCGAAGTCCGCCGGGTATGCCTCAAACGACAGATCATGAGCTCTTCAAAGAATTGAGATCATCTCATCCGTCTGCTGTATCAAAACTTGACTCGAAATGTACAAATAACAAGACAATTGACGTTCTCAAAATTTTGGCAATCCCGCCCAAATCATTGGTCCCAAACCACTCCCCACGTGATCACGAAGCTCCGGAACAGCTCGGGCTCCACTTTTTCCAGCTCCTCGCTTGCAAAATACCTTACGACTTGTCCAGTCCCTCAAACCACTCCTCTCCAAACCCATCACTCTTCCCAGCTACACCCTCAGCACACGTTCTCCCCTCTGCAAACACGTCTGCAGAGCTCAATTGACTGGCTACCCGTCTCCATCTCCCCTCCACAAAACCACAAACTCGAAAAGCAAGCACACAGCCGACACAATGCTCCGCCAATCCGCTGCGCTCCGGGCGATCGTACGACCTGCTGTTGTAGGGAAGAAGGCATTGAACTCGGGCCTGGGACAGAAGAGAGCTGCGCATGCGATTAGCAACCCGACGCTGGCGAATATCGAGAAGAGATGGGAGGGTCTGCCACCGCAGGAGCAGGCTGATCTCTGGATGGCGTTGAGGGATCGGATGAAGGTTAACTGGGCCGAGTTGACGCTGCAGGAGAAGAAGGCTGGTAGGTTTCCCCTCCGCTCTTTCGTCTTTCCGCGTGTATTACCTGAGCTGGTTTATTGTCTGTGGTGGTGAGGATGAGATTCAGGGCTAGAGGTGGGCAGTTGGTTGGTGCTGGTGGTTCAATTGGCCTCGGCGCGTCAGGGGCAGTGAAATCAACACCGGCTCCTGCTCGAAAGCATGCCTGGTTGAAGTCACAGTGGGGAGCAGAACACAGGAGAAATAAGCTAACTCGCTCTCCAACAGCCTACTACATCGCCTTCGGTGCCCACGGTCCCCGCGCCCAAGCTCCTCCCAACGAGGGATGGAAGGTATTCGGCTATGTCTGCGCAGGCATCGGAGCTACATTCGTCCTGTTCGCTGGTATCCGTGGCTTCGCCAAGGGAAGCCCATCGACTATGAACAAGGAGTACCAGGAGGCTACGAATGAGTACTTGAAGGTATGTCTTGCACTTCTATCTTTATCCACCTTACAAAAGTTCTGGATATTGGTATACACTAGGAGAGTTGGTTGGAGGAGAGAAATGAGTCGTGGAGGATGAAATCTAGGAATATATAAGGAGTGATAGCTGACATGTTTTCTTCTCAACAGGCACAAAACTCCGAACCCATCTCCGGTATCTCATCCGAAGGCTACTCCGGCCCAGGAATGGTCCAGAGCGCTCCAAAGAAGAACTAGATTCGCTCAACGTCGGCCTGACAACCATCCTCTGCTTTCACTGTACCGCATCCTCAACTTCGATTTCTTTTGTTCTGGAGTGTAGATAGCTGGGTCGAGGTGGAAGAGGCTTGGGGGAACGATGTGGTAAAAGGCTCGAATATGAAGGGGGGATATGAGGGGGTGGTATAGGAGCGTAGAGCAGTGGCGAAGAGCGAGGAGAGAGGATAAGAAGTGGATGGGTAGGGAACGGTGGGTGGAACTTGTACAAAGTATTACCATTTTTGTTGCGCGTAGAAGAATCGAATTGAACTGAACTAAGGGTGTCCTGAGATGTGATATTGAAATGATTCGTTGTCATCTATCTCAATTCATTTCATTCCATAATATGCATATACTCTCCTTCCACATCAACCTCGCCCACAACATATCTACAGTCCACTCCACATGAGTCCATGTCGTCTCCCTTCCTTTCCTCAGTCAACTATATCATTATCGCATCTCCCATCTCCCAGCCTACACACCCACTGCTAGATTTCTTGCTATGCCACAAGTCTCACATCCCACTACTCCCCACCCTCCTGAACCTTTCAAACCCCCTTCCCTCAGTCTCCTCCTCTGCCCCTCCACTCCTATCCTTTCCATTCTCACCACTCTCCCTCCCCTTCCAACTCTCCTCCTCCCTCTCCCACGCCTCCTCAAAAGCACGATTCTGGCCTCTACTCCAACACCGCGGCATCTTAGCTTCCCCAGTCACCACATCTCCAGCCGAGGATGAACCAGTCCATGTAGAGGAGTGATGATGCGAGGAGAAAGAAGTAGAGAAATGCGACCTCACAAACGCCTCGTCAACAAGACAAAAGCGAATTGCGGACCCGGGACCGTGGAACATGATTTCTGCTAAGAGGGATTCGAGGATTGAGCGCAGGCCGCGGGCGCCGATTGGGTTGGTGGTGTTTGTGCTGCTTCCACTTCCACTTCTACTGCCACTGGTAGATGACGAAATTGAGGAGGACGAGGATGAGTGGGGAGAGGAAGATGGGGATAAAGCACGCTCGGCGATGGCGTGGAGAGCGCCGGTTGTGAATTTCAATTGGATACCGTATGTGTTGAATAAGGCTGTGAATTGCTTTACCAGGGAGTTTCTGGGTGAGGTTAGGATGGTGATTAATTGGGTGAGGTTGAGTGGTGATAGGGCGACGGTTATGGGGATTCGACCTAAGAGTTCGGGAATCAAGCCGTAGCTTTGGAGGTCTGAGGGGGTGACGGAGTCGAGGATGTTGGGTGTTGAGGATGGTTTTGTTGATAGGGAGGATGAGGAGGAGTTTGATGATGAGGAGGAAGGAGGTGCTTTTAGCTGAGCGCCGAAACCGAGAGAGGAGCCGGATGAGAGGCGTGATGAGATGATCTTTTCCAGACCGACGAACGCTCCGGCGAACACGAAGAGGATGTTTGTCGTGTCGATGGTGTATTGTTCGCTTTTGCCCATTTGGCCTTGTACTGCGTCTCGGCCGCCTCTGTCTAGGCGACCTCCTTCTCTACCGCCTTCGCTTTTACTGCTGCGGTCGCTTTTTGCGTGGACGGTTACTGTGGTGCCTTCTATCATTTTGAGGAGGCCTTGCTGTACGCCTTCGCCGGAGACGTCGCGGCCGTGCGTCATGATGGCGGGCTTTGCGAGTTTGTCGACTTCGTCGAAGAAGATGATGCCTGTTTCGCATTTCTGGATGGAGTGCTGGGCGGCGAGGAGGAGACGCTCGATGCTTGATTCGATGTCGGTTCCTATGTACCCGGCTTGGGTTAGGGCGGAGCAGTCGACTGTTGCGAAGGGGACTTCCAGGACACGTGCGAGGGTACTGAGGATGTATGTCTTTCCTACACCGGAGGGACCAAGGAGCAGGACATTGGACTTCTCGATTACAGTGCGAGTATCTTCTGGTAGGGGGAAGTGGCCTAGTTCTGGGTCTGGAGGGGGAGCAGCGGATCGGTAGGGTGAGGTGGTATTATTCAGGTCAACGGTTTCGATGTGGCCTGGGTATTCATCTAGAACATAGTTAGTATGAAATTTGAGATAATCTTGGTATGAAGAAGAGAGATCAAAGTAAGTCAGCTGAATGTACTCACTCTCAACCGGATGCGAGTTTCGCTCCCTCTCCCTCAACTCCCATCTGGCTTCCTGCTCAGCCTTCGCATGCTCCTCCTCTTCCAGCCTCCGTATCTCTCTAATCCGTTGATAATGGTTGAAAATAGCTACACTGGTCACTTTCTTCGCCTTGTCTTGCCCTACTACATATTTATCAAGATGCTCCTTCAATAGTGTAGGAGTCAGTCTAGGAGCTCCATGATTTGAAGCTTTTGCTAAGGGTCCTTCTGTAGGCCGACCTGGCTCATAAGTGCCTGTGAAGCCAGCATTTTGAGACTCGAAGCCTGCTCGATAGAATTGTGAGTCTCTGGCTCGAAGAGTGGTGGTTGAGAGTGGGTGGCGAGGTGGTGGTCTGAGTCTGAGTCTGAGTCTGGATTGCAGAAGGCGATGTCTAGGGAGTTTGGCGAGAGTTGAAGTCCGGTTGATGGCCGGCATTTTTGGTAAGAGAGGCCTGGGATCATAACTGCTTCGACAAGTGAAGCAGTTGATGTTGATATCCCAAGAGATGCACGTGAAGGTCAATGTCGATATCAGTCGAGTCAAGTCAGTTGCGGGGAGAGCTGTCTATCCGTCTAAGCGAGGATCTAGGGAGGGACGGGAGTGGGCTTGGTGGATTGTCAGTGTCTGGGGAAGAGAAAGTCGCTTTGGCGGGTTCCGATGCCCTGAAAATATGAGACAAAGGTTCCTAATTAGACTGCAGTCATTTTCGTATAATCAAACATTCACATTCCAATGTTTTCCAACCTCCCATTAATTCCCAATTTGATATCACGTTTTACGATAACGTTGAGTTGCCCTTCTCATCTGAGTCTGGCGTGTTCACTCACTGATCCTCCCTTTCCCTGCAACGAACCAGGGTCCGACGTCATTGGGCGTGAGAGCTCAACCAACAGCCAACCTCCGCCCAGCAACAGAGGACCCCGCAGAAACGCTCGCTCATTTGGTGGCAGAGAAGGAAGAATGCGGCGAACTGTTCCTTTAATTCTTGATTATTGAAAAAGAGGTTTTCTCTTCTTTACTCTACTTGAGATCATAAACATTCTCCCTCTTCTCAGTTGTTGTTTTCCACAATCAACAATCAGTGCAGTTGACAAGTCTCAATCGCAACCCCAGCAAGCAATCAGGAAGCTAACATAGAGCTACCCTCTACCGCCTACCAGCTCTTCCACAATCTGCGGACACGAACAGAGCATCAGAATCCAGCAAGATGGATGCTACGAACGAGAACTCAGAGAACTCCGTCCTAGGACAGGGAGCCGCCAATGGATTGCCCAACGATGGCACTGGTAAGTTCGCAGACGAACTCTGGCAGACAAACAGCTGATCCTTGTAGGCGTTATCAAGATGGACCCATGGCTCTCACCGTTCAAGGAGGAGCTCAAGAAACGATACAGCAAGGCACAAGATTGGATCAAGAAGATTGACGAGACCGAGGGTGGCCTGGACAAGTTCAGCAGAGTTGGTATTCCTACAAGCATTGCTAGTCCTAGTACTGACTTGTGTAGGGCTTCGAGAAGTTTGGGATAAATGTGGACAGTCAGAACAATATCACCTATAGAGAATGGGCGCCCAATGCAACGCAAGCATTCTTTATTGGTGAATTCAGTATTTCTCTCCACCCCTTATAGCAGAGTTCCTTTCCTGGTTGGCATGCTAATACCAAAATAGATGACTGGAGTCGGGAGTCACATCCTATGAAGAAAGACCCATTCGGTGTCTTTGAAGTTGTTCTTCCCGCGGTCAATGGAGAGCCTGCCATCAAGCACAATTCGAAGATCAAGGTATGCAGCCATTGCCCATGTGCCAACTCTGACTAACCTCGCAGATCTCTATGGTCCTACCCTCCGGCGAACGAATCGAAAGAATACCAGCCTGGATTACATATGTTACCCAAGATCTCCACATCTCTCCAGTCTACGATGGCCGATTCTGGAATCCTCCCAAGGCCGAACGATATGTCTTCAAGAACCCCAGACCCAAGAAGCCAGAAAGCGCGAGAGTATACGAAGCACACATTGGAATCTCTTCTCCCGAGCTGAGGGTGTCTACATACAAGGAGTTCACCCTGAACATGCTGCCGAGAATACAACACTTGGGATACAATGTTATTCAATTGATGGCTATAATGGAGCACGCATACTATGCCAGTTTTGGATACCAGATCAACAGCTTCTTTGCAGCAAGCAGTCGATACGGTTCGCCTGAGGAGCTGAAAGAGCTGATTGATACTGCGCATGGGATGGGAATTGTTGTCCTTCTGGATGTGGTTCACAGCCATGCTTCCAAGAACGTTCTGGACGGCTTGAACGAGTTCGATGGTACAGATAGCTGCTACTTCCACGGCGGACCAAAGGGCAAGCACGAGTTATGGGACAGCAGATTGTTCAACTACGGAAGTCATGAGGTTTTGAGATTCCTGCTCAGTAACTTGCGATTCTGGATGGATGAATACATGTTCGATGGTTTCCGATTTGATGGTGTTACAAGCATGCTTTACACCCATCACGGAATTGGAACGTAAGTCTGACTTCCGATGGTGAAGCTCGTTGCTGACATTTGCAGGGGATTCTCTGGTGGCTACCACGAGTATTTCGGTCCCGGTGTTGACGAAGAGGCTGTTGCATATCTCATGATTGCCAACGAGCTACTACACGACCTATACCCAGAGATGATCACGATTGCTGAAGATGTATCTGGAATGCCAGCATTGTGCGTGAACCTATCACTTGGTGGAATCGGATTCGACTACAGATTAGCGATGGCTATTCCTGATATGTGGATCAAGATTCTCAAGGAAGTGAAGGATGATAACTGGGATATGGCGAATATTTGCTTCACATTGACAAACAGAAGACATGGCGAGAAGACCATTGCCTATTGCGAGAGTCACGATCAAGCGTAAGTTACACTTTACCCGTGGCCAAATCTGTACTGACATATCTAGCTTGGTCGGAGACAAATCCATCATGATGCACCTCTGCGACGCGGAAATGTACACGAACATGTCCACTCTCACAGCCTTCACGCCGGTCATCGAGCGAGGAATGGCCCTCCACAAGATGATCCGCCTAATCACACACGCTCTCGGAGGAGAAGGCTACCTCAACTTCGAAGGCAACGAGTTCGGCCACCCCGAATGGCTCGACTTCCCACGCGCCGGAAACGACAACAGTTTCTGGTACGCAAGACGCCAGTTCAACCTCACAGCCGACGATCTCCTCCGCTACAAGTTCCTCAACGAGTTCGACTCCGGCATGCAGCACGCCGAGCAGAAATACGGCTGGTTGCATTCGCCTCAAGCGTACATCAGCTTGAAGAACGAGGCTGATAAGGTCATCGTCTTTGAGCGTGCCGGCTTGGTCTGGGTGTTCAACTTCCACCCTACGAAGAGTTACCCTGATTACCGCATTGGTATCGAGCAAGAGGGAACGTATCGCGTTGTGCTTAATACTGATACGAAGGCGTATGGTGGGTTTGAGAGGATTGATGCGGGGACGAGGTTCTTTACTACGCCGTTTGCGTGGAATGAGAGGAAGAACTTTACGCAGGTTTATATCCCTACTAGGACTGCTATTGTAAGTTGTTATCACCCTGTGTTTCCGATTTCGCATGCTGATGGATGACCAGGTACTTGCTCTTGAATCAACTCTGTGATTTTAGTTGTAACTCGTACGTATCCGCAGGTGCATGAGATGGAAGTGAGTGGGGAGAAAAAGAAAGGAAGGGGAGTGATTTATTTGTACATCTTAGCTAAGGAGCAGGATTTGGCTTTTTTCCCATGTCTTAGATGAGTATTTTCTTCGGGGGTAGCTTGCTTGCCTTGCATTGGTGAATGCGATTAGGTAGTCATGAGCATAAAATTGATACTCAAATTGGCTCACCTTTTTCTCCGTGCTTTCGTTGGTATGGAAAACACTTAGTGTGTGATTGGCCTAGTTGACCTTGCCGGACCTTGAATTGTGTTTTCCCATCCATCCACTGTCGAAGCTAGCTTTGGTCTCCAGAGCTGAGGGTTCGAATGCGAGATCAATTAAGTGCTAATGGACAAGGAAAAGGTCTCGTGAGGTTTAATTGGAAGAGCATGGGGGAAAAAGATGACTTCGGTTGGTTGGATAGTATGTGGTGCACTGATCAATAACCAAGACTCGGAACAAAGAGCGTAACAGGAGGATTTTTGAGCCTCCGAGCTTCCTCATGATTGCAAGTCCGTCTAAGATGACCAGAGTTGAAGATGGGAGGCTCGTAATGCAAACGGGCAGAGGGAACAGTAATGTAATAGGGGGGTTGTTGATGGTTTGAAAAGAGTCACATACTAATCTGTCTCTCGTAGCAAGCATTCTGCTAATGGGTTTTATTGGACAAGGGGATAGACACCCTTCCGCCTTTGTTTTAATTAATGGAAAGGAGGCATTTAGGATGATAGCTGCTGTGTTCATACATGGAGGAGATATGAAAGCAGGAACCAAGGAAGGGCGACAATACTATGGTAGAGTAGAGGGTTTGAAGAAAAGCGAGACCTGGAATCTGAAGCTAGATAGATATGTTTTTTTGACTGGGGAGTTACGCAGAAATGGTGCAGTATCACCGATGATGATTAACCCATTTGAATTCTTGAACTTGCAAAGGATCAGTGAATTATACTGTCTATATCTCTGATGGGTTTTTCAGAGGAGTCCCTGACTCTGGACGAAGACACTTCTGGATACGCGTGAGAGGTTATGCGAGAAATGTGCAAGATTCACAATGGCAGCTGCCGAAGTTGAATCTAGATTCACGACATTAGAAATAGATGGATCTGTCTCCCGTCTATAGAAAGCAGTATAGCCAGTCGAGATGGCTGGTCTGAAGGCACTCTTAGAGGCCGGAAGGCAGACTTTTGGAGGGCGCTGGAGTTCGGATCTGCTCGGTAGGACTTTGGAACTTTGTATGGGAGATGAAGAACGTTGGATTTCAACTCTATGGAGGACTTTAAATGGCAGATTTAACGACATCAATATTTGTTCAGACTCACCGAACTTCCATTCTTTAACCTACATGGCTTTTCTCTCCTGAATCCATATTGTTTTGATGTTCGGCCATAGCCGGGTCGGCTAGGTGGACCAATAATGTCACGTGTATCATATACTAGCACGCCCAAGGCTTAGCGTGAAAACAGGGCAAATGTCAAGCTGCCGAGCGAGCCCAACCTCCAAAGTCTACTCCTTCTCAATTCCATCGTCCTCCGTATCTCCACTCCCATCCCATCGCTCTTCTCCCTTCATACAAGATGTTCAGGAGGTATGTACTGCCCTTGGAAGCTGTCTCCAGCTGTCCGCCAGCTGCCAATCGATGTCAATTGATGCCAGAGGGCGGACGGAGCTAAAAGGAATACAACTAACACGACTCCTCAATCCAGCGCCTTACAAAAGTCTGCCTTCCGGGCCTCCAAGAGTGCCTTCAGACCAGCCGTCTCGACTGGCTTGAGAGTAGCTGGAGCGCGTTTTGCCAGCGGTGATGCGTCCCTCCACGGAAAGATTCATCAAGTTATTGGTGCCGTCGTAGATGGTGAGTCCCCCGAAAATTCTTCCGACGACGTCAACGAGCTCCGGATCGGACGAGCTTTGATTATGGAGCTCGACAGAGACTGGAACTCACCTTGCTGACACATTACAACAGTAAAATTCGATACCGACAAGCTTCCTCCTATTCTCAACGCTCTTGAGACCGACAATGGTGGCCAGAAGCTCATCCTCGAGGTCGCGGTACGTCAACAACATCGAACACATATCATTGCGCAAGGACTGACAAACATAATAGCAACATTTGGGAGAGAACGTTGTCCGCACAATTGCTATGGATGGTAAGGATTCGCGACCCGTCAAGGTCAATGGCAGAAATTGACATTCAACAGGTACCGAGGGTCTCGTCCGTGGTCACAGAGCTACCGATACTGGTAACCCAATCATGGTACCAGTCGGTCCAGGAACTCTCGGTCGTATCATGAACGTCACTGGTGACCCAATTGATGAGCGTGGTCCCATCAAGCACACCAAGAAGCTCCCGATTCACGCCGACGCTCCCCCTTTCACCGATCAATCCACCGCTGCTGAGGTCTTGGTTACCGGTATCAAGGTCGTCGACTTGCTCGCCCCATACGCTCGTGGAGGAAAGATTGGTCTTTTCGGAGGAGCTGGTGTCGGAAAGACTGTGTTCATTCAGGAGTTGATCAACAACATTGCCAAGGCACACGGTGGTTACTCTGTCTTCACTGGTGTCGGAGAGCGTACTCGTGAGGGTAACGATCTGTACCACGAAATGCAGGAGACCAAGGTCATCAACCTTGAGGGAGAGTCCAAGGTCGCATTGGTGTTCGGACAAATGAACGAGCCTCCGGGAGCCCGTGCTCGTGTTGCCTTGACTGGTTTGACAGGTCAGTACTTTCCGCTCTTGGGATATGAACCATGGGATTCGATCCTAGGATCATACCTTGGATTGAGCCCAATGTCTCGACCTGATCCCGGGACTTTTAAATGGTACCAATACTAACGTATCTATCTAGTCGCTGAGTACTTCCGTGATGAGGAGGGACAAGATGGTAAGCATATTCTAATGTCCTAGGGGAACTTCATGACATTTGCTGACTTCTACAGTGTTGCTCTTCATTGACAACATTTTCCGTTTCACCCAAGCCGGTTCCGAAGTGTCTGCTCTACTTGGTCGTATCCCATCTGCCGTCGGTTATCAACCAACACTCGCCGTCGACATGGGTCTCATGCAGGAACGTATTACCACCACCAACAAGGGATCCATTACCTCCGTCCAGGCTGTCTACGTGCCCGCTGATGATTTGACTGATCCTGCCCCTGCCACCACCTTCGCCCATTTGGACGCCACCACTGTGCTTTCCCGTGGTATCTCTGAGTTGGGTATCTACCCTGCCGTCGACCCTCTGGATTCCAAGTCCCGTATGTTGGATCCCCGTATCATCGGACAAGACCACTACGACACCGCCACCAAGGTCCAACAGATGCTCCAGGAGTACAAGTCCCTTCAAGATATCATTGCCATTCTTGGTATGGATGAATTGTCGGAAGCTGATAAGTTGACTGTCGAGCGTGCCCGTAAGATGCAACGTTTCTTGTCGCAACCATTCGCTGTCGCACAGGTTTTCACTGGTATCGAGGGTGTCTTGGTCGAGTTGAAGGATACTATCCGGTCATTCAAGGCCATCATGAACGGTGAGGGTGATGATCTGCCAGAGGTAAGCATGTCCCTAACTCCTTGATCTGTGACAACCAATGCTAATTCTTCTCAGTCTGCTTTCTACATGGTCGGTGATATTGATCACGCCAGAACCAAGGGAGAGAAGATTCTTGCAGACCTCGAGAAGAACTAGAGTGCTGGGGGGTAATAGATGAGTGCCGAACCGATGGGGGTGTGTATATTTTTGCGGGAATGGTTTGCGGTTTTTGCAGAGCGGGTAGGCAGCATTTGATCGCGGGGCTGTGTACAGACGTGGAAAAAGACCAAATCCCCCTTTGATATCACATCTCCTAGCTTGTAACAACCAAATTCTCCTTTTTGTCCAGAATAATGGTCTTCCTGTTTCCTCTTATATGACGTGATGTTCTGTGAGACGTTCATGAAATTGGGGAGAGCGCTCCTGCGCTGGAACTTGATGAAGCAGGCTAGTGTGATTGCAGGTGAGATCGGACGTTCATCCAGTTGAGGTATCTCCTTTTCATGGTGGTCGCGTGTGTACATTGAGGTGTCACAACACCTGACGGCCATTCAAGACTCACGCTCTCTATTTCATCGTATGCCTCTTGCCTTCCCAGTGATGTTGCTTGTCCCTTGTTATTGCCATCGCCCTTTCCTCTCAATGTCACCTGTATCAATATCAAGTTTCTCTTACTCCGTGATTATTAAGGTCATGCTATGCTTAGTGAATGACTGAACGACTGTACAATTCTATGATAAGGAGGATCTCATCTTTTTCTTTTTCGTGCGGTAATGAGTTGTTGACTCTTCTAAATTCAACAGGCCTGCTCTTCTAGCCGTTCCTTTCGTCCAAGTGCCATATGTTCTGTAATCTTGATTCCCGTCCGTGGAAAGTTTGGATTGGATTAGCGCAATCAAGAGAGCCTTATACGTGACAAGAAACTCACGTACATCGAGAGTAAGCTTCTTGTTTAGCTTTATATACTTGAGTCTCTTGTAAATCCATTGTTTCATTTACAGAGCCAGAGCCAGAGCCAGAGCGGTTGTCAAATCCAAATCCAAACTGATATTGGCCAGCCATTCTTTTGGCTAAGCCTTCTCGACTGGTGCTAACTATACGATACGCAACAGATATCTTGAAATGTCAATGAACAAATCACATTCCTACTTTAAATTCCTTTGTTGCATATCGCACTTCTTTTGGCCCGCTAAAACCAGGAAAGACGGAGACTTTAGATGGCTCAGCCCATTTTTGGGACTGGTTAGTAATTTGGCATAGCCAATAGAATGGCGATAAATAATATGAACTATGGAGAGAGAATTGAAGAATTGAAGGCAAGGGAACTGGTTGCCATTGTCTGGTCAGGTCGATCTGTCTACTATTTTGCTAAGCCAGAGCTATAACCAAATACCAAAAGCCAAGAGTTGGCTCCGGGATGGCTGGCTGGGCTTGCGAGCCACTCGCCAGATCTGGCTGAGCCATATGTACTGGATTGGTATACTGGCAGGCTCTGCGATATGCAACAAGAACTGCTACAGCAAACCCAAAGAAACTAGCGAGTAGGAGAGGACTTCTACTAGCGAAGTTTTGTTGCATTTCGCATTTTTCTGTGTCGACCTGGAAGCCGTGTTCGAGGTGTAGAAGTTTCCTGGAGGATTTGCTGATCCTAGTCAAGGTGAAGATTCTGTAGTTATGGTCGTTACTAAAAGCCTTGCCTGACGAGCCATTCTTCTACTGTAGTCCGAGTTATGGGAGACTCTGCTTGGCTCTTGATCGAGGCTTTGATGGAATGATTTCGAGACTTGAATTCACTTCCAAATCGGATTTCTCTGTATTTTGTTGCACATTGCACTTTTCTATGTCGCTTTTAGGACAGAGCTCATGGAGCTGACTTTTATACATTTCGTCGAAATCGGAGAAAGTGATTATCAGAAAGTTATAGGTTTTGATCAGCGTAGTCGAATTGCAATATTGACTAGACTGGGAACTGATTATGAAGTTCATTAATATCGTTACTGGCCCGATGCACTTGTATTCACTGATCTATACCGACTAGAGAAAGTTTGTTGCACGTCGCAGTTGCATCAAGATAAATACCTGATACAAAATCAGGACAACATACCCCACAGCTCGATGGGTCCTCTACCAGTATCCGATTATCACTCATAAGGCACTGGAAGTTAAGCTTAAAAGTAATAGCTAATCAGAATTCTTGAGAGTCAATGCAGAAAACCTTTGTTGCACGTCGCATATTCTCGAGCAAGACTCGAAGTCGTAGCTGAGAATGACTTCTCCAGACTTCCTCGATTTTGTGGAAGCTCGAGATTTTGATTCATTTGGTGGAAGTTGCATATCTAGAGTTTTGGAAGGGGCGTTTAGACTTGTGAAAGTGAGGGAATAGGCTCAAGAAAGGAGAAAACAAGAGATCGACCATTTTCGGTTGTTTACTTGCCGAAGCGAGGACTCTTCGACTGTTTGTCACTAACTTCCGCATGAAGTTTTGTTGCACCACGCACCTTCTCGAAATCCAAGAGTGAGTTATTAAAGGGCATTTGTTCCAAATTTTGAGCGAAATCCTGGTACTTTGGAAGTACCAACCAATCTCAGAGTGTTTAGACAGCCAGAGTTTCGAATTTCCGGGACTGGAGTACTTGCGAGTCGCTCAATAGAGTTCAACTCAAGCATGAGCCTCGCCTATTACTTATCAAAATCCACTAATTCACTCCCACATCATACCATCTTTATCGTTGTCCCACTCGACATTGGATGGGTCGCTGAACATCAGATCCGAACTACTTGGAGAATCTTCGTGCAACAAAACTGAGGGATCCAGAGTCACAAGATTTCTTGAATTAATTGACGAGAAGTCTTGGTATACTGTTATGATTCTGTCTGCCTCTATCCCAAATGGGAAGGTCTCTTCGTGATGTGGCAGCAAGCTTGTATCATGCATTGCCGAGTCTACCCCTTTCCCAAGCGAGCCCGACAAGGAAGCTCCACCGAGGCCAGCAGAAGATCTTCAAGAAATACGAGGAAAGTGGGGTATAAACAATCGCCAAGGACCGTGTTAATTGCACTCTCCGAACGAAATGCCAGGTCTTTCAAATATCTATATATTGACGTCAAAGTCGTTGTTCCCAAGTTTACTCATCGTTTAGGAAATTTCGCCAAACTTCCCTTGAAATTGTTGATTTGTTGCCTCGTTTTCAGACTGAGTAGCGAAACGAAGATAGTCAACATGAAGTCCCCAATCCTCATCCTCGGCTCTTCGCTCCTGAGCCTGTCAATTGCCCATCCCGGCTCCTCTGAGGCGCTAAATTCCATCCTCCCTTCTCGTCGAGGCTGTCAAGTCCCCGACTCCGGCACAACCGCCCTGATCTCTCGGCAAACCCGCCGTCAACAAAACACCACCTTCCCTTCCACCCTCACCGTCCCCGTCAACTTCCACATCGCCAGCACCGAAGCCGATTCCGACCTAATAACCGAGTCCATCGCCTCAGCCCAATTCGATGTCCTCTACGACAGCTTTTCCGCACATAATATCCACCTAGTGCTCAATTCCACTTCTCGCGTAGTCGATAATAAGACTGGTAAGGCGTTCTTTGTGAACGAGGCGCCGCCCGGTGAGTATAACTATGTGGATTATCCAGAGGAGAGAAATGCGTATTATAGGAGGACGAGGAGGGGTGGGATTGATGCTCTGAATATTTATTTCTTCTCCGAGTATCTTCCGGGAGCGACGGGGTATTGTCAGGTGAGTTTTTGGGATTGCTTTGTTTGCAAGATCTGGAATTCATGGATCTCCAGCAAATGGCAATCATCGTTGACCAGTTCTTTGAGTCCTGAAAGAATAATGTATTCGAAGGAAATGAAAGAGAACACTACAGCTAACCCAAACCTCAGTTCCCAACCCTCACACCCCTCACTGAATCCGATGCCCTCTTCTGGACCGACTCCTGCCAAATCAGCGGGCGAACCATGCCCGGTATCCCCACTGAGACCGCAAACTCAGAATGGAATCTGGGCCACATCGCCGTGCACGAAGCAGGGCATTGGTTTGGTCTCAACCACACCTTCGCTGGCAGCTGTGGCGCTACCGGTGATTTCGTGGCTGATACGCCGGCGCAGAGATCGGAAGTTTATGGGTGTCCGGTGGGTGAGGATAGTTGTCCTGATTCGGAGGGGGAGGATCCCATACATAATTTTATGGGGTATACGGATGATAGCTGGTAAGTCCCTTCTGTTTTTCTCTCTGGAGAGATATAATTTGTTTTTGTGATTTGACAGAAGTTCGAAGCTGTGGCTGGGTGCTGGGGGTATGGATTGAAAGTATGGTGCTGACAAAGGTTGAAAACAGTACTTCTGAATTCACGCCAGGACAGCAGGAGAGGATGTTTACTCAATATCTGACCTACAGGCGTCGTTGAGAGAGATCTCGGCAATTGGGTGAGAATTGAGTGGCTAGCGTGTATATAGGAAGTCTTTGATAATAGGATACAATGAAGAGTATGAGTTTGCAATATGTGGAACGAACAATGAAAATGACAGCTAGCTGTAGAAAGAGAGAAAGAACCCTTTACTGCATGTCCTTGTGTTCTTCCAGATCTACAAACTAAGCGAGGGCGGGAAATACACTACTCAGTAAACATATCATCAACAACAAAAAGAATGCCAGGGTTCAGAAGATGGGCACAAAAAGTGACTCCAAGACTCTAATTGATCAGTGTCGGTGTAGTACGGGTAGACGTTATTACAAAGTATCGATATATCGAGTTCACATAGATACCTAGTTAATGAAGTGCAACAGCCTCTCTTTGTGGCTCAGACTGATTTTCCTAAGACTTCCCCCCCCCC
>Ga0207886_10165_pt1 | contig 23899 bp, 20 predicted proteins | sample LinPmetageLP35_FD_184048 | JGI IMG/M metagenome (GOLD analysis project Ga0207886, IMG submission 184048) | Marine viral communities from the Pacific Ocean - LP-35 (SPAdes) | ecosystem: Environmental > Aquatic > Marine > Oceanic | place: Pacific Ocean | collected 2009-08-31 | reverse complement strand
TCCCGGAATGTGCCCATCCGTAGCTATTACCCCACTTCTCTGTGCTTCACGATCGGCCGATCTCAGTATCATCTCTCGATCGTCGGCGAGTCCGTGAAAAGCTGAGTAGGAAGGAGCGACGATCGTCGTGCGAGGGCGGTGCATGACTTCGGATATTGCCCTCTCCGCCTGTCCGAGGCTTCAGGCAGACTGGCATATTCCAGGTCTTCCTGTCGTCCAGCGTCTCAACCTTCAAGCGTGCAGCTAGTGCGCTCCAATCGGCAGGATCTCAACAGGTCTTAATCAAGGCTCTAGAGGAGCATCGTACGATCCTGCTGTCTCGGATCAGCCCAGGGCCGCGCAATCAAAACGAACACGAGTGTGCCACGGCAAACGGGGAGCTCACCAGGTAGCTGCCAGCGCGTCATCCACCTGCGGCATATAGGGCGCAGCTAGGCAGAAGCCTAGCCGCGTCGTCGTGAGGCATTTCTGCGACTGGCTGTTGTATCCAAGTGTGCAGGCCCAGTCCGTGGCATCTCAGTCTCCGGAAGGCGCTGCTGGGAGGGGACGGTGATGGTGCGACGGCGAGGCAGATTGCGAGAAGGCCTGGACGCTGCTGAGCCCGTAACTCGACCCATGCGAGTAAACCTGAGAGGGGATCCGCATCACAGCTGCTCAGCAGCATCGAAGTTGTAGGGGCCGATCGCGGATGCTTGTTGAAGACAGCCCGCACCTCGCTGGCGTGGTCTTCACAGCTGCGGCGTGGCCGATCAGGGGGAGCCTGGTTGGAAGAGGTAGGATTCGAGGCGCGAGCACCGAGCATCGCAGAGGTGGAGAACTCTGGGTTGTGGAAAAAGGATGAAGGGGAGGAAGAGCAAGAGATGGAGGACGCGAGATTCTTATACCCCGCCAAAGCGGCGCGTGGCCCGTGCACGCGCCTTGCCTGATGGGGCGGTCGCGGTTTCCGCATGCGGACTTGCCGTCTGGTCGTTTACTTTTAGTAAACAAGAATTCCCTTTTTATCTTAACAAGTGAAATCGCATTATACAAGTTTTTAGCAAGATTTTCATTTTTATTATAATAAGACTTAAGCGAGTTTAAGCGTTTAAGTATGTTATTTCTTTTCCTATTCTTTATTATTAGAGGTGGTTAAAGCTATACATCTTTAATTCTTGCATTAATTTCCTTAACTAAAAAAGCTATAATGTTATTTTAAATGATTTGAATCGTTTAAAGTATAGGACTTTAAAGTGCTTATGAAGGAGATAAGTCATGACTTATTTGTCTTAACTTCGGTAATAAGCCGAATTTGCTAGCTTACTTCTTTTTATCTTTATTAGGCTAATTATTGTGTTTAGCTTTGGTTATTATTACTAGCAAAATTGTTGTATTCTTTTTCTCATGTTCGATGTAAATACTACGTTATTTAAGGTTGTTTTGTAACTTTACCCTTTTTTATCGCTTAATACAATTAAATTCCGTAACTATCCAATCTTTAAAAAACTTTTTAAAATCTTAAAACATGTATTTAAAATTAAGATGCTTATTACAAGCATATTCCCAAAACTCCTTTAAATAGCGGGTGGCCTTTGCTTCAAATGTTTTTTTTAAAAAAATCGTTTCCTGCTAATCCCCCTCAATACTAAGTAGTATTGGTACGCTTTTTAGAAGCGGTTCTGTAGATTCCGTTGTAGGTCTTACTATCGTGCTAATAATAATTCTAATAAGTTATAAAGGACTTAGGGAAATGATTTTTTAATAATAAACTATTGTGTTAATTCTTATATAGCAATTATTAAATAATAATTACTACGTTATTATTTGTTATTTATATGTACCCCTTAGTATAAAATTATAACTTTTGTTAAGGTGCTAAATTCTTTTAACTAAATTTAGCGAAGAATCAATATTAAGGAGGGGCTGCATTGAATATCTTACGTAAGTGTGAAAGCCCTAACGTTAAACTTTCAAATTAACTTTTTCAATAAATTACATAATTATTTATAATAAAAATTAATTACTAATCAATGTGGATTTGTATTAATATATAATATTACAAAGATAATAAAAGTAGCAAAAACAAATGTAATAGTAGTTTAATATATTTCAGATTCTTTAGCTAAGGGAGTGCGAGAAGGTAGAAGATTTATATCCGTAGTTGTAACCCCCTGTAACGTTTCTAACTCGGTCGGTGTCGTGAGTACAGACTTATCGGTTGGTATCAGCTATAAAGTAAGGTAACAAGACGTTCGATTCTCAATAGGAATTGAGACGTTACAAGCAATAATAAATTAAATGTAAACTTGTTATTTGATTTGAGCACGAAGCTTTATTATTTAGGAAATTATTTATTCGTTATATAGAATTTTGATTTCAAGTATAAGCTGTGCAAGACAGCTTGTAAGGCGCGCAAGCCCGCAAGCTTATTTAGCAAGCTAGCACATCACATAACTTATATTTATCGTAATTAATATAATTATTATTATGATAATAAGTATGAAAAGTGATATTACTTACTAATTCATATCATACTCTTATTGGTGCCATTCTCTTAATAATACTATTATTCTTTTGGTACCAAATACTAACTAATGCTATTTGCTTAATGATACCATCATTATTATAATGTCAACCCGTGACTTGTATCAAGGCTAAGCCTGGTTTATAATATTATCCCCTTTCCAGCTTAGCGTATTCTCACGCTTAAGTATGCCTAAGGAAATATCAACAATTACTCACGGCTATCTTCTTTTTTCATCATGCTATCCAAATGCTTAATCAAAAAAATTGATCATATTGCATTTAAGCGACAAATTAAATTAAATAAAAAAATCATAGCACCTTATACTAGATATGAAAACGTAAATTGCAAAGACTATATGTTGCCCCGCAATCCCAAATTGACTCGGTGTAGTTGATGTGCCCGTTTAAATAAGATATGCGATGTGCATATAATGAATCGCATGCTAATAGCGCTGGATTAGAAATCCCTCAACTCCCAAATTAAGAAGTTAGATGCCAAAAAAAAGGAGGTGATAGCGAAAATCCTTCGTTTAAAAAAACAAAAACGTTTCCTTTACAAAAGGCGGCAAAAGATAATTGCTATTAGGTTAAATTTAATAAAAAAGCTTGATGCTCTCGAAGCGTTGGAAAAGGAAGTTAAAAAGAAGCGGAAGGCGGAAAAGGCACAAAAAAATGCTAAGTTAGCAGGCGTAAAACATCTTAGTTTCAGCAACATCAACCTCCCTTATAACCTAATAATCAACCTTCCCTTTGACCCTGAGGACCCGCTCTAGGCAAACCTGGGTTTTGTTAATAAAAACTAGCAAGCAACTTCAAGTAACAAAAGTTTGACCTAAATTTCTAAGTGTTTTCAAATTATAAGTAATTCTTTCATTTTATTAAGTACTTAACAGTACTGTACTTGTATTAATGATTCAGCAATTTCTTTACTTTGTATTCTTCAAGCGAATTAATAAGTTTTGCAATTATTTTTAAAGCTGGTAATACGCCCAATAATACTTTTTCTAATAAAGATATGTGAAATATTAGAAATACCTTTTTTATTATATTCGGTAATTAAAATTCATAATTCAAAGGTCCTTTAACTTGTTTGATTTTAAATCGCTTTAATTTCTTATGATTTAATTTATCGCTTGATTACTACGTGTTAATATTTTTTTGTAAAAGGTAAACCTTATCTCCCCCCTATAGCGTTAGCTCCTAGCTACGCGTTTTGTTATAATAATACGCATTTCTTTTTGCTACAAATTGAAATTCCTAAGATAATTCTTTGTAAAGGTCCTGAATTTTTTAGATCTAGATGCAAGTTGCATTATTATTCTCAATCGTTAGGTTGGGTTCTTTATATGCGATAAGTTTATAACCGTAATTAGCAAAGAATAGTGTTACGTTAATTGTTTCCATAATCAAGCTATTATAAGCGAATTCTGCAAGTGGTAGCAATCTTACCCAATTATCTTATTAGTAATTGATATAGCATCGTAAGTATGCTTTAACTACTTGATTCATTTATTTATTTCCTTTATTTATTTGAGGATGAAATATTATTAAAAGTTTTCGTTTGGTCCCAAGGAAATTTGTTAATGCTTTTTAAAATTTTGATATAAATAGCTTATCTTAGTTAAACACTATTTCTTCCGATACTTCATGCTTGAAGATTACCTCCTTAAGATATACCTACGCTAAATCCTTAGCCATAAGTATTAATTTGATTAGTGCTAGGGTCATGTATTTGGTAAGTCTTTTTATAATAACCAATATCATATTATAACTAATTCCCATAGCCGGGTTTTTTAACATAAGTAATAATTTAATAAAATCCTATAATATCGATTTCCAAGGTTGTGGCGATACGGGTACTATAATTATCTACTCATAAGGTACGTGCCTAATTAGCTTGTTCCTAATGCAAGCATCACAATTTCTAACTACCTTCTTAATTACTACGTAAAATCCCTTGCTTTAATAGCATCGCAAAATCCTTAAGTACGTTCTTCATACTCCTTAATATTCGTGTGCAAATAGTTTATATTATTTTTAAACATATTTTTTGGTTAGGCTAAGCGGAAGCCACAGCTTCCCATTTATTTGCACGTATTCTTTCTTAACCGTGATATAATTGTTAATCTTTAAGAGAAACCTTTTAAGCTTCTGAGCTTTCTTCAGTGTTCTTGCCCAAGGTCCTTTAAATTCTATAGCCGCTGCTTCTCGGATATGGGAAATTAAGTTTTTATTATTCAATTTCTTAAGCAAGGCGATTTTATTATAAATCTTATTTTCCTCGTACCTTAGCAGCTTGCTCAAGGCGTCGACCCTAGCGTTGTCTTTTTTTTGCACGTATTTGATTACGAAATCAAAAGAGGCAAGTTTCTCGACCCATCTAGCTAATTATTAATTATTTAAAACTTTAATAATTGTAAAAGTTCGAAGATTCAAATGATTGATGTAAACGGTAATTAAATATTTAGCTTCTTACAAATAAATCTTTTAATGTTTATAAGCTTTAATAATAGCTATAAGTTTCTTCTTATATATGTTATAATCTGGGCCGTGGTGTTGGCCCCCCCGGGTTTAGCGACCGCCGCTTGCGGCAAGGCGCGGGCACGGGCCCGGCGCCGCTTTCGCGAGGTATAAGAACCCGCGCCCATCCTCCTCCTCGACCTTCATCCTCCTTCAACTTCTTCTCTCCCAACGATCCCACGCCGACCACACCCCTCAGGCAGCCCCTCCTCGCATCGCATCATGCGCCGTCGACGCCCCTCGCCCGGACCCGCCCTCGTGCACCAGCGTCGGCGTCGCCGCAGCTGAAGCTGAGACCGAGACTCCTGGCAGCGCGAGCGGTTGGGAAGCTGCTACCCCTCGATCTACCACCCTGGCCTCGATCCCTCTTCGATATTGACGGCGATCCTCTCTCCGAGTCGTGTCGCATTGGGCTGAGATACGAGCAGAGGAGTCGAATGCCTGCACCTAGGCACCCTCGTCGTCGCACCATTCTCACATCCACCGCGGCGCCGGTCCTCGGTGAACTGCAAAGTGCAGGCTCTGCCTAGGCAGTGCTCCACGCATTACGACCTCAGCAATTCAAAAAATGCCTCACGATGACGCGGCCACCCTTCTGCCTAGCTGGATCCTCGGATCAGTTACGTACTGGCAACAGCGGTGACGACGAGGTCCTTGTGGTAAGCTCCTCCCCCAAGTGGAGGCATTGGCAGCAAGTGTGCTCTAGGTTCTGGGCTGACCTGCGACGGAAGGGCCGATACCTGTGTACGTGGCAGTGGGGGAGTGGATGGCTGGAGCTGCTGCAACCTCCTGCTCCTCCTTACCGAATACGGAAGGCCCCTCTCGTCTGAGCACCACCACTCGACCACGTTCCCCATGCATCGACTGCGATTTGTCCTGGCTACGAGGAGCTGATACTGGGATGAAGAGGCTGGGAAGCATCCGGTGATACGAGAAGGGCTGGGCAGAGCGGCGGGAATTGCAGATCGCAGCAGGATTCCTCGATCGACGGTGAAGCTGCCGGACAAACGGAAAGCATATGGGGGCAATCGCAGGCGGGCCAGACCCTCTGGCCTCGGATTCTACAAGATCCGGGTCTTGGGCACCTGCGAAAATCTCCTGACTGTTTCCCGAGCTGCAGGAGGATTCCTGACAGTACGCTGGTACTGACGATTTTATTGGAGGAACGAGGACAGGACGGAGCCAGAAATGGTCACAGGGGAACGCTGTGGTAGCCGGCAATGACGGCTGAGTTCAGCTTTGCATGAAAGGACGGGTTGAGTGCAATGGCGAGCACTGCCTAGTCGAGGAGCATGTCCCATCCTTTCGTGTAGGGATCGCAGGCTCCTAGGTGCAAGGGAGAGAACGGAATGGAAGCCACGGGGCTTTTGTCATGCAATGTGCATTTCCCTTGGCCTTGCTAGGATAGGCAACGACGGCCTGACAACTGTGAGCGGCAGATAGGAAACCAGGGCCGGATAGCGGGAGGCCATATAAATCATCAGTATTTCCCACTTTGAAGTGGCAGTTCAGTCCAAGAAATCTTCAGGTTTCCAACTCGAGGCCAATTCCATTTATCCTCATCACACATTTTCTGAGAGCCTTCACCATGGCCACTGTCGACTTGAACCACGTCCAATTTTGGCAGCCACCGAAGCCTTCACTCCACCAGCGGCACAAATTTCCACGCAAACATAGCAGGGCTGCCTCCGCAACCACATCTCGCAACCAGCCAGTTGCAGCGACTCGGCAGCGAGGGCGTGACTTTGAAGCCCAGCCCGAAGATGAAGAAGTCGAAGCTCAAGGTACGATCGCAGAGAATCTTTGAAAGGGACCTTGACTGATCTGCTGTGAGAACTCGCAGGCCGCATTCACGACCCCACCAACTATGACGATGATGCAGACGATACCTTGCCATCGATCGAAGAGCTCCTAGATCCGCTTTTGCGGAAGGAGATCGCGGCAACAGGATGCCAGGGCACTCGAGGTATGCGCGCCAACTCTTTATTGCTATAGCAAGCCGAATTCTGACAACTTCCAGACAGGCCGGTGATTCTTGAGGAGGACGAGGGCGATAGTCCTGACCACACTGCCGACTCCGAAGCCACCTCCACCTCCGTCAACGCTGGCCCTGTTCCCGCCTTCGAGCGGAGCCAGCGCGCTGATCCGTCCCACCGCGAGCCATGGTGGGACGTCGAGGAAGGCTGCTTCGTTTACGAGGACCTGCATCCACTTCCTCCGTTGGACCATGAAGGTTTGGCATCTACGCCCGCCCAAGACCAGCCTCCCTCCTGCCCCCACTCGCTTGGAGTATCCCAGGACCAGACCAAGCCACATGGCGATAATAGAACCACGCGACGTGCATCGGGAGAGTCAGCGGCCCAGTCTCCGATTACAACAATGGACCAGGACGGTGGAGGGGAGAGCGAAGAAAACGCCTCGGATCTTGAAAGGGACATGCAACTGGCTCTCGAAGAGCAAGAGGAGTTATTAGCTACCTCTCCTAGCTCCCCACGTCGTCGCGCGTTTGAACCATCGCATCCTCCGATTGATCAGGATTGTGACCGAGGCCGGTCAGAAGAGCTCCGGCTCAGCACGCGGCTCTGCAGTCAGGATATGGAGAAGGAAGGCCCGCGCGAGCAAGAACAAGAGGAGATGGCAGCAGATGAGATAAGGCACAAGGTAGTGGAGCAGGAACTGGAGGAGGCCGACGACGATGACGATAGTGGGAAGCGCGAGCAGCGGGGAGGGAAGCGGCAGCACCAGGACGGAGGAGTCAATAGTGGCATCCACCATTCCGAGAGCAGCTGCCATGGTCATAACACAAACGACGATGGCGACAGGGATGACGAGGAAGACGAGAACCCACGACCTACGAAGCAGCGGAGACTGTTCCCAGCGCCGCCTGATATGCCTCCAACGCCTCCCCTTGAACAGAGCTCACCAAGGCCTTGCCTGGCACGGTCTCACAACGTGACGCCATCAGCCACGCAATTTGAGATCGGCAATGCGCAGTCCCAGACTGATCTGGCTCACCCGCTCACGTCCGTAAATAACGACCACCACTACACCCCACCAAGCTCTCGCAGTCCCTCAGATATGGAGGAGTCGGCATCAGCCGCGGAGTATCAGGAATGGCCATTGGAAGGTTTTCTAAAACGCGTTACGATTGGCAATCGGATCACATACAATCTGCAGTTTTCGTTGTCACATGTCCCTGAGCACTTAAACGCCTCACTCCATTCAGAAGTTTTAATCACGAGCTCTAGGGAGTCGTCAGTGGAGGCAGCAGTCTCTCGCCGGGCTGTCACTTCTCGCAAGCCATGCAAAGAACTGACTCAGAATCAAGAGAGTCTGTTGGCTAAGATGGTCCACGACGACAAGACCTGGGCAGAGATAGGACAAAAGTTCCCAGGCCACACACTGCAGTCGCTGAAGGAGAACTTCTTCACGAAGCAGGGGGGAAAGCCTCGAAAGCGGGGGCGAAAGCCTCGCGTGAAGGCTGGCGTGAAGGCTGGTGCTGTGTTGGAGAGAAGAAAATATGATTGATGCATGGTCCAGTATGCTCGCGGGAATTGGGGGTAACGACATATAACTTAGCACTCAATTCAATCCGAGAGGCTTTGTGTCTGTGATTTGCTGACGTGTTTTCCATTTTACTTATTCCTCAGAATAAGTTCCTCCATCCCCTTGTATCGCATGTTATTAGAGTCCTCCACTACTGCAGCCGACCAGTTCCAATGTTCAATCTATTTCCTCATGATCCTGAAAAGGCCAGATTTTATCGAACTCCCTCCTCTGTTCATCTGTATCGGCGCCTTCTGCCAGCTCATCTTTAATAAGTGTAGCCCTCGCTCTCGCACCCTCAAATTCCTCATTCAGCACCAAGCCGTCAATGTTAATCACTGATCGTGGGAGCAATATGGAGTCCAGCTACAGCCAAGGGCTTGACGATTGAGACCGCTGCCATTCTGATGCGTATTTTGAGATGAGAGTTTGGAAGAGTCAGCAAGGAGATGATGTGATAGTTGAGAGGGCAGCTAAGGGTGGAGATGTCTTTAAGTAATCATGTAGCACATCACTACTTGAAAGCTTCCTGGTCAGTTGCGCTACACCCAGCCCCGCAGCAGTTGGTAAGATCTTACAATGTGTGCCAGTTGAGGGGAATCCTTGCTCGTGGCTATTCTGTGGGATGGAGTGAATCCGAACACCGCGGCCCGACCCCTCCAACGGTTCATCCGTGAACTGGTGGTGCCCGTTTTTCCCTTGATTCAGAATGGTACCAATCAAGCAGCAATCACAGATGTTTGCAGATCAGGCTAGGCTCGGCTTTATTGACCAGGGATTTTCATTGGCATTTAGATACACCGGGTAGTGTAGTTGATAACAACAACATGGGGGTGACTCATATCTTGGCTGCCTAATCTTTTGTGCATGATGCATCGTTATCGTCGAAGCCGACAAGCCGACCCCAGGAAACGCAGATACTGATTCATGTCACACCAACTGCTGCTCAGATTATTGGCTACGGACATTCACAATCTCGTGTGCAAAACCTTCGTAGCAAACAATACGCCTCAAAATACTCACTTTGACCCGATGAGGCCATTCACTGATGTAATTCTACAGGCCGACACCTTTTCTTTGGCTTTTTAAATGCTTTCCCGTCGATCCTCTGAGACAGGGAAGTATCGGGGGTAACGTCTCGCGAACCAACACGACTTGATTGACTGTCAGCTTCCTCCAGAGACGCGGCATTATGACTTGATTGGTCAGAGAGATGGTGGCTTTCTAAACCCTGTGAAAGTCCAGATTCCCCTGGCTCGGATTGCTGGGAGACCTCAAAATCCAGGTCGGTCGGTAACTCATCGATAACTGAACAGATTCTTTTCAAGTGAGTCGGCATCCATATGTCGTAAACATTCTTGGTGAATTTGTATGCCGTCCATTTCTCTTTGCCGTCCAGTTCCGTGAAGCTGAACTCACGGATCGGATGGCGGTAGAAGGTGGTCTTTTTTCCGTCGATCACAGGATAATGACCGTAGATTCTCACCGTCCGGTGATCGTGCGAGACTGAAAAAGCGAGTATCTCCCGGTGAAGCTCTTTTTCGCGTTTCACAAGCCTGAAGAGTTCAACCGTACCTCTCACTGCAAGTGTCATGCTGTGAGCATTCTGTCGATCGGCGATATCGAGAGCCGCGGCGCCGCACTTCACTTCGCACGTTAGGAACGGGAGGTACATCTGCCAGGTGGCCATGAAATAGGAGGTAAAAGTATCTGCCACCTCGCCAACGAAAGGCGTAAGCTTTTCGAGTTGACTGTTCGTGAACGCAGATCGTCCAAATCCCACAGAATAATCAGGTTGTGGACGAGGCCCATAGAAAGGTACAGCGCTATTCCAGCCTTCATTGACACTTTCATTCAAAGGCTTGAGATGTTTCGCACCATAGATCCTTAGGACTTGGGCAGACGGACATATTAGTGGGGAAATGTCTCGAACAACCATGGCTTCATTTCTCGCTCGCACACTCTCGCAAGTTTCGTCGAACAGATCGTCACGAAATAGCGTATCTTGAGGGACTGATTGTTCTGCCTCAAGTAACGTTCGACAGAGTCTCTTGCTTGCATCTGTGATACCCAAGTCGAACTTGCTCATAAAGCTACCCTTGGTGGCAAGTACAGTCTCATAGCTTGGACGCGTATAAAGGGTGCTTTTGGCTTCCCTCGGCTTTTGATCGCTAGGTGTGGTAGAGCTAGGTGTGGCAGAGCCAGCTTCCGATTGTTTGGCACGAAGAGAGGAAGAAGATTTCTTCCTCGCAAGTAGATGATTCATGTTGCTCTCCGGTTCAAAGTATTCCTTAGGCCAACGGAGTTCCTTCCTCCAGTATTCAAGTGGGTTGATCTCCTTGTCGCTGACACCGACCGCTGTGTTCTCGCCGATTGTTTCCTGGATAGGAGATCGTAGAAGGGACGTCCGCGGCCGCTTTTGGGACTGAGTAGTAGTAGAATGGAGGGTAGCTTCGTCTTCTTGCGATAGTTTTCGTTTTCGATCCTTAGTCTGTAGAAACTTGACTTGAGTTAGCTTTATAGCATAGTAGGCAGGAGGAGAGTGACATGCCTCTTTACCGGGAGTGTTGCTGGTTGGGGAGGGAAGTGAGTGCTTTGGTTCGGTATTCCTGTCTTTGGATACAGTTCGTTCTTGGAGGCGTTGTATCTTTTCTAGGCGTGCGCTCGCACGAGAAGATAACCGTGGTCGTTCCTTCTTGATACCTTGAGGCCGCTTCCCTATCAATGATCAGTCAAAGTACACAGTAACGGGGACGAAGCTTACCTTGGTCTTTTGGCACTGAGGGTTGCCGCCCAACTTTTTGGGTGTTTCGTTTTGCTTGACTCGGGGCCATATCGACTGGAAGGAGGAGGGGTAACAAGTGGATTTATATTGCCGCTGAGGTTGATGGATGGAGTGAAGGAAGAGTCAGAGATAGAGCGCCAGACGAGGGGTGGTCGGTAGATGAATGCGCTAGAGTTTGGGATGGAAATATGGCAGCGGCAACCATTACTATTTTTGTCATTTCGCGAACGCAGCATCCCTAACCCTCCGGAACCACTCACATCTGAAACTAGCCCATCCGAGAAAATGTAGAAGTCGAGCTGGTTTGGGTTAGCTTCTGTGCTGGGAATGCCGACTTTTGAAGATACAGAAAGTTTGGGGATCAAAAAGGGCTGCGCTGGTGACATCAGTCATCAGTTGGCGCTAGGCTAAATTAAGATTAGTTGGCATCCAGCGTTGTTAGCCGATGCTGCTGCCTGCACACTGGTTCGCGGCCTGATCCGCAAGGCAAATTTTGCAACTCCCGATTTACTTGCCGTTGGACGGCGGAACTACTCCGTAGAGGGTCAAGGCCATAACCATGTAGCACCTACGAAATGATTGCGAAAGCAAAGGCTCAGCGCTTAGAACTGGGCCTCCACCTTAGGAATGGATGATTGGATACGACATTGCTTTTGATTGAAGGTGGACCAGAAGATAGCGATTATGCGCCTCTCCAGTTTGGGAATTTTAAGTCGATCGTGATCTGAGTAAGGACCAATTAAGGTAGTTTTGGGTTGTTCGTTTGAGGCTTCCATCTACCAGATGACACACAAATTGCTGTACCTAACAAAAACCAACAGCCTTACAGATTGACATGTTGGAAACTGAAATATCAAGGACAGTACATAATGAAGCCACTGTAGTCTCGCAAAACCCAAACATTGGCAAAGGTATCAAATTGTTAGTGAGGATTATCAGGTATGTCTCTGAAATTTATTATTGCAAGAGAAATACTAATTTATATTATATTCCTAGTCTCGCCTCCGCTCTCAACCGTAGCAATGTCGGCAAGACTCCCGCAGTCGGCAAGCTCGGGAAGGCCAGGATGGTGCCAGGTTTGCTCCCACCAGAATAATGAGCACAACTTTTACCAGTGCGAGGCTTGGGTTGGTGGAGGTAGGAAGAAGAAAGGGGGAAGCAAGGCTACCAGATGCCCCAACGAGTTCAGCATTTGCCAGTCACCGGCTCATGATGGCTACACCGTCTGTGGAAAGTGTCATGACCATCCAGGAGGCGGGCCAGGAGGAAGTGAGCCAGGTGGATGGATGAAAAGCCCTGATCAAGACGACAATGGCGGGGGTAGCAGTGGCGAGTACTGGACGTGGGACCCCAAAATCAACAAGTATAAGCACAAAGAGAGTGACGGTAGCTATACATACACTGATCCTGCATGACGTGGAGCACAGGCTGGTGTTGTGGATTATTGATAGTCTAGTATAGCTCGTCAAACACAAGCTTTGAAGCCAGTCCAAGATTTCACCATGCTAACCTTCCTTCTATATCTACTCCACTCTCTATTTTGGTCGTGACTTCTGGACAACCGTGGGCGGACACACTCCTGCAGCCAATCTAAGACCTTTCTATCACAGCAACGCCCTCCCCAATTTTCGCCCCTGCTCCCTTCATCAACTCCACTCTCGACTTTCGTCCTGATAGAACCTTCTAACCAAGGGTGGGCAAACACACTTAATCTCTCCCCCTTGGCTACTTGACTCGAGGCCCAGTCGAATATATCTCTAGTGGCCCTCCTTGACGCCACAAAACTTTCATCGATCTGAATTTTGGAGCCGTTTTGCAGAAAGTTAAGTCCGGTGTCGCAGTCAGGTACACAGCTTCCTTGCTCACGGACGTCCTGTTTGACGAAGCCCGTATCTGTTGTAGCGTCCCTGTCGTGCCATACCCAATGTCTGTACTTCCAATGGTGGTGTTTGCATGATTTAGCATGCGAAATAGCTTCATACTCCAAATCTTTCAAGTGCATGGCACCACAAGGCGGCCATGCGGATAAAGGAGTGCATTTAAATGGGAGAGATTCCCACTCAACACTACCACCGGCGCTGTAGTCATGCCGCAATTGCCACAGATCCCTTCGTAGAATCATGTCATCCTTTCGCAGATAAGAACCCGAGCCATGGATATCCATGAATGATTGTGCAGTTCCGGTCCAGATAGCAACGTCAGAGTTGGGCCGTGCCATAGGAGCCTCTGATGTCTTGAGGAACGGGGCTATGCTGGCTATAGTTTTCGTGGGGCCACATAAGGCCATGCCAAGCCATAATGGAGCCAGTTTCGGGCACCGAAGTGCAAGCACTTTGGCAAGTAGCTCGACGTTGTTTGGATGAGATGAGTAACTTTCAAATTGGTCTAATATTGGGGCAAACCAGGCGTTGACGAGGTTGCAATCAACGCCTGGCTCCCAGAATACACCCCAAAGGGCAGAGCTGAGGACTGTCGGACTTGCACTGAGCGTCATGTAGTATGGGAGGCTCTTATACTGTGGAAGGGGTCCTGGCGTGCATGCTTCTGGAAAACATTTGGCCAAGTTCGGCTTTGGGAGATGTACCGTCGAATGCATATAGTTATGTAGTGGAAGCGTAAGTACTACCGTGAATGCCGCGGCAGATTGCATCAGGAGATGATGTCGATGGCAGAATTTGGAGAGGTACCCTGCAGCTTGTTCTGAAGAAGGCGGAAGCTCGAGGCAAAGCCCTGCAAGTGGTAGAGCCGACGTTCCTACTCGGAACTCCAAGCTCCCGTGATATTCTATAGACCAAGGTGGTTGAGATCTCGATGGTTTTGCTTCGAAAGGTGGTGCATACCATCCACGTCCACGTACTAGGATCTGACTCCACCAACGCAACTCCCTAGTTGTGGCGTCACCAACATCAACAACCAGACTGCTTCCAATACATTTATCATGGCAACCGTCGACAACTACGACGGGAGCAGAATTGGCCGAATATTGGATCATTCTGCCTTGCCTCTGAAGAAGTTCTGAGCAGAAGATGTACGCCCACGCGAACGTGAGGATGGCGATAAAATTTCCAGATGAATGCTCTGTTGGCCCACTCCCTATGTCGTCGCTCCAATGTCGAAAGTCTTGTCTTTGTAATATTTCGCATCTTGTCGGTCCTGCGACACCAAGAGATATTCGGAGCTGACCCTCGGTTTTCTGTCGCAGGTCACAGCCCTCTTGAGAGACCGCGTCCCACATGGAATGTCCATCAACAAACCAGCAATCTCTTAAGTTGGTTGGAAGGGCGGGAATTCTATGAAGCAAATTTGAGGCTTCTAGGCTGTCAGCAGGCAGTGATACCATTGACTGGGCCTTTTCAAGATAGATCTGCCAGATCTTCTGACTCTTTGCAAAGATTGCCTCGACTTTTTCAGTGGCGGGAGTAATGTCCCTTCCCCCTTCCACCTGAGAGCTCTGCAACAGTTTAGCGACTGTCTTAGCTCTTATAGAAACCTTGGCATGTCGCGTCCGGATAAATCTGGTTTCTATGGTATGAATGAGCTTGTAGGACCTGATCTGAAAATACTGTGTTGGCCGTTGAGGATCTGCGGTTTTCCTTCTTCGAACTCGGATCTGCACCGCCCGAAGAAACTTACTCTCCTGGAAGGGAGTAAACATATTCTCTTCTTCCAGAAGAGCGAGTAGTGATGGGATCAGGTCCATGGAAGGATCGATGATGTAATCGTTCCGGTTCAATGTATGCGATGCGCTCTGCGAAGCTCCATGGTTTGGAGATATGGGTATTGCGATCCGATTAATGACATCTTCTGGGACATTCATAGACCCGCTATCTGCCCGCAAAATTCCAGCCCGTATATTGAAGACCGACAGCTTGTGAGACGGTTTGTATTCCACGACCTTCTGCAGAGTCTGTAGGACCTCTTCGTTGCTATCGCTTAGGGTGTTGGCATGATTCTCGAAAATTATGCCATTGCCCAAGTTGAACGCACGGCGATCCTCCTTCTCGCTCGCGAGTGGCCGGTCGCAAAGGTCTTGACCGAGCTCTTTGAGATATTGAATAGAGCTGAAATTTTCTGCATCTCGTGGTATGTATTCGTAAATTCTTTCGAAAAGCTGCTGCTGCAGCATTGGAAAGTCCGTCCAAGGTTTCAAAAGTGTCGGACAGCGCTTGTTCTTTGGGCTGGTGATGGAGCCCTGCGTACTGAGGCTCTTGTCTGTCTGGATACGAAGTGGTTTCGAGAGAAGTGTATGGCAGGCGCGTATGTATTCTTCGAATGTTGTGGGTCTTGTCTTCTTTCCCTCGATCTGAGCGCGAGACTCGGCTTCTTGTCGATTTCGCTGCTCGTCCTCCGCACATCTTCGTTCTTGTTCTGCGCGCTTGTTGGCTTCTTCCGCACGTCTTCGCTCCTGCTCTGCTAGCTCATCCGCTTCTCGAAGCAGTTGCTCAAGACGAGCAAACTCTGATTCCCTCCTCGAGGACATTCTGTAGGAGTACGGTTGTTATTGAGCTCGAATGTGATGACGATATATCGCGGATCAATAGGGCGAGCCCGTTTATTTACGGAGCATTGCCGAGGCAACGTGAACGGGTGCAGGACATCCTTACAAGGTTAGCCGAGTCACATGCACATTGAAGGGTGCCTTTCAATCTTCCCAAAGGCTGAGGGCTTAGTTTAGGTTTGGTGTCGGAGGATTCCATTGGCGCAAAACAGTTAAATTTCTGGAACTTTGCGACTGAAGCCTGACGGCATTGCAGACACCAGGGTTGTTTCGGTCAGTGTCGGATTTCTGAGCAAATTGCATGGCAAGATTGGCAAATGCTGGAGGTGGTTTGGATGACTGAATTGGTGCCGGATATGCTGCACGACAACCAGATAGTTATTTTCTGGAATTTGCGACCGAAGCTCAGTCCATCTTTGCAGCCTAAAAGGCATCCGAGCCCAACGCGCCGGGGTGTTTCGGTCAGTATCGGATCACATGGCATTGAACCCCACCACTTGCAGAGGCCGCAAACCACAATTTCTCCCTGCAAAGGAGTAACCTCATCGACCTCCTCAAATTTCAAACAAGATACCATCCAAGGTTGTTTCTTGAGCGTCAACGATGACTCAGTTGTTCTGCCTGACCGGCTCCGCCCAGCTCCGCCAATAGACTTTATCCCAACTATACTGAGGGGCAGCCGTTGCGCACTTTTTTCCGTCCTCCATCAGCATTCCGCCAGCGATTTATTTCATCAAATTCATTTCTCTCTTCGCCGCCCGCCGTTACCCACCTTATTTCACCCATCGCACCTTACAGAAATCGGTTCGTCTCGACGGAGTCGGGTTGTATCCACGAAGCCCCTCCACCGTCAAGGACTGATATCCGCACGAGAACAACATCACTGAAGAACTGCGTGAGCGAAGGTAGCTAAGGCATTTCACCTGCAGCCCGTGTAGCTACTGATGTCGTGTAGGCCGAGAGCATTCTCCCTACCTCTCTGGGTTTGCCATATCCGCGATCGAGAACGTCGCCGTGCAGCTTCGACGTCTGCTACGATAGCTCGACCAAGCTACTCAGCTTTGCTCATCCAGTGCAAGGCATTAAAGGCAATCATACCCGCAAAGCACATGTGGGTGCAGACCCAGTGAGTGCTCAGCTTCGTAGCATCTGGAGCCCTCCATTGACACATTACAAACAGCTGGTGAACGTTAGGAGTTGTCGAAAATGCCAAAAAAGGTTAAGGTTCCGGTTCAGGTTCAGGTCAGATATTTTTAACTTCCATTTTTCTCCCTTTAATGTACTTATTAGCTAACATGTGTGTGCCTATTTAGATTGGCGACGAAGCTCTTGCTGGACGGGAAGAAAAGGACATCCAGATTCATACTTTCCCTGCAAATTCCCAAAGGGCAAGGAAGATAGCCTTCATGGGCTATTATCTTTCTATCTACAACGAGCAAACAGGCCATTACGCAACCCATATAGACAATGCCAACGGAACTCCCTCAACCGAATATCTGGAATATGATGTGCCTGCCGGGTATTCTGTTTACGTCAGGGGTGGCAGCGTATATTTCACAGTACTTTAGGAGGAGATTTCAAGTTGTCCCCCAAAGAATTTGGTTAGGTGTGCTCCGTCCTTGTTGCCACACCAGATGGTAAAGGAGACATCCTGTCTGTTATCCTTTGGGAACAAACTTGGCCAGCACCCTGTCGTCTCCAATCCTTGACTTCTTTCCGATTTCCACTGCTGGCTATTCTGGACGGCTGCTCTGAATGGCTCGGGCATTTTCGATATGTTGCTAGCTGGTGCATTTGTGTACATATACTTCATCTCTGTTGATAGATTATTAGCAGTGCCTCGTCGAATATATGCAAAGCTTCTCCTCACCTCTGTTTTCCTTGTATGGCAATAATGAATCCGCTGCTGCCGGTTTCTGTTGCTTATATTGGAGAGAGGACGTATGCACACTCTGGTGATGTAGCAGCGGATGCCAATGCTCCTCAACGTCAACGGTTCCACCCCAATCTTGCGTATGATCTACAGTTTAATCAGCGTTGTCCGGTCCAAAGGCGTAGTATAATATACCGCGATTGAAGGATGGCGCCCCAAGTGCCATTTGTTGTAGACTTGGCAATTGAGCTATATCGAGGTCAGTGCTACTAAATGTTATAATATGATTGTCACATACTCATCCTGGAGGCATGCTGGCCAGCTGGAATCTGAGTAACCAATTCACTATTCTGCACGGGTGGCAAGGGTTCAACCTCCGGTGCAGGTCTATCTGCAAGACACCTGCGTTTCCTTGACTGATTCGCACTCTGCGCCTTTTCTTTTTCGTCCTCAGCAGCTGGTAATTCAGTTTCTTGCTAACTTTCTCACTGAAGTCGGACTTACCTTTCAGAAACTCTTGATATTTGTGAGACCCTCGCAACGGGTCTTCATCTCCTAAAGCACTCAATACATCATAAATCTCGGATGGCCATACCACTGGATCTTGTGGCTCAATCTGCTCCTCCACGCAGTCAAAGGTCTTGCTTGACATTAAATTGGCCGTCCATAAGCTGGGCGCAAAGGCCACTGCCCAAGAAATTAATCCATCTGGGTTCAACTTACAGATGCGATCGCATCTCTCTCTTGTCAATCTTTTCCTTGCCTTGATTGTGTCCGAATCGATGGCTGAGTCCTGTGGACCTCCAAAGAACAATTTCATATTTCTCGCAAAGACCCCGCGATTCTTCAGGTGGGTGAGATCATTTCTGCCCAACTGTGCCTGCGATATGAGTTTTCTGCCCTCTTCGCAAGACTCTGCCTGACGCTTCTTCAGGGCTTCAATCTCCACCGGAATTGCCGCCGCAGCATCGCAAAGTCTCAGGCTGAAAGCCTTGAACGTCGTGTATTGATCCTTTGACGGGTGGATCTTAGCACTCCGAAGGCTCTGAACAAAGGATTCGGCTTTCTTGGTAAGCGCATCGAACTGTGATACATACGTAGACGTCGTCATACTGGTGCTTTGGTCTTGATAGGTAGACAATACCGTTCAGAAAAATGTGAGATTTAAAGGCATCCGAAAGCGGGGAAATTTGGGTTGTTCTTAATAATTAGTTGCTTCACCATGGTGGGAATAAAGCTTACAAACACACGGCGGGAATAAATTTTGGGCTACTTCCAAAAACTTGGGCGACCGGGGTGAAAATAAGTGCAGATTCCCAAGTCTGTAAGCGAATCAGAATCTTGAAAAGATTCTGAGGCCATCTAGATCGTTCAAAGAACCAACACATCCGCCATGAACTCTTTCTCCAACAGGATCCTCATCCCCGAAGTGGCCTGGGTCCCAGGATTGAGGCATGGTTACACCCTTCAATGTGTTCCATCCCACACGCTGCTGCATGATGAATCGGCGAAGCTAGCCTGACCATTCAAGAAGCCAACACTTTCCACATCGGCACAAACCTTAGGAGACTTCTTCAAGTCTAATCCGTTCTGGGGAGACGGACACCGTCGACATAACGCCGGGTTCTTCTTCCTAGTTGCCGCAAGATGCATGGCATCTTGATCAGGAATCGCAGGGTCAAGGAACATATTGAAGTGAATGAAGCTGTATACAGGGGCCCCAGTCTTCACCACTCGATTCCGATTAGTAAGAGCCAAGTGAATATTTTCGATCAGATGAGACGGCTGAATGAGAAGTCGATGTGTAGTTTGTTGCAGGAAAGATACATACGAAATTTCAGTATAAAAATGTATATAAGGGTGCGAATTCCTCACAAGCTTGACCGCTCACTTTCTCATCTCTCTTAATTCTTCAAGCATCTTCTCAAACATCACACTTCTACATATATATTAGAGCTATCTATCAACCCTCCACGTAGACAATGGCTCCAACAGAGACAACCGCAAAGCCGAAGCAACCAGAGCCGCCCAAAGTCGATGACAACCCTGAGACTGCGCAGAATCCGTCCACAGACCCATCTGCTGCCAGTGAATCGAGTAATCTCACAGACCCGGCTATGGAGGAGACTCTTCGAGCAACCTCACCCAGTTGGGAGTACGTGTCCAACGGAGCGCCGATAAAACACCGCTAACGAATTCCTTAGCAAACCCGCTGTGCTCTTTGACCCAACGCCGTTTGAAGAGCGGAAGTGATTATGACGAAAGGAGTAGGAAATAGCCTCGGATAGCAGGGCTGGGTTGCTGGATATAGGATCTTACTTTTTTTGGTCTTTCCAGGTTTGCTCTGAATGTATTAGATCGGCCATATATAGTCAAGTTTGAGCACGAGATCCATGGTGTAATGCAACCTCGAGAGAATCAAAATTATGGCGTGGCCCGGCAGACTCTTTGCAAAATAATACTTTTCCAACCTAGCTTCAATCGAGTACTGTATGCATCATCAATTGATCCGCAAGTGACTTACCAGGGGTGAATCGGCGAAGCCAGCTTTTCCGTTTAAGCAGCTAACGTATCATGCTGGAAGCAGAGGCCGCCGGTCCATCCATGGGGACTGTCCCGCGTTGGCCGCGCAAGAATGGACCTCCGTGGTGGATGATACGAAAACCAGTGAATATATAAGGCACAGATCCCCTTTGACCCTTAAGGACAGACTCACTCCATGTCCGACCTCAGATTCACAACACTCAGACCAGCAATCCGCCATCGGTCCTTTCCCTTGCTGCTCACCCACAACACGTCTTGCAATGGCTACTCACAACAATGCCTATTCTCTGCCAAGTCAGCCACTCCCATTGAGCCCGGTATCAATGGTAGACGTCTTCTTCCCTGGGCTTACCAACATCTCTGCTGCCCTCCGGCAACTTCTGGCCGGCAACCCAAACAGCTATGGTCGTGTGCTTTGTATCTGCGGATTGGCTGTGTTCTTTGGCAGATATGTCAAAGACTTCTTTGGAGCATTTGTGATGAAGCATTTCAGTTCGTGACTCCTCAGACCACCAATGACACATTCTGACAGGTAACAGCTTCAAGAGTTTATGTCTCCCATTCCAACGAAGCACACGATATGCTTGTCGCCTGGATATCCTCTCAGCCGTTTTCCCATAAGGCACGTTCCCTTCTTGCTAGCGTGGCTGCGAGGAGAAGCGGGTCCGCCGACGATCACTCTGATGGAAACCAGAAGAAGCCTCTTCAGTATTCGCCTTGGAATGGGAGCTTTTCTTTCTGGTACAAGAATCGTCTGCTCACATTTCGGAGCGTCCAGAAAGAGGGCCGAATTTTCCGCGAAGAGGAGATCTCAGTCTCCTGCATAGGCAGATCTCCGCATGTTCTGAGGGAGCTCTTCAGCGAGTGTCGAGCTGAGTACCTGAAGTTAGTCAAGAACAAGACCTCTGTCTTTGGGTATCGGGATGGTGGCTGGAAAAAAACGAGAGCAATAGACAAAAGACCACTCGATACTGTCGTCCTTGACGAGCAGAAGAAGACAGCGCTAGTAGAGGACATCAAGGATTTCCTAGACCCTGGAACACGAGCGTGGTATTCTCGGCGCGGCATCCCATACCGGAAGGGATACCTATTGTATGGGCCACCTGGGACCGGAAAGTCCAGTTTGAGTTTAGCAATTGCCGGGGCCTGCGACCTGGATATCTATATCCTCAATATCTCCAGTCAGGACGACAGCTCGCTGGGCAAGCTGTTCACTGAACTCCCCAAGCATTGTGTCGTCCTTGTCGAAGATATTGATGCCGTCGACGCAACACAATCTCGACAGCACGGAACGGTGAAGACTGGTCAAGAAGAGACAGGCTCTTCAACAATGGGAAAGTCGCAAGGAAAGGTGTCTCTATCGGCCCTCCTGAACGTTCTCGACGGTGTTGGTTCGCAGGAAGGACGGGTACTGATCATGACCACGAACCACGCGGAGCGTCTCGACGCTGCGTTGATTCGACCAGGTCGAGTGGATATGAAGCTGGAGCTTGGGTACACTAACCAGGACATCAACGCTCGACTCTTCTGCGCCCTGTTTATGCGCGACGACACCTTACCAGACGGGAGCCAGCGAGGAGATGAAGACACGCTCAGGAAGCTGATGAGAGAGTTTGCAAGCAAGATACCGGAGCAGGAGTTTAGTGCGGCTGAGGTCCAGTCGTTCTTGATGGAATACAAGCGGGTGCCTCACATGGCAGTGGAAAATGTGCAGGAATGGGTAGTCAGAACCAGGGAAGGAAAAAGGCAAATGAAGAGAGCGGATTCTTGGATGCTTCAAGGTGGTGACAGTCTTGATTGATTTGGCGTGGTGCATTTGCATTTCTGATTGGTTTCATTGATGAGTGGATGTTTGAGGCTGGCTTTACTTTGGGTGATGCCCTTTTGATATCTTTTTCGGTGGATTCGTGAGGTGATAGTGGGAGAGGCATCGTCGTAATTTGTTATATAAGGGTTGTCATAAATGTTCATATGTCACTTCCTGCATCAAATATTATCGCATTAGCCGGCAAGGACCTTGACATATCGCTCTGGCTCTTTGTGAATATCAACTTCTCGGAGTTGTACGGTCCAGGCCTGTCGAATACCCAGAGCCGCATCATGCTTCCGCAGACCGTGAACCAAGGCATGAATCGCCGCTCCGGTTGACTTCCAAACACTTCGTGTGCATACGCTGGGCCAGTCATGCTCGCCGTCCGATAAGGGATCGTCGGTGGGGGTGAGGAAAATGTCAAGCTTGTGATTAGCCTCCGAGCCCCTCAACCCTTTGTTCGCTGATGTGTATTATCTGCGGCGTAGTCCACTGAGAACAGTGTCCTGGAACTTGATGAACCGCTCGCAGAATGGAGCTTGAAGTGAAGGATTCGGCCATTCACTACAGCGACCTCTGCATATTGGGTCCTCGACTGGTCGTAGATATGCTTGGCGTTGTTCGTCCAGGACTTCCTCTCAAAGTATCGCTCGTAGAATCTTCTGACATCGTAGTAAACTAGTAAGTTCATCGAGTATTCGCTGATCAACTTCCTCGTGTGCCTTGTCGTATAGCCATTTGGGGATTCCTTGAAAAGGCTCTTGATGCCGGGGTCTTTCTAATCGCTTCGAAGGTAAAGAGTTCTTTGTGGCGAAGCTGGATCGCCGCCCGAAGACTTTCCTTCCCAATGGGCTGTACTGGACCAAAATCCTTATGGTGTTAGTTGACTGGCATGAAGTGGGCAGGAGAAGTCGTCAACAGAAGTCTGCCTCCAAGGATCGGTTAGTTTGAGCCTCAGTGGACCGTGCCAAGAACCCTGCCCAACGTTCCCTTCTTCAACCCTTTCAAATATTTTCCAGTTACCGGTGCAAAGCATACCTGTTCAGGAACTACGGCTTCCACAAGGAGCCCCCGAACTCTGCCAAAAATGCCTCCCCCCTCTGGGCTTTGTCCACCACACTTTTTTTTCCCCCAGGAGAACAAGGTCCAATCGCGGCATTTCCCGCCACAGCAACCGCCTCAGCGATCATCCAGTAGCCAGTGAACATCTACACACAAAATTGCCTGGTCCATTCACGGCTGCCAACAACCTATGAACGACAGGTGGAATTCGATTTTCTGCTACCTCCTATTCATCATGACCCCATTCATCCCCATTCTCGATGCTAGGCCAACATCCAGCCTTCGTCATGGCGGGCCACTCTACCCCCCCAACCTTCCATACATTCCACAGCAACACGACTTTTATACCTGCAGAGATCACATCGCGGATCTTGGGTTATGTCGTTGCGGACAGTCGACTATCACCGCTAGGCGGCGGTGTCAGGACCCATGCCGCACACCACCCAGTGGCATCGGTATCGAGGGCATTCCGTTCGATCTACCTCAACCACCCTTACTCAACTTCCACAGAAGGCAGAGAGATCACGCCAGTCAAACTCCGTATTGGCGAAGCCCTCGAGTTCAGCGACTTGAAAACCCTGTCAGCCTTCTTCAAACACGGTCCGGGTCGACATGCTACAACTCTGCATAGCGTTCGGTTCCTCAGCGTATCTTATCTTGACGATGAGAATGCCATGGGTTGGGGTCAGCGGACTACCGATTATGCTTACGAGGCTTTTGAGTGCCTTTATAAACACTGGGGTTCTATGCGAATATCAT
>Ga0207886_10164_pt1 | contig 24165 bp, 17 predicted proteins | sample LinPmetageLP35_FD_184048 | JGI IMG/M metagenome (GOLD analysis project Ga0207886, IMG submission 184048) | Marine viral communities from the Pacific Ocean - LP-35 (SPAdes) | ecosystem: Environmental > Aquatic > Marine > Oceanic | place: Pacific Ocean | collected 2009-08-31 | reverse complement strand
CGTGTCTACGTCCGACGCAAGTGTGCCGGCGCTTGGCCTGCCCTACGGCGCACATCCGCGGCAAAGGCTGGACGTCTACCGGCCGGTTCGCCCGATGGAAGGGCCGCCCCGGGCGGTTGTTTTCTTCTACGGCGGATCGTGGCGAGAGGGCGACCGCAAGGATTACGCGTTCGTTGGCGAAGCGTTGGCCGCGGCTGGGTCGATCGCAATGGTTGCTGACTACAGGCTGTATCCCGAGGTGCGCTATCCGGACTTCCTGCTTGACTGTGCCGCCGCCACGGCCTTCGCCCGACGGTGGCTGGATCGGCAGGGCTATGCCGACGCGCGCTTGTTCGTTGCCGGGCACAGCGCAGGCGCCTACAACGCCGCGATGCTGGCAACCGACAGCCGCTGGTTGGCGATGCAGGGTTTGCGCATTGAAACGCTGTCGGGCTGGATCGGCATGGCCGGTCCTTACAACTTCCTGCCGATTCAAGCGGCCGACGTGCGGCCCGTGTTCAACCATCCGAATGAAACAGCGGATAGCCAGCCGTTGTTCCACGTGCGCCAGGATTGGTTGCCCCCGGCGTTGCTGCTCACCGGCGAGCACGATGCATATGTGGATGTCCGGCGAAATACGCTTTCACTCGCCGAACGCCTGACCGAGTATCGGCACCCCGTGGAACTCAAGGTCTACCCGCGCCTGGACCATAAAACACTCGTGGCCGCACTGGCCTCGCCGCTGCAGTTTCTCGGGCCTGTGCTTTCAGATGTGGCGCGCTTTGTGGCCAACGCCTGAGCGTAATTTGGAGCTTCGCCTCGCCAGATCACGAAACGTTTTTCAACGACGTGGCGGGGCGATTTGAATTGGTAATGCGTTGGAAATTCGTGCTCGGCCAGCGCGGTGGGTCGTTCATTGCGGGACCCGGCGTCCTTATACTCAGGCGACGCGATCAAGCCGCGCTGCAAGCCGCTGAAGATCAATGAGCTACACCATCGTCTGGTTCAAGCGCGACCTGCGGGTGCACGACCACGCCCCGCTGGTCCACGCCGCGCGCCGGGGAAAAGTCTTGTGTTTGTACGTCATCGAGCCAAGCCTGTGGGCGCAGCCGGACGCCGCATCCCAGCACTATCTCTTTATCCAGGAATGCCTGCACGATCTTGCGCAGCAACTGCGTGCATGCGGCGCACGGTTGCAGGTCGCCGTGGGCGAAGTGACGGAGGTATTCGGGCGGCTGCATGCGGCCGCGGCCTTCAGTCACCTGGTGTCTCACGAGGAAACCGGCAACGGTCATACGTTCGCGCGCGACAAGGCCGTCGCACGCTGGTGCCTCGATCACGGCGTAACCTGGCGCGAGTGGCCCCAGCACGGCGTGGTGCGGCGCTTGCCGACGCGGGACCTCTGGCACGATCGCTGGGCGGAACATATGTACGCGCCCTGCGTGCCTGCGCCCGGGGTGGGCGCCCTTAGCGATGTCATGCTGCCATGGCCGGCGATGGACTGGCCTGGGTGCGAGGCCCTCGGCTTGGATACACATGCCCCACCTCGCCGCCAGCGCGGTGGACGCGCGCGCGGCAGCGAGGTGCTGCGCGATTTCCTGTTCGAGCGAAGCCGGAACTATCGGGGCGGCATCTCTTCGCCTTTGACGGCGCCGAGCGCCTGCTCACGTCTGTCTCCTTACCTGGCATACGGATGCCTCGGCATGCGCGAAGTGGTACAGGCCACCGAGCAACGCGTGCTCCAGCTCAGGGCCAGCACAGACGAGGATGCGGTGTGGCAGCGTAAGGGGCTGGCTGCGTTTGTCAGCCGCCTGCATTGGCATTGCCACTTCATCCAGAAGCTGGAATCCGAACCCGCCATCGAGTTCGGCAATCTGCACCGCGGCTACGACGGCCTGCGCGAAGACGCATGGAACGCAACCCACTTTGCCGCCCTGGTCGCCGGGCGCACCGGCTGGCCGATGGTGGACGCCTGTGTTGCCATGCTGAGAGAGACCGGATGGATCAACTTTCGCATGCGGGCCATGCTTGTCTCCGTGGCTTCCTACCCGCTATGGCTGCATTGGCGGCCGGTGGGCGTTTGGCTGGCCCGGCAGTTCATCGATTACGAGCCGGGAATTCACTGGAGCCAGATGCAGATGCAAGCCGGCACCACCGGCATTAACACCACGCGCGTCTACAACCCGATCAAGCAGGCGCAAGACCAGGACCCGCATGGCCGGTTTGTCAGGCGCTGGCTGCCGGCCCTGCGCCGCGTGCCCGATGCTTGGCTCTTGCAGCCTTGGCGCATGCCGCCCGATGTGCAGGCGCGCTGCGGTGTGCGGGTGGGCGAAGACATCCCCGTTCCGCTGGTCGACCTTGTGGCAGCAACGCGGCAGGCCAAGATGCGCGTCCATGCGTTGCGTGCGCGGCCGGAAGTTCACGTCGCCAACGAGGCCATCGTAAAGAGGCACGCTTCGCGCTTGCGCCGTGACCGTGTCAGCAACCCACGTGAGAATGCGTCCGCGCATTCGCAACTCAGTCTCGACTTTTGAATGCGCCGATGCACAAGAAGCTGAACCTGCCGGACAAGCGCTGCATGCACTGCGGCTTGTCATTCACCTGGCGCAAAAAATGGGCGCGGGACTGGGATGCGGTGAAGTACTGCTCGGAACGTTGTCGCAGACAAGGCAAGCAGGGCAGGGCACAGCATGGAGAGGCGCGTTGAGGACCGTGTTGTTCTGGTTCCGCAGCGATCTGCGACTGCACGACCAGCCGGCACTGCGTGCCGCGTGCGAGAGCGGGGCCACGCACCTCGTCCCGGTCTACTGCCATGCCGACTACGAAGCGCAAACGCCGTGGGGCTTCGCACGTGTGGGTGTTCACCGCCGGGCCGTACTTGCGGCGGCGCTCCGCAATCTGAGCCGCCAGTTGGTCGATCTTGGCAACCGGTTGGTCGAGTGCTACGGGCCGCCTGGGAAGGTTCTGCCCGCATTGGCGCATGCCGTGGGCGCCAGCGCTGTGTTTTGCGAAGACATCGCCGCGCCGTACGAGCAGGCAGACGTGGCCGAAGTGCGAAGCGCGGGTTTGCACGTGCAGACCGTCTGGCAGAGTAGCCTGATCGATCCGCTCGCGCTGCCGTGGCCGGTTCAATCGCTGCCGGCTGTTTTCACAACATTCAGGCAAGCGCTCGAACAAGCGCGGATTGCACCTTCGACGCCTCTGCCACCGCCAACCCACCTTCCGCCATGGCCCTCGGGCGTCATCATTCCACCCGGGCTGCTGCGCGCGCCGGCCCACGTTGCAAACGAAACGCTGTCGGCGGATTCGCGCACGTCGTTTCCGTACGGCACGCCGGAGTTTGATGGAGGGGAGACGGCGGGGCTTCGGCACCTGGCCAGATACCTGCAGCGCAAGTTGCCTCACACGTACAAGCGCACGCGCAACGCCTTGGCTGGTCTGGACTTCTCGAGCAAATGGTCGCCGTGGCTGGCCACCGGTGCGTTGTCGCCCCGACGTGTGATGGCAGAGCTGCAGCAGTTCGAACAGTCACACGGGCAGAGCGACGGGAGCTACTGGCTTTGGTTCGAGCTGCTGTGGCGAGACTATTTCCGCTTTCTGCATCTCAAGCATGGGTCTCGGCTGTACCGCGCGCGCGGTCTCGCTGATGTGCGGCAGCACGCCGAGCGCCGAGATGTGCAGGGCTTCGAGCGCTGGCGTCATGCATCGACCGGCGAGCCGCTAGTCGATGCCGCGATGCGCGAGCTGGAGACCACCGGCTACCTCAGCAACAGGCTCAGACAGGTGGTCGCCAGCTACCTCGTGCATGAGCTGCGAGGCGACTGGCGTGCCGGTGCCGCGTGGTTCGAATCCCAACTCGTCGACTACGACGTTTACAGCAATCAGGGCAATTGGCTGTATATCGCGGGGCGCGGCACAGACCCACGTGGTGGCAGGCGGTTCAACGTCCGCAAGCAGGCCTCCGAATACGACCCCGATGGGTCTTATCTCCATCTATGGGCGGCGCGATAGTGCGCGGCGTCCAACGCCCCGGAACGCAAGCGCCGGCCGGGAACGACGGGTCCGGACATGAGCTGGAGATCACCCAGGCAGCGCACGGGCTAAAGACTGCGCATGTCGCGTCGATTATTCACATCGACACCCCGAGTTAGCACGACATGACTGAAGCAGTACAACTGGAAAGTGGTCGGCCTTCGCGAACCGAGATTCTCACAGCCGCGCTGATCATCGCCATGATTGTTGCCGTGGCTGTAATCGTCTTCAGTAATGCGCGAGGCGCGTTGCCGGAGGTCAGGCCGTTTCTTCCCATGTTCCTGACGGTGGTCGTCCTCAGTGAAGGGCTGACCGGCTACTTGCTGTTTCAGCGCGCCCGCCTTGCCCAGACGCCTTTTTATGGGGCGCTCGCCGGGGCCTACTTTTTTGCGGCATTTCTGGCGGCTGCACAATTGCCCACGTTCCCGGGCATATTCAGTGCCGACGGTCTGCTCGGAGCCGGCCCTCAATCCGCGGTGTGGCTATGGACCTTCTGGCATTCCGGATATCCCCTGTTGCTGCTGCTCGCGGCGCTGAGCCGGTATTGCCATGAACGCGGACGCTCGAGCCCTCTGCTCACGCTGGCGTTGCGAACATTGCCGTGGGTGGGACCGATTTCAGCAGCGGCCGTGGTGCCGATTTGTATCTGGGGCACCGACTATTTACCGCCGCTCATCCAGGGCGGGACATACGTCAGCCTCGTTCGCATCCTGGGTGTTCCCGTGATCGGATCGAACATCATTGCGCTTGCGGGCTATCTGGCGCTGACCAGACTCCGGCGCTCGGTGGATGTCTGGGTCACTGTGGCGCTTGCTGTCGGCTTGGCCGACTCGTTGTTGACCCTGCATGGTGGCGCTCGTTATACGCTGGGATGGTACGCGGCACGGCTGCTCAGTGTGGTGTCCTCGGCGGTTGTACTGTCGATGCTGATTGCGGATTTCACACGGCTATATCGGGCGCTGATGGCTGCGAATCACAGGCTTGAGCGGCAGTCGTTGCTGGACGGTCTGACGCAGGTCGGCAATCGTCAAGCATTCGACAGATGCTGGGCGGCCGAATCGAAACGCGCGCGGCGTACGGGGCAACCGCTGTCGGTGCTCATGATCGACATCGACCATTTCAAGCAGATCAACGACACATACGGGCATGGCAGGGGCGACGCATGTCTTGTCGAGGTTGCCAACATCCTCTCGCGCGTTGCGGGAAAGCGCCCGACCGACTTGGTGGCGCGCTATGGCGGCGAAGAGTTTGTCGTTTTGTTGGCAGACACTGAGCGTTCACGCGCCAAGGTCATCGCCGAGCAGGTGCGTCGCGCGGTCGAACAGGCCGCCCTGCCTGCGCCCTCCGTTCGCGGTGTCGTGACCGTCAGCATTGGCGTGGCTGCCTACGCCCCGTCCGCAGATCACGCGCCGGTCGCAGACGCGACATCTGAAGCACTGATGCAAGCCGATATGGCCCTCTACGACGCAAAACGCGCGGGCAGGAATGCGGTGATGGTGCGCTAGCGCGGTCTCGCGGCAGGGCCACCCATTCGGGACTTTCCCCACAACATGCTTGGCGCGCCCTGACGCGAATCGGTCCTGCGTGGAATGCGATGCATAACCGACGTCTCGGCTCGCGGCATCAGCGATTGCACGGCGCGTGATCCGTAAAAATAAAGTCTGTCGGGAAGAGGCGTTCTAACTCATTGATTTATAGAGAATCGTGGTGCCTAAAAAGAGGGCGGCAAGTCTGTCGAGCCTCTTCAGTTTGGCTCCGCAGCCCGCGCGAAATTTGCAAAAGTCTGTCGAGGCCAGGCGGGACAAGCCTTTATCAGCCCGCATAGGCCCCTCGTCGCAGTCGGCGAGCGGCCTTCATCTCATCCACCTTCTGGCCACACACTCCTCGGGAAGCAGCCACCTCTTTTTTGGCTTCGTATGTCATAATTGACATTAGTATCAGATATGACTAAATTACGCATGCTAGCGATGGAACCGGGGTCGAGAACGCCGGCTGCTATGGAGTTGAGCGCGTTCAATAGCGCATGGGTTTTAGCTGCCGCGTCAACGTGCGCCGTATCTGCGAGCCTTGTTCGAGGTGCATATGGATCATTTCGAGAGCTTGCGGCTCTTTCGTACGATCGTTGAGGTCAGAAACTTCAGACGGGCGGGGCAGATGCTTGGGGTATCGCCGGCCGTCGTTTCAAGAGCGATCACTTCCCTGGAAGAGCGGCTTGGGGCGCGCCTGTTCCACCGCTCGACAAAGCAGTTCTCGCTGACGGACGCAGCGCACAGGTTTTATGACGGATGCTGCCGTGTGCTCGACGATCTGGACTGCCTTGAATCTGATGCCCGCAGCCAAGGCCATCTCCCTGTGGGCGTACTGCGGCTGGTCGCCCATACGTCGGCAACGTCTGCGTGGCTGGCCCCACTGGTCTCGTCCTTCAAGCGGATGCATCCAAACCTCATGGTGGATGTGACGTTGGCGGAGGGCGTGGTCGACCTTGCGACCGAGGGCTATGACATCGGCTTGGTATTGCCCTTCATGCTGGCAACCGATTTGGCCGTGACTCGCATGCTGCAGCGCTTGCCTTTGGCAATCGTCGCTGGACCCAACTACTTGGAATCGCATGTGCGCCCGTCTCACCCGGTCGATCTGTCTGATCACGTCTTCGTCACCGTACCGCCTTCCGTGCATAAGCCCATCGTGACGTTCCGCGCGGACGGCGCGCCGCTCGTGGTTCCACTACGGTACGAAATCACCTCGAACAACGCGGCATTCAACCGTGAAGTCGTACTCGCCGGACTCGGCATGGGGCTGTTGCCATTGGCGCTGGTTGAAGACGATCTGCGAGAAGGGCGCCTCGTCCGATTGCTTGGCGATCATGAAATCCTGGATACCGCAGCGGAGGTGCGCCTCGCTTACATGAGCCGAACGATGGTTCCCGCCAGAGTCAGGGCATTTATTGACCACGCTGTCGCGTACTTTGAGGAGAAATGAGTTGCGGGTTCCGTCTTCTCGGGTGAGCGCCGCTTCCCATTGCGAACGGTGCAACGTCCATCCCCAGGGTAGCGCGCGTCTATCGAGAACACTGGTGTCCGCTCTGATACGCCGCCAGGCCTGGCTGTGGGGCCTTGTCGCGCTTGCAATCGGTGTCCTCATGTGGGCACTGCGGCCGGTGTTGACCCCGTTCCTGCTGGGCGCGCTGATCGCCTACATGTTGCAGCCGGGGGTGGAGTGGCTGGCGCGTCGGGGATTGCCCCGCTGGATCGCCGCGTTGGCGATGATCCTGTGCTTTGCCGCGATGGCGGCGCTGCTCGTCACGCTGATGTTCGCCGTCGTCCAGACCGAAGGTCCGCAACTCCAGGCGAAAATTCCTGCGCTGCTCGCCACGCTGAATGCCTGGTTGCAGCCGAAGCTGGCCGTTTTCGGGCTTGGCGTTGACCTGGATCTGCCACATTTGCGCGATCTGCTGGCCGGACCGCGCTATGGTGGTGAAGGCAACTCCGCCATTGCCATCTGGCAATACCTGCGCACAAGCGGCAACGCGATGTTGACCGTCGTGGGCAACGTGGTGCTGGTTCCGCTGGTGCTGTTCTATCTGCTTTACGACCGCCACCAGATGTTTCGGCGTATGGAAAGCCTTGTCCCCCGTCGGTGGCTTGCCAAGACGCAGGCGTTCGTCATCGACATTGATCGGATGCTGTCGCAATACCTGCGCGGGCAGCTTTTGGTGATGGTCGTGTTGGCCGCGTTTTACCCCATCGCATTGACGCTGGCCGGCTTCGAGATTGCCTTGCCGCTGGGGTTGTTTACGGGCTTGGCGGTGTTCATTCCCTATGTCGGATTTGCCGCTGGCCTTGCGCTTGCCGTGTTGGCCGCCGTGCTTCAGTTTGGCGATCTTTACGGCATCGGCGCCGTTGCTGTGGTGTATGGCCTGGGCCAGATCCTAGAAAACGTCTTCCTCACGCCGCGATTGATTGGCGAGCGCATTGGCTTGCACCCGTTGGCCGTGATCTTTGCGTTGCTGGCGTTCGGTCACCTGTTCGGATTCTTTGGCGTGCTGCTGGCTTTGCCTGCCAGCGCCGTTCTTGCAGCCGCGCTACGGGAATTGCGCCACCGCTATCTGGCGAGCGAGCTCTATCACGCCTGATCGATGCGCGCCCTCGCCAGACAGCGCGAGGGCTCACATGGCGGCTGCCGCGTTACCGTCCCTGACTTCCGGTAGCGGCAGTTGCGCGATTCTTTCCGCTTCAGCACGCTTGACGCCCAGTGCCTGGAGTACGAAGACGGCCGCACGTTCGGCCAAATGCTCGACGCGAACCGCAGCCGTCTGACGGCTGCGCCCGGGAACCGCCGGTGCCGCCGTAAAGTGCAGCTCGGCCGCAACACCGGCGAGCACTGTCCCAATCACAGAAAGCACGCTGGTCAGCGGATCGGCCACCACAAAGCGCTTGACGGCAAGCCCGCGCTTGCTGTCGCGTAGCAGGCGCAAGCCCAGGCCGCGCGTCAGGGCGCGTGTAGACACGCCTTCGCGCATCAGCAGCCGGCCCCAGGCCGGTTCGCGCTGCGCCCGCAGCAACGTGTGACGGACCGCGATAGCGATGACCTCGGCCGGATCGGTCAGGCCATGCGCAATGGCATCCAGCTTGTCAGCAAAGTCCTCAAACGCCCAGTCGATCACGGCGGCAAAGAGCCCTTCCTTCGATTCGAAGTGGTTGTAGAACGAGCCGAAGCCCACATCGGCGGCTTCGGTGATCTCGTTGATGGCGACGCGCTCAATGTTCCGCTCAGACAGCAGCAACAGCGCCGCGTGAAGCAGACGTGCCCGTGTTTCCTGTTTGCGCCGGGTGCCGCGCCGCTCGCGGCAGCCTTCTGCCACGCGATTCGTGAGGTTCCGCATAGGGGTCTGGAATGGTGTTCTCCTCGAGGATGATAGTGTCTTGCGTCATAGTTGACAATAATATCAGTGATGAGTTTAATGTCGAAATGTAGGGTCGATCAGGGTGATGCGCCCTGAGTTAGGACGCGGTGATGGGGCAAGCCCCCGGCGAAAAAGGCCAGAGAGCCGTCCGCCGTTGCTTGCCGGCTGAGTGCAGCCATTCGCCGAGAAGTGGTTCCTGAACGCCGTGGAGACAGGCGACTCGCGTACCCGACATCCGAGTTCCGTGACGCGTAGCCCGAGAGCCGACCGCGCAGAAGAAGCGCGGCTGCGGGATGTGCGTTACCCATTGTTCGTTAGGCCATCACTTGCTTGGAAACATCGTGAAACATCCTGGTCGTCATGCGCAAACGACAGCGCGCCCACACCTGTCCGTCGTCGGGCGTTCCAAACGAGCGCCTCTTGTCATTGCCGCCTGCTGCGCTGTGCTGCTCGCAGGCTGCCACCACAGCGAAACCCTGGTCAGCGCGCCCAAGCCGGTCGTTGCGCTGACGCTGCACCCGGACGGCAACGCCGTCGCCAACACACTGCCGGGGCAGGTGCAGGCGCGGTACTCCACGCCGCTGTCGTTCCGTGTTGCCGGCAAAGTGGTCGAGCGCCGCGTGCGCATCGGCGATACCGTCAAGCAAGGTCAGGTGCTGGCGATGCTCGACCAGGCGGATCTGCGCAACGACCTCGCCAATGCACGGGCGCAACTGGAAGCCGCTGAACACCGGCTCGTCTTCGCCAAGCAACAACTCGACCGCGACCGCGCGCAATCGCAGGCGAACCTGATTGCGCCGGCGCAGATGGAGCAGACGCAGGACGCCTACGCATCCGCGCTTGCGCAACGCGATTCCGCGCGGGCACAGGCCGCACTCGTTGGCGATCGCCTGCGCTACGCAACGCTGGTGGCCGACCACGATGGCGTCATCACCTCGGAAGATGCGGACACCGGCCAGAATGTCCAGGCGGGTCAATCGATCTATCACCTCGATTGGACGGGTGACGTCGACATCGTTTGCGATGCACCGGAGAGCGCGCTGTCCTCGCTGACCGTCGGAAGCAAGGCTCGCGTGAGCCTCCCCGCCGCGCCTTCGCAAAGCTTCGAGGCGCGCGTGCGCGAGGTATCGCCCACGGCCGATCCGCAAAGCCGTACGTGGCGCGTCAAGCTGTCGCTCGTGGCGCCAAACGCAGCGGTGCGCATGGGCATGACCGCCAATATCGCTTTCGATGCCACGGGCGAGGCGGGAGCCTCGCGCCCGTTCAAGCTGCCCGTCACCGCACTCTTTCACCGTGGCGAAGAGCCTGCGGTCTGGGTGGTGCGCGCGAACACAGATACCTTGGAATTGCGCCCCGTCACCATCGCGCGTTACGACGAGCGCAGCGTGCTGGTCGCTTCCGGCTTGCACGATGGTGATCGCGTAGTGATGCAGGGCGTGCACGCCGTCAACGCCGGTCAACACGTACAAGTAGTTGCCCCGCTGCACCCTGAGGACTTTGCATCATGAGCGCCGATGATCGCGAAACCGTGCGAGGCACGGCCCCGGTTACGGCGTCTGCATCTCAGGCGGACGAGGGCGGCTTCAACTTGTCGGCCTGGGCCCTACGCCACCAGCAGCTTGTGATCTTCCTGATCGGCCTGGCGACGCTTTTTGGCGTCATTGGCTACACGCATCTTGCTCAGTCTGAAGATCCGCCGTTCACCTTCCGGACAATGGTGATCCAGACATACTGGCCGGGTGCAACTGCGCGCGAAGTCCAGGAGCAAATTACCGACCGCATCGGGCGCCAGCTTCAGGCTGCACCGTATGTCGACAACATCAAGAGCTATTCGCGCCCCGGCGAGTCGATGATCTTCTTCGCCATGAAGGACGCCGCCCCAGTCAAGGACGTGCCGGAGACCTGGTATCAGGTGCGAAAGAAAGTGGGCGACATCCGTGCAACGTTGCCCAAGGGCACGGTCGGGCCGTTCTTCAACGATGAGTTCGGTGATGTCTACACCAACATCTATGCGCTCGAAGGCGACGGCTTCTCGCCGGCACAACTGCATGACTATGCAGACAAGCTGCGCACCGTCCTGCTGCGCGTGCCGGGCGTCGCCAAGGTGGACTACTTCGGTGATCCGGCCGAGCACGTCTTCATCGAAATCTCCAATGCGCAACTGACCCGGCTCGCCATCACGCCGCAGCAGATCGCACAGGCCATCGACGCACAGAACACCGTGGCACCGGTCGGCACGATCACGACCGCCGATGACCGCGTATTCGTACGACCGACCGGCGCGTTCAAGGATGTGCAGGCGCTGTCCGACATGTTGATCACCGTGAACAAGCGGACCTTCCGGCTGGGCGATATCGCCAAGATCACCCGCGGCTATGACGACCCGCCCGTGACGCAGATGCGCACCAACGGCCGTGCAGTGCTTGGCATTGGCGTGACGATGCAGAAGGGCGGCGATGTGATCGACCTCGGCAAAGCCCTCGACGCCACGGCGGGCGAACTGCAGGCGACGCTGCCGGCAGGGCTGAAGCTGTCTGCGGTTTCCAGCATGCCGCATGCCGTCAAGCACTCGGTGGACGAGTTCGTGAGGTCGGTTGGTGAAGCCGTGGCGATTGTTCTGGTGGTCAGCCTTGTGTCGTTGGGCCTGCGCACCGGCATGGTGGTAGTGATCTCCATCCCGATCGTGCTGGCCATCACGGCGCTGTGCATGCACATGTTCGGTATTGGTTTGGACAAGGTTTCGCTAGGCACACTCGTGCTTGCACTCGGCTTGCTTGTTGATGACGCGATCATTGCCGTCGAGATGATGGCCGTGAAGCTGGAGCAGGGATGGAGCCGCTTGCGCGCCGCTGCTTTCGCCTACTCGAGCACGGCATTCCCGATGTTGACTGGCACGCTGGTGACGGTGTCCGGCTTCCTCCCGATCGCGCTGGCCAAGTCGAGCACGGGCGAGTACACGCGCTCGATCTTCGAGGTGTCGGCCATCTCGCTGATCGTTTCGTGGTTTGCTGCCGTGGTCCTGGTACCGCTGCTGGGCTATCACATGCTGCCCGAGCACAAGAACGGCGCTTCTGAACATGGCCATGACCACGATATCTACAACACCGGCTTTTATCAGCGCCTGTCGGGGTGGATCTCGTTCTGCATCGGGCGCCGATGGGCGGTCCTGGGTGTGACTGCCTTGCTGTTTGCGCTGGCCATGGCAGCTTTCACCCTTGTGCCCCAGCAGTTCTTCCCGAACTCGGAACGGCCCGAACTGCTGGTGGACCTTCGCTTGCCGGAAGGGGCGTCGTTTGACGCCACGCTGCGCGAGGCAAAACGTCTGGAGAAAGCCCTGGATGGCCGAAAAGAGATCGAACACTTTGTCGATTACGTCGGCACCGGCGCCCCGCGCTTCTATCTGCCGCTGGACCAGCAGCTTCAGCAGCCGAACTTCGCCCAGTTCGTGATCACGGCCAAGAACGTTGAAGAACGCGATGCGCTCTCGCGCTGGCTCAGCGCCACGCTTGAGAAGGATTTCTCCGGCGTTCGCACCCGTGTGGCCCAACTCGAGAACGGCCCGCCCGTGGGCTTCCCGATCAAGTTCCGTGTGAGCGGCGACAACATTGCCACCGTGCGCAACATCGCTGACAAGGTGGCCGAGAAGGTCCGTGCGGATGCGCGCACCCAGAACGTGCAGTTCGACTGGGATGAACCGGCAGAACGTTCGATGTCGTTCGAGATCGACCAGATCAAGGCGCGCCAACTTGGGGTGACGTCGGAGGATGTCTCCAACTTCCTCGCCATGACGCTGTCCGGCTACACGGTCACGCAGTATCGCGAACGTGACAAGCTGATCAACGTCGATCTGCGTGCACCGAAGACGGAACGTGTCGACCCCGCCAAGCTCGCCGGCCTGGCCATGCCGACGCCCAACGGCCCGGTTCCGCTCGGTGCGATTGGGCATGTGCAGAACAAGCTCGAGTACGGCGTGATCTGGGAACGCGATCGCCAGCCGACCATCACGGTGCAGGCAGACGTGCGCGGCAACGCGCAGGGCATCGGCGTGACGCGTGACGTCGATCAGGCCCTGGCCGCAGAACGCGCCAAGCTGCCGGTGGGCTATCGCATCCAGATTGGCGGCGCGGTGGAAGAGAGCGTGAAGGGCCAGACGTCGATCAATGCCGAGATGCCCCTGATGATCATTGCCGTGCTGACGCTGCTGATGATCCAGCTCAAGAGCTTCTCGCGCACGTTCATTGTCGTGTTGACCGCTCCGCTGGGGCTGATTGGCGTGGTGACGGCGCTGCTGCTGTTCGGCAAGCCATTCGGGTTCGTGGCGCTGCTCGGGGTGATCGCCATGTTCGGGATCATCATGCGCAACTCCGTGATTCTGGTGGACCAGATCGACCAGGACATCGCGGCGGGCCAAAAGCGCTTCGACGCCATCATCGGCGCAACGGTGCGGCGCTTCCGGCCCATCATGTTGACGGCCGCTGCCGCCGTGCTGGCGCTGATCCCGCTGCTGCGCTCGGGCTTCTTCGGGCCGATGGCCACCGCGCTGATGGGAGGTATCACCATCGCCACGGTCCTGACCATCTTTTTCCTGCCGGCGCTGTATGCCGCGTGTTTCAAGGTGCGCCCGGACGAACGGGAAGTGCCTCCGGCCGGCACTGCAGCCCTGGAGAATTGATCATGAAACGCTCTCGTATGACGTATGCGCTTGCGGCGACGTCGGTGCTCGCTCTCACGGCGTGTTCCCTGGCGCCTACCGCCGTGCCGCCTGCCACGCCGTCGCCGGACCATTACGGCATGACCTCGCAGCCCGCCAAGACGGTGGAAGCGGCTGGCCTTGCCCAGCAGTTTGATGTGGGCGCCGCGCCGGTGCCGCAATGGTGGAAGCTCTATCGCTCCGATGCGCTGAACGCGTTGGTGGAAGAAGGACTGCGCAATAACCCCACGCTGGCTGCAACGCAGAAGACCTTGTCCGCCGCCCAGGAGGAACTGCGTGCACAGGTGGGGGCGTCAACATTGCCGTCCCTGGACGCTGGGGCGCAAGCCGCACGCCAGCGCACGCCAAACTTCACGGGCGTGGGCCCCGAAGCGCTGCGCTACAACGTGTTTGTTGGCCAGTTGCAGGCGCATTACACCTTCGACCTGTTCGGTGCCACGCGCTATGCCAATGCCGCGAGCGCGGCGCGGGTAGATGTGCGTGGCTGCGAACTGGAGGCAGCACGGCGTGCCCTCGCGGCGAATATTGTCGGCGCCGTGATCAACGCGGCCGCGCTGGACCAGCAGATCGCCTTGACCGAACGTCTTGTTGTCGTGGCAGACGCGACGGCGCGAGATAGCCAGCGGCGGTACGAGCTGGGGGCGCTCTCGCATGTGCAGGCGCTGGCATCGACGCAGAGCGCCGCATCGCTGGCGGCGACGCTGCCGCAGTTGCGCCAACAGCGTGCGGTGTCGATCCACGCGTTGGCCGTGTTGCTGGGCCGCACACCGGATGCAGCGCCGGCGGTACCCGAGTTCAGCAGCCTTTCGCTGCCGAACCAGGTGCCTGTGGCCGTACCCTCGGATCTGCTCCGTGCCCGGCCCGATATCCGCGCCGCCGCTGCTGCGGTCAGGGCAGCGTCTGCAGACGCAGGCGAGGCCACCGCACAGCTTTTCCCGAGCCTGTCACTCACAGCCTCGCTTGGTCGGGGTGGGTTGAGCTGGCCTGCGCTGCTGTCGGGGGCGGGCGGCTTGTGGGCCGTGGGCGCCGGGCTGAGTCAGCCGATCTTCCACGGCGGCGCTTTGATGGCGCACCGCCGCGCCACGCTCGAGCTGTATGACGCAACGGTACTGCAGTACAAGTCTGCGGTCTTGTCGGCATTTGAAAACGTTGCCGACACGCTCGCCGCGCTGGAGAACGATGCACAGACGCTCGCTTCAGCAGAAGTCGCTTCGACGGCTGCGCGTACGGCCTTCAACGAGACCGCCTCGCGCCGCCGCTTGGGCGCGCTGCCCGCATCTGCCGAGCAGTCGAGCGAGCTGCAGTACCTGAACGCGCAACTCGACACCGTGCGTGCGACCAGCCGGCGCATGAGCGACACGGCTGCCTTGCTGCAGGCCATGGGTGAACTGCCCGCAAACACTGTCCAGACGATCGCCAAGGACTGACATTGCCTTTGGATGGGCTCGGCCTCCACGCGACTCGCGTGGAGTGCCGTGCTTCGCCCGCAATGCCGATTGGCTCCGTCCACGCCCATGGAATCCACCCACCTGATTGCCTGCCATGAGTGCGACCGCGTGTTTCGGCGGCCGCCGCCGTTGGAAGGCTTGAACGTCCGATGCTCGCGTTGTGCGAGCGACCTGAGTAGCGCCCATCTCGCCCGGCCGACCCTCGACAACGCAGCTGTGATGGCGGTGGCTGCGCTCATTACGCTGGTGATCGCGCAGTGCTTCCCGATCATTGCCCTCAAGGCCCAGGGGATGACGTCGCAAGCCACGTTGTTTGACGCGGTGTCCTCACTTTGGGCGGGGCACATGGGCGTCGTGGCTGCGGTCGTGTTTTTCACCACCACGCCTTTTCCCTCGATGGAATTGCTCGCGTTGCTTTACGTGTTGCTTCCGTTGCGCGCGGGCAGTGTGCCGCCCGGATTTCGCCTCGTCATCCGCTTTCTCCAATGGCTTCGCCCTTGGGGAATGATCGAAGTGTTCATGCTCGGCGTGCTGGTCACGACGGTCAAGATGATCAGCCTCGCGCGCGTGATTCCCGGTGCAGGCCTGTTTGCATTCGGCGCGTTGACGGTGCTGCTGGCGCTGGTTTCGCGCTTCGATCCGCACAGGCTCTGGCATGCGTGCGACGAGATTGAGGGTGGGGATGGCGCAGCGCCGTCTGGCGAACTGCGAACTGGCTGGTCGTTGAAAGAACCGGTCGTGGCGGACTCGCTCAAGGCCGTCTCCGCAAAGCAGGCGGGGCTGGTGGTCTGCCACACGTGCGGCAGCGTGCAACAGCGGGATGGCGTCGGGTCGCATCCGCAGTGCCGTCGTTGCCATACGGCCCTGCACGAACGCCGCCCGGCCAGCGTTTCGCGGACTGCCGCATTGCTCCTGGCTGCCGCGCTGCTGTACATCCCGGCCAACCTGCTACCGGTGATGCACAGCACCTCACTCGGGCGCTCGGAAGACGACACGATCCTGAGCGGGGTGGCGTACTTCTGGACCTCCGGCGACTGGGGCCTCGCTGCGGTCGTCTTTATTGCAAGCGTGGTGGTGCCGATGCTCAAGCTCGCCATTCTTGCGGTGCTGGTATTCGCAGCACGCCGGCGCTCGACATGGCGTCCGCACGAGAGGACACGGCTTTATCGCCTCGTCGAACGCATCGGCAGGTGGTCGATGCTCGATGTGTTCGTGGTGGCGCTCACGGTTGCACTGGTGCACTTCGGCTCCTTCGCTGTCATCACCGCGGGCCCGGGGGCACTGGCTTTTGGCGCTGTGGTGATCCTGACGATGATCGCCTCCATGCAATTCGACCCCCGGCTTATCTGGGATCCGATCCCCGACGAAGCACCCGCGCACGACGATTCCTGAGCGGGTCTCGCGCACACCGTCCGTCCGCCTTCTCTTCCTTGTAAGCAATGCGTCCTATCGATCTACCTCTTCCCGAAATCACGCCTCCACGGCGTTGGCTTCCTTCCATTGTGTGGCTCGTGCCCCTGATCGCGGCGTTGATCGGGCTTGCGCTGGTTGCCAAGACCATCGCCGAGAAAGGCCCTGTCGTGACCGTCACCTTTTCCAATGCCGAGGGCCTTGAGGCAGGCAAGACCAAAGTGAAGTACAAGGACGTCGAGATCGGCACGATACAAGCCATCTCGCTCACCCCGGATCTGAAACGCGTGACGGTGAAGATCCAACTGGCGCGCGAAGCCGAGCGCTTTGCGGCCAGGGACACCCGGTTTTGGGTGGTCCGACCGCGTGTGGGCGCGAGCGGCATATCCGGGCTGGGCACGTTGCTTTCCGGCGCGTATATCGGCGTGGATATTGGGCATTCCAAAGACAGCCAGACCCAGTTCGTGGGGCTGGAGAGTCCGCCTTCCGTCACCACGGATCAGCAGGGACGCCAGTTCTCGCTGCACGGCGATTCGCTCGGTTCCGTCGATATCGGCGCGCCGGTCTTCTATCGCCATCTGCAAGTGGGGCAAGTGGTGGGCTTTGCGTTGGACAAGCAGGGCGGGGGCGTGCAGGTGAAAGTCTTCGTCAACGCACCCTACGACAAATACGTCGGGACCAACACGCGCTGGTGGCATGCCAGTGGGGTCGACCTCCGGCTCGATTCCAGCGGCCTGAAGCTGAATACGCAGTCGCTGGCCACCGTCATGGTCGGCGGGCTGGCGTTTCAGTCGCCGCAGGGCCAGGCGGATGGGCCACCGCCGCCCGACAGCACCGTGTTTCAGTTGGCGTCCGATGAAGCGGATGCGATGCGCGAGCCCGACGGTGCGCCGCTGACTGTGGTCATGCGATTCAACCAGTCGCTGCGCGGCCTGTCTGTCGGCGCACCTGTGGATTTGCGCGGCATTGCATTGGGCAACGTCACCGACATCGGCATCGAGTACGACGAGGCGGCGAAAACGTTCAGCATGCGTGTTGTGATGGCGCTGTATCCGTCGCGGCTCAGCCGGCGCAGCAACACCTCGCTTCCTGCGCCCGACACGCCGGGCGGTCATCAAATGCTGCAGCACTTGGTCATGCAGGGGCTGCGTGGGCAGCTTCGCATGGGCAACCTGCTGACGGGTCAGTTGTACGTTGCGCTCGACATGTTCCCCAAGGCACCGCGTGCGACGGTCGATGTCCATCGGTCGCCGGTGGAGTTGCCGACGGTTCCGAACTCGCTTGATGAATTGCAGGTGCAGCTTGCCGACATCGCGAAGAAGCTCAACCAGGTGCCGTTCGACAAGATCGGCAGCAACCTGAACGGCGCGCTCGAAAATGCAAACCGCCTATTCGGTCATCTGGATACCGAAGTGGTGCCTCAGGCGCGGGACACACTGGCGTCTGCACAGCAGACCTTCAACGCAGCGCAGGCAACCTTGCGGCAGGATTCCCCGCTCCAGTCGGATGTGCACGAGGCGATGCAGGAACTGACGCGCACGCTTCAATCGCTCAATGCGCTGACGGACTATCTGGAACGCCATCCGGAATCGCTGCTGTTTGGCAAGAAAGGAGATGCGCGGTGATGGTGTCGTGGCTCCCAATTTGCCGCACCCTTGCTGGCGTGGTTGCCTGCGCAGCGCTCGCGGCATGCAGCTCGCCGCCGGCGCGCTTTCATAGCTTGCTCGGTGCCGATGCCGATGCCGATGCCGATGCCGATGCCGATGGCGTTGCGGTGTCCGCACCAGCACAGGCACCTGTGCGAACGTATCTCGTCGATGTGGTGGCGGTACGTGTTCCGCCGTCGGTGGCGGGCAGGCGGCTGGTCGTCCAGGCCGGTTCAGGCCAGGTCGATGTCCTGGAAATGGACCGCTGGGCTTCGCCCGTGGCTGATGAGATTCGTGCGGCGCTGTCGTCCGGGCTGGCGTTGCAGATCCGCGCGATGGACCTGCACGGCCTTCCATACGATGGGAGACGGCCCGTCTACCGCGTGGCCGTGGATGTACAGCGGTTTGATGCTTGGCGCGGCTCGCACGTCCTGATCGATGCTGTCTGGACGATGCGCACCGCGGATGATCGACAACTGCTGACGTGCCGCAGCGTCGTCCAGGAGGTCGTATCCGCCGGTATTGACGGCGTGGTAGAGGGCCATCGGCGCGCGCTGAAGGCGCTGGCTTCGCAGATGGCCGAGGCGCTGCTGGCATACGCCGCCGCACCGGCAGACGTGGCGCGACCGATGCCAGGTTGCCTGGATTCGGCGACCAGTACCGTCGGCAAGTAAGGGGGGTCGCCTAGACGCCCGCGCTGCAACGCGGGCGCTCAGGTCAGCTTGCGCTGTCGGCTGTCTCTACAACGGGCAGCGGTCGGGCGGCCACTTTTTCGGCTTCAGCGCGCTTGAGCCCCAGCGTCTGGAGCAGCGCCGCTGCCGTGCGTTCGGGGAAATGCTCCCCCGAGAAACCCAGCTCTTTGACGATATTCGCGGCCGGCGCATCGGGCGCCAGAAAGTTGAGTTCAGCCGAGACGGCGGTTAGCACAGTGCCGCCGACCGACAGGAATCCGATAAACGGATCCGCCACGACAAACCGCTTTGCCGCGATGCCGCGCTCGATATCGCGCAGCAGGCGCTGGCCGAGGCCGTGCGTCAGCACGCGCGCTGAGAAGCCCTCCCGAATGAGGAAGCGCCCCCACACAGGCTCGCGCCTCGCCCGGACCAACGTATGCCGCACCGATACCGAAATGATTTCGGCCGGGTCGGATAACCCTTCCGTCAGCTTGTCGAGCGAATCGGCGAACTCTTCAAACACTGCGCTCACCAGCGCAGCGTAGATGGCTTCCTTCGATTCGAAGTGGTTGTAGAACGACCCGAAACCAACGTCCGCCGCCTCGGTAATTTCGTTGATGGCCACGCCCTCCATGCCCCGATCAGCCATGAGCCGGAGTGCGGCATCCAGCAGCCGTGCGCGTGTTTCCCGCTTACGCCGTGCGCCACGGGGCTCCCGCTCGTCGGCGGCCGGCGCCGCAGGGGTAGGCGTCTTCGCAACGGAGCGCTTCGGAGTTCGGCGAGTCTCGGTGGTGGCCATGATGGTCTGGTGGTCCTTGTCGTGGCCGGAATTATAGATTCGAATGTCGATATTGACAAAATCATCAGGCATGACTTTAATGTCAAAAAAAGGCGGAAGAAGCCTGACTGAGGCGTAGACAAAGAAACGGAGTAGCGGTGGAGACAAAAGCACATGCGCGTGCCAGTTCACGCGTCGCGGATGGCGCATGCCCTCAGGGGGCAGGTGAGTTGCCATCTCAGATAGACATCCTTGTCGTGGGGCTTGGCCCCGTCGGGGCCATGGTGGCCAATCTGCTGGCGCGTCATGGCGTGAGCGTGTTGGCGATCGACAAGGCCCCCGACATCTATATGGCCCCGCGTGCCATTGCGCTGGATAACGAAGCCTTGCGGATCCTGCAACAGGCAGGCATCAGCGAAGGTGATTTCGAAACGGTGGCCATTCCCCACGTCCGGATGCATTCGCCCTGGCTGGGCGAATTCGGGCGTGTCAACACGCTGGGCAGCCTGGATGGCCATCCGAAGCTCGTCACGTTCTATCAGCCCGATCTGGAGCGCTGTCTGCGCGCACGCCTGGCAGCGCACGGTGATGTGCATGTCGCGCTCGGCACCACGCTGCTCAGCATCACGAATCAGCCGGATGGCGTACTGGCTTCGCTGGATATCGGGTGCGGGCAGGTACACCGGGTCCGCGCTCGCTACCTGGTGGGTGCAGACGGGGCGAGTTCGCTCGTGCGCCACCTGATCGGGCAGGAATTCCGGGGCACGACGTACGCGGAGGATTGGCTCATTGTCGATGCGCGTCATGTCCCCAAGCCGATCGACCATGTTGAATTTCTCTGCGACCACCGGCGCCCCACGCCGCACATGGTCGCCCCAGGCGCGCGCGAGCGTTGGGAGTTCATGCTCCAGCCAGGCGAGAGCCGCGACGACATGGAATCGGACAGCCGTATTCGCGAGCTGCTGGCACCGTGGACGGACGTTGACAGCATCACGATCGAACGCAAGGCGGTCTATCGCTTTCATGCCAGAACCGTCGACCGGTTCAGCGTTGGCCGGGTGTTCCTCGTTGGTGATGCGGCGCACATCACCCCGCCGTTTGTTGGCCAAGGGCTGGTCGCAGGACTGCGGGACGCCGCCAACCTGAGCTGGAAGCTGGCCTGGGTGCTGCAAGGACGGGCCGATGCGCAGATTCTAGACACCTACGACGAGGAGCGCCGCCCGCACGCGAAAGCCATGATCAATCTCGCGCGGTTCATGGGCAAGCTGGTGATGCCGCGCAGTGCGCCCATCGCGCTGTTGACGCACGGCTTGATGCGCTTGACGCGGCTGGTGCCGGGCCTGCGTTCGCAATTCGAGGAGTTGCGCATCAAGCCGAAGAACGCGTTCAAGACCGGACTGTTCGTCAAAGGATGCTCGTCCACCAAGCTGATGCGCGGTGGAGTGATCCCGCAGGGCTGGGTCAGGAACGCGGAGGGCCACATGTGCCTGAGCGACGACGTGCTCGGCCACGGATACACGCTCATCGGTTTCGGCTGCGACGCCCGCGCCGCGCTGGAGCCCGCAACGGCAGCGGCATTCGAACGCCTGGGCGGTACGTTCGTTCGGATCGCGCATCGGGGGCAGCCTCTGCGCCGTGGGGTACCCGGCGTTTGGGAAGACCTCACCGGCACGTTCCTTCCCGACGCGGTGCCCGTGGGCTGGGCGGCCGTTGTGCGCCCGGATCGCACGGTCGTCCATGACGGGCCAGCCGCCGAGGTAGACCGCCTCGTTCACGAGAGCCTGGCGCTGCTCGGCGGCCGAGCTGAGCCCGTGCCCGCGACTGCCGCCGCCGTTCAATCCGCCTGAGTGTCTTGCCATGAAACTCACCACAGCACAGCCTGCACGCCATCCGCAGCCGACGACCAAGGCGTTGGCGCTCGCCTACCTGATGTTCGATCGGCCCGATCTCGAGCGCGCCGAGCGATTCCTCAATGACTTTGGTCTCGTGACGGTGCAGCGCGGCGAGGCGACATTGCTCTTGCGCGGCACCGGCCCGGCGCCGTTCTGCTATGTCGTGCGCAAGGCGCCAAAGGCCGCGTTTGCCGGCTTCGGGTTGCAGGTCGCCGGACGCGCAGCCCTGGATGCCCTGTCAAAGCTGCCCGGAGCCTCGACCGTGGAGCCGTTGGATTGGCCGGGTGGTGGCTATCGCGTGCGACTCGTTGATCCGTCCGGCTTCCGCGTCGATGCCATTGCGGATCAGGCACCGACAACCGAGTTGCCGCACCGTTCAGCGTTGTCGCTCAACTCGGTGGACGCCCCTTTGCGCATCAACGAAACGCAGCGGCCGCCCGTGGGTACACCCGAGGTGATTCGCCTGGGGCATGTCGTTCTGGAGCTTGCCGACTTTCAGGCCACCTGCGCCTGGTACACGCAGCACTTCGGTTTCATACCGAGCGACGTGCAGGTGTTGCCGGACGGCTCGCCTGCGGTCGCATTCATGCGGCTCGATTTGGGCGACACGCCGGCCGACCACCACACGCTCGCGCTGGCTCAGGGTTTTGTGTCGAAGTACAGCCACAGCGCCTTCGAACTGATCGATGCCGATGCCGTCGGCATGGGGCATCGCATGCTGCGCGAGCAGGGGTGGAAGCACGCCTGGGGGTTGGGGCGGCACATTCTCGGAAGCCAGATTTTCGATTACTGGCAAGACCCGTGGGGCGAGAAGCACGAGCACTACTGCGACGGTGACCTGTTCACCGCAGATCAGCCGACCGGCATTCACCCGGTCAGCCGCGAGGCCATGTCGCAGTGGGGGCAGTCGATGCCCGCCAGCTTCACCAAGCCGAAGCTGACACCGGCGGCCATTGCGGCCCTCATCCGTAACCTGCGGCGCAGCCCCGACCTGACGCTGCGCAAGCTGGTCACGCTCGCCCGGATCTTTGCCTGAGGCAGCGCAAGCGCCCTCCGCCGTCACCCATCCAACGCATCTTTTGTCATGTCCATCAATATCGTTCGCTTTGAATACCAGGATCAGACCCAATGGGGCGTGATCCGCGATACACGCATTACGCCCGTGCCTGGCACCTATGCCACGACCGGTGACTTCGTTCGCAATACAACCCCGGCCCAGCTTGCCGCGCTGGATGGTGAAGCGATCGCGGTGTCTGCCGTGAAGCTCCTGTCTCCGGTCACGCGCAATCAGCAGTTCATCTGCCAGGGCGCGAACTACCGCCAGCACATGATCGAGTCGGGCATGGACCCCGACGTGAAGACATACAACATGATCTTCACCAAGGCATCGAGTTGCATCGTCGCGGCCGACAGCGACGTGATCAAACCGAAGCGCGTGCAGTTTCTCGATTACGAGATCGAGCTTGGCCTGGTGATGCGCCAGGTAATTCACGGGCCAGTCGACGTGACAGACGACAACCTGCACGAATACGTGGCGGGCGCCGTGATCGTGAACGACTATTCCGCGCGCGACGTCCAGATCCCCCAGATGCAGTTCTACAAGGGCAAGTCGTTCCGTACGTTCGGGCCGGTGGGCCCGTGGCTCACGCTGCTGGAACCGCGCGAGATCTCTGCGCTCAGGAGCCTGCAGCTCAAGCTGACCGTCAACGACACGCTGCGGCAGAACGACACGACAGCCAACCTCGTCTACGGCCCGGCCGAGACGCTGACCGAGCTGTCCCGCGTGCACGACCTGGAAGCGGGCGATTTGCTGGCCACCGGCACACCCGCAGGCTGCGCGCTGTCCGTGCCGTCACCAACCAAGCAGAAGATGGCCGCGATGCTGCCTGAGAAGGCGAAGTGGGAGATGTTCCTGAAAGTGCAGGCGGCGCGCCCTCAATACCTGAAGCCGGGCGACGTGGTGGAAGCACGCATCCACTCGTCGGACGGACGGATCGATCTGGGCATGCAGCGCAATCACATCGTTGCCGAGGAGTGAGCGCCATGTCCGGTTTTTCCAGCCTGCAAGACGTGGAAGCCGTGGAAGGGCTGGGTCTTCCGCCCGATCTTCCGCAGAGCACATACGAAATGATCCGTCGCGGCGCCAGCGTGAATCCGGAGGCGCCGGCATTGAGCTTCTTTCTGAGCGTCAATGACCACCGCACTCCGCAGACGTGGAGCTACGCGGCGCTTCTTGAACGCATCACGCAGACGGCAAATTTCTTCGACAGCATCGGCGTCAAGAAAGACAGCGTGATTGCGTTTGTGCTGCCCAACCTGCCGGAAACGCATTTCGTGATCTGGGGCGGGCAGGCGGCCGGCATCGTCGCGGCGTTCAATCCGCTGCTCGAAGGGCCCGCGCTGGCCGAACTGCTCAATGCTGCCGGTGCGTCAGTGCTGGTCACACTCGCGCCGTTTCCCGGCACCGATACCTGGGTCAAGCTGCAGCCGCACTTGCCCGCCATCAAGAGCCTGCGGCACCTGGTGCTGGTCAACCTGGCCGACCGTGTGCATGCCGCGGCGCAATGTGCCGTGCAGATACAAAAGAACGAGGCGCTGCGATTGCTCGGTCCGCAAGGCGTGCATGGCGCAGTCCCGGTGTCGGTGCGCATCCACGATTTCAACAGCGCCATCCAGGCGCAGCGTGGTGATG
>Ga0207886_10161_pt1 | contig 25929 bp, 25 predicted proteins | sample LinPmetageLP35_FD_184048 | JGI IMG/M metagenome (GOLD analysis project Ga0207886, IMG submission 184048) | Marine viral communities from the Pacific Ocean - LP-35 (SPAdes) | ecosystem: Environmental > Aquatic > Marine > Oceanic | place: Pacific Ocean | collected 2009-08-31 | reverse complement strand
TAGTAGCAAAATCAGGTGGGAAACCTATTAGAGGCCATGGATGGTGATGTTGTTATGTAATATAGTCATTTAGTCAAAAAATCGTGCTTTTGGAACCTCATTATATTTTGGTGGGGCTGACTAATCCGCACAGAATTCGTGCACCCACTGTTGGGGCCGACGTTTAGCGCCAAGTAGCTGATTTGTTCAATATCACATCACTCTCCCAACTACTGCAATTCTTCCGAACCTCGATCCCAGGGTCTGCCACCGTGCAGGAGATGGCTCCGTTCCATCTGCGGCTCGGGCACCGGCTCTCTGCCAAGCCTATTATTCAATTCGGTCGCGTTATATGTCGTAATCTACCTCCGCTCAACTTCATTACCCTTCACTACATCTACTTCATTGGTGTGAGCCTGCTATCAGCCATCATCTTCTGGGCCGCTGCGACTCCGTTCAGGAGCGTGAGCTTTACAGACTCTCTATTCTTGACAATCAGCGCCATGACCCTTGCGTGAGCTCCCCAAATCTACTCGCGAGACGGAGGTCAGCTAACAGCTGGAATAGCGGGCTCAATACTGTCAACCTGTCGGAGTTGAATACCTTTCAGCAATTCATCTTGTTCTTCTTGATCATCGTTGGTTCCGCGATATTCGTCTCGGCATTCGTCGTCCATGTACGCAGGAAAGCATTCGAGATCAAATTCAAGGTCGTAGTCGAGAGAGAACGGCAAAGACACCAGAGACTCCGCCGCTTTTCAATAAGCAGACCCTTGTCGCGCAGTCAGACGAGGACAATTGAGCGTGGTACGGATTCGAAGGACACAAGAGAAGAGCGAACATTGGGACAGGATCAATTACAATTACGGAATTCTCCTTGGCAGAATGAATCGCTGAATCGAGAAGCCCCCACAGATATGCCACGGAGACGGAGTTTTGAAGACGTCGAGATCTCCAATACAGTCAAAAAGTCACCTTCGCCTGGTCATGAGCCTCCCATGGACATGCCAAGTACGGGGAGCTGTGAAGACGTGGATAGCTCCAATACAGTCAAACGATCATACTCGCAAGTTCGAGAGAGCCCCACAGAAGTGCTAGAGGCAACGTGTAAAGAGGACAGCGAGAGATCCGACAGAGCCAAAGTACCACCTTCTTATGGTCGGGAGGACCCTTCCGATATCACTTCCTCACGAGATGCACATAGGGAACAGAGTCGCGATCCAGACCAAGACCACATCACATTCGTTCCGGGCACAATATATCGCGCAACCACGACTGGAACGAACGCTCACTCGATCTATAAACGTACTAGGCTCCTTTCCATGCAAGGAGTTGGCGCTCGATCCACGGCTAGTCTACCACAATGGCAACCATCCCCTGCAGGCAAAACACGCTCGCAAACGCTTCTCACTGACCCTGGTTCACACACTGATAAGTATTTCCCATCATCTGGATTGATTGCCAGAAACTCCCAGTTCTACAACCTTGACGAGGACGAACAGGAGCGCCTAGGTGGAGTGGAGTATAAGGCTATCCACTTTTTATCTATCATAGTCCCTCTCTACTTCATTTTATGGCAACTACTCGGCTGCCTGGGTATTGGAACTTATGTTTCCAATAACAGAGCTGATACTGCCAGAAAGAATGGCTTGAATCCCTTGTAAGTACCATCTCCGAATCCCACAGCTGTCGAATTGGGCTGTCTCGGAACACCGACTAGTGAAAGACAACATTGCCTGCGACACCGATCAATGCGTCGAGAAAAGCCACGAGGCTAATTTGTTTAAAGCTGGGTGGGCGCATTCAACGCAGTATCCGCGTTTAATAACTCTGGAATGTCGCTCCTCGACGCCAATATGGTTGCTTTTCAAACCAGCTTTTATATGCTAATAACCATGGGTCTCCTCATTCTCGCCGGCAACACTTGTTATCCGATTTTTCTCCGCCTCCTTATCTGGACACTGCTCAAGCTAATGCCCAAGAACGAAGCATGGAGCGATGACCGCAACACTCTACGGTTCCTGCTCGACCATCCGAGGAGATGCTATACCAACCTGTTTCCCTCGCAACATACCTGGTGGCTTCTCATTTCTATCGTAGTGCTCAACGGGATCGACTGGCTCGCTTTCGAAATCCTGAATGTGAGACCTAGACCATGTGGCATGGATTGGGCACTGCTGACATACCTTCGATCTCCAGATCGGAAACAAGTCCATCACAGATCTTCCAAATGGCATACAAGCCCTCGACGGGCTCTTCCAAGCGCTAGCTGTACGTTCTGGCGGCTTCTACGTCGTGCCTATCCCAGCTCTGCGCATTGGCCTGCAAGTCCTATACGTTGCCATGATGTACATCTCCGTGTACCCGGTAGTGATCACCATGCGCAATTCGAATGTCTACGAGGAGCGTAGTCTAGGCATCTACGCCAAGGATCCAGGATATACAGTAGCCAAACAAGGAGGCACATTCTTCGGCAAGTTACAGCGACACCTAACAAACCAAGGGCCTCAAGAGGAAACCAAGGGATACTTCGTGCGGCAACAGCTGCGCGCTCAGCTCGCGCACGATCTATGGTGGATCGTACTTGCAATCTGGCTAATCATGATCATTGAGACGGACCAGTTCGAGCGTAACCCCGCCGTATTCTCCGTCTTCAACGTCCTCTTTGAAGTCGTCTCCGCGTATGGATGTGTAGGTATTTCGCTGGGGGTGCCAGATAATGCGTATAGCTTTTGTGGCAGCTGGCACGTTTTGAGCAAGTTGGTCTTGTGTGCTGTCATGCTTAGAGGTAGGCATAGGGGTCTCCCTGTTGCTATTGATAAGGCTATATTGTTGCCGGGGGAAAGTCAGCATACAGCTGAAGAGGAGGACGCGCAGATCAGAGCGGATCAGAGAAGTCTTTGATCGGGAATACGTGCCGTCCTTGGGATTTAATTTTGATATGATACTATGATACCCTACAATGCTAGTTCTGCTCCCGTGCATGACGTAGACCTTTCTCCCAGTTTACCCTGGCATTAAGTGATTTTTGAGAGGAGATCCACAATCCACATTGCCGAAATCATACTTACAGTAAATATGATCTGTTCCGTTCTACAAACTTGGCATACTTCCAAGCTGAACCTCAACATACTTGCCTGAACTTGCAACGAGGGTATTTTTGAGTGTATTTTATTTCATGAGCTCGCATCACTGACTGACTGACTGACCACCATCCTCAACCAGGGACATCATGTCCCACTCTCACTCCTACCCACCAACAGACCTATAATACGCATTCGAATTTCAACATCATGGACCCAGATCCAACATGCATCACCGATCCATCATCCCGTTCATTTCATAGCAAAACGCACACAGACAAATCCAACTTCCACCTTCCCCTCCACATTCCATCACCTACCAATTCAGTATCTCTTCCCACTCGGCTTCAACAGTTCCCCAAACGCAAGATCTACCTGCTTCTTCAGCTCCTTGTAGCTAACGATCATGCAATCCTGATCGTCCCGACTGACAAGCTTGATCTGCTGGCTAGATCCAGCATCAAGCTTATTCATGCACTCGAGGATATGGGCGAGATCGACAACCGGCTTACCATCAGCGTTGACCTGATGGAATACGTAATCTCTGAATAGTTTCAGAATATAGCGCTCGCCAACCTCGCTCCATTTGACGTCAGCTTCGTACTCGGGTCGTTCATTGATGGTGCCGAGTTTGGCGATGAGACGGAACAGGCGGCCATTTTCGAGTTCTTGGCTGAGTGTGCCGATCGCTGTGTCGTTTGCGTGGAGGGAGTTATCGTATGAGGTCATGATCTGACCCGAGATACCACGGATGAATTCGTTGAGGTCTTTGGCTTCGGGGGCGATGGCTGGTGTTAGAAGCCACTCGACTGTATCGCGGAACTCTACACTGTAGTTCCGCTTCAGACTTTCTAGTGACCCTTTCAAGGGCGTATTGCTGGAAGCCAGGTTGAGATTGTTAGTGGCGATCGCTAATATCAGCTTGCCAAAGAGTATGAAGTCCTCTTGTTGAAGCTCCACCATGGGACGGTCCGCTTCAAACTGGACGACATCGAGTATCGAGCATGCATTCAGCCGGATCCGATTCTTGTCGGTGACAAGAACCTTGCTAGGATCCATGCATCGAGCAGCGAGGTTCGCGGCGTGAATGGCTTTGACAGCATTCGCAATCTGTACGATATAGCCCCAAAGTATTTGTTCTGATACGACAGCAGTTGCGATGCGGTTGCCATATCGGTTGGTGTTGGTGAAATGTGTTTCCACTAGCGTCTTCGACAGGGGGTAGTAGTTGTAAACAAAGATAAGCGAGCTATCACCAAATGCTCGAGTTGTGAATGCATCGATGACAGAGACCACACCTGCATTATCAACCCTTTTCCAATTTTTGGCAGATTGCACGGCGTTGGCATTGCTGAGACGAAAGCCTATTCCGTCAGTTTTGCAGCAATCATTTGAACATGGTCCTAACCTTCAATTCGTCGTAACACATAGGTGAGTCCGTTCTTGCTCGAAACAGCTTTGTAGACCCAGCTGGGGAAGCCAAATACAGTGGCACTTTTGTGGTGGCTTATGTCTAATGGTACCAGGGTGTGGTAGTGCTCGACGACGGGAAGTTGGGAATCTGTATTTGTCAGGAAGAGACGGGAAGCAAAACCGCGGCAAGCTTACTTGGCATCACCTGGCGTGCTGCCTCGGACTTCTTTTGCAGGTCTTCTCGGAGGTCATTGGGCATGAAGAAATCATGTGTGTGCCTTTGATAAGCAAGAAGGTCCTGCCTATGCGCCCCGACCGGGGCGTAAAGGTGGTATTGAAGCTAGGAATGTCAGTATGCGCATGCTCATATACCCTGGCTAACTCACAGGTTGCGCAGGAGACGAGAAAGCCGCTTGAGTCTGGAAGTACCCAGCGGCATTAGTTTGAATATTGTTTTCCTCGAGGTAAGGATTATATGGGGCTGTTGGCATGGCTTGGTTCATAGCCTGCATTGAGAATGGATCATATGAAGTTTGTGCTTCAGGCGCAGCTCCATTCGCGAGAAGCTGTAATAGCAGTTAGCATTGGGTTTTCTGCTAGACAGGGCATTAAAGCTGACGCCGTGAGATAAGTCATAGTTTTGAGGCGTGAATTCTTTGATTGTTGCTGGATTGAAAATTGCTTGTTCAGCATCGGCGGGAGGATTTGGTGTTGTGGTACCTATCATATCAGGAGGAGTACTGGGTCCGAAGGATCCATACTTACCTCCGAACCTTGGAGTAAATGGTGCGGCACTTGCAGCCTGCGAAGATATTGCGGATGTCTTTCCGGAGACCGAGAGGATCGACGGAGTAAAGGCGGGAGATTCAACATTCAAAGATTTCTTTCTGTTCAATTTACGTTAGTCGTGTGATTGGCCTGGAAAATTCTCTTCTATCCGAATGCTTCACAAGGTAGCAACGGGGCGCGTTGCTAGTGCCTTCAAATAGGCTAACGAAGTAAAGTGAAGCATGCTATCGAATGGCTCCAAGAATGGCTTGTATGTGGATAAGCAGGGACTCCAGTGGTGGCCTTGATATCTTTTCCAAACTAGGTGTCCCGGAAGAGCACAAGAGCATTCACTCAATTATGTTTCCTTGTTTTCCAGGCTGGGAGTATCCATCGTGACATCGGCAGCCTAATTTGCATCTCAAGTATTGGTACTTGGGAAGATCGGAGATAGATGGTGCTCATCCATGACCGGGGACGGCGTATCTTCAAATTAGGGTTATTGCAGCCGATCCCAGGAGGTCGTTCAGAAACCCAAGAACTTCGTATGAAGACCAGTTCTTCAATCCTAGAAAACCCCGAGAGCATCTTGTAATTGGTTGATTTCCAACTCCGAGCCAATGGCTATTCCCCTTTGCCAAAATAGGGTATGGAGGCTTAGACAGTTCGGGCCAAGTTGCGGACAGTTGGTTGTATCAAACAGGTAGGAATTTTCCTCCACCATGTGACGCCCCTGACAGACTATCCTGTGACTTCCATGTGTTTGCCCAACTTCTAGTCTTTGTAACAAGTATGCTCATCCACGACTGTCGCAGCGTAATCCATCCCCAGCAAATCCGCGGTTCGAAAGGGTTCCGAGTCCAGTTCCAGCGATTGAAAAAGAATGTACTTACGAATCTACCTGCGAATTCAGGGTTTTGTTCGGATCATGGCTGAAAACGCATCCCGAGTCTTCCCATCGGCAATGACCATATATCGTAACATTCCTGCAAAGGGTGTCCTTTGAATTTTCTGTCGCATCCAATCAGCCCCAAACCTCCGACATTATCCTCTCCTGATATGCATCTGCCATCACATACCGCGTCCCTTTGGTCTCGGCGATCCTGCTGGCTTGCGCAGCTCTGGCGGATTGAATCGGGCTGAAGACATGTTGGGCCTTGGTGTATTCGAATGTCAAGCTTCCTATCTGCCGCCACCCGTTGACACAATGCGAAGTCTGGCTCAATGTTTAGCAGACGATCATACGACTGTAATATGCAAAGAGTAACGGAGCCCGCGTGGAAGGAAGTGTTCAGCTATATGGCAGACAACAAAGCGTTTGCGAAGACAAGGCTCTGAAGGACAATACTCACTTCAATCTGACAAACATTGCTTTGCTACTGTTGCTGATACGATTGGTAAACCCCAACAAGGGGGGTTAGACAAGGTGCAAAGTGCCGCCAAAACGAATGCAGCTATTCACAGATCCATTGCCGTGGGAGGATGTGGTGTGTTGTAATAGATAGTGATATGGAGCTGGATGAACTGGACTGGACTGACTGTTACGCGGGGACCTGAGTTGTAAAGGTGGAGCGCCCGCCTCAGCCTCACACGCGTTCTTAGCGTTGGGCCAGCATGTGGCTGGTGTAGCGATGTGGCTTGATAACCGCGGCGGCGGCCGCTTCATCGGTCCATATGTCAATGTCCCACTAGAAGCGAGTGACATCGATTAAACATTCCCATCCCAACCAACTCCGTTTCCCTACTCCATCCTCCACCTCTTTCGCAAACTCACCTATTCGTTCTTTGAACGACGTCTTGGTACACCGAACTTCCACATGTAAGATGTCTAGGTAGGAGTCAAGTCCTACAGGAAATCGATCAAGAATGGCATCTCAAGGAACAGATGTCAGCGAGCTCTCGCAGTCGCAACAGCTGGCCTTACAGCAATACACAGCTGTTACAGATCAAGATGTCGCAGCTGCAATACCTCTCCTGCGGCGATCCGAGTGGAATGTACAGGTACGCTACCCACTGCCTGATAGTGTTCGTGGATTGCTCGAGTACTAATCTCTTTGCAGATAGCAATTGCCAAGTTCTTCGACGGCGAAGGCCCAGATCCAGTCGCAGAAGCTCGAGCAGCGCAGAATGCACCGCCACCAAGAGCAGCAAGGCAAGAAAATCTACAGCACAGTCTCCTACAAGGCTCGTCTCGAGCTCTGCGATCAGAACCACAGCCAGATGCTGCGCCTCGAATAGTACCTCAGCCAGAAGATGACGCTGTCCAACGACCGAATCTCATCCTCTCCCTACTCTTCACGCCCTTCAGTCTACTCTACAAGCTATTCTTTTCGCCCTCCTTCGGTCTTTTCTCCTTCCTCTTCCCATTCCTACCGCGAGCATTACGGCCGAACCCAACGAATGGAGTTGCAAGAAGGGCAAACGGAAGACGTTCATTGAAACCGCGAGATTCGGTAGCAAGATTGAAGAGGGAATTCGAGGAAGAATATGGGAGCAATACACTGCCCTTTTACGAGGGAGGGTACGCCCAAGCTTTGGATCTGGCTAAGAAGGATCTCAAGTTTCTGCTTATTATCCTCATTTCGACCGAGCACGATGATACCTCCTCCTTCATCCGCGAAACGCTCCTTACTCCTGAAGTACAAAGTTTTTTCAACGACACTTCCAATAATCTATTATTATGGGTTGGAGATGTGCGAGATTCGGAAGCATACCAGGTTTCCACAGCCCTGACTTGCAACAAATTTCCCTTCACTGCCGTCGTGGCACATACTCCTAAAGTTAGCAGCACAGCGATGTCAGTCATCGCCCGTGTTGTCGGTCCTATGGACGCATCTACATATCTCGCAAAAGTTCGAAGTGCCATCTCATCACACGAAGAGCAATTAGCGACCGTTAGGGCATCTCGGTCAGCGCAGAACTTCGAAAGAAGTCTCCGGCAAGAGCAAGATTCCGCCTACGAACGCAGTTTGGCACAAGATAGAGAGCGAGCTCGACTGAAGAAAGAAGCGGAAGCAGCTGCCGCCGAAGAAGAGCGCAGAAAGAAGGAGGCTGAAGAAGCTGCGGAGAAACTGGCAACAAATAAGCTGCAATGGCGCCAATGGCGGGCGTCTCAGATCTCCCCAGAGCCAAGCGCGGATTCCAAAGATGTTGTGCGAATTGCACTGAAGATGCCCGAAGCAGCTCGGGTCATGCGCCGATTCAAGGCTGAAGATGATATCGAGGAGCTATATGCCTTCGTCGACTGCTACGAATCCCTCCAAGATGGCTCGGCTGCTGATAAAGTAGAAAGGCCGGTGGGATACAAGCACGAATTTGACTTCAGGCTGGTACAGACACTTCCCAGGGTTGTATATGGGGTGGAAGATGGCGGGACGATTGGCGAACGAGTTGGACGGAGCGGGAATCTCATCGTGGAACCAATCAAGAAGGATGAGGATGAAGACGATGATTAGAATGTGCTTCTAGCTACAGTGTAATAATAAACTCCCATAGCTTCTTGGCCACCTTGACATCTATGTCCGCCAAACTAACTCGCAACCTTCACGAAAGTGATACGTCGCCGGCTTTTCCTCTTTCTCGCTTGCTCATTGTCATTTGGAAGAAAGTCACTTTGGAGAGCAAGCCACCGATATCGCTCAACGAAAGTCAATCCAGCTTCAATATTGTTGTTGCATATTGCCAATTTCATCTCTCACAATTGAAACTCATAATGTCATCTCAGACCTAGCCCAGCTCATCTCAATGCTAACAGCCTGAGAAGTTCCTTCGGCCCTCCAGTCTATCTTCGCAATTCGTCACACACGAGCTCGTATGTAAATATGAGATGCAACGTCCCTAATATGCCCACTACACCTTAAGTAAGATCCTCAATGGCAGCAATGGAATTCATCTGCCCGGAAAAACTGCCAAGCGAATATCACACAGCATCGAAATCCACCTCCCCACCCACCCTCTTCACACCACACCCCGCACCAAGCACACCCAGAACCCTCAACCTCTCTTCTACCTCTACACTCCAACCTTCAGTCCTCATACCTGCAAAGCTATCCGTATCATCATAATCCAGCTTCTCGTGACATACCACGACTTTCACATCTCGACCTCTTTCCTCTTTGCCCCTGCATCGCTTCAAATCGAGCACAATACTCTTCACACATCTCCGGTAATACGGCGCGTAGCGCCAACTCTGGAACTCATATATCCTCCTTGCTGGACTAGGAAGGATCCTGATGGTGATGAGTCTGAGGTTTGTCATATCACACAACTGCATCTCCAACTTCATTCCCAGCTCAAACCCAGTCCCCTCTTCAATGCCATATCCCTCATCCCCAGCATCGTCATCGTTCCGGTCTAAGCCACGATCATTATTTATCTCCAACCCATTTGAGTCCAAAACTCCCCCACAATGCCCAGTAGGCATAACATCCAACCACCTAACCCACTTCATATCCTCCGGAAATCTCCTCAAAAATAGCATCAATCCCCTAACACCAGACATCATGCCCAGAGAATCCTTTTCATAATTGAAAAACCAACCTCTTCCTCTCCCTTCTCCTTTACCTTCAACTGTAAACTCTCCTCGCTCATCCTTCTGTGCAGGGAATGGATATCCGACAAACAATCTAGGATATTCCGCTAAAAACACAGCACGGGCTTCGCGGTTCACGAGCAGGTGCGCGAAGCCTGATGTAAGGGAGAGTGGAGGTGGGTTGTATGAGGGTTTGCGTTGGTAATTTGAGAGGGAGAGAGTGATTGTTCGGGGTGGTGGGTGTGCGAGGATGTAGATCTTTGAGCGGAGTTCTGCCGGGAGGAGGGGAAAGAGGTGGAACGTGGGGTTTGAGTTGGTGCTCATTTTGTAACAAGGCAGTTGAGATCGGTATTTCTTCATGGAATGGCGAATGGGCACACACTCCTAGTTGACTAGTTCAAGGATGTAAACACATTGTTACTGTCGTAAAAGACTGAGTCATCACAGCCCTCGCTTAATCATGATCGTCAGTCATCGGCGTCCTGAGAGGAATCTGCATACATCACCATTCAATTCCCAACTCAATCTCTCATATCATACTCGCAATACTATGTATCATCACTCCAAGTCTATGTCTTTGTCTTGGATCCCGACACTCGTTTGTTGAGGTATCTCCTGCAAGCGAAGTGATTCGGAGAAGGTAAGCCTGACGTTACTGTATCTCCGAAGAAGATTACCAATCTAAGATCTCCCCCTCTCTTCAAGGGTTGGCATAATACCATACACATAAATAAATTCGGACTGATAGAAAATCACTCCGACTAGGATTACTGCATGTGCGGATATATGTGGGCTGTCATTCATCCAAACACTTTGCAGGCTTAGTTTACACCCTTCACATCAAAATGCTTGGCTCCCTTTGATTTGTAACATCGCTTGGAATGGTTCCGACTTCAGTGGTCTAAGTGGTCGTTGACATAATTACTTGTGGGCATGAGAAAGGTTGTCATAGGACTATTAGGTGCTCATTGGCAAGTTGGTATTTGATTTCAAAGAACATGTGTGCGGAGTCAATTGAAGCACAGTTTACAAGGTATGAGGGAGCCCATGAAAGGCATGCTCTTGGGTATATGGAAACGAGAAGCTGTTAAAAATGCTACATATAAAGTATACCTGCTTCTCCAAATCTCCAGTTCTGCTTTGAATGTGCTTCGTCGCGCTTTCTCGCATCTTCGAGCTTTCAACACTCATATTTCCTACTAGGTCCGTCGCGTGTCGCAGAAATAATACGACATTTTCCATCCACTCATCACAAAAATCTTGCGATACCAATCTCACAAAATATTATACAGATAACTCGCGGTAATGGGAGAAGCAGTTGATCCTGATCAATTCAGCACCCCCTTCCTGGCAACCAAAATTCTACGTCGAGACCCATACCCCGCCATCCTGGCAACCAACCCTTCCAACTCGCAGAAGGACAGAATAATCATCATTACAGGAGCCAGTGTTGGTCTCGGAGAAGTAAGTGATCCCAACATCAAAGTTTCGACTTGATCCAAGAATGCTGACAGTCGTGATTCTAGGCCGCAGCTAAGGTGTGGGCCAGAGCAGGAGCAAAGGGAATTGTGATCACAGCTCGTAATCTCCTTGCGCTCAATAGACTAGCCGAGGAGTTGAAAGTGATCAGTCCTTCGACAAATATTCTAGCTATCAAGACAGATATCTCGAACGAAGATGATGTGAAGAATTTGTTTGCACAAATCCAGAAGACTTTTGGCAGAGCAGCCAATGTTTTGCTCAACAATGCTGGCATACTGGAAGATAGCCATATCATTGACACACCAGTCGAGCAGTGGTGGAAGACGATGGTAAGAGCACTCGTTGCCGCTTCATCTTTCTACCCATCCTCTTTTCTTTCGAAGCTTGCAAGCGACAATGTGACGAGGACTTTTACTGATCGAAGCAGGAAATCAATGTAAAGGGACTTTACAGCATGACACACCACTTCATCAACTCGCAGCTAGACCCCAAAGAGTCCACAGCGACAATCATTAATGTCTCTTCCGGCCGAGCAGGATTCCTCAATGCAGGCGGATCTGCATACAACATCAGCAAACTAGCCGAGCAACGCTTCAGCGAGCATCTCCAAATAGGCAGGGCCACTTTCTTCCCCCCTGCGCTCTATCTCAAAGCCTCAATTAAAGATAAATGAATGCTAACACAATCCCAGAACTCCCTAATCTGCGCGTCTTTACGACAATGCCAGGCATAGTCATGACAGCGATGCAACAAGAAGTGTTCTTCCCATTCGCCAAAGACCACGCTGATCTCACTGGTATGCTAGCCTTGTATCTCGTGCAGCCGAGAGCAGATTTCTTGAAGGGAAGTATGGTAAGTGTCAACTGGGATGTGGAGGAGTTGGAAGAGCATAAGGAGGAGATCGTGCAGAAGAAAGCATTGATGATGAGCTGGATGCCGATTCTGCCTTTCTGTGGAGGGAAGGGACTTGGTGCTTGAGGTTTCAAACTTTGCGATGGACTTCAACGCGGTCACAGAGCATTACTCCTATTCAATCGATCATTATCAACAGTCTACATCCATCTCTCCACCTCCATCATCTAGTTCAAGCAACCGCAGTAACCAACCCCACAACCCCACTACACCCAATCAACACCGCCCTACAAAGATTCAGCCATTTAAACTTCTCCAACAACTCCCTCACAACCCTCTCCTCCTCCTCCGTCCCATCCCTCTCAGTCTTCTCCTGCGGTCCACTCAAATCTTTCATCTTATTCACATCCCCTTTGCCAGCTACACTCTCCTCCGCACTTTTCCCTCCCACCTTCCCCTCCCTCCCCTTAGCACTCTTCTTACTCCTCGCTCCGCCCAAATCCTCATTCTTCTCAATAAGCGCGAAATTAGTCGGGATCATAGCGAACTGTGTGAATAGCGCGATACTGATACTTAGCGCTCCGGCTAGGAGATTGCCATTCACGGTTCGAGAATTGGCTGCTAGGTTGAGGATTGAGGAGAGGGATTGAGTGGATTGGAGGGAGGTGGCTGCGAGGTAGAGGAAGCCTGTGGTGGAGAGGATGGCGGCGGTGGGGAATGTGTGGGATCCTCTGGAGAAGACCCAGCGGATTTGAGGGAGGGAGCGGGATGCTGGTTGGGATTCGACGAGGGGGATATTGAAGAGTGACTTGGTTAAGATCAGTTATGTATTTCTGGATTCTCGGGCGAATTCTGGGCAGCAGTTACTTACGAGACTGAGTATTCCTCCAGATGCGATTAGCGCAGTTGATATACTGATGACTTGAATGAGGGTTGTCGTTGAGTGAGACATTTTGACAAAAACGGAGCTGACTGAAATTATGCGGTTGTCTGGGATTGAGCAGTAGTTTATGGGATTTTATGCGTTATATGTGTATACACATTTGACGGTCAATTGAGACTGTTGGCCTATCCATTATATAAGAATCCCAATCCTTCTTGTCCAACCTTGGCATTGACGAAAGCGGTGATGTCAGCACCACACTCACATGGCAATCCGCAAAGCGCATCAAGAAATTTCGACGAGCCAAACGAAAGCTTCAATGATCGGACTCCGATCGAGTTGCGTTTTCCGGGCCGTGCTTCGACCTGCCAATCATTTACACTCGTCACAGAATCTGCAGAACGGTGTTTGCGGTTTTTGGAATTTCTTGGCACCTCGCTAAGCGAATTTCATGGAGTGGCGGCCATACGGCTTTTGAAGATCTTAAGTGCAGAGAAGTATCGTCATCTTTATAGAGGTTTTGCGTTTTGAAATTTTGCTAAAGTGGATATAGAAGTGAATTTGACTGTAATGGTGGGTATAAGAGTGCTGAGATGTCGCCCAGACTTTCTGTCTCGCATCACCAGCAGGTTGAGCGCAAGTCAATAAGCTTCTCCTCATTAGCATTTTCAACTTTAACTTGTTACAATAAATTCATCTTGGGATATTCTTCACTGCTCTACAGCATTCTATCCTGAGCAGTTACCATGCCTTCCATCGCTGAAGTCCGCCAATACCTCGGCGGCCAGATCTTTGGCAAGCCTTTCGTGCCCAAAGTCGACCTCTCAGGCAAAACATACGTTATGACAGGAGGGAATACAGGGCTTGGTCTCGAATGTGCAAAGCACCTGTACGAGCACTCAAACCTATCCCGCCTCTTTCATAGATCGCCACTAACATAAATGGCAGTGCCAATCTCAAAGCCGCCAAGGTAATCCTCGCATGCCGCAACATCGAGAAGGGTGAAAAGGCTAAGAAGTCCATTCTGGATATGCAGCCATCTCCTAAACCGCAATTGAGGTCTAGCAAGTGGATCAAAGTAACTTCAAGTCCGTGATCGCGTCTAAAGAGCGATTGAAGACCTCGGAGAATTTGCATGGTTTCAGCCGGACTCGAGACCGTGACATTTGAGCGAACAGAGGGATACGAGAACTCGTTAACCGTCAATGTTATCTCGACGGTCATGCTTTCCGTCTTGGCTTTACCGAAGTTGAAAGAGACGGCCAAAGTGAATGGCGCGCACACGAATCTCGTGATTGTTGGCTCAATGCAGCATGTTTTCGCGCCCAGTGCGCAGCTGGACGTGAAGGACGGAAGGAGCATTTTCGAGGTGTTGAGGGAGGAAAAAAGCGCGGATATGATGGGACGGTATGGGTGCAGATGTGCGAGAAGGAGATTGCGGAGAGGTTGGATGGGGGTGCGAAGGAGAGGAGTCCAGTTGTGGTGAACTGTGTTAATCCCGGATGTAAGTTATTCGGCCAGCCCCTGTTACTCCCCAAATTGAGTGTCTGAGAATTATTCCACTTCCGAGTGTACTCCCCAGTCATGATTGCATGTGCATTTACTGATTTTCCAACCATCACAGGGTGTGCGACAGTTTTCCAGGTATTACGATAAAGGGAGGTTTGTTGGGGCTATCTTCGCGATGATCGGGAGAACTGCGGAGGCGGGCAGTCGCACATTGGTGCATGGTGTTACTGCCGGTCCGGAAAGTCATGGACAGTATCTGAGTGAGTGCCTTGTGAAGACAGAGTCGTCATTTGTGAGGAGTAAGGAAGGCGACCGCATTCAGAAGAGGCTGTGGAGGGAGTTGTTCGAGATCATCGAGAGACTGTGTCCAGGAGCGACATCTGCTGTCTGTTGATGAGCAGGATTAGATTCGGGTAATCATTAAGGCTGCAACGGAATATTGGTTTGCCAGTCCATTGCCCAGTCGAAGCTAGCTGGGTTGTTCATGTCTTCGAGGAAATTATCCCAGTGGGCCCACGAAAGCTCCTCGCCGGGGAAGGTATCCATTCCAAGTGCTTGGTCGCTCTCATTGTTCACCAAACGGTACGGGTTATCGCTATTTCGAATCAGATTCGGATCTAGATTATACGAATCAAGCGTGATTGCCGGATCATGGGGTACAGGTTGCTGATTGATGTTGAGGTTGGCGAAATTATTGTCATCAATTTCTGACCTGGTGGTAGGCTGCTCCATTCCAGATGCAGGTGAGGCAAGCAAGTTCGACATCCCGTCCACTGTGCTGCCTCTCAGTTTTTGAACCCGGCGCATCAGTTTGACTATCGGTCTCCACAGCATACCAGATTGACTATCAGCAACCACTTGAGCATATTCGATGAATATTTTCTGAGCCACGACATATGAGAGGTCAGCCTCTGGGCCTTTTATGGGTCCACACAGCTCCGCGAGAAGTACAGCCAAGGCATACCACTTCACCCAAGTAAACCATGCCCAGGGATTGAATTCGGAATTTGCTTGTTTGAAGAGCGATCGCTCCAGAATCCAGGTTGTCGACTTCATGACATCGTAATCATCCCAGGGAGGTATTCTTGTTTGGCGATTTCGATGTGGTGGGCGTCTTGCCATAAGCTTGATATTTGCTAGGGAGGCGCCCGCGACAGCTTGAGCGAACTTTTGTATAGGGGGCGACCAAGCATCAATGCCTGAGAATTGAAGCAACCCATATGCTTCGAACTTATCAATTACAGCAAGTTTTTCCTTCCATCTGTCCCAGGAGTTGTCGGTGTCTGGAGGTATTTCCTCCATTGCTTTCTGGCAGAGCGATGCACGATGGGTCATCGAGGCGAAAGACATGTCGGTAAAGCCAGCAAGCTCCACAAGAGGGGGGCAACCCGGATACAGTTCTGAGTCGTTGACATTCAGCGGTCTCTTCTGAAGTTTTTCACTTGACAACAGGGCTGGAGCTCCTCTGTCGAGTGCTAATTGTGAGTCGAGTAGTCCAATAGAGGACCATACCCTTCGTCGGATTTCTAGATCAGAAACTGAAAATTTGCTTGGGTCTTCCGATCCAAGCCCTAAAGCAGTTCCGATCCGTACAGCAAGTGACAGAAGTGTCCACGCAGACGCATGTGTTGTGGAACATCGAAGACCAAGCTGACCATTGTAAGCTTTTGTTTTCACGGATTGAGTCCTAACTCACCAGGTATATGAAAAACGCTTGCAAAACTGTCAGATCGGGCTGTTTCTTGACCGGAATCTCGGTACCTCCCAACCATCAGTTCACGTGATCTCGCGCCGCCTTTGCTCAGGCTGGCTCAGGCCCGGCTCAGCTTCGGCTCATGTCTGCTCAGGTCTGCTCACCCATCTCGCCAGACATCGTCAACTTTTAACGAGGAGCCCGAAAAGGCCCCCTTGCCCAGCCAGGGATCCCAAATCTGTTCCCACTGCACTCTCACAACCTGTGCCAGCCAGAACTTATTCCCAGACAGTTATCCCCGTCTGCCTGTCTTCATGCAAAATGCCTTGCTTCAAGGCGTTTGACGTCGTTCTCTGCGGTTTGCCTGGGGCTTGGTACTATATAAATGGCTGTCTCCCTCTTGCCTTCACATCTTTTCTCTCACATCTTCTCACACATCTCCTCGCACATTTCCTCGCACATCTCCTCACACATCTTCTCACGCTCTTCCCATCCTCTTCTCACCTCTCAACCCCTCCTCAGTCCTCAAGCAAGACCTGCTTTTCTCGTTTCCACTCCAGATATCCACATCCGAGCCTGCACGCCATGAGCACTGAACAGGCAAAAGGATGTTGGAAGGGACTGAATCCAGACAAGCAGATAGAGGCAGCCCTGAGGGATGGGCTCTCCGAGGACAGGTCTGGGATCGATAGGAATCCCGTTCACAGAAAACTAAATGAAAAGACTAGCCAACCACGGTACGACGCGATGTGGGATTTTTGGGAAGCGTAGGTTGCCAACATCACAAATTCAGGTCCAGAATAGCCAAGCACTGACACATCTTAGGTATGAAAGGAAATATCCGGGATCGGACTTACGCAATATGGAAGACATGAAGCATATCACTGAAGCTGTCGGACGCTCAACCCCCGGCAGACTGGACAAAGAACTGAAAAGAGCAACTGTCAAAACGGTACGGAACAAGATGCGAAAACTCATGTCGATATGGCAGCGAAATACCAACCTCACCATTCCTCCAGAAGTCCATGACTCAGTGGCTCCTGTAAGTGCGCCTGCGGGCAAGCCTACCCCAAAGTATTAACATGTGATACATTTACTAACGAGAGAGAAAGTATATCAAAGATGTACTGAGATACAAGATTCCTCTGTCGATAGAGGAAAAGGCGCCCACGTTCCTGACAATAGAGAACTACGTCGACATGGAGGAGCTCTTATGGCAGCATGACCACCACAACTTTGTCCACGAAGGGTGCCGTGTGGATTTGAGTGCGCTGTTGAAGATGCATTGCTATACTTCTGCAAGGTTACAGGAAATATGCAAGGCGAGGTACAAGGTGAGACACCAAGTCTGAGGCGGAATGGAGCGACACTTTCGGTGCTAACCATCCCTGATAGGATCTTGTTTGCATGGTTTCATGGAAAGATGGAAAGCCAGAAATCAAGATAAGTTTCAAAAGAGAGTTTACTAAAGGAATGCAAGACACCCCGAAAAAGTAAGTCAAGAGTGTTCGTTCCAAAAGATTGGGTGGGTTGCTGACAGCATGTATAGACCAAAACATCCATTGTATGAGATGCTAAAGCCCGCGCCTCCTCTTTTTGCCAACGGCCTCTTGTTTCTACTCGCTATCATTATCTCGGCCGGCGCGTTCAGGGACTACAGCAGTGTTGAGGATGTCCTCGCTGCTAGACCGCCGCCGGGCAGAAAGTATCGGATCATGGATTGGGCGGAGGGCGTGTTGGACGATCCAGTTTTCCCAGAGATGTCTGCAGATGGACCGACCGAGAAGACCAAAAACGAGACCGCTTGGGGCCACCAGTGTTCAGACTGGGCAAAAAGGGCTGGCTTCGCAGGAGGGGTGGGGCTCCACGCCGCCCGTCGCGAAGCGCTTATCAAGGTAGACGGTAAGGGGTACTCACTTCGAACAAGTTCATGTTGCAGCAGGCTAATTGACAACAGACGGCGGCTATTCACTAGGACAGGTCATGAAGTTCGCCGCGCACAGGAACTCAAAGACTCTTGTCGGCCACTACTTGGATGATATGAGTAATGTGGACGGTGCAGCAGTCTTCCTCGGCCTGGAGCCACGGCGGGATCTCACAGAGGACTTCCGCTCTGCGTCCATGAAGAGAAATCCGGATCTCCAGCACTCGCTTCCAGGAAAGTGCCTGGATGAGCTGAGACAGCGCCGGGACTTTGCAGATCTTAGCGAGCAGATTGACAATTTCTCCGCTCAGATCAAGGCTGCCATCACAGATAAGGGGCGCCAAGAGCTCAAGGCTCAACGGCGCTATGTCTATGATCAGCGTCAAAGGCTCATTAACGAAGAGTTGGCAAAGTACCGCAGGAGGCAGCGGCGAGTACACAGCACCCAATGTGAGGTAGACGACCAGGGCGAGTGGCACCGCAGTTACTTTGACCGTGTTGTCCGCCGCATGATTCCTGAGCGCGATCGCCTTGCTCGTACTTTACCGATCGCCGCCCCGTTGCGAAGTCCAGAAGGTATCTCCGCTCTCCTAGACCTTATTGCGCTCCGCACAAACGATTCCCGTGTTGCGTACCAGGAAGTGCTACGGCCTATAGGAGGTTGCTGTCCAGTACCGACCTGCGGCCAGGAGATTAAAGAGTAAGGATAGTCCCCCCTCATTAGTGCTACTTCTGCTAACAGAACGCGTTAGCATCGTCGTGCAAGATAGGTGGAAGCATGTGTACCGGTGCTCCAGAGACTACCATGAGAAGCAAACTGGCTTCGCCGAATTTTGCTTCCGGTGTAGCAGGTGGATAACCAGCGAGACAGATTGGGAAGCCCACTGTCAAGATCATATCAATAATCTCAATGTGCCTTTCCGTTGCGAACCAGTCACTTTTCGCCACGCCGTTGCCTGCGCCGGATATTGCAGCGGATGTCTGAGGAAAATATGGCTACCAGCAGCCGTACGGATGAGACAGTTCCACGATCGAACAAGCTGGCAAAGACATATCTCTGACTGCATCCCAGAGTATGTCGAGAGTCTTGATAGCAAGGAGTATATTCCATGCCCGCATTTGCCATGCACTGTGGTGCTTCAATCAGAATCAGACTTATGGAACCACCTCGGAGACAGACACAGCACTCACAAGCCAGATGCACGGAAGAAGCGCCAACGTCAGCAAGAAGAGGGCGATGATGAACGAGCCGAAATGTCGGGTGCCGCTAAGAAGAAGAGGCCTCGACTCCAAGGAAAGCTGGAAGATGAGGACTACAAAGTGCCGGGTGGTAAAAAATCAGCCCCCAAAGGTCGCTCCAAAGCTCCTCTTGGCCACATGTTTGTGAACATCTCGGCAATGGATTTTGATCCATGGCCAGCGGATGGTGTCGAATTGGCAGCAGTGTCTAGTGGCTCCTCATCACGTCGCAGCACCCCAGTTGGCGGCTTCTGGGACAGTCACGAGGACTGTTTCAGTACGGATACTTCGCTATCGTCTCTGTCAGACGACATTCTCAATGCTGAGCCTCAGGCTGGAGAGGATTGCCGTTCTCTCTGGACAACTCCATTCGAAGCTGCCACCGTCGACCTCCATGGTGATTCTGAGCCTTGGAACTTTGACACGATCGCAGACACTATCTCTCCTCCTATTGAGTCTCAGGAAGACTGGATGCTGTCCGACCCCGACACTGCTCCGTCATATCCGTCCAGCATTCCGATGGAATTGGTTGATCCGGAGCTTCGAGATGCTCCTCCTTCTTCCACGTCAAGTCCACCAGGCATCGCGGGTTTGGTCCAAGATACTCACGGAAGCATAGTGAAAACTACACCAGGGCACAGAGAAACCTCTGTGATACAGCCCCTTTGTGACAGCCAGCCAGTTGCAATTGATGCCGAGAGAGGGATATGGGAGGCTGAAGCGTTGCTTGCCAAGTGGAAACGAGGCAACACGACTTGGTACCTTGTGAAGTGGAAAGGATTTCCGCACGAGGGCAATACGTGGCAGAAGCGGAAGGACATAGGACCCGGGCTCGTCGAAGAGTTTGAGGCGACGTATCAGGGGAATCATTCGGGCGTGCGACTACTCAAGAAGCGAGTGCTGCGCAGAAGGGTTGAATACCTTGTTGAGTGGAAGGGTCGTCCGGAGAGCGAGAATTCTTGGGAGAAAGAAGCTACCGTAAGCCGTGAACGAATTATGGAGTTTGAGGCGAGCTGAAGAAGGAAACTCTCACATAGTGCAATCATTATTCTAGTGGGCACTTGGCTCCTAATTTTATCCCCGGATCCATTGTTGATAGCATGTTGCGGGCAGTCCGTCACGAAGTCAGAGCACTATGTAAATTACGTCATACTTACGCACTGGCCCAATCAGTTCATTTTCGTCTGTGCATCTCTCGAAGATTCTGTAAGAACAAGTGACTTTAGCAAATGAAAGCTTGGTAATGTGCGCCCCTGCGTGCCGGAAAAAAGTTGAGGATTGGTGGAAGAAGTGATAGCAGCATGCTTAATTAGCTGGAACTGGGTTCCTCCACGGGACTATATACCCGTGGGCACGTGACTATAATACACTTTACTCAGAGACCAGGATTGCCCAACCAACAGTTTCTCGGCACGCAGGGAGGGACGTTACTTCACCTTTGAGCTTAAAAAAAAATTGAAGATACATAGGCGACCCCTATATTTTTTGTATCAGCTATGTTGTACAGTCAATTCTAAATACATCAAGATCCTTCACTAAGGAAAAAAAAGTACATACGCTTTTCTCAGCTTGATTTATAGGATGTCTTCGCTTGAAGTCTATATTACATTTCCGTCGCTATACCTCCACGACAGTACTTTCTCACTTCTAATTTTTATGCGGAGTGTCGCCTGAGTTATGTACAGTATATCCAGTACCTTTGTGGCTGCTATAGCATGCAAATCCTCCAAACTCACCATACAAATCAGTACTTTTGCCAAAGTAGGTAACCGTTTTCGGAATGGCGTGCTGAAAGCTACACCCTACTATAATCTTTCTGTAATTCCTTCGAAATTGCCTTCGAAATAAGCTGAAAGCTTAGAGAGAAGGTTCTTCGACAAAAAGAGAGAGAGCGGCCTTGGCGATTCTTCGATCCGCTCTTGGCGCGTTCACGTTACCGCCCAAGCCCAATGATAAACTTTTAGTTGACGCCCAGCTTAGGCATGATCTCTGAATTTGATGCCTTTCGAACGATCATTGAGAACTTTTTACACCTACCCATTCTACGCACATTCCGTATCGTCAACATGGACGTAGCGCAGCGACTCCTCCAAGTTCTCAGCATCTACAAGGACAACAGTGAGCTCATCGCAACGGCAGTCAAGGATGTCCGACAACTCGAAGGTGCAGGCCTAAACTTCCTTCGGCAAGGCTACGAAGAGCGGAGACGCAAACTCATCCTCAAAGCCGTGACTCTTTTGGCACCTAGTGATATCCCTGCGAAGGTGGTTGAGGTTGATGGGGTTGACGACGCGGAACTGATAATAAGCAGGGATAGAGGTTGGTTAGAGAGCGCGTTGGCGATCTATCTACGCAATGAACTTACATCGAACGCTCTGGCGGCTGCGTGCAAGGCAAAGCTGGGCGAAGCGACCGGACACTACGCTCACAGTGTCATTGCTGCAATTTGGGACCATATTGACTTGGGCGAGGAACGTCTACTTGAATGCGTGAAGCCGCAGGTATATCAGTGCAAGGAATCTGGACGACAGATCTTGGAGAACGCGCGCGCGTTTTGCAAGAAACCCTACGAGCTACAACAGACTGGCGAATTAAATGCCTGCAAGGTCATAGCTTTCGAAGCTTCCCGAGATGATCATCGTCGATTTGCTTTGGTAACCGCGGTAATGATGTCTGCTTCAGGCAAGGTCATGTTTTACGACCGAGGCGCGATTCGAGCATCGGACGACTACAGCTTGGACCCTTCCGCACATGATGGCCTCGATTTTGCGATTCAAGAAGCACGACCCGGTGCCGATAATGGCGTTTCGTGGTTACCGCTGTCTGCATTGTGCAGCATGTTTGCGGAGGTACACAAACAAAATGAAGGAGTTCGGTTAGTCAACTTCATCGTGAATCGGCTAGGACTGGGTTTGAAGGCCTGCAAAGACCGCCTAGACACTCTTGACGGAGGTGCTCTGGCAACTTGGATTCCCTCGAAAAGTGATTTCCACCAGATCCATGTACGTAACGATGAAGCGACTCGCTCTCGCGTCCAACGTGGCTTCACTGCTAGAATGGCAATGATCAATGGTATCAAGGCGCCATCCACTCTTGATTCTGAGATATCGCCAAACGAGAAGCTATGGACCCTACTTTGTTTGTCGGATCCACGTACCTCGTCTTTGGGTCGCAAGCTGGTCAAAGCATATGAAGACCAACAGATCTTAAAGATTCAGACTCGTGAATCCGGCTCCTCGTCCATCTTTGCGACCTATATATACAGCACTTTAGGCCGGACAGTGGTAGCAGAAGAATATCGACAAATCTTTTCCAATGGAAAAGTCAATATTCGTCGAGCAAAGTCAGGCACTTTAATCTTCGTACCTCATTCTGGAATAGTGACTATGACCACTTATGGCATGATCTGTAAGGACATCAAAGTTGAGAACTCTCAAATTTTCAGCTACTATGATCCAAACCGGTTTGCACTACTTCCCCATCTCCTAGAGATTCTGGGACTGAGGAATGAAGACACATTGTTGTCGATCCTAGTCAGACAGATGGATGAAAACCCGTACCTAGTTTCTGACCCTCTAACATTCGATGTCCGGGCTTGTATTACTCGAATTTTTGAGCAATCTCGTCGAGAATTCAGAGTCTCCACTCTTCACGAGGCGGCTCGAAACGCCGTGGGTTCAGAAGACTATCCAGGTCTTGTGCGTGAGGCGGTGTCGCTCCTCGCTCGGATAGGAGCCGGCGTACCTGCCGAATATATCGGTCGCTCTTGCTTCTATGATATTACGAGAGACCTTAAGCAATACAAGGATATATCCAGCCAGATCCGCTTGCTTTTTGATAGAGGTGTAACACTGGATGGCTTAAGTTGCGAAGTGTCTCAGAGGGGGACTGTGATTTCGATTCACACAGATCTTCACACAGATCTAGAATCCCAAACCGCTTTTGTTATTGCACCGATCACAAGGCAAAACCTGACAAGGCGGCCGGAAACTGAGCTCGATGAAGAAACGAGAGCTGTAGAGGCCGCAGTGAAGGAGGCTGGTCTTGTTCTCATGAGACCAATGTTCAATGTCCATGGAGAGTTGCGCTTGGCGGTTACTCGAACAGATCCTAGCAGGGGCATTTTTGCCTTACTTGAAGGGTGTGAGGCTAGATAATCATATAGTCACGGGTGTCACGAATCGGCTGGGAGCCGCAGGCTTTTAGGTGAGGGATGGTAGGAGACCTTAGGCTCAGGAAGGCGGCTGCTTCTGGAAGGTCTCTTCTGGACGAGAAGCGCTTGTAGGAGAACTTCCCATCTAGGATTTCATATGTATGGCAGTACTTTCCTATAGTTCTTAAATTTTTATAACAAAATAACCGTAACTACAAAGTGAATCTGTACTTTTGTTCATATAAGTAACCCTAAGCCTGTGGGTGGCACAATGTCACTAGTCATCAAATCACGTGACTATCGGCTTATTAGAGCTAAAGTTGCTTAGCTAAGCAGCAAAATTTCGGTGCTGAAATGGCAGCGACATGGCAACCTATCTCGACTGATAGATAGAAGAGGGAACAACAGCAGAGGACGGGTGCGAAGACTTCTGCCAGCCGACCAAAATAGCCACGTGATGTTCCATCGAAACTTCTAGAAGAACGTTACACTCTAATTACCACAGTTTCATGATTTACCGATATATAGGAGAATGTAAATGTATAGGAATACCGTATATACGAGTAGCGTGACTGAAATCATCATATTAGCTAAGCTGGAAATTCGCTCATTCGCTTGGCGTGCTTTTGGCCCCTCTCCCTTCTGTCCGGATAAACTCGGCAACCCGATTATCTTGTGCTTTGTATCTTGAAACTTTGGGAATATATTCTTCTTAAGGTTGAGTTTCTTGCTAAAGCTCTAGAAGTCAGTGATTAGCTAACGGTTCTAATAGAGCATTGGGAAACACTAATACGACTTCTTAACGCCGTCGACGGCACGACCTACTGTCTTACATTGTTTTTCTAAATAAATAGAATTTAAATCCTCTTTAAGAGCTTGATAATATAACTTCGGTACTTGACTATTAAAAATAAGTATTATTATTAAATAATAAGAATTAAAAGTTACTTATTGAGATACAATAATAAACTTTTGAACGAATCTGAAATAATTGCTCGAAAAGAGATATTATTCAATATAATAAATTTAAAAAGAAGCTTCTTAAATTTATTAATATTAAAAACCTCTTCAGGAGATTTAGGCCTTTTAGCGGCCTTTTGTCTACTAAAAGCGTCGCTTATAGTACTTGTAGTTCCTTGAGAGGATTCAGTAGCGTCGGAATCTATATATACCTATTAGCTTAATTTTAAATAGTAATTTAATAAATTTACTTACCGTCTTCTAAGTTAAGTAAGACTCTTCTTATATTAAAGCTTTTATGAGAATTTTTATAATGAGCAATATAGTTGCTTGTAGATTCATAAACTCTTTCGTTATTCCAAGTTTTTCTATTATTTAATTAGTAAATTAATTATTAATCATATAAAAAGGGTATTAATTACTTACAACCAGAACATAAACACTTAATAGTAACCGTTCGATAATTATTAAGATTTTCTGGATTTTCTTTAGGGGGGTTTAAAGTCTTAGAAAATAATCCTTTTTTAAATATATTAGGACTACTTTCTAAATCTTCAAGTTGAAAATCAGGAGAGTTTTGAGCGATATTTAAAGCGACGGAGGTCTTATTAACCATTTTGAATAATTGAGCGAGGAGGTGATAGTTATATAATAACTTAATAATCGTTATAATAAGTATAAAAATGAGGTGTAGAGTTAAAGTAATAAAAGTAAAGTATTTTGAATAAAGAAAATCGATTCTTAGTGAAAGAGTACTGTTTATTTATATGTAAATATAACTACTAGAATATTCTATAATTTATAAATCAATAGTTATTATTGATATGTTATAAGTTAAGTTTAATATATTAATGATATTAAAGAAAGCTTTAGAAACTTGATTTCAAAACATAATTATTAATTTAAAATAAATCAAATCTATATAGATTATTAATCTATTCTTTTGATTTTAAATTATTGAAAATTTGATTAATTGATATTTTAATTAGTATTGATAGCTTTAGTATGATCTATTTTTAAAACAATATTGTTTAGTAATATATAACTTAAGGCTCTTAGAATTACTCGCTAAGCACGGGAGTAGCCGTGGACTAAGCTATATGTAGCTAGGCGAGAGGCTCTATACCGTTCTAGGCCAGATAGACAGTCACGTGACCACTACTCGAGCAGTAATCTAGAGTACTAGATTAGATTAGATTAGATTTAGAGTAGTTATAATTATTACTAGATTAGATCAGAGTAGGAGTCGCTACTCTACTCTAATCTAATCTATTTGTCACACTGGATGTGAAATAGAGGCAGTGCATTCATTGAAACCACGTAAATGTATCAGAAAACTATTTACTGAACGTCTGCAATAACTTCACGATAGCCGGGTACCGGGTTGCATGTGACAAAGGTGTTAGTCCGTCATTATCTTTGCTCTCAACTTCAATACCTTCCATGTTCAGCAAGATTTCA
>Ga0207886_10160_pt1 | contig 26059 bp, 25 predicted proteins | sample LinPmetageLP35_FD_184048 | JGI IMG/M metagenome (GOLD analysis project Ga0207886, IMG submission 184048) | Marine viral communities from the Pacific Ocean - LP-35 (SPAdes) | ecosystem: Environmental > Aquatic > Marine > Oceanic | place: Pacific Ocean | collected 2009-08-31 | reverse complement strand
TCTCTGCGATGTTCCACCAGGTTCTTGTAAGAATTCTTGAGAAAATGTGAGGCTGTACACGACTTTCGATTCGATGGTCTTCAGTGTCAAGTATCCACGGATGGGGATCTCCTCGCTCTCCTGCATACTGACAGGCGAGGTGGCTGCGGTCGTTTGATATGAGACATCGAGGGTATGGGTGGAAGGGCTTTCCACATCGTCGTGTTCCATGTCGTTTGCCCTTTTGATCCGTTTCCGAGAGCATGGCGGCCGTCGTATCTCAGAAGCTGCGGAGTCGCTCATATCGTTGTAATCTTCATCGTTAGAATCCTCGGTGCCTCTATCAACCATTTCATGGTCAATGTCGCGGACCTCTTGTCCCCTGGCTCGTGCCGCGAGTGGAGTGACTGACTGTGTATGTTTGCAATTGTTGGATTCGAGTGCGGCAGAAACAGGGCTAGCAGCCCTAGGTCGTCGGGTGAGGGGTGGCTTGCGGCGGACATTTTTGGTATCATCTCGTCGGCGACGATGCTTCGGCGGAAGGTGGTTCGTCAAATCTGACTGGTGTTGAGACGCCGCTGCTGGGCATAGCTGTGGGGATTGAGTGGAAGCCTGCTGGTGATCTTCTAGCTCAAGAAGGGAAACACGGCTATCGGAGGCTGGATCGTCGCTAGCAATAGCGGACGGCCCTGATCTCTTCGTGGGGTAGGTGCCGGCACCGTCTTCATCATCGGCCAAGACATCAATCCCTTCGTCTTCCGTCTCCTTGGCGACATTGAGGCCATCATAGCTCGCGCTCCCTTGTATGATCTCGGTATTCACCCGTATGGGGTTGGCTTGGTGTGTGACGAACTCATGGACAGGGGAGGCTGACCGTGGAAGGCCAGCGAGTTGGAGCCTTGCGCCATCGGCCATACCGCTGTGACTGTCACTACTGTCGTCTTGGTGGTCGGCAACAAGACAATCAGAGATGTATGTGGTTCCGAAGCCGGAGCCCTCACCGTTCACCATGTCGCGCTCTGCAATGTGTGGAGTAGAGGAATGACTTTTAGCTGTGAGGTCGACTTCAAGGCTGCTGTAGTCGGTTTCCGACTCGGTGCTCACACATTCGTCGTCACTGAAAATAATCGCATCTAGCATTCTGTGAATATAAAGTCCTGCCCGAAGTGGGGCACGCAGTATGCTCACCTCGACTGCTTTCTGCCGTGGAGCGACTAGAACTGGTAGGACTGCCACCTCGAGTTCTATTGTCAGCCATGTCCACCGCCCATCCACCATAGCCTGGATCTGCGCTTGTTCGTCCCTTCTGTTGCACGCCGGACAGAAGCTCATTGATATCGATAAAGCGGTTGCAGTCATCACCGTTTAGGTTTTCGCTTGTTGGCATGCTCTCTTGCCATGTATCCGACAAAAGCTCCTTCACGGCCTGGAAGTCGTCGTCGTTGTTATCGCTGCGATTCGGAAGATCTCGTGAGGCTGTGAATTCTTCTCCATGCTGTCAGAAGTTGCAATCCCTACGGCAAAGTATGGGACGTACCTTGCTTATCATCTCTGCAATGCTGATCTGAAAAGTACGTTTTCTTGCTCACAAGTGCGGCGGTTTTGCAGGCCGGAAGAGACACAATGGGTCCCGAAGGGAGATGTGAAGCCGTACTTGTTCCTGGGAGACGAAGAGGCTGGCTCCTTGGGGCCGGGGGGGGTTGATAAAACACAATGTCGTCCATGGTGCGCAAAGGGTTGAGTGCTCGATCTTACTCAGAAAGGTGGACTCTGAGAGAGAAACTCTTGGGTATATATGGGAAATACATTTGTGGGTCTCCATCCTCACCTGTAGTGAACATGACATAGTCCATGACTACCTCGGCCGGAACCGTACGCTGCCGCCTGTGTTTCCATCTCGTAAAAAGCGTAGCCATAGCCCCTCATCACCAAATATCCTCCAATTGAGCTCCTCTCTCCATCTTGCAAAGCCTTGCATGTCTCGCACAATCTCACCCACAACGATGCCGAGACGACTGAAATGCCACCTACCCTGCTTCGTGCATAAGAACCTTCCTAATATGATGCACACCAAACCCCCAAGAGATGCGATCACCGTCCCCTCACCCTGCCTCAGGCCACGACTGCCATGTAATTCTCAGCGGAGCAAGGCAGAAGCCAGCTGCATCGTCGTGAGGGATTTCTTGGATTGGTCAGATAACGTCGCATGAAGGAATTTTTGAAATTAGGCCTCCACTGTCGGGTTGACCGAGGTGCCACTGTCGGAATGGTGCGATGGTCAGGAGCTGCGCTAGATTTGATGCTCGTATCTCGGCCAATACAGCGCAATCCAGGAGCGACCGCCGGTACAACAATCAAGGAAATCGAGCACAGAGTGGCAGATCGAGGATTTGGACTCCAAACCAGGGCTGTGCCGCAAGGGTGTTCAGCTGCGGCGAGGCCGACGATGACGCGTTGCCAGCGCATGGCGAGAGTAGAGCGACGAGCGAGCGGTGATGGCAGTGGGGGACCCGGCATCTTTCCAATTGGTGGGCTAAGTGGCAGAGAGCCCAGCTCCGTCACTTGTTCAAGGCCAGGCAGATTTTGCGCAAACGCTGCAGGCGGACTCTCTGATATCCGGTCTCCGGATCGAGAGGCAATTTTGCAATGAGGCGCACCCCTCGCGTCGATGATCAGGATCAGGAAGGGAGCTCGCATGGAGAGAATAGGTGGTGTGCCTCGAGGGCAGAGGATGGGGTGAAATTCGGACTCGGCAGGTTTTGAAGGTCATGGATATATGAGGGGATCTGCGAGGTCGACGCTCTCCTGTGATGCTGCATCGTCGGCCGGCTGAGCCATTGCTCGAAATCGTGCTATCCGTGGAGGGGTCGAGCGGGGCGGTCGTCGTTCTGAGGAAGGAGGCTTGGACAGGTGGGTTGGCGGGCAGGGAACTATGGCCGATATGAGACCGCGATGAGGCAGATTAGTGCTTGCACGGGGCTAGGGAGAAGGGAGTCGAAGTGGGAGCGTGAAGATAGTCAAGATGGAAGGGTTGGAAGGGACGGCGATGGGGAGATGGTACGGTTCTTATACACGACGTTGGCAAAGCAGCGCCGCCCCGAAGCGAGCTCGCCTTGCCTGAAGTGGTGGCGCTAGACCTGGATAGGCGCACACCATGCCGCATGCAGCCCCGCCAAACCAGATCGAGGCGCGACCCCCGTTTTCCGCGCCCCGCTAACCGTCTCATCGTATACTTCAAAACATTTTATGCTTTATTCTTGTTGGTCCACAGGACCCATACCGAGTATTTGATGTATCCACGCCAGGAGCCGGCTAATAGCCGGAGGGGTTTCAAAGGGGTTACAGCTACGGATATAAATCCTTTGCCTTCTCGCACTCCCTTAGCTAAATAACCTGAATATACTAAATTATTATTGCACTTGTTTTTGCTACTTTTATTATCTTTGTAATATCACATATCAATGCAAATTTATACTAATTAGTAATTAACTTGTATTATAAATAGCTAAGTAATTTATTGAGAAAGTTAACTTGAAAGTTCAACGTTAAGGCTTTTATATTTACATAAAATATTCAACGTGGCTTCTTTTTGATATTGATTTTTTATTAAATTCGGTTGAAAAGATTTGGCACCTTAATAAAAATTATAATTTTATATTAAAAAGTATATGTAAATAACAAATAACAATATAATAGCTACCATTTGATAGCTGCTATATAAGAATTAATATAATAGTTACTTTATAACCATTGTTAAGATAACATTTTTGTAAGTTCTTTGTAAATCATCAAAATCATTATTGGCATGATGGTAAGACTTACGACAGAATTTATAGAATCGCTTTTAGAAAGTATACTAACATTACCTAATGTTAAGGGGGATTAGCAAGAAACGATTTCTTTGAAGAAGATATCTAAAGCAAAGGTTACTTGCTATTTAAGGGAGTTTTGGGAGTATGCTTGCGATAGGCACCTAAGTCTTGAGTACGTGTTTTAGGATTTTAAGGAGTCTTTTGAGGATTGGATAGTTATAGATTTTAATCGCATTAAGTAACAAGAAAGGGCAAAGTTGCAAGATAACTTCAAATAACGTGGCGTTTACATTGAATATAAGAAAAGAAATGCAATAATCTCGCTAGTAATAACAATCAAAGCTAAATATAATAATTAGCTTAATAAAGATAAAAAGAAGTAGGCTAATAAATTCGGCCTATTATCAAAGCTAAGGCGGATGAGTTGCAGCTTATTTTCTTCATAAGCACTTCAAAGTCTTATACCTTAAACAATTCAAGTCACTTGAAATGATATTATAACCCTTTCAATTAAAGAAATTAATGCAAGGATTAGAAATGCATAGCCTTAACCACTTCTAATAATAAAAAATAAAAAAAGGGATAACGTACTTAGATGCTTAAACTCATTTAAGTCTTACTATAATAAGAATGAAAATCTTATCGAAAACTTATATGATGCGATTTCACTTATTAAGATAAAAAAAGAATTTTTGTTTATCTTTAGCAAAGAACTTCTAAATTATTTTTTTTAATAAAAATCAAATAAAAGATAGTTATTAGAATCGATATTAATATGAAATGCTTACCTATATGATGATAATATTTATTTATTATTATATTAGAAAAAGGTCGGAGCATATGTAAAGCCGAATCGGTTGGCATGGGATATAGTAAATTAGCTTTTGTTAAAACAAGCGAAGATTTTAGAAGTGTTGTTAAAGATGTACTTAAAAGAGCTTTAATATAATAATAGCAAGGATTATTTAAACATAAAGTTGCATATTTTTACAAACTTGTGTTAAAGATTAGTTATTAATATGTTAATTTAGTATAAAGCTTTTTTTTTCATGTTATAAGGCGATGCGCAAGAGTATTATTACAATTACTTGCAAGATAAGACTTTTACATTTACTTAACTTGTTGATATTACTTAAGCTAATTTTGAGATGGAGGAATGTGTAAGGCAATACCTAAACTAATAATTTAAGATTATGCTTAAATAATTTCAAAATAAGCTAGCACAAAAAGGAAAGACGCTTATTTAACAATTAGATAATTTTGAGAAGGAATTGTAGAGCTTTTAATTAGGCTTAGTAGATAAGAGTATAAATAATAATAAGACTTTTTGTAATAAGCTTATATAAGGAGTGTTAAGTAACGAGCTATTTGCTTAAGCTTTATTTAAACCACCTCCTATTTTTGCTGCATTGATAGATGGCTTCCAAGTTATAGCAAAAGTAAAGATATCATTTAGGACAAGATCCCAATAAAACAATTATGTCAAATTTCATTAAAAACGCTTTTAAGCTTATGCTGCAAAAGGCAAAGCAATGTACTTAAATCGTAAGATAAAGTTTTCTTAAGGCAATAAACGTAGGAATAAATTCAAGCTAAGGTCAGGTTATATAAGGTGTATCATTTGCCAAGCGCTAAATTGCTATAATTCTTGTTATACTAAAAAAGAGAAGGCAAAGTCTAAGGCACGATACTTTGTTATATGCAAGGCCGAAGATATTAAATCAATAGATAAAACGTTTAAAGCATATCTGGCATATGCGAATTAAATTAGATAAGATTCGGAAAGTATTTGGGATAAAATTAAAGATTAAAATAACGCGGATTTTTCTAACTTAGGCGCATCATTAGAACGTGACAATGTTGATTTAAACTCGAGCGATAAATATATTGATGTTACATCTCACTTCACAGTTGTATTTATAATAAGTATAGTAAAATATAACGCATAAGATGTTAAAAATTAATTAGAAATACGGAAGGCGATATATATTTTAGAGAGTATAATAAAAAAACTTTAATAAAATAATGCTTATATAATCTAATAGATAGATCGCTTCTTTCAAGGTTTCTTAATTAATATTAGCGCATTAAATAAGAATATGGGAAGTATCAATTAATTGCGAGCATTATAGCGTCTTTGGCATGTAAAATTTGATAAAAATTAAGCGGGCTAAAGCTGGATAACATTTGGGGCTGGTACAAGGGAATTTCTAAAAATCGCTATTATTAACATTCTTGCTAGAAAAATAGAATTTTAAATTATTGATGCAGATATATTATTTTCAATATGCTTATAGCAATTTAATAAGATAAATGTACATTATGATAATTTATAAAATATCTTAATTCAAAGAAAAAGAAGGCATTTAATCGTTCGAAAGAAGAGCCATCCGTGGTTATTACTAGATCAGCATAGCCAATTATTGGACACTTTTACGGGAACGGTTAATATATGTCACTTTATAAAGATGGAAATCCGAAGGTTCTATCGTAGATTTGGCTATCCGTCGATACAACAATTGCATTATTTGCTTAATCAAGTAAAGCATAACTTTAACTTAGATATCATGCTAAAGATTAAAAAAATATATAAGCATTGCTAAAAACATGCAAACGCTTCAAATAAGTTTCACTTTAAATTTCAAAACGACATTAACTTTAATTATACGCTTTTAATTAATATCATTTAACTTGGGGAATGTGAAGTGCTTTATATAATAAATAAGGCAACAAAATTTGAAGTGGCGCGACTTATCCAAAAAAGCGCCGGCTTAATCATGATTAAAGTTATATTTAACGCATTTAAATTAACTTGAATTAACACATATTTTAGCCCATCGGATTTCGTTATATATAATCACAAAACTAATTTCAATTTTAAAAAGTTTTGAATATCACTTAAATTTGTAAAAAATACTCTTAAACTTATTGTAATAAAAACATATTATTCAATTAATAAGGTAAAAAGGTATTATTAGCCACTACGCCGTGCTTACAAAATTATTACAAAAGAACATCCAGAATTGTTTAATGCAAATCAATTGCAAATGATTATAAAAGTTATTAACAATATAATTAAATCAAATAAATTGATTCCAACGTTGCTTATATTTAGAGCATATCTTAAGATAACGAAACTAGATCCTCCTAATCCTACAATCAAATAGAGAGCTGCCACAATTAAGAAAATAATAAAGGAAATACATAAAATCCAAGCAATTAAAAAGATCAATAAGGCGTTACGCACTTGAAATGACCTTAACACTACACATGTTCACGATCTCTCCTTAAATAATCCGATACTTATGTATAAAGAAAAGAAGGAATAAAGAGAACCTTATAAATTCCTCGATATAAAAGGCAAGACAATTAAAGCTTTAATAAATAACAACTTGATACGCACATTTAGATTTACATCTATACGCTTATTTAAAATAAACAATTTTGGCGTTGAATAAAAAAAAGAAAAGTTGTTAAAAGATTTTCTATTAACACTAATAATTATTTCAGATGAGGAGCTTTAGAAGAATAATAAACCCGACTTGATCCCAAAATCTTACCAGCTTGTAATAAAAATCCCGAAAATCAAATAGATCGCAAACTTATTAACAATTGATGACGATTATAATGCTAAAGCATTCTTAATAAAAAAGAAAATAAAGGATTAAGACTTATCGATTAAATTTCGCGCTAAAGGCAAAATCACTATGCCGGGCAAATTATTCCAATAATCCCAAAAAATAAAATATAAATTCCTAATTGCAAGAAATGTTTTTATTCCAATCTACTGAAGCAATCCTAAACTTAGGGAATAATGCATTTTTAAGTTTTATATAATAAATGAGATCAAAGAAAAGAAAACAATAAAGCCGTATAAGAAATTAAAACTCGTTATTTAAGCCTTTAATAACAAAAGCAAGAAAAAGATATTAACTTAATTACCAATAATTCAACAAATCAACTAAAAGCTTATTATCTACATAACCACAGCAATAAAATACTTACAACGCTTCCAGCATCTACTTAAGCTAAATATAATAATTAAAAATATTACGTAAGCTTACATTTAAGCGCATACGAAATTAATTCGATAAGTCTTTGCATGGCTACCAAAAGAAATTGCAAAGGAATTTCCTAAAGAAATAATGTTTATAATAATACTCCCGTTATACAGCATATTAAAATCGGGAAATCATTAGTTTAACACGTATCACAAGCATCACGTGAAGAACTTACAAATGAAAACCTCCACATACGATTCATGCTTACTTGTTACATCAAAAAATAATTATACACTTGAAATTATTGAAATGCAAATAGATAATACTTTGATCTTTGGAAATGCTAAATTTTTAACAAGAAAATAAATAAAAATTGATAAAGCCGGGTTTTTAACAAAACCAGCATAAATTCTAAATTCCATTAGCTTGCTTATATTTAATAATTGCATAATAATTATAAATGAAGAAAATCTCTATATGTTGCAAAAAAGTTAAAGGGTAAGAATTGAGTTGGTAAATATTGTGAGTAAAGATTACAAATAAGCTTATATAAAGCAATGTGCTTGCGGGATATATTTGGTTACGATTTGCTAACTGAAAGTTGCCTTTGATTTTTTGGTGGTAGCATAATATTAAGATCTAATAGCAAAGAAGATTAAGGCTTTAAATACATATTTGTAATAGCAAATGAATAACTTGGAGAAGGGTTTCCGGTATATCCCCATAAACTTGCAATCAGCTAAAATTTATATCTTCATTAACAAATCCTTTATTAATAATAAAAATCTAAGCTTTTAAATCGGATTTGTATTAATTATCGGCATTGAATTAGAGGGGATTGTGAAGTTCATTCTAATTGGAAACATTATACATATAAGTTTAACAAAATGTAAAAAGGTAACTTATGCTATACTTGCTTCAGAATTGTATGCTATGATAATAAGAGTTGATATGTTGATTGCATTATTAAGCATTATTAATATAATAACTAATAAATTTGGAATTAAGCAATTACCAATAGTTGTTTGTATCGACTTTCTTTTGCTTTACAAGTGTATTATTAAGTTTGATATAATAAAAAAGAAACGTTTAATGATTAACATTATATTAATTTATTAATTATATAAATATTAAGAACTTATAAAAATACAATAAATTAATGGAGCAAACAATTCTGCTAACACAATAATAAAAGCCAACCTTAACAAGGCTTTGCAAAAGCTTATTGATACCAATAAGTTAAAAGTGAAAATGAAAAAATAAGTCCAACAACTTACCAGCGCCGATTTAAACGAATAACGGGAAAGGTTCTTACGCTTGCTTATTTTCTTATGTCAAATCTTCTTATGTATTTTCTTGCAATAATCATTTATATATTTTACATTTACATTTTTCACGAGAATAAGAGTCAAAAAGTAACGAAAAGAACGATTTTTCATTTAAATTTTTACCCTTTAATTTAAAGCATCAACAAGGTAGCCTTGTAATAATACTCTAATAAGGACCTAGCTGCTAATTTCACCACAAAGAATTACTTTTATATAAGGATATGAAGAAGATGCTACTACGAAGAATCAACTTATAAAGCTAATTTAAAATAAAGCTTCAAGCATCGTTCCCGTAAATGTTACCGGCTTTAAAGGTAGCAATGGCGATAGCAATAGCAGCTTTGGTAAGGATTCTTACTTCAGCTTCTTTTTTATCATTATCCTCCTTCTTAATAGCATTAATAACCATAAAATGATCAACGCTATTGCGCTTTTTGATTTGTTTATTACTATTATTCTTTTTTTTTCGTTTCCCACTAGCTGAAAGCTGGGAAGAAGCTGAAAGGGTTGCGGCAGCGATAATAGCAATAGCAAGCATAACAATAAAAAAAATTTGCTTTAACATTTCCTTCATCTTTTACAAAATTTTTATTTAGTAAAAAGTTTTATTTAGCAAAAAGAAATAAAGGAGAACTTACGGAATTGTCAGTCTCGAAGGCTATGATGCGGTGATGAAAGGTTTTGATTTCGCTTAAAAAGGCAATATTAACATCTTTAGGAGTTTTTGGTTTAGTAGCTATGTTAACGAACTTAACATTAATAAAGATTATGATAATATTCTGCGTGTCGGTGATTCTGCATTAGGAAACCGGGATTTCCTGAACAGGGAATCTCTCGCCTAAAGGCCTGGCTGCTCTAGCGCTCGTGCTGCTTTGGGACGGCCGGAACGAGTGGTCGCGACCCCTACTAGCTCCCCTTGAGACCCCACCTCGTGTATAAATCCAATGCTGTTTCCAACTTCTCCTTCCCTCGTCCTTCACCAAGTTTCTAATGGGCTAGCCAGATGTCACCCTCGCCGTCAGGCCTTCGCAATCCTCCATGGCTCACAAGCCGGCCCTGTTACCTGCACCACACCTCAAAATTCCCTCACTAGGCTAGGCCTGCGCTCTGATTTGCTGGTGCCCTGTGCAAGTGCCCCTCAAAACCCTCTCGCTGGCGTCACCGTCAAGAATTTGCCTTGTACTTACTGGCCTAACCCAGATCATTTCGGAGCTGCCGACGCTGTTGTGACGCGTATGCGGCATAGTCCCCATCCACCTAGGATGGATCCACGGTAGATAATGGAAAGCCACTCTTCGTGAGCACAGCAGTCTTCTCTGTCACCGCCTCCTCCCCTCAAGTATTCACCTGCGTTTTTGGTGTCTACCAGGTTTCTACAAAGGCCTTGGTCTTTGTTAGGATTTAGGAGTGCCTTGAGAAGGAAGAGGGCTCAAAGCAGGCGACACTTTTCCGTACAGCAACGCTTTGGAACCGGAAAACCTAAGCTCAAGTGGATGACGTGTCGACACCAGGGAAGGGGGCAATCAGCAGATTTTAGGAAGGTCTGGAGCACCCCTTAATGTCCGTATTCGGCAAACACTTCCCGATTTGGAGATTCGAATGATCTTGAAGTACTGAACTTACGTATTGGTGTCTGGGAATGGCGTGGGTGACGCAAGTAGGCAGCTGGAATGGTCCGGGGGAAAGCTGGCTGAGCCAGCATTCAGTAGGGCGTTTCGGAACAACACGCTTTCTGGCCAGCTGAGATGCTCCAGGGGAGGCTTCAGGGGGTGTCTAATGCCCAGTTTTCCCCTGCGGTATCACAGGTTGCTCAGTGAGGCAAGTCCTTTCGGATCTGTGGAAAAGCATTACACCGCATGACGATGTACGATCCGCTTTGGCGACCCTCTGATGCTTTGTATGAGAGCAGCTGAACACTAACGCCTCTAGTTACGAAGCAGATTCTCGCAATGGGCTTCCTATTGGCCTATGGGTGTTTCTAGCCATCCTTGCGATCCAGACATGGATTCAAGGCGCGAAAACGCTAGGGTGGGGTATATTCACGGAAGGGATGGCAGTGAGGTAATGGAATAGCAGAGAAGGTCGGCAGATGCAGCCTGTAGAGCAGGTCCTGGGAGTGCGCATGTTGAAGGGCCACAAAAGCCTCCAACCCCCCTCTTCAGAGTCTGTCCAGTTTGCATTCTTCATCCAGTAATCGGATTTCAAAAGTACTCTTCTGCGTTTCCTCGATTCCCGACATGGTTGCCTTCGCTTTTATTCATTGTAATCCAGCACCATCGAATATTCAGAAACCCTCCCCCAAACCTAGCAAGACCTCGGCAACCAACTCGAGCAGCGTACCGGTTGAAGCGCTCCCAGCATCAGAAGGAGCGGCAAGCAAGGATAACTGGTGTCAGGAGGTTATTGGAGATGGCGTGACCACGATCCAAGGTGCCCAGGTTTGTAGGGATGATGTAGTAGGAACTCAAGGCATGTATTCAGATTGTCCCACTATGGTTAACATACTCATCTAGTCATACAGCAGCATTGATAGCAGAGAAGGGTGGGTTCAAGAATGATATCGATTTTGAATATCCATCTTTGACACGGATACTGTCTTCAAACTACAAGCTCGAATCGGCGCAAGAACAACCAGCTGTAGAGAGCACTGTAGGACAAGGTGATGATCAAGGTCTAGATGACATTCTTTTTGGATCTCGTGTATCTCGAGCTGGGAGTGACGGTAAGCGAGCTGAGTTCCTTGGCTGATGGCACAGAATATTTGCTCACGAGATCACAGATGACACAACAATATTACTCTGCGATGACAAGTCGGCAGAAAATAACAATCTCGGTCCCGGACATAGTCGTTGCATTATGGAAGGTGGGCAGCCAGGCTGTGGTACCTTCGACATGGATCATCTACCTATTCCTTCCACTCGTATGATCCACGATCATGGGGATAGTGGTAATGCCACCGGTAAAACCACGCCTCATCAGACCATCAAACGACAGAGATCCAACTCTCCTCCCTCCACCTCCACCTCAGGTAATCTTATCACATCACTGCTTCCTCGTAACGATCATGAGGAAGGTAGCAGAGACATTGTTAGCGATTCCGGCGAGCCAAGAGCGGACGGCATCTGCTCCAAGCGGCGGAAGTTGTCCACCCCACAAGGCCGGGGGACAGGCTGCTGTAATGACCCATCGCAGCCATCGGGGACTCTGTCAGTGGCCAACAAGGATAGTGAAGAGGATGATGGGACGCTTAGCATTTCTCTCGACGCCAGACTTACCAGCTCTTCCAGAAGTACCCCTGCGTCTGAAATCACTTCTCCAACAGAACTTGAAGTCTGCCCAGTGGTTACCGATGTCGACCCCGACTGGGACGTCCGTGAGATTATTGGTAAAGAGGACTTTGATGGTGTTTCGTATTACTTGGTGGATTGGCACCCCACACTACTTCCTGTGCACTCACTAGGTCATGCAAAGGAGTTGGTAGATAAATTCGAGGCCCGCATTGGAGCACAACGCGCTCTAAGAAACAAGCGAGGCGGACTAGGATCAAAGACTAAGCAGAAAGTGAGTGTGGAAGCCAAAGCCTTGAGTGCCCAGGAAGGGAAGAAACCTCGAGGTCGGCCGCGGAAGCAAACGTAGAGGAGAAGCCTTGTTTAGTACATCTTTGGCAACCAAATGTCTCAGTCTATGCAGTTTATTCAGTTACAGTCGTGTGATCATTCATCAATTCTCCATTCTCTTTGCTCCGTTTTGTACATTCAAAATCCTCGTAGGCCCAAATGGCGCTGACCGCAAGCTGTTCACGATCCATGCTGCTGTTGTGGAACGTCTCCCAGCGCCGCTTTCCGCGCTGATGAACAGTTCTATGCGTGAGGCAATAGATGGTGCTGCGCTGCTGGAGGAAATCGACAACAAGCCTTCGTAATGTTCTGCGAATATGCCTACATGGGGGACAACATACCAGCACAACAGCAACCTGTGCTCATTAGCTCTAAATTCGATATGGGAGAGTCACTTACACCTGCGAGATATTATGCGGAAGATACCTTTGCGACTAAGAAGAAGAAGAAGAAGAAGAAGAAGAAGAAGAAGAAGAAGAAGAAGAAGAAGAAGAAGAAAGGCGGTTCCAAGTTCCTGGTTTCGATGAGATTGAAGAATTTTGTGGACAATGCAGCCATAGACACTACGCAGAAACTTTGGGGCGAATTCCAATGTCACGCGTACTCTATGGTTAGCCCAAAGTTTCGATCACGCGAACATCTGACAGAATGTGAAGACAACAGTGGGTTCTATCGCAGCACGACTGCATGGAACTACTGAGATCTCCATACAGATCTTGCGAGATATCGCCGCGGACACTAAACCACCACCACTAGGCGACTGTGTGGGAGACCGTGCTGCACGTCGCCCTGTACCACCACCCATATTCAGTCTAGAGAACGACTCATCCGGAGTTCCACCTAGTCTCATCTCCTACGGCGCCAGTATTTCGCAGTACTGTGGCAAGACTCCAGCTCAGGCAGTCGAAGATACGTTGGCCACTGAATAATCAACATCCTGGAGCTCCTTGATTGTAGGGGTTCACCCGCCGGCACGTATATACCCTCTGCGAGGCCTCCGAGCCCACAAGAGGGCAGAGCGTGCCGATATCAATATCTTTTATATTTCTCAAGACGGCGCTCTCTCGTCCTCGCATTAAATATACTATGCTGGTTTCTGTCATTGGACTAGACAATAGCAATCTACCTACAGCTCAAGCTACGACACGCCGAAAAGTGACCCCTCCCATCTTCGTTCACACCCGACTATTTGAGTCAGAAGAAGGCATCCAATCCACTTCAAATACAGCAAGAATAATATGCGACAGGAAAAAGTGGCCAACTAGGACCAGAATCGAAACATCACTTTATATTCAGCAGATTTCTAATCTGTATCAATCCCCGGGGGTCAGAAGCTGCTCTCTGACCTTGAATATGTCATCTCGATTGACGAGTCCATCATTTCGATCGAAGGGAACGATAGTGGTGGCCTTCTGCTCTCCTTGGTTTCAGGTTCAGCTTTTCAAGGAAATGATGACACACTTACTATGACTCAATCGTCCGCCGAGAATCATTCCACTGAACAACTGCGTCGGTCACAAGCTTCACAAATGAGTAATCGCACTGAGCTTACCCTTGCGATATATTCGGGGCAGAATGGGAGAAGAACTTGGAGTGTATCAGTATTCCATCAATCTAGGAACAATCTAGGAACAATCTAGGTAAAATCTAATTCTGCAGACATACAATACTTCTTCAAGTTCGTAGCACATTCTCGTGCGGCGGACTCCAATTCCTGTCCATCCGTATACTCAGTAGCGCCCTGGAGGCCTTGCTGGACATTGAATCTGAATTAGCGCCATTTCTCATATAGCAGCCAGTGCCTCTCTACAAACATCTTCGCGGTATCCTCTGTCTGCGTTGCAATGCCGATTAAAGTCTCCGTGAAGAGTTTAGAAGATCCTTCAGCAATGGAATTTTCCCAGGATTGCCGGTCCCAGCTAAGATGAAGCATTTCAGCAGCGCACTCAATTCCGTTTCGCCGCTGCTACACCAAATGTGCTGCTGGGCCTCGTTCCATAATTGGTCGACTGGGTTATTCGCGCCTGCACCCTCGTGGCCCGATTATGACTGATTCGAAGAAGCTGGTGGCAGCGGCGGTCGCTCATGCAGCTTCGCAGATTGTAGCTGGAGTGTTTTTCAGCGCGTCGTCGGAGGAATAGGATCGCAGGAGGACAGTGGTTGTAATTTCGAAGGCTTTCGCGCACACAACTCTGCGAACAAGTTAGATCCAGTACTTTCGTAAGAAATCCGCATACACTTTTTGCATCTCTCATTGCCATCGCTGAGCAACGCATCCTCTGCCAAGCCACGCTTCTTGAAAATGCCTTTCGTGCATTGCTTCATAATTGTAGTGGGGGCTTCCGAAGGTGGGAAGAGCGTACCCTCCAGTACTCGTTCCCCCGATCAAGTTGAAAGCTCGCACAGCTTCACCACCGCTCCGCATTCACCTTTCCCATCAGTGCCTTCAAGATTAGTAGCGTTGTGAGCCCGCGGATTCCTCCACCATCTGAACTTGCGTAGTAGCACATCGAAGCCCTATGGGCAATTATACCGACCAAGTGACAGCACGCAGAGCCCATCACGATCGAGGGGATTTCTGAAGCAACCAGTGTAACCTGTGCCTGCGCCGTGAAGAAGCGCTGTTTAGCTCTCGTTGACAATGATGCTGTGCGGCAACTAGCTCAAGGCTGGATTGCTTGACCTAAGCTTCGCAGACTTCCACACGCTTCAAAGGGAAAGTATCGAATGACCATTCGATCAAGAACAATGCAGTAGCAGATTAGGTCTTGATACGGTAAAAATGATGTCGGGTTGTTTTGTTCTGGACGATCACAGCTAAGACTCATCGCACCGTCCACCTTAATTCAGATGGGTGTTGTTGACAGATGAGAATCAAGCAGTATCCTTGTCCGTGATCGCTTTAGTGCTGATCCATGGTGGGGCTGGCAGATCTTCCAGGATAGATAGCACCGGGTCGAACCGCCAGAATTGCGCGGCCATGGTATCCTTGCCTTGGTAGATACACGTGAACCACATCCCAAATAGAGCTAAATTTGGTTTTCAAGATGTGCGTGCGATATAGCCATGAAACAACTTGATGCTCATTTGATCGTATATGTCCAGTAGGCAGAAGTTTGTTCGCCCTTTGACACATTGGTGTGGTTCTGCACCATCGCACTTTTCCAAAGTGTTTGGAAGTTGGGTTCAAAAGAGAGAAAATCGTCGACCGAGTTCTGTAACCTCGTGACTGCAGTCCGATTGGCCGAGACTTCAGGCTTCAGTCTGCCTTGCCGCAGCATTTCAGCTACAATCATGCTATATCAGCTGAACATCATCACTTGCCACCCATTTCAACAGCAATCACGAACCGGACCCCAGACACATACATCAAATATCTGCCACGTTCATCTTAGATTACCTCCGATATCTCAGTCCAGGACTTCTGGCCAGCAACATGTCTCTCACCCAGGGTCCAAGGCCAAATACGTGAGACGATCCAGCGACCTATGGACGAGGGCCACGCTAACTTTGTTATTTTGTCAAGCAATGACCTGTGGGCTTCCGCAGCAGCTGAGCTGAGCGACAACGCCAGGAAGAATATTAATTTCAGCCGTCCCGACAAGCTTGGCATATTATCAGATCTCCTTGAGCTCACCACGCACTCAAAGCAGGAATGTATTAAGAAGAGATGGCAGTATAGAAGGAAGAGTGGACAGACCGTCATTTTGGCGGACTTGTTCACTAAGATGGCTAAGTGGATCGAAGTATTCAAGCAGGTTGGCGATGCAGCTATTCAGTACGATCCGGTTCATGCTGCACTTCCGTGGGCTGGCGTCAGGTTCCTCTTGCAGGTTTGTAGTATTGAAGTGCTGGAAGGCATGACTAAATATCCACAGATTGCCGTAAATGATATCGACAAATTCGCGTTCGCGGTCGAGAGCGCCACTTCGATTGCAGAAATCATCTGCCGATATGCTATCTTTGAGGAAGTCTATCTTCGTTCCCCGTCTGCTGCTAGTAATGAGCTCCAGAGAGCGCTTATCAAGTTCTATGCCGCGATCATGACCTATCTTTCAAAGGCGAGAAGCTACTTCGACCAGAATACCGCAAGTGAGTTTGCTGACTGATATTGAGAACTTATACTAATACCTCTTACAGTTCGTCGATTGAAGAGTGGCCTGCTCCCACAATCAGACGTTGAGTCGTCTTTTGATGCCATTGGTACTGCTCAAGAAACTGTTAATCGCTGTTCCTCTATAGTTGGAATGCAGAGTATGCGTAGACCTCTGCTCACTAAATGCTCCAGCTAATCTTGTCTAGATCAAATTGACCAGCATCTGGAGCTGAAGAGACTTCTCAAGCGTATCGATGGCCCGGTAGAAAGAATGAGTAAGGATCTGGCAAGCCTCACAGATGGGTTCGAGAGTGAGTCTCAACCTCACTTCTAAATGCCCGGCTCACAGGTCATAGCATCCCAGAGGATGAATATATTGCAATGGCTTTCGCCCGAACCTTACCTTGCACATCATGAGCAGGCTAAGAGAGAAGTATTGCCCGGCACTGGGAAATGGCTACTCTCGGATCCACTTTTCAATAGGTGGAAGAAGGAAAGTGCGTCATCTATATTGTGGCTCCATGGAGCTCTAGGTTCCGGGAAGAGCAAGCTGGTGTGAGTGTCAGGACTATTCGTAGACGATGAAGTTCGCTAATAGTACAGATCTATTGTGATTGAAGATGCCAGAATGGCGTTTCAAAATGGCCTCAACCCTGCTCCAGTCTTCTTCTACTGTTCACGGAACCCTGCCGAGCCTGCACGTTCAAATCCTCATGCAATTATGGCAAGCATTACACGACAGCTTTCAAGCGCCCAACCAGGTTACCCTCTACTTCCTCCCACAGTAGCAGCTTATAAGAAACGGGAAATTGAGGGATTCGCCTCGGGATCATTAAGTATGAGTGAGAGTTCTGCACTAATTATCCAGCTCGCAGAGCAGTTTCCGATAATAATCATCGTGGTTGATGCACTTGATGAGTGTGATCCAGAGAAACGAACAGACCTTTTGGAAGCTCTGGAGTCAATCCTCCGAGAGTCTGCAAGCCTGGTCAAGATCTTTATATCAAGTCGTGATGATCAGGATATTGTGTGGCATTTACGAAGCTATCCTAACCTTGAACTTTCATCGGACAAGAACAAGGATGACATTATCTTGTTCGTCCAAAAGGAAACCGACTCCCTTATTGAGAGGGGAAAGCTATTGCGCTGGAGCACAGACAAAGAGAGTCTAAGGACGAAAATTAAGGAGAAAGTCACCAAAGATGCTGATGGCATGTGAGTGCTGGAAGTCTCGAACTAGAGAGTTAGGCCTTATTGACGCCACTAATAGGTTCCGGTGGGCTAGCCTGCAACTGCAGAGCTTATGCAACCTTTACACAGACGAAGCAATCCAGGAACGTCTTGGTCGACTGCCCCCTAAATTGGAGGAGTTGTATCTTGAGCTCTATCAAAAATTGAAGTCGACCACAGCGAACGCCGATCGTGAAATTGCTACCGGCACTTTGACTTGGCTTCTCTGTGCACAGCGAAAGTTGTCATCAGAAGAATTCCTTGCCGCATTATCTTATACCGCTCGAGGACAATTCGACAAACTGACAATAGAGCAAGTTTTACATTTGTGCTCTAACCTCGTCATCTATGACCCGACGCTCGATACTTTCCGATTTGCCCACTTGTCGGTTAGAGAGTTTTTGGAGAACCAGCCGGAGTGTTCTCCGGGGGTGGCAAACGCTCTAGCGGCTGAGACGTGCTTACTGCATGTCCTGAGTTTTGCTGATAACCCTGCGACGCAAAGATTCATCTCGAGATACAGGCATGGCTTACTGAAGTCGCCGCCATCAGACAAGCTGAGTACATACTCAACAATTTATTGGGCTCCACACTACCAGTTAGCCTCTACCGAGAGGACTGCTGGTGTCCTCAAGGACCTCCTTTTCCATTTTCTGTCCAACGAATCGGATCCAAGATCTCCCGTTGTAGCATGGGCAGTTCGAGTCGAGAAAGCTCTTCATAATTACTCTATTGCTTGGGACTTACGGGAAAGATTGGAAGATACAAAAGCTAACCGAGACAGGGCACTTTTCATTGCATCATGCTTCAATCTACAAGAAGCTGCGAGTATTCCCACACATGCTGGAGGCTACATACAAAATTCGAGAAGCAGGGGATTATTGGAGGTTGCTGCGACTCATGGTAGTTGCGATGTAATCTCAGAACTGATCAAATATAAGCATACAAAAATAAGAAAAGAGGTAGTGAAGGCGGCAGCAGGGAATGAGGGCAACGGGAAAGAGGTAATGACGCTGCTGCTTGAGCAGCGAGGGGCAGATGTGGTGATCACAGAAGAGGTAGTGAAGGCGGCAGCAGGGAATGAGGGCAACGGGAAAGAGGTAATGACGCTGCTGCTCGAGCAGCGAGGGGCAGATGTGGTGATCACAGAAGAGGTAGTGAAGGCGGCAGCAAGGAATGAGGGCAACGGGAAAGAGGTAATGACGCTGCTGCTCGAGCAGCGAGGGGCAGATGTGGTGATCACAGAAGAGATAATGAAGGCGGCAGCAAGGAATGGGAGGAGCGGGAAAGAAATAATGATGCTGCTACTCGAGCAGCGAGGGGCAGATGTGGTGATCACAGAAGAGGTAGTGAAGGCGGCAGCAGGGAATGGGGGCAACGGGAAAGAGGTGATGATGTTACTACTCAAGCAGCGAGGGGCAGATGTGGTGATCACAGAAGAGATAATGAAGGCGGCAGCAAGGAATGGGAGGAGCGGGAAAGAAATAATGATGCTGCTGCTCGAGCAGCGAGGGGCAGATGTGGTAATTACAGAAGAGGTTGTGAAGGCGGCTTCGACTTCCGGTCAAAGAAGCGTCCTAAATGTTATCCAGGAGAACCTTGGGATATTCATATCAGAGGACCAATGGCTGACCGCCCAATTTTATAATGCGGCAAAATATGGATACCTGGACATTATTCAGCAACTTTTGGCGAAACGAGTTGAGCCAGATCTGAAGGACACTATAGGTCGCTCTCCACTGTGGATGGCCGCGGCATCGGGTCATTCCGAAGTAGTCCAAGTTCTACTTTCAACCAATTCTGTCGATATCAACTCGAAAAGTCTCTCTGCACGATCGCCTATCTTTTGGGCTGCAGCATGTGGCTACAAAACTGTCGTCAAGCTTTTGTTAGAAGCAGGGGCTGATCCTAAGGACGTCGACGAAGATGGGAATACTCCTCTTTCCATAGCTAAAGAAAATGGCTTTCACGATATGGAAGGAATGATAGCTAGATATAGTAGCCTATAGCTCCTTCCAGCAACAAGGCTTGTAGCTTGAGAATAATGCTTACAGGGGATGACGGAAGGAAGTAATGTTTCACTTAGTAGCAAGGATAGTGTCAGCTGAAATGACTACTCAAGCTTCTTAGATTCGCAATTTTATGGTTCATGCTACATTTTCTGTAAGCTCCAGGCTAAGAAATGACGTTCTGGATATATGATTTAATGTTTGTAGCACAGGAGACAACAAGATATGACCGACGTAAAGAATAGTTGTGGAGGTGACCATTTTATTGGTCCAAGACTTTCATTATTTTGATACCTCGCAGACTAGCACCGAAGTTTCCACACATCAAATATCATTCATATCAGTGAAAAGACACGATGTCAAGTCCCCGACTATGCCCAGATATCTCTAGTGCACGCAATACTCGACAGCTTACGTCCTCCCCAAACGATCCCCTGTTTTCCCACCCCTTTAAAAGACTTGCCGCGGAAATCAGGCTGCAAATCTGGTCTGAAGCACTGCCACCACCCCGGATTCTTGAATTTGAATACTGCATTCGAGTTCAAAAAACCTACTGGGGTTCTGGAGAGCTCGCACCAGCTCTCTGCTCTTCTTAGTGTTAATAGAGAGTCGCGAGCCCTCTTCCTTCAGTCATACCGGAAGGTCGACCTCCTCGTTTTAGCCGCAACGATAAATCTCAAGAGATGTTTACGAATATGTATTGGGCAGACCTGGTCAAGATCTTTTTGTGTAACCAGGATGAAGAAGAGCCTTGCTGCCAAGTGAGAGTGTTGGTCTATTAGGCTAAGCCTTAACTTGATGTTGTAAAAGTAGTGTGGGCCTGGCGTCTTAAAGCGCAAGGGGAAGCCGATTATGTCGGGCATTATAATGTGCAATAATGATATCGTGTAAAGTTGATAACGATGAATTGACGTTTCACAGTAGCTGAAAAAATGAATAAGCAAGAAACCGAAAACACGGGGATAAACCTCCAGTCTCATTCTTCCCTCCTCCGTTTTTTGCTCCGGCCTTCCCCTTCCTCCTCCCTTGTCTCTGTCTTTCGAGCAGCACACATCTCAATCGTGACTTCTCCCTGCGACGTACATCCACGCTCCACAGCATCCAACTGCTCCCGCAAATGATTATTACTCTTATCTAGGCTTGCAACCGTACGTTCCCATTCGACTTCTTTCTTTTCTAAGGCACTGTTTTTGACTGCTAGTATTAGTATGAGAGTCTTCCAGCGAATGGTGAAACTGACCTTTCAATTGATCATACTCAGATTCTAGAAACGAAGTGCGGGCTGTAATGCAAGTTAGGTAGTTATACAGTCGATTGAGCTTATCGGAGAAGAAGTTACTCGCCTTTCATATCGTGCCACTCTGCTTGTAATTGCCAATTATGTTGTTGCAGATGCTGGTTTTCACTTTGCAATTTCCAATTATCGCATTCTAACTGTCCCTTTTCTGATTGCAGTTTTTCTAGAACCTCTAAAAGGACGAAAGAAGATTAAAAGGAGTTATTAGCAGATGATAGATAAGCTCACGAATAGAACCTCGAGTTATAAGTTGGTAAAAGCGAGCCGTCTCGATAGAAATGGTGATGTGGTTATCTGGTTGTCCTTCGCGTTCCACAAACTTCCCCACAAAGAACGGAGCTACCCATTCTTGCAGCTTATCATCGAAACCTAAAGATGTTGGTGGGTGTGTAGATATGGCCAATTAGTGCAAGCTTACTTCGCAGTAGGGTGACTCGACTGTCTTCACCCTGATAAGGGGCTCGTATTGACGCCTGATGTCATGGTCAGTTGGAAATATCAAGCCCAAAATGAAATCCATATCATACCGGTTCAGGGACAAGAGTGTTGGCTACATCTGATGAAGTTGACTCTCTGGCACGACCATGCAGTCTACAGGAAGAAAGATTAGTCCTTTGTGCAGAGAGGGACATATACATGATAATGACTTACGCTGGGGTACCTTGAGTATCGTCTCCCCCTTCCATCGTATTCTGGTATTGTGGACTCATACCATGAATCAAAGGTGTCAGATGGTAGTGTATGGGAATGAAGGATAGTGGGCTGCTCTTCGTCCTTTTATACTTGAAACCCCCTAGCGACACGGGACTCGCCTACCTCGCTGTTGTAAACAACCATTCTGCCAAGAATCATGACTACGATCCTAAGCTGAAAACCCCTGCCTAGATGCAAAAGAATGTCAGCGCCCACGCAGCACATAATATCGAACTCAGATATTTCAGGCTTCATCCAAGCCTCAGATTCCCGATGGCCCTTAGTACTCAGAGAAGTTGTCCACACCTGGTGTCTGAGAAAAACCACCGGCCCAATGAATTTTGTGCTCTGCCACTATCTGGAGAGTACTAATATGTCAGGCAGGCGAATGTTGATGCTGGTTGGATAGAAGACAGCTTAAGTGGCCCCAGGGGCTTATACTCCAAATCCCTGGTAAGTTCGGGAACTCCGTAGCAAACGCACCAAAGCGGACTACTGTACGCGCATGCAATCACTTGGACCAGCGGATTACAGCTTCTTATGCCTCCAGCAGGTGCCACTGTTGGCTTTAGAAAAAGAATCCGTCTCGACTATCATGCCAAATCGAACAGAGCACGGCGGCTTACGTGGATCAGGCCTAAGCCAGGGACAAGCTGAGACGCCGAGAAACACTTTCTTAAGACTGTATGTTGCCAATCATTGGAAGCTCACTTTGTCAGGAGGTTCGTACATCCTAGCAGGGATATATTTCCTAGCGGACAAAATGGAATCTCTAGCTACGATCTGTGCATCGGAGGCTCAAGCTGACGCCGATAGAGGCGCAGCAGCGAGCCTTGGAATGCTACTATCAAGTCTTTCATACCGCTGGAGCCGTACACTTTCCGCTGGTTGCAGATGTTCATCCGTGTGGTTTTTACCTGGTTGAAACGGAATCACGGCATGGCAAGATTGCACCAGTCACACTGGAGTTGAATTTGAACTTTAGCACAACATCGTACGAGGTCGGGCGGGTCCGTACGAGGTAGATTCAGGACCAAATATCCACCTTCTCCATCATGCAGCTGAATTTTACATGCGAGCCAGCCCTTGACATGTACAACCGGGGTGCTCGTAGGGGTTGATACGCGTCACTTTACCTTTGTTGCCGCCGTAGTGCTTGTGCAGTTAGTGGATCGCAGTGCTCTTTGCATGACACTAGGAACTTCTCCGAAACCATGAGTCCTGCCTTGATACGAGATTGTAACAGATATGTCCTCACACGGAAAATATCGCTTAAAACACCCGATCACGTGACACACACCCCTCAAGCTCGGCTGTAGCTATTCTAATGCCTCTCAGACCAGCCATGCTCGTACTTGTGACTATCCAAGTTGACATTACGTCGGAGTTCAGGTTGAATTTGATTAATTCAGCCACATACCGATCAGAAATCAAAGAATGCTACATGGTCTTTTGTTCCAGGAGCAGAATAGCTGTTGAGTAGTGATGGATTTCATTAACGATAGTGAAAATGCTCAAAATCTGTGCGGTTGATGAACTATTTTGGGATTTGGTCTTAAATTGCGCCACTCTTGTGAGCCGGCCGACAGTAATCAGCGCCTTCATAGACTATTCTGGCAAAGTGGGTTGACGTGTCTTACCAGCTCCAGCAGCAGTCGTAATTTCGTGGTAATTGGGTGTCAAGGGCGATCCTCCAGGCCATAACAACTTGGTCACCCAGATCAACTAGCATAGCCTACCCATAAGCCCTCCTTGTCAAAGTATGAGGATCAAGAATCCACACCTCGACCCTCATATAAGCCAGGTCAGTCCCTCCCTCCCCTTCGTCCAGATCGCTTGGTCACCTATCCTGACACTTCTACCATCATCATGTATACGCCACGCACTATCTCCATGATAGCGTCATCATTTATTATAGCTGTGGTCGTCATCGCCATCGTATTTTACTCTCATTTCGAATGGCACCAGTACAAGGAACATCGCAAATACCACCCTCCAACTTGGAAATATATCTTTAGTATCCTCATTACCGCTGTCACATCCACTGCTATCATGGGATTTAACATCTCTCTGTTGGTTTTTTCAATTTCTTATGACGAGAAATGGATTGAAGTATTGCTTCTTCTATCTGGGAGAGTTCTGCTTATGCAACACGTAAGAATTCATTTTCAGTCACAGACTATATACTGACGAGACCTAGGCGGTATTTCTTTGGAAATTTCTCCGGGAAATGCGCATTCGATCTACATCCCAGCCCGAATCATGGGTCAAAAAATTCGATGTAATTCTCGGCCATCTTCACTGGATCGTCCTTTGTGTATCGGCTTGCTTCTTTGTATCTACTATCTTCATTACCGAAAGAATGTCACGGTATCAGAACCGCTATCATGTAATCAAAATCAGCTTGGTGTTTTCGGCTGTTGAATTCCTTGGTCTCTCGAGTCTTTATGCGTGGTTGATCTGGCACTCTCAGCGTTACAGCACGAGCTTATCGAGTTATTACCAATTGGTTCTGGCACTTGTACCAAGCCTGTTGGGATGTGTTAGTGCCACCTGTCTTTCCTTTCTCGGGTCGCATCGAATCAATTGGGTTCTGGCCCTATGGGTGAGTGTTTCCTGGATGGATGACGTCTAATATATGCTAATAGAGATAGATACACTTTGGGACAGCTGCGCTCTGGCTCATTCGGTCCATATTCATTGGGGTAAACAGTTTTCTGATCTACAGGCGGAGTCAGGGGACACATATCCAAAGTTTGGATAGAGAATTAGGAGTGCTTCGTCGGCCCTGTAGTCAGGGATTCAATGAACTGGCAAATACTACGTAGGAGAACTTGTGTGTATCATATCATACCTCGCCCGCATATGTTCATGGATACGACGCAGGATTAGATAGCCGGTATACATCATGAAGAAACAGCTTACCTTTCCAATCGATGGAACTTATGCCGGCTGCAACAAGAACAGTTCTATGCTGGTCATCTGGTGATCCCGACCCTCCTGAGGGTCCATGAGAACTGTTTACCAGCGGACACTCCGTACATCAAGCGAGTAAACAATGCCCCAGAGTTTTCCTAGCTCGAAGGGAGCCAAGCCACTAACACTTCGATCCATTACTTAAACTCAGACAAGACCCCGTCGTTTTTTGATTTTCCCAGAGCTGTTCATCATCGTTATATTATGTCAGGCAAACTTTATAGTCCTCGTGATCTTGCTTCGCTAACCTGAAGGCTAGCTGTTCGTTCTTGGACGGGTCATCTGTTCTGTCCCTCTCCTGAATGGGTTCCTGATAGCCTCAGCCTTGCTTTAATGCATCATAGCTGATTGAAAGTGGAATGTAGTCTCCTCCACCACCAAATCTGCCTTACCAATGGTGCAGAGTAGCATCATGTATGTCACTATCCCGGCCATTGTACCCACTATCCCTTTGCACCACATGCCTTAGATACGGGACGAATGCACACTCCCACCTCTTAGATACTCCTTGTAGAAGCGCCGGCGCTAACTATAGCTAGGTCCGGGCATTTATTTGGTGACGTGGTCACAGTGAGCGGAGAGTAAACTAATTGGTCTCCTGATGGAAGTAGTAGATTTGAGATTGTGGTCATGGAAATCGCTGCATCCACCACGGAAGAATGTCCTCGGTGTTGCAATGGTACAGGATATGCTTCACCTTCCATGAGTAGAATACCATGTTTTGAACTGTTGATATCGGAAAGTCTTGTACTCTGTGGATGTTTAGAGATAGCTAGGAAAACCAAGATTGGGTGGGCATTGGTCCTGTCACTCATTCTTAGCGAGCTGGCGGAGAGTTTGATGTTATTTTATTAAGTGATTCCGGCCTCATCCTCATCCTCATTCATCTCAAAATCGAAAGCCTCCTTTGTTGCAGGTTGTAACCGTTCGGGCAAGTCTTTGCCCCGGCGTCTCTTTCCCGTCCACGACTCAACAACCGTAGCTACAATGACAGCCGATCTTCTCGTTCTTGTGAGTATAT
>Ga0207886_10159_pt1 | contig 26274 bp, 22 predicted proteins | sample LinPmetageLP35_FD_184048 | JGI IMG/M metagenome (GOLD analysis project Ga0207886, IMG submission 184048) | Marine viral communities from the Pacific Ocean - LP-35 (SPAdes) | ecosystem: Environmental > Aquatic > Marine > Oceanic | place: Pacific Ocean | collected 2009-08-31 | reverse complement strand
GGCGATGGAGAGATCAAGCGGCAGCGGAATCGGACCTTAGGCGTCGCTCGGAGCATGAATTGAATCAGCTTAAGGCTACAAATCAAGCACTTCGACGGGAGTTACAACAAAGCACAGCAGCGGCAGACTTTTTCAGAGACAACACATACCAACATATACAAGTAGTGAACAGAATCATGGAGCTGGCAGAGGGGTTGAAGACCAGAGCGAACCCTGGTGGGGATCTATACGAATGCGTTCCCTCGGTAGACACCGAATGAAGCACCTAGATAGAGACGTGGAGAACAACTATATGAAACTCGCTGTCACTTTCATATTGAAGGGGTAATACAAGGAATATCCCACCTTGGTTCAACTTATAAGGAATCAGAACCAGGTATTTTCTTCGTCAGAATCCGAAAGCGAGCTGAAACAGCAGAATACTTCTAACATGTCCTATATAGCAGGAAACAGTTGGATATCAAGAAGAGCTGATAGCAACATGCTTATTTATAAATGCTAGCTGTCTGGGTGTTCTTATGTAGACAATAGGCTGTAGCTACCTAGTTGGCAGCCACATGCGATCTGGGATCTAACAGAAACCCTGGAACTTTCCGCTCCATATCGTATGCCTCAGATGAAAGATGCGCCGTCAATATCTCTCCCAGGCCCAGTTCTCACCTGGAAAAATGGAGCATTCTCAGACTCTGTCTTCTTTGCGGTGGTTTGAACTTGGAATCCACCTGCCTGACTTGAGGCTTGAGGGTTACGATATCCTGATGGTCGAGAAGTAAGTTACCGTGCTATTGGTTGCCCCGCGATCGAAAATTTTATTCAACGGAAAACAGATGACAACCCTTTGAGGATTGAGTTCTCGGATTGATTGGGGGAGGCAGTTTCATGACATCACTCTGACGAGGATAGAATTTTATTGATTATTCTTCGCTCTTGACTTGAAATCTTGCAGCCTAAAAGCCAGCTTATACTCTGCATCAGTACCTGGACAAGGTCTTAGGCAGGTTGACCACACTCCTCGACCAAGCAGAAATTCAGGACAGTACATGAGGCTTTCGACCTCGCATGCTGCGTATAGCATAACCAATGACCTTAGATCGTCCACGCCATCGACAAGATCCGGAGTATAAGTAAGTTACTAGAGAAAGCGGAATTGTGGGCAGACATAAAGAATGGATTAATTGGGCTTGACAGTGAGATGGTTGAGTTAGTGGATGGGGAGAAGTGGAAGAAGAGGAAAGAAGGAAGATAGAGAATTGAAGATTCATGGGCAGGACGAAGGCTGATATACATATGCCTAGCTCTAGCGCATACTTCAAAGGTCATGCTAATGACATTTTGCCATATATATCCTTCACTGGAGAAGATACTGACAGAGTAAATCTATTGGGTGCATCGTGCCCCCGCCTCCTGACTTTATCATATATACGAAAGGCCAATCCAGCTATAAATGAGGGTGGAGTGGCCCCACGCTGCGGGTTCGTTGGTGGCTTTGACTTGAACCTGGCTACGTATGCGCGCAAGAAGGAGAAAGAACACGCACCTTTCTTGAAGCTCTCCGACATATTCGAATGTCCCAGCACCTTGCACGTTCTCTCCTGCGTATGAGTGCGTGTTAATGGAAGGCGGTTACAACAGGAGCCCATTGCTAATAGGGGCCTGAACATCGACAATATTATCACCACTAACATTGGGGGATCTGAAGCAGGTCATGAAAATGATCTCTTGCGTCGTAGCCGGCTTGGAGGCGAAGATCGAGCAATCCCACACCCACTCCTGTCCCGGCTCGATTTCGGTCTTTCTAGGAACGTCTCTCTAGGAACTTACATGGTATCCTGTTGCAGCCGAACAGCCTTTTCGTGTCCTCGAATTACACGTGGGCCTCATGAGGATAAGCTATGCCGGTCATCATCATTCCTACGTCTGTATGATAAATGGATTCCTATGAACGGAAAGGGGTAAAAAGGTGGATTTCTGAATGTTGTTGTTCGGCTGTTTTAAGCGAAGCCCCCAAACGCTAAGCGAGGAAGGCGCATTTTAGCTTCCGCCTGCCCCGGGTTCAGACCAATCACCTAACTAAGCCCCCTGGCCCCCGGACAATGGAAAAATCAAAACCCAGGATCTGACTAACTGAATCTTTTCAAAACGCGATCAGTTGCGAAGGTTCTCCTGATGAAATAAGATTAAACGGCGTAAGAGTTTGAGATGGATGTGAATGAATAGTTGGTAATGTAAATGAATGCCACTGAAGATGGAAGCCTTGCTAAATGCTCCTTCCCACATAGGTTATTCAGGGACAAGCTACTGACAGCGGCGGCGATGGATCCCCTATCTCACCCTTGACGCCGTCGCCTCTTGCTTGGGCTCTCCACACCAGGTTCCAAAACAGTTCCAACTCCTAGCCGCTCGAGGTCTGTCTTCAGATTGTCCTTTTGCGCCTCTGCTTCACGCATAGACCGTCTCAGCTCATCGCCGATGTGAAGGCTGCCTTGTCATTCCAGGAAAGCCCGTCTATTCCGTATCTTTCTACAACACCCCTCACAGATTCCTAGTCCCCTCAGCCCAGCAGCCACTGATGATGTGTCAAACATGACCTCCCCTACGGAATCTGCCTCACTCACGCCGCTGGATTAGACCAAGGGGTGAGGAGTGGTTCCTGTCTCCATTCTCAGGCCATCTTACTCCCAGTTTCATAGCATCACATGTCACAGGAGGGAGACTAGCACACATCTCTGCCCCTCAGCTTACACCCATGGACCGCCGACGACTTCTGCAGCCACTCCCGGGTAACGCTTTGCTGACGTGGATATAGATATGCAAGTCGAATAGTACCGTTACTGCGCAGGTCGTGCCAGGGACCAGGTGCGGGATCAGCTTGATCTCACCCAATATCGAGAACTACCGTCAATGCCTTATACCAAGGCAGAATTGGCCACCATACACCGGCATGAGCGCCAGGTGCACCCCTAGTTAGGCACAATAATGCGTGCAGGGTTTGAGAGATGGTGTGGTGGCTAGATGTCCAAGGTACCCACCCTCGGCCTTTGTATGGCGTCTTGATGCAGGATCATATCGACCAAGGCATACTTCCTTAGCTCTCGGGGAACTTCTTCCATGGTGCCGATACGAATCCGTCTAGGGTGGGCGAACTACGAGGAATCGATGTTGTATAAGTTCGTGGAGTCTGTCTTTCTTCCCTCATCATCCCTCCTCCTTCATTGACCTCCCCTATCAATCCTTTCCTTGTCAACTCTCCTCCCTCATCAACCCTCACTATCCTCCATACCAGGCTACTGGATAACCATCTGTTCTCGCTTGCAGCGTCTATCCGTTGATTGCCCTTCGCCAATATGGGATCGACATCTTCTCCTTTTAAACGCAGGTGGTGGGAGGCAGAAGCTCAGCGAAAGGTAGCGACCACTAAAAACATCGGTAAAGTGGAAGTCATCTGCTCGCTTATTCCCGGTGTAGATGAGATAGCGATGATCGGCTACTTGAAGGAACGTTCCGATCTCGATACACTCTTCGCGTTACATTTCAAATATCAGAACCTCTCCGGGGACCAACGTGAAGACCCCTCAGCTTTGACAGTTGATTTCAAGGCCAATGAACTCTGGCGGTTGCTTCGAATGCCACCGGGCTGTGGTGAGGCTCCATGGGACTGGAACTGGCATCCGACACTCGAGGGGATCCCTTCCGAAATTGCAGCCGAATTCCATGCGGCCGTGTGTCAGGCGATCTTCCGAATTCCTTTCTCTGACTTCGTGAAGTCTGCCCTCGGATATCGCACGAAGGCCCACTTTCTCAACAGTCTAGTCGATGCCGTATGCGACGTACGCGCTAGCCTCCTTACGCAATATCAAGGTTGCCCTAGGACACAGGAGATTTATGTTGAAGTTGAGAAAGTAAGTAAACATGAAAGTCATTTAAAATGAGTACTGACTAAGGTAGGCTTTAAAGCAGGGATATCACCCACTAGCGCACTGGATCGTTGCTAGCAGCCTGAACCGGAGTGCGGGTGCCCCATATGACGCCTTTGCCGCGGAGTTTGACATAATCAAGAGAATCTTTGCAACTCGCAATTTGGACGTCGTACTCAAGCGTCTTGCGGAATTAGATCGGCGGTTTGCGCACAGTAGTCAGATGTACAATTGGCAGAAGTGGTCAACAGATCTCGACTTCTGGCAGTGCGTTGATGGAGCATTATGGTCTGGGAAGTTCACTACTCCATTTATGCCACCGCATTTGCCAAGTGAGGACCAGGAGGAGAGGTTGCGTTTCCTCGAGGAATTCGATATAGCGCCTGAAGACGAAGCTCGAAGGAGTTCGAGCGGAGTGATTGCCTTCGTGAAAAGGTTGAGAGTGCGGAAGTGCGGGTCTAGAGGTCGAAATTCTCATCACACCATCAAACATGGCCTGCTGATGTCTGGACTTGTATCCGAAAAGTTCCTAAAGCATTCTACTCGGGGTCTGGAGCCTGATATTGAGATCGACAATTTCGATGGGCAGTCTGGGGATTCGTGAATAGAACTCATGCTTTTGTTTGTAAACATCCGAATTAGGACTCGGTTAAGAAGCGAGATGATCTTAGGATGTAGGCTAGCAGCATGTCGCAATGCCTCGTCTGATGTTTTCTGATTAATTTAACATTGCAACTTCTCAAAAGAGTAGTCTGTTCACAACTCCATTTAAGAGCTATAACAGAGTAACGAGACCAATGCGGGCTAATATCGCCAGACCAGCACGACGACAGGAACAACAACGGTCACAACTAACAGGATGACGATACTACCCACCAAACATAGACGCCACTTTACACTCCTCCACATCATCTTCTTGCATCTTGTACGGACATCACCGCTGTGTTCTTGCGAAGATGCAGCTAGACTATTAGCTATCCCTCTTCGAGGCTGCAAATTACCTCCACGTTGCGACTCTCCCCAAATGCTTTTTCGTATTACGCTCGCAATACCATTGGGCTGCGCTTGAGTCAAGCTATTTGCCATTCTAATTAATGGAAGAATAACTCGAACCAGGCTCTGTTTGAAAGAATGAGATGTTGAATTGTAGGAATGGAGAACAGGGCAAAGATATACTATATTAGCCAGGATCGAGGCGCGAATATAGACTATAAGTACCTTTCATTTTGGGTGTCGAACTGGGCTCCCTCTTATGGCCGTTGGACTAACATTAAATGTGATATTTTTAGCTTCGGGAGCAGAATTTGCTCCCCTAGAGGGAACCGCATCTGACACCTCGATTTCAATAATACTTATATCTTAGTTTGTGTCGCCTTCCCCATTTCGTACACTGTATATGATACGCTATAGTCGCTGGTCTACTACCAAACAACTTCAAATCTTTTCACTTCGAATTAACGACTCAAAATGCCGCAAGTCCAAAGCTGGATAAAGATAGGAGCCTTGTTGGCTTTCTCCTCTACTACTGTCTGTTGTGTAGTATTAGGGATCCATATAGTGGCACAGGACAAAACCACGAAAGCCGGAATTGCAACCTTGATTGTGCGTACTTGTCTCTCTCGCAATGCTGTTTGCTCCACTAATAAACTCTTAATGCAGTTCAACTTGACCGATGTCCATCTACCAGACCCCTTGGTCAAGCCACGTGCCATTCCAGCAAGTGGCCTTCTCCAACCAATCCAAAACGAGGTTCAAAGCGCGGCAAGCCTCCTTAACACAGCCATTTCCGCTGCTTCTATCAAAGCTCAGGGGGCTGCAGGTGCTGCTGAAACTGCTGTCTCCGACATCACCAACATCACCGCCATCGAAGCAATGATCCCAAGAAATTGTTCCCCTGGCACCAAGCAATTTTGTATTGGGTTCGAAGACAAAATAAATTGCACCGACTTCCCATTAAATATTTCTAACATAGTACCAAAAGCTGTTATGAAATTTATTGGCGACGACATCCAATCTCTTCAGCCTCTCGAGGGAATTTTGGCAAAGGTCACGCTCGCGAAAATTCAAGACAGTTTGATTCTTGGTCTAATATCCACCTTTTTGATAATACTTATATTTAACGTCCCTCCCTACGTGCCGAGAAACCCTGCGTGCCGAGAAAAACGAAAGGTACTTGGACCTTAAGCATCTCGATCTCTACACCAAGTTACAAATCAATGAAAACAAGGGGTTAGCCGTGTTACCGAGGTATTAATTAGTAATTTGACTCCTTCCGAAGAAAATTCAAATATACATTGTCGCCCTTTCGCCTGATTCCTTGAGAAGTCTCTTTTTGAGGTCTAACGTCCATCCCTACGTGCCGAGAAACCCTACGTGCCGAGAAAAGCCATTGGTACTTTGACTTTAAAAATCTTAAACTCCACACCAGCTTATAATTTATGAAGGAAAAAATATCGGTCGCATTAGACAGCTATTGAGAAGCAATTTGACACCTTGTAAAGAAACTTTTATATTTCCACTATTGCCCTTTCGATTAATTAATAAGAAGCTTCCATTTATGCTTAAGTGTGGGTCCTTTGCTACAGCCTTAATGAGAAGATCTTAACATCCTTTATACGTCTTAAAGGTTCTTACCTAAGCTTTAGATCCTTAATTTTCCGGTTTAAAACCTTCAGAAGTGTTGTTGCTGCAGTGGCGCGCAAACAATTGCAAGGCCGCCATGCGGTTCGGTACTTCTGATCGACAAAATTAACGATTCTCCGTTAGGCGGCCCCCGTGCCTCTCGCAAAGCTTTGGTAATTTACGAAGTAGGCCGAGGTACTTCCGTACGGTAGTCAGCTTACATAACTACGTCGGCTCGTTCTAGAAGATTCTAGAAGCAGCTAATAAGTATCAAATTGCTATAAATTCTTAAGATCCCCTAAGACCCTCTATGAAATAGGGTTAAAAGAAAAAAAGAAATGTTATATAAAGAGCTTTCGATGTTGTCTATTGACAAGTATTGTCCCGATTTTCATATTGACAGGTGTAGCCCTGGTTGAATCTGAAGAAATGATAATCTCCCTGATGAATGCCCCAAAATCACAATCCTGCCCCATGTAGCTTGACAAGTAGGTCGATAATTAGTAGGTAGCCAGAGATACCTAGCAGTCCCTTCTACTAGCCACTCCCCAGATACATGTAAAGTCGGATTGTGTTTTCCGTTAGGAGAGAAGGCCACCGACCTGACCCAGCTAGAATGGCCCTCGAGCGTCTGCTGCGCCGCGCCAGTCGCCGCGTCCCAGAGCCGCACCGTCATGTCGTCTGAGCCCGACACGACCTGCTTGCCGTCGGGAGAGAAGGCCACCGACCTGACCCAGCTAGAATGGCCCTCGAGCGTCTGCTGCGCCGCGCCAGTCGCCGCGTCCCAGAGCCGCACCGTCATGTCGCCTGAGCCCGACACGACCTGCTTGCCGTCGGGAGAGAAGGCCACCGAGAAGACCGCGTTAGAATGGCCCTCGAGCGTCTGCTGCAACGCGCCAGTCGCCGCGTCCCAGAGCCGCACCGTCTTGTCGCCTGAGCCCGACACGACCTGCTTGCCGTCGGGAGAGAAGGCCACCGAGATGACCCAGCTAGAATGGCCCTCGAGCGTCTGCTGCGCCGCGCCAGTCGCCGCGTCCCAGAGCCGCACCGTCATGTCGTCTGAGCCCGACACGACCTGCTTGCCGTCGGGAGAGAAGGCCACCGATGCGACCTCATCAAAATGGCCCTCGAGCGTCTGCTGCGCCGCGCCAGTCGCCGCGTCCCAGAGCCGCACCGTCATGTCGTCTGAGCCCGACACGACCTGCTTGCCGTCGGGAGAGAAGGCCACCGAGATGACCCAGCTAGAATGGCCCTCGAGCGTCTGCTGCGCCGCGCCAGTCGCCGCGTCCCAGAGCCGCACCGTCTTGTCGCCTGAGCCCGACACGACCTGCTTGCCGTCGGGAGAGAAGGCCACCGAGATGACCTCATCAAAATGGCCCTCGAGCGTCTGCTGCGCCGCGCCAGTCGCCGCGTCCCAGAGCCGCACCGTCTTGTCGCCTGAGCCCGACACGACCTGCTTGCCGTCGGGAGAGAAGGCCACCGATGCGACCTCATTAAAATGGCCCTCGAGCGTCTGCTGCGCCGCGCCAGTCGCCGCGTCCCAGAGCCGCACCGTCTTGTCGCCTGAGCCCGACACGACCTGCTTGCCGTCGGGAGAGAAGGCCACCGAGATGACCCAGTCAGAATGGCCCTCGAGCGTCTGCTGCGCCGCGCCAGTCGCCGCGTCCCAGAGCCGCACCGTCTTGTCGCCTGAGCCCGACACGACCTGCTTGCCGTCGGGAGAGAAGGCCACCGATGCGACCTCATTAAAATGGCCCTCGAGCGTTTGAAGCATCGCATTCCAATGTATCTCTACTCCAGGCTTTCTCTGGATCCAAGACGGAATATAGTCCTCGAACGTTTCTCGCACAATGCTCTTCTCTGGGGCAAAAACAAGAGCTGAACAATACGATTGAAGGGGCGCTTGTTCAATAACTGATCGGTTGTATACGATGAACCGTCTCGCATCATGTAGAAACGCATGTAAATTAGGACTTTCGTTAACCTAATGATAGGTTAAGTACAGTTCTGTAAATAGTAGATAGATGTCTTACCAGAACATGATCCTCTAGGGAAATTATTGCTTGAATTCCTTCTGTTATCTTGCCCATCCATCCAAGCGCCTCAAGCCAGTGTAGTAAATGAGTCTGCAGAAACCGGTGGGCTACCTCGCCGTCGTAAGCCGGAGAACAACTCTTTTGTAAATGCTGAACCCAGTAGAGGCATGCGTATTGAACTTCAGGCGGAAGGAATTTCTGAATTCGACTGCTCTCAACTTGACTGGCTTGACTACCAGGAGCATGCATTTCACAAATGTCCTTCTTTAGAGTCTGGAACATGAGCTGCATACAGCTACTAGCTAGTACCTGATGTACCTCCTTCTCATCTGCCCAGAAATCCCCACATCGATCTTTGCTGAGGAGGAAGTCGCGAAATGAAGGGTGATGGAGACGGAGCGGGCGAGTCGGGTCGTTTGGAATATCAAGGATTGCATGGAGGTCCCTAAATGTCAAATCGACTTCTTCCCTGGAAACCTGTAATAGACTGCTTAATGCAGAGGTAGAAAGAGGTGAGAGCAACACTGCTGTACTTCCAAGCATGTGCTTTAGCATATCGCATGCCTCTTCTTTCTCTTCGTCTGAATAGTCCGAGGAGATCGAGTGATTGAGGACAGCAAGGTAGATTTCATTGAGGTGCTTCTCTGGTGCAGTAACAGCGCTGCGGCTAGCCTTGAGAATTGTGTCCAGTCTCTTGCGTGCAAATCGCCCTCCCTCACGGATGAACCGACATGTCGTTGACGCCCAAATGAAGAGACCGCTAGCATATGTAACCAGCTGTCGGAGAACCTGCTCGCCGGGCCAGCTGGCTCCAAGAGTCCACTCTTGCCTGATCACCCCCAAATTATGTTCCAGGAATAGCGAGATATCATGGTTGACAATCGATGGCTGTATATTGTGGAGAACGAAGTCCTTATGTTTGGCTTGTGGTATAGCGCGTATGCCGTGTCGAATTGGAACATCAGGTCTGCTTGTCAAGAACACTCGAAGTCGTACCGCTGTTAACGATCTAGCTTCAGCTAGAAGCTGTAGAATTGTGCGAATGTGGGATTCGTTGTCACACTCATCAAGGGCATCCACAACAAGTAGATAGAAAGACGGAGATGAGCGCTTGTCTGACTCTAGCGGACGGACGACAAGCTCGCGCCACTGGTCTAAGAGGGACAGATTCGCAATATCGCTCCGCTCCCTCACAGCATCACAGATGTGGGTTTGGAGAGATGGCACAGCATCCGCGAGCTGTACGGCAAGACTTGTGAAGAACTTGCCGGCATGGCTCACGTCTCCGCCGCCCCTTGAGAAGAAGAAGCTGGCTCCAAGACGCTTCTGCTCACTGTATCTGCGGGCGACGGTGCGGGAGATTGTTGACTTTCCCGTCCCAGCTAGGCCGCTCAGCCAGAAGATGCATCGCTCATCTTGTCCATCTTTTCCATCAGCCCAGTCATATATCTCTTGTAGAAGGTCGACGCGCGTGTTAGGAAGGCAGGCAGGTTCGTCCTGGCGGTCGTATGCGTTGAACGGCGCGTCCTTTGCGATAGGCAGGAACTTGAGTACATCGATCAAGTCTAAGGTGGCTCATCAGCTTTCTCTACTTAGCCATAAGAGATGGTAGAGCGCAACTTACTTGTATTAATATTCACATCCCTGAACCGGCCTGCTAAACCGATAGAATGGTGATCCACCGACAAGCCACTGATAGATTGATGGTGGAGCTGGGACTGCCCCGGCGGGTCGTCTGGGCGAACCAAAGGCATCAGGCCGCTGGCGTCGAAGGCCTAGATGCGATAGCTTCAAAAGCGTAAATCGTTGAGTAATAGACTGTTATCCTTTCCTTCGTTCGCGATAGTTTTGCGTTCACGTTAATGATTGCAAGGTTTGGAGTATGGGAAGGACGGTGTTGGGCATCTGCGCGATGATTGGTCACAACCCTGCACCGTCACCTCAGCTGCTCTTCAGCTGAAGGATTCCCTCAACTTCCATTACATCTTTTCCAAGACGTCTTCTCTACGTTACACTCCAAACACTCTTACATCACTGCATTTGAATTGCCCCTTCTGTGATTATGGACCCGCTCAGTATCACCGCTTCTGTCGTAGGCATCACTACGGCGGCTCTTCAGAGCGCTCAGTTTCTCGTCAAGACCATCGATAATATCAAAGATGCACCAGGCACTATCAAAGATCTCAGCGCCGACCTTCGGGTAGTTGAGTCTGTGTTGCAGGATCTGAATGCAAATGTACAAGACGATTCCTTGCAGATCATTCGGAGCAGCCAAATCGGGCCCGCTGTCGAGAACTGTGACAGAGCATGCAAAGTATTTCAGTCACAAGTCGAGCGCTGGATGAAGCATTCTAAAGAGGATAAGATATTCTGGATATCTCGATGGAAGATTGGATTGTTTGGGCCCGACAGGGTCAAGACATTCAAAGGGCAGCTCAATGACTGTAAAAGCACCCTCAACATTGCTCTCACTACAGCGAACCTGTTTGTTTCGCCACAGAACCACCTTATCCTGCTAGTAGCTAATTTATTGAATAGATTGGCAGTAGCCAGCCAGAAGGAACTGGCGAAAGAGCAGAAAGATAGTATACTTGAAGCAACTGAGGCCGACCTTGAGCAAGAGCTCACCAGGGCAGGCAAAGAGATGGTGGAGATTGAGCAGAGTCTGCAACGATTCACAGTGGGTGGGAGCACCGAGCGAGATGAGGAGTCGGAGCAGAGCAAGGAGGAGCTTCTCCAGGAGCTTGAAAGACAGCAAGCTGCTAGCACTGCATTGCGCAACATGTGCGAGGAAGCCCTCTCCCGAACAGTATATCAGCGCACCGGGCAGAAGATCAAGGGCATCAAGGCAACGAATGATGGTATAGCTCTGGCAGGATTCATCAACGTGCCTGGAGAAGAGTTGAACATAAGTCAAGACATTTCGGACGTAAATGCTGACAATAGGGGTTTTGTTATTGTTGGAGTTGCCGATAATGTAGACATCAAGGACTTGCGTCCTCGGTAGGTAGGCAGGCACATTGGGGTCATGGGAAGGGCACTATTGGTGGAAAGGAAATCTAACATAGATATGAATGGACAGTTAACTTAGCACATTTCTTCGTCTCCAGAGCTATCTCATGCGTTTTCATCGTTACGTCATTCAATTGAATTCTCTATTAAGCTGCACCAACCTGACCAGTATCGAAAACCCTCTTACACTGAGGAATCGCTACTTCCTACCTCTTAGTAGCAAGTGCAGGCTGTTCCCCACCAAGATCGCCATTTGCTTCGATCCGAGGGACCGACCCGTGTGGCGATCTTGGATGAATCTGCACGCCACAGCCGTAATAAGGCTATTCACGATCTCCCGTATAATGGGAAGGCCTAAAAACCCGGCTAAGACCATTATATGAGTTTCGAAGATAGCCTAAGCTCAATAATACAGCTGTAACTTAATAGAGGAAGGCAAATCAGACGCAGGGCGACGACACGGATGTGAATTTCTCCGTTGCATGCATTTGGGGTGTTCAGGTCTAACTTGAAAGAAAATCTAAGAGATATTAAGGTACAGTGTGCACCGATTTTGCGATGCTTGAAGTCAAAGTAACTTACCGAGTTTCTTTACCACAGATCTACCATCGAGCTCATATCACCCCAAATGCTTACGAAGGCGTCTTATCTGAGCTCGAAATTATGGCTTTACGAGAGGAGGAAATTATAATTAGCACTGTGTCTGCCGTGGCGTGCAGATGTATGCATGATCGCCACACGAGTCGGTACCTCGGGTGGGGCAAGTGACGATTTGGGTCAGTGCGAGATGACCCCTCACGTCCCCACACCTAATTCGTTGATGAGATATTACCAAGATATAAGTTATCAAAGTTGCGAAGCCCTTCCTGCGCATAGTTTTCAGTTTCGAACTCTGCGAACTCAGGAAACGAATTCTACATACAGTACGATTGTCTGGTCGCATTCATTTGAAGAAGCCCTCATGCCGGAGTTATACGCTTGTAACAAACAACTTTGCGAAGATGATGAAGATCTATACAGTCTCGATGAATTAATCGAACATCTTCGTACGATACATAAGCTATCATTCATACGACGACCACAAGGACTAGGGGTTTCGGATAGTCATGGAAACGTCTGGTATTGCTTCCATTGCTGGGCTACGACGGGCAAAGACCATAGAAGCTTCCGATCTGATAAAGCTATGTGGAATCACCTTAATGATAAGCACGACTACCAGCTCGATGGGATCAAGCTTGAGGGATGAGCACAAAAGCAATAAGAACCCGACGTCTTGGACAGGATTAGCGGATGACGAGCGTGATAGGATATTGCGGGTGTGTGTGGCCTATAAAGAGTAGAGTTACGATGACTGGTGGCTCCACGCGATACCGAACGAGTAAAATTCGCATCACGATGATCGACTCTCAGTTTATAAAGAGAGCAGTTGGTAGGTGTGTTGATACAGGTTTGAGGGGAAAACAGGGCAGGGGGCGTCTGCAGTGACTCGAGGATAAATTGTTGCCCGGAGTTTCTACAATCAACTGATTTCTTGCCTTCTCACGCTATATATTTCATCTGTTATATAGTCAAATAATACGGTGTTCTGGATTAAAGCTACTACAATAGACGTGATTTTGAATGGGAGCTTGATGATAGACATCGAATGGAGCTTAAGAGACGGTGGGGAGTAATGCCGAGTGCAATGGATCGAACTTAGTATAGAGAATTCAGAACTTAGAGTTCCTGCCTTCGACAACTTCTTGTAACCTCTTGTTGCTTGATTTCCAATGGAGTGTATTCAACCTACGTTTGCCTCTGCCACCAACGAGCTCTATCACTTTCCGTTATGCTAATCGATCGAATCCCGCTGCTTCCTGGTCCAGTGCCTACTTATAATCTTGCAATGATTGTCAGTACATCTTCTGGCATCTTCAAGTCGACCCAGCTCCGCGTAGAGACTAACCTAGGTAGGCAAGATTCAAGTAGGCGTACTAGATACTAAGCTTGGCGAAGGGCAGTCTTCACTGTCTCATTCAGCTCTGAAGCTATTGTTATTCCAGCGATATCTCCTTCATAAATCGGTCGATATTGCCAATTTTCTGCCTCTCTTCTTCTTTGAGAGTCCAGTTCCCCCCAGATCTCAGCCGAGGGGACTGATAGGGACTTGTATTTATCCACTTGGACCACTTTCGAACAACAGCAACTGCCTGCTCTGGAGTAATCTCAAACCATTCAATGTGCTGCTTCAGACAGCCCTTACAATATATTCTAATCTTGCGGTGGTCTAGCTCCGCATGACACAAAGCCTCGACGCGGCGAGCGTTTGGAACGACTATGGCAGAGACGGAGGAATCGGGATATAGGACTTTTACAGCCCTATCGCAATCAAACTCCCACTCTCCGTGGCGTGCCTCAAGAGAACGTCCAGTGTATCCGAGTTTGACGAATCCACTGTTTCCTTTAACCTCATACAGATAAACAAATCCGTCTCCCTGGTCATTCTTGCCCAAAGATTTCGCCATTTCGCTTCGAATCAGTTCATACGAAGATGCGTAATCAGCAAGATTATCGCCCCTCGCGATAATGTCGAAAGCGGAGGTGTCGTAAGTCTCTGGCCAAAATGCCACGGGATCTTGATCAAACCTTGGAGAAAACGATCGCGACCTTCTCGGTATTGGCAATTCTTGATTTCTCAAGGCAAGATTGCTGTTGTTACTGACCGAGATTTTCCTAGTCTCTTGAGTTCCAGGAGCTCGAGTCTGACTTTCGAGACAGCCTGGCGCATTGCTTTCAATCGATTGCACCACCTTTGAAGCGGCCTTTTCGCGGATCTCAAAAATATTCAGCTTCCACACTGCCACATATTGGAAAGGCCCTCGTTTCACATGGAGATGACAGTACATATTCGTTTCAAGGACTTTGAGGAAGCCGCCAAGATCGGCGTTGTCCAAATAGACTTCTGGCTTGACGATCTCATCAATAGTTTTTGTACAGTTCTGGACTTTTCGCCCTCCAATACCCAGTTTACAGCGATTGTGATTCGGCATTGTCCATATGCACTGAGTGGAGACACAACCTAGAACTTTCCTGATTTGCTTCTCGATCGACGGGACTGGTTTGGAATCGCTATTCCCATCAGGAAAGGCTGTTATCCAAGTTTCTATTCGAGAGTCCTTGGGATTGCCACAATCATGCAGATGGCAATGTACAAGCATCACTAGTTTATCTAGCTCGGATTCGAGTTCCGGACAGAACCATGTGAGAGATATCATTGACTCGATCTGTGAGATGATCCGGTCTTGCTTTCCTTCTCCTATCGGCCGGGTACAAGGTGTGTTCTTCTTTGTAAGAGCGCCGCATTTCCAAGCGTCAAGGCCCAGCTTTGCCTTCAAGCTCAAAGCTGCTACTTTGGTTTTGTTTTCTGCTGGCTTCTCTTGTTTGGACATCAAATCCGCATCGCTCGGAGGAGGACTTGTTGGGGGAGTAAGGATTAAGGCAGAAGCCATTCCCGACGAATGGAGTTCATCCTCGAACTCTCTCGGAGCTTTCGAAATGTCTTGTTTCGTTTGGGGCGGCCAGATTGGAAGGCATGGGTCAATAGGCGGCGTGTTGGCTTTCCGCGACTTGGGGTGACTGTTCAGGCTGTTGGATATCTCTTCCTGCGTATCTTTGCTCGAAGACATGACTGAGGCGGAGATGCTGTCAACCAATGACGTTTATCTGTCTGAGATGTCTTCTGCAGAGTCCCGCAATCCTCCTTGAATCGTGCTGGCGCCTAAAATTTTGGATGGGGAGGAGAGGTCTGTTGGGTGACGAAAAAAGTGGCCGATTTGAGGAGCGCAGAACACCAAACTATGCCATTGTCATTATTGCAACACAACCTTGTTAAGTCAATTAAATAAACCCAGGGTATTGGCGTCTGCAGTAAGCGGTGGTGTCGGAAGATCATTGATGATGCTTTGTGGAGGTGTGCTTTGCTCTAGGGATTTCAGCAGCGCCATGGATGTTGCAGTAAGGATGTAGTTTGACGAACGAGGGGAGTAGTGTCGTTGTGCGGAGAAACGTACTCCCGGATGGCAGCGAGGCATGACATATATTGCGGGGTTGTGCGGGGCATACCAAGACCTCACACGCTCTCATCCGAGGTACCGAAACCCGTGGCGATCATGGAGAGATTTGCATACCATAGCACCCATAAGGCTGGCAACGAATTCTAATGTTGTTGAGAGGCCTATGAGAACGAACAAGACCTTTTCATAGGTATTAGGAGTAGTAGGAGCTCAATCATGAAAGCGGTGGGAACAATCATTTTTTTTGGTAGAAAAGAGACCCTTTTCTAAATCAGCTATATTGGCGACGATTAAACATGTCTTTCTAGTACAAGAGGGTGAGGATGTTTTAGAATAGCTATAGAATATGGGTTTCAAAAGAGTATAGAAAGCATTACGGTATATATCATTTTTTGAATACTTTAAGTGAAAGTAGTTGTTACTTTTTCCGGCACGGAGGGTTCTCCGGCACGCAGGGATGCACGTTAAATTTGTTGATTCTGAAATAAAGGACCCTACATGGGACTTCTCAGTCAAAGTGTCTGATGCCGGGAAGGGATGTGCCGTCACGTGGTCTTCAGCTGGCCATCCATGCGGCATCTGCCACGTTTGAAAACCTAATCTGCGCAAACCAATCCATACGCCATACCACGTTTCCGATATTTCTGCCACAACCCTGTGTTCACCTCGGAGTTCTTGTACGTGACATGTAATCCGACGATGTCTGCTAGCAGTGAGGCGCCTTTGATTACTTCCCAGCCAACAGACATTTTCCTGCGCTTAGTTGAGAAGGCCGCCCGCGACACCCACGACAAAACGATCTCTGCAAAAGGGCAACTGGTTAAACTTGACTTCACCAGCAGTTATGAAGATGTGCAAAACGAGTACAAAAGAAGTTATCAGGACAAGGTTGGTGAAGCATACCATTTGCAGCGCTGAAGCTAAAGGTTTTCACAGATCCAGCCAGGTTCCTCTACCGCCGCAATCCTCGATCCAAACAGAATCAAATCATGGTGGCAACCAACTCCGTGGGTTTTGACCGGAGGATCTTTTCGGATACCGGCAGGGTTGTCAGCTGTGGCGATTCCTTTGGTTATACATGGGGATCCTACAATCCAATACTATGACTCTCAGAGGGTGGCATGGTCTGTAGATTGGAACGTAGGATCGGTCATTTATCTGGCTGGCGATTCAAGCTTGATGTCGGATGGTCGCGGGAAGACGTCATTCATACTGTTGATGTTTACAATGGACACTTGATACCTCCCGGCCGACAGCACGTTCATTTGCATCTCAACCCAGAGGTATTGGGCCATGTCGTTTTTTTTCACCCATGAGTTTCGTCCGCCTGATTTCCATACGTATTCGAGAGGTCCACCAGCATCGACATATCCGGTTCCCCAGGCAGTGGCCAGAGCCATGTCAGTGTCGACATGTCCGGTTCCCCAGGCATTGGCAAGAGCCTTGTCAGCATCGACATATCCGGTTCCCCAGGCATTGGCAAGAGCCCTGTCAGCATCGACATGTCCTGCTCCTCAGGCATTGTCGACATATCTAGTTCCTCCAAACGCTGCGATAGCCGGGCTTGCTTGACCTGGCGATCTGCATTATCGAAATCACTACGTCGCCTCTTTCCCTGATTTCTATCCGTTGATGCGCGTGGACGTCTAGTCACTTCTATGGAAGGGATTTTGATTGTTGTCAAGCAGGCCATGCCTTTTGCTATTTCCTGGAGATCCTTGTGTGCTTGTATACTCTCAGTTAGCTCGCTTTGGGTTGCTGCGAGCTCGTCATAACTCCAGCCGAAGGGAATCATGCAAGCGATGAGGATTTCGCTAGCAAATAGATCGAGTTCGTGTGCTCGCTTTTCGAGGGCTGGCAGACACTCTTTCCGATATTGGAGTAGAATTGGTATATCGGCTTCTTTGAGACGATATTGCCAGCTTGAATGTCGATCAGCATATTTCTGTTTGTGAAGGGATTCTTTTAACTTACAGTGCATGTACATCCGGTCCAATTTGGAGAAGTGACCCTGGCGAGCCCTGCTGAAGAAGGAGCCTGTAGTTCTTGCTCTTCCTCTTCAAGGCCGTTATAGCTTTCTCATCCATGCGAAGTGATGCAGCTATCTTCGAGAGTGCTTCGCTTTGCCGTCTCCGACCTTTGCCTTTGCCTACTTTCGGAGGCTCTGACTGCGCTACGAGATCGACCTCATGCGCAAAGTAAATGATGTATAGGAGGTCAGCAAAGTAGTGCTTGATCTTAGCATAACCCTGTGCCAATCGTTCGAGACGCTTGGTCGGCCCTGAGCCAGATCCGCCAAAACCGCCTGACCATAGGCCCAGGACGAAGGTGAATACCCCTAGGTCGAAATTCTTCGATGCAATGAAGCCTTGAGTTGCTCGAACCAGATAGCCAATCCGTTTAGTTTCTCCAGGCCCAACCACATTCTTGAAATACTCGGTTGGGTCGCTTTGCATGGGAACCGTTGGTGAGGAAGCCGATGGTACCATCGATGGCCGAGTATGATTGTTTGTTTGTTTGGGTCTCATCTCGGGGTTGAGGAAGCTGAGATGAGGAATGAGGTGATGGTGTTGCTGACGGAGGTAAGAGAATGGCTGGTTCGCTGTCATTTGCCTCCGCTGAAGCTGGTGATGGTGTCAACTACACAGTTGTTGACAGCGGCTTGCTGGCGCTCGTTGACAGTGGTACATACAGTTGTGGAGTCATCACTTTGGTAGGCTGAAGTAGAGGATACTGCCGAGAGGAGAGAGTGTTGTGGTGTTTCCCACAGCTGGATATCAGGTGGTTGTGGAGGTGTATCTGGATGAGTGATGCTCGAGGATGCGACATTCAGCTGTGATGGAAATTCTCGAGGGGAAAATGGCCGACGTGGGGACTTCGAGGAAATGAAAAATTGGCTACAGTCCCCCATCCATCCTGGAGCAGATTGCGATCGTATCGCTGTCCAGTAATATGGGCTTGGTACTGCGATTGTCTGGAGATTTGGAAGGAAGGATGTGAAAGCTGGCATTTCAGGTAGACTTTGTCTACGTGAAATGACCTGTCGGCTAACCGAGCCAGTCAGCACATCACACCTTCAGCCCGGGCACAGGGGTATCGTCAAGGTGCCTCATGCCAATAATTCCATTTTGTGCTAGGCGACAGGAGCCTTGCACCCAGTTTCCCACATCCATATCATATCCCTATCTGTTGCAGACTTGCAGATCCAACGGTCTCAGTTGCGGGCCAATGAGCCGGCCACGATCTCGAGGCGATACTGCTTCAAACAGAACTGCAAACATTGCTTTTCTAGCAGGGTCTCAGTTGCCCTGGGGCCTTTTTGCCTCCTGTCACTCCTGGTCAACTCCGACAGTATCCATGCACCATATCCAATATCTGCATTAGATTCCGTGCTCCCTGGGCCGTGTGGGGTTTCCTGCATGCATGGGACCATATGGGATATAAATCAAGGTTCATGGTTTGATTCGTACTCGAATCAGGGTAGGATTAAAGCGAGACGTGGGTAAGATACCAGCCGCTGAGGACAGTGGCCTTCCCGGATAGCAGCCCCTCGGATAACAGTCCTCCAGATAGCAGCCCTTCTTGTTGATTACATAAACGACTAGGCTTTTCTAAGAACGAGCGGTTGCCTCGTTTTTTGTGCAAGAGACTCGCCCTTTGCCCAAATTGGTAGGAGTTTGCATTTTTGCCTAACTATCCATGGCGTGTAACGAGCTGTCCCAAAGAATCGTCGATCTCAAGCCACTGCTCCCTCTCCTTTCCAGCTTTCTACAGCACAATCGTACGGAGATTCACTCCACGCCGCATACAAATCCCAGAAACGCCAGATATTAGCAGTCGTAAATGATTGACAACGCAGGTCTGGTGGTATTTGAGCTGCAGGACTGGGCTCTACCAATATCATATCGTTGGTTTGAAGATGTTCTGATACATTTGTACCAGTACAAGCCTTGAAATTTGCGTAGTAACATGAAAGGAAATCAATCACCACCTCCTGACTGTGACGTTGGACCCCATTAATCTGAACGCTCCAAAAGAAACCAATAGCTCAATAACATGTACACAATCTCAACACATACGCCTCCTACTCCCTTCCGTCTGTTGCATCGTCCCTGTACTCCCTGCTGTGGTATCCCCCCTCCAAGCTGGACCAGACCAGCGGAGCTTCTGGTCCAGTATCGAACTGGTGTTGAGGGTAGCTGAAAGCAATCTCAGAGCCCTCCGGATATTGTTGTCTGTTGGCGTTTGGATTTCCTGTTGCGAGACCGTAGTATGATTCGGGCCCAGTGCCTATGCTAGAATTGTTGTAAGATCCAGAGGGTCGCGGAAGGATTGGGCAGAATGTTGATCGTTGGGAGATACAAGATCGCTGGAATGCGGAGACCATGCTAGAATTGCTGCCAAATCCGGAAAGTATCAATGGATTCACCTCCCCCTCTATAGGCGACCGGAAAGGGTGCTTCGTGATAGTGAGACGTGGGGTTATGTATTGGAACTTTTCATCCTTGGACGGCGTGATGAACTTGTTGTTCATGGCATCTGAAATAGTATAATATGACACCAGGCAGAGCAAGCCACTTTCACCTTCGACCGCAATCGTCTTCTTCACCAAGCCTCCTTCTTTGAATCCATAAGAAGCAATGAGTGACCCGACTAAAAATTGCTGCAATTCCTGGCTGAACGAGTCCAACTGTAGTTGGTTCAAGGTTGGTGCTCTCTGCGTGTTGTTGAATCCACTACCTTGCTTGGTGATGCCAGAAGACTTGCTGGTTTTTGATTTCCTTCTCCTGCCGGAGGGCAAAGGCTTATCGAGTTCGCGATAAATGAGAAAGTTGCGTAGTACTCGACTAGGGCTCCAAATTTTATCGTCTGTCCATCGTCTGATACCAGTGGACTCCTCGTAATAGACGAAAATATGCCCACTTTGGATGAGGCCTTCGCGGGCTTTTGGACGACGGGTAACACAAGGAAGCACACCGGTGAGGCAAGCTTCAAAGAGGAGAAGAGCGTCTTGTGTAGTGCCGACGAGCCCAACATAGGTAGGTTGTTGACAAGCCATGGTTTGGTCGTCCTCTCTGAAAGGGCTTGAGGTTATTCTCAGGCGGTTTGGAGTCTCCCTCAACTTTTAGATGAGGAAGATTGAGGGCTCGCAAAGGCAAGAAGCGAAACTACTCCTGAACAACCGAGGGTGTAGATTGAATCTGGGGAACGCAAGTGCATGTAAACGAGGCAATGGGCGAAGACGATGATATATGGGAGGAAAATACTGTCCATTCCTTGATCGATATCCCGAGGTGATAGAGTTGCGATAGGGGTGCATATAAATGCGACAGAAGGGTAGAGCAACCTATAAGGTCTGTCGCGGCTGACCCAGTGCCAATGCGCCAGTTTTCAATGCTAATTGAGCACGGCCAGTACCAGCGGCAATTATGTTAGCCACACACGGATCATTCACCCAAAGCTGGAGAGTCGAGGCGGACGTTGATCGTTCTGGGAGCCCCCCCCCCCTGAACACCATCAAGCCCCTCCAACGAAGACGGCGAAGATTCCGTCACACATGAGTTTGGTGCCTTCCTAAATGATGCGAAATTACAGTGCATGGAAACATATTAATATACATCGAGCGTGTGCAAATTACAAATCAATGAAACCCCTTTCTAGAAGGCTGTACATCCATAGCCGGGCGTGGTACCAACTCAGTCGAGGAGTCCTGTCCCGAAGGTCGACCGTCTCCGCTCCCAGAAGTCACCTCGGAGTCTAGCGGATGTCTAGCTCTTCTGTACAGTAGGTATAAGGGGAATCGAATAGCGATCACATTCGACAAGGCAGATATGGCCTGCACAGGGTGTTAGCGAAGCCGCTGGTTCGTAGTATCGGCATTCTCACCCAAATAGCAGCGACCAAAGCTTCGGGTTTCGACCAGGCCACGGGTAGCGATATGCAAGTAGAAATAAATACTAGAAGACAAAGGGCACTGTTCATGAGGAAGAACAACCGTGACTTAAAACCAATATTGGAAAGATAAAAATATGCAACCGTCAACCCGCAGTATACGGCAGAGGTTGCAAACAGTAACGCTGTGAAAACGTTCGAAGCCTGAGCATTCTGTAATGGAAACCTGACGCAATCAGTTGAAGATCAAAAACGTTTATTCTGAACTTACCAAATACAAAGCCCAACGGTAAGAAGAGAAGAAAAAATGGCTGTGCCTCGGCAGGCCAGTTGAGTCCACGCATATTTGTTCCGATCAAGCAAATGCCACAGAAATTCAGCCTGACACGCGTTAGAAGCGACTGACACAATTCTGGCTATTGCGAATACCTCGAAAATTCCTGGTAAGGCACAGCAAAATTGCAGGATATCAAGGTGTGCAACATAGAGAGTTTCATTTCCTAGTACGTCAGCTCAAGCACGAAAGGGAGTTGAGGACTCTACGCACTGTAAGCCCCAGCGGAAGTTACACCCAATAGACCAGCCGAGGATCCGAGAGAGATGCAGCTTATCAAGAGCAGCCATGGTTTGACCTGCGGCTGCAAGAAACAGCTGCCAACCTTGATTGTTGCGCTAACAACTGCGATCGTGGAGAGGCAGATGGCAACAGGGAGAGAAACGAGGTCCGTTTGAAACGCAAGAGGGGATGCTGGAACATGCATAGTAGCGGTGGCTGAGAAATGAGATGGTGATGGAAGACGAGGACGTTCATTGGCGCGAAAGACTTAGGCAAACACCGGAATGTTGCAACCGCTGCGATCACGACGGCAAGGCTAAAGTAGAAGTCGGGCGGAAAAACTCTGATCTTTAGGAAGAGGAATGCATCCACCCTGTGCTGGGTGAATGAACCTGGTCAATGAAAGGTGAAAGGGAGGGCGCCTACAATTTGTCTCGTTGCCTCCAGGGAGAAGAGAACCGATATGATAGGAGAGCAGGCGGACAGTGCAGCGGTAAGGAGTGCGAGGAGGGCACCGCCGCTGGTTTGCCTCGTTCTGCAGCTTCTTCTTATACATTGTACTAGATACCCACGCTCGAGGAGGAAGTATGTGTTCGAGACCAAGAACGAAGTAACCGCAAATAGGGAACAGGCAGCATTAACCGCGCACTGCGGGAGAGGACGAAGGGGGGAAAGCTTTCATCAAGACCTTTATCAGACTTTGAAAATGAAACGAGGTGAAGTATTGCGATCGAGCCGGTTCAGTTGTGGTGGAGTTTCTATTTTGAGAGGGACGAAGCGCCAAGTAAGCCATACCTAATTGATCGTCTACACGTAGACGATCAATTTGGTTTAGTCTGAAAAGACCAACGTCAACCCATTTTTTGACACAGAAGTTCTACCATAAACCATGGGGAATGACCTGAGTGTGAGCTCTATTGTTGACATGCTTCATGCGCTGGAGCCCGAGGCCAGATCATTAGCTTTCGACGACTTGTGTGAGCAGGTACGTTAAGATATCCATTTCAACAGTCTTGCGGTCCCGCTGAATGTCAAGCAGCAACCCGGAATCAAACTCTATTTCCAAACAAAGTTCCCCCAGGAAAAGTCAAGCCGACCACAGGTGCTTTCCATTAAGGACCCTCTGCCGAAGGAGGAGGAACTGTTTGCCAAGTATGATTCTTGGAGCAAAGACATACCGTCTTTTTGGAAATCAACGTCTTCTACCTTCATACCAGAAGAGACTTCCTGTCGTCCGTTACGTTTCATCTACGATGCAACCGTCGGACAACAATTGGAGAACCACGAATCTTGTTTACGAAGCAGGTACCTTAATCTATTTTGGTTCGACTACTTCACAAAGCGATATCCAGGAAGAGGTTTCGATCATGACTATGGAGATCTAGGCCATGAGATCGCAGGCGTTGAGACCAATGCCGATGATTTGATGATCTCCACGCTGCGGGAACGAGTAGGGGCAGGCCGAAGGTACAACAAGCTGACGGAGAAGTTTGGTGACGGAATCCTCCTGATCCTCCCTTCGAGTATTGGCAGGTCCACGTAAGAATGATGCTTTCCCTACTCTCAATCTTGATCTGACCCATCTACAGACTGGAGCAAAAGTTGCCGCTGGGTGATGAGGCTTTCGCGACTTTTGTCTCCCCCCTTGTTGGCAGCGGCTGGGAGGAACTAGCAAAGAAACCCCCCGTCACGAGCCTCGGAGCAAGTATTCGAAGCAGCCTTCTTGACAGATGCCTCATGCGGCAAAAACAAAGTTCGTCTCAAGCACCCTCGGTCTCATCTCAAAAATCGACGAAGCGGACAGCGCATCCTCCTCGATCACCGCGAAGTCCATCTCAGAAGTCGAAGAAACAGAAAACGCATCCTGCAAATTCCAGGGTCCGGTCGAGAACAACTTCATCCTCCACTAGTTCGCCAGCCACACCACGCGGATTGGAGCAAGTATATCGAATAGAAGAGTTCGGGGTCAGTGCTAGCACGTATCAGGCCATTCAGCACCTCGGTCCAGGAACTCCAGCTGCACAGGCGAAGGATGCAGAGGATGTCGCCGTTCATCCACAAGACATGTCTTGTGATCATGACTCTAGTACTTCAACCCCAGCCAGTGACGAAGATGCTCTGCACTTGTGCGGTGGAGGACACTTGCCCTTGGCAGCATCCACTGGTGCTGCGAACTGGGGAAGTTTTGGGCGTGCGGTGAATGATCCCGGGAGGCAAGATCAAAACGTGGAAGGAGCGCCTCGGAGCACACACCACATAACGAACCAGAGAGTAACGGAAGGTGGCAATATGGCCCTGCAGAACGGAACAGAAACAACACCCAAGACAGGGGAAAGTAATGGTGTGCAGTGCGAAGGTAAAATCTTATGCTACCTTTCAAGAACCAGACTAATCGTAATGAGTCAATCTAGGAAATCCTATGCTTTCCAACCTCAGCGCAGAAGATTGGGAGAATTGCAACGTTTGTACTTTCATACCAACGCCCTTCCAGCCAGAGCCCTTTATGCCGGTGCCATTCGAGCCAGAACCCTTTATGCCAGTGCCATTCGAATCCGATCCTCTCTTGGGCACGTCAAGCAGTCCAATCTGACACAAGAGCAAAGCCACCACCGCCATTCTTATCAAGCATTTGCGACAGATCACTTTCAACCAAAAGCGCGTCACCACTCTCTAAGTCTTTACTCTGATGACCCATGAACTTCGGCAACCCGTTCGCCGGGGACAAAGGGCCGAAGGCAAGAAAAATTGTGACTTTCCCTAACCCAGTGTTGATTTGTCTGCTCTGCCGAGCACAGTAAAGCACGAGAAATGATCTTTCGAGTTTGGCTTCTTGGACCTGGAGGAAATCGGCAGCGAGCTTCTTGCCTGTATTCTGTAATATCGTCAGCTAAATGAAACTCACATAGGAGTTGCCGAGAGCCCTATTTCCATGCGCTACCTACATCAAGGAAGTCCCTCACTACCGCAGTCGTCTTCTGGAGTTCGGGTGGCTTCAGATACTTGTCGAAATTCAGAACTGTGTCCGGCCGTTTGTCCACAACGCCTGGGTTGCGCAAGTTGACAAATTCGGTCAGTTCTGCATGTGCTGCATCAGCAACTGCACGATCGACCGGTTGTAAGGCAATTTTGGGTGCTGCCATAGTTACAAGGTGCCAGAGATGATTATAGTTTTCCTTGCTGCTTCCTCGGGGTAGTGTCCTTAGCGATAAGGCATTAAGTCTATTTTAGTGTCGCTTGCACAAAATGAACAAATTTTTATGCATCAACATACATATGTCCATGATTTGCGCCCCAGCTAGGACTGATCTCAACGGAAATGGCGAAGACAGGGGCTGAGCGCCACAACCTTCCCGAGACGAGTGACATTGCAAATCTCGTAGTCACCGGTATCGAGCTTGGAGGAGGAAATCCCAACACCCTTGAGCTTCTTTCCGAGCATCTACAAGCGGTAAATAACTTCTTGCCTTGTCCGGCCATAACTGTTCTCATGTGACCCTTTGCCTCGTTGAAGTTGCAATTTAAGTATTCGGAACGGTCCGCAGTACCTGCATATTTCCGGAGGTCTGACTTTGGGCGAACAAGGCTGCGCGGCGTTCTTCGACCAAGCCGAAATAATTTTATGCTATTGATTTGTCATAACTATGAATATCGAGGAAGATGTTCTCTCTTACGTCCTAGAGGATTACTATCCAGTTTATATCGGCGAAGAATCCAGGTCTAGAGACCAGGTTGGTGGGAGTATTAGGATTCGGGGTGTATTGTACCGTTTGGCTGTGCAGAGATCTTAGGCAAGGATTTGAGCTGCATCTTCAACTAGTCAAGATTCTTTCTAATATATTAATAGGGAACGAGGCGTTCGGGATGCCAGCACTCAATTCCAACCTATCCACCCCCCCATCTACTGCCATCTCCACGGTTATCGCCCCAATAAATGGGCCAATATTGGTCGCCGCCGTAGTCGAGAAGGTAATGCTTCATATAAACTTTGACAAGAACCTACGGCTAACAATCCTAGACCTCTCAGCGAATTCCATCCAACGCAGACGAGCTTTGCCAAGTGTCCACTGTTGGCCCGTCCAAGTTGTGATCTGCTTGCAGTAGTTTGGATTGTTGTCCTATCTCCGGTCTGGCCGCTTCGGCAGCCAATTGTGGTTGTTGCCTATTTCCTCCTACATTCTCTCCCTCCTGAA
>Ga0207886_10158_pt1 | contig 26323 bp, 30 predicted proteins | sample LinPmetageLP35_FD_184048 | JGI IMG/M metagenome (GOLD analysis project Ga0207886, IMG submission 184048) | Marine viral communities from the Pacific Ocean - LP-35 (SPAdes) | ecosystem: Environmental > Aquatic > Marine > Oceanic | place: Pacific Ocean | collected 2009-08-31 | reverse complement strand
GTGTCAGCTATACCATTCTCCGCAAGGATTGCACGAAACATGCTCCTTGTACGATCTGTGATGCCCACGTCGCGAGAGGGCGTTTCACTCGTGAGAAGTGCCATTATATGAGTATAAGAGGCGCAAGAAAGGTGTGACCGGAAGATGTTGAAAACGATGAGCGAGGTCGCAACACCAAGGGATTTTCCAGAGCACTTCACGCTAAGCGCAAGGCGTTGTCACGTGATTCTACTCCACGCGGCGCGTGGAGTTGTGCTCGGTTGAGCGGCACCATATTATTGAGGTGGGGAATATTTCCATTTCAGCGAAATTCAAGTGAGCGGCTCACATGATTCAGACGACCTACACCCCAGTTGCGACTGCTCAAAGGAAAACCATCAATGGTCTCGCCAAGCGATTACGTAGTACTGCTAAAAAACAATATATCCCACCAGCAGATTAGCAGAACAATCTTACCATCTACTCGACTTCCTCCTTCATCAAGGGCTCTTTACAGCTTCACTGTATCCTCTCCTACAGCGGTAGGAGGATTACATACAAGTCCTCATCAATTCATCACTCGAACTCTGTCTTACTTCCTTTATTCACAGCGCCTCCGGTCTTCCATTGCGCGCTCGGACTCGGTGGTCCTGCTGTCGAACTTCCTCTTGAAGCCCTCCTATAGCCCGAAGCAAGCATACTCGCCTCTTTCATCGCATTCGCTACCACCTCGTTGAAGTAGTCTTCTCTTTCCTGCTGGCAAGCTTTCCCACGCACTACCAACGACGACCATTCTGGTAGTCCTACTCCAGGGTGAATTACTGTCGGCTCGAAGTTTGGAAAGCTGCCAGGCGGGAGATCTTCTTGGATCCGAGCTAACACCCGAGGGAAAAGGGTGAATACTCGAGGGCGAGTATTTGATGTCAGGTCTGGATCTGTACCGTTTTCATCACTTGGCAATGCTGGGTCAAATTCTTGAGACCGCCACTCTTCGCGGTACGCACGATCGAGCAGCGGATGGATGGTTATCTTCAAGCCGCTCGCTTGAGCATAGTTCCAAACGTCGGTTGATGAGTTCATGACTGCGTGGAGTTCCGTTCGAAGCGACTCGGCTTGGGACAGATTGATCAGCGGAGAGAGACTAAGGAAAATCTTGGAGATGATACGTTCGGCTATGGTAGAACCTGTGGAGGGAGCTTTCTTCGAGTCGAGAACAGGTAGGGCAACCGTGTCATCCTGTATCAGTTGAAGAGCTCGTATAGTGAGAGCCGTCCAGACGTTGGCAACACGTCCGTCCTGGCTTCTCTGGTCAAGACTGTCCGACATCTTGCTGAGGCAGCTGCTCAATTCGGGGTGCTGCATGGCCAGTGCGGAGCTGAAGGGTTTCCACAAGTCTTCGCATATTGCTCTGGAGATAATGCGTTGAGCATGAGCAGTGCGTAGGTCTCGTGAATCATCGGAGTCATCAATAGGAACAGATTCGAAGCAGGGATCCTTTGTAGCGAGTTCTCCGCGGATCTTGTTCAAGTCCTACCTAACTGTCAACCAAATTTGTGGCGGGCGGGAAGATGCATGCTTACCTTTCCTTCTATATCATGGAAGTACTTCAGAGAAAGATCTTCAATCTGACTATGTATTTCTTCAAATTCATGCTTACTAAGATTCGTTAGCTTTTTCTTGTAAACGTACCAGAGGTACATACAAGTACGCTGCGGATTTCGTGTCTACTGCAAAGTCCTTCTTCATGGTTCCGAGCTCTTTTTCCAAGTTTTTCTTCTCACTCATAAATGAAGTTGCGGCTCTGTCGAGGATGTCCAATTGATTTTTAAGTCGCTCCAGCTCCTTTACTTGGACTTTGATCGTCTCTTGCTGCTGTTCCGTTGCCGTCAAAAGTCGCCCATGCTCAACCTCTAGGGCTGTCGCTTTCTTGCTGTTCTCTTGGCTTTTTCGAGCGAACTCATTTTCCAGCTCCTTCATTCGCGCCTCATGGCTCTCGTCTTGCTTAGAAATATGCTCCTCGAAGTTGCGGTTCAGGCGAAGCTTCTCCTCTGCAGTGGCCGTGATGATTCTTGACTCCATTTTTGTCTTTGCTTGTTCCAACTCATGTTTTTTCACATCGATCTGCGCAAGTTGTGAATCCACATCGGCCTTTGATTTCTGGCCAATGTTGGTCAAAGTGCGGATTGTATTTTCATGCCTCCGTAGCTCCTCATCCTTTTCCCTACCCTCTTCCTCTGCCTGATGGAGCCTTCTCTTAATCTCCTCAATCATACCCAGATCATCTACGTGAGTGACGAATATTCCCTGTAAATTACCTAGTGCTCGCTGAACTGCGTCCATCCCCTTAATTGCCTCATCCACAGCTTGTGTCCATGGTCCAAGAGTGGGTTCGTGGTTCAAGCGCGGTGGGTTTGCTCTTTTGCCCTCACGGTTCCGCCTAGTGTCGTTCCGAGTATCTGTCCGCCCATTGCCATTACCATCAGCGCGTTCGCTGACAACCTCGGTAGCAGAGAGCTCAGAGATTTTGTCGTTACCAGCAGCGTTCGTGTCGCTCTCCTCCGTTCCACTCGCATACCAGTCTGCACTGACTTGCCTTCGACGGTTTTTCTTACCCCCCATCTCGACTAGGGGTTCCTGCTTAACTTTTGTTAGCTACCGCTTTTATTCACTGATGTCTCTTGCACCATGTCAGGTTTACAGTGAACCAGCGTGCTATTGCTGCGACCACGTTGTTGTCTTCAGACTCTGAGAGGGTCGCTTACTCGTAGTGCGAACGCTCTGGCCACCTGCTTCCTCCTTCCAAGTGGATCGCTCAAGCGTCGGCGGATCGATCCGACCCGGACTTCAAATGGAGAAAGCTCGCGATTCTTCTTTATTGAGAATGTAAGGTTTGACATTCGGGTCGTAATGGATTGATTAATGGTCTTCCTTTGGGATCTTGCGACTGTAGACACAGTTATCGGATTGGCACAAAGCTGTAGGGAAATCTCCTCCGTTCCCCTCACAAGTGCTTCGAATCAGTTCGGCATTGCGGCGGCGTAATCTTGTTGCGCCACCAAGAAGTCGACCTTCGGTGGCCTCAGGTCCAACGCACACGACGTGTCAACGTGTGACTGGCAACGATATCATCTGCAGTCGTTTGACAGGGCATGTGTACCTTTGAGGCATGATTCATGATAGGCTCTTGATAGGCCTACCGAGGCAAGCGAGGATTGATTTGCTGCGCGTAGTGTTGGATAATTGCTTGGCTTGATATGATGAGCTCGACAGTGCAAGCCAGTATATGTAATCCGGTGCCAACAGCTCCATCGAATTCTCTCGCAAAGAACAGCTTGCCTTTTCCCCCATGGCAAATGAGCTAGTATAGCAATCGTCCCTCGTTGATGTTCTCGTCGGCTTGCCTCTCGACCTGTGGTTGTAGGTATCAAATCCTACGACGGAGTACAAGTGACCAGCATACGTGATGGACTCCAAGCGGACCGCTGTTGGCCTTACATCTGTTCCGCCCTGTAATTATCTATCTCCAGCCCTGTATTTAACCCTCATGATTACAAGAACGGCGAGGATCGAATGAATCATTACCTGCGTGACACGGCTCATCATTGACTGCATTCCAGTTTGCAACTTGGCTACTGATTATTGGTTGTTACTGGTTGACATTATGCGGCCTACTCGATGGGGTGTGTCGGACATCTGCGGCTTTTAGTGGCACCTTTGCATGGAATTCAGTGTCTCAATTTGGAGTTCTGCCGAGGAGCTGACGAAGGCATTCATGATGATGCTTAATAGAAAGACCAAGCAACTTCGGTGGCTATTATGCGAAGAAGCGGAAGCAGGAAAGAAATCCAGTGTCAAAGGCATGGATGTAATTCCCGCTATGTGAGGTGTATTCATTTAACAACGTCAGTCCAAACAACGAAGCCAGGGAGCCCATTGTAAGGCTGGCGAGCTCGGCACAACATGCTTACCTGCGGGACGGCAATAGAGGCTAATGTTCTCCAGTCACCTAATCCGTCGAGCCGACCTCCAGTCTAAAGTCATGACTAATCACCAGAGCCTCATGGAGGGGTAAGGCTTGGTTGAGCTCGGGCCAAGAAATAAACCGTTACGTGCGTTGGAGTCACTGAACAAGTGCTCCACTGTTGAGCATGGCACGCGAACGATCACCGAAATCTGCTGAAGCTCAATCAGAGCCTTCGACGAACCGAGCACCCAAGAAGAGAAGGAAGAAGAAGCAAAAGCTCACCATGGACAGAAACGAGTCAACAGCGAGGAAAGGTCCGCGACTCAATCCAGAAGAACGGCTGAGAAGCCGTTTCTATGAGCCATTAGTCCTTCTACATCTTATGGACCGAAATGGTGAGTGAGCTTCGAGTCTCACGCTGCCCTTCAAAGGATCGAGCCACAGATCATCTACAATTGCGTGAACTGAGGCGGGCATTCTTGGATCAACTTGCTTACGTTTGTGACCACGTCAAGGGCGGGGATACTGTTATACAGCAGTTGCCCCAGAAGCACTGCCGTCCGGTGTTAATTTTTGGGTTACCTCCAATACCAATGTTTCGGCAGTGACAGCTTCTTTTCTCCATGGCATATTGAGCACCTTGCAAAGCCTTACATGTCATCCACCCGGCAATTCATCAACAGAGAATGACCTTTCCCAACGGTGTGTTGACTTCAATCTCAAAAGGACCAAAGCGTATTATCACCTCTTGTAGAGGCGGCTCAGACAATGCTTGACAGTTCTGAGAACCTCGGACGAAGCTCGGTTCACTACTTCGCCGTAGTAGAGATCAAACCATACTGTACAAAATATGTCTCTCGTTTGAACTAAGTTAGATCATAGTTCCCTTTGCAGCATCGACGTAATGGCACCAGTGAGCTCATGCTCGAGCTAAGGTACTGGTGCGCTGAGGGCACATGGCCATTTGAGCCCTTGTGCTTGCCGTGTTGGCTTACGATTGCTCTCTCCATTTTTCTTCGTTGTCGGGGGTCCTGAACCGTCTTCGTCCTGTGCCCTGGGATTCAAAGGGATGCCTCCTTTCAGAAGGTACCGGTAATAGCAGAGAGAGCTAGCCGTGAAGGGGTTTCAGGGGAGCGAGCAGCATGCTATGGGCATTGCAGTTTTCGAGAACCGATATGAGTTGGAATACGAAATTGATCAAAGGGAAGAGCAGGATCAGTTATATTATCTTCGTTCTGTGATGATAGATGATGTGATATCAATGTAAGCGGCATGACGAAACTCACCCACAAGACTTTTCGGGCTTGAGTCTCAGATCACTCATTCCTCTATTGCCATGTCTCACGCAGCCAGTCCGGATCATTCTTGCTCCGCTAACTAGGTGTCCTGCCGATCTAACAGAAAGTGCAAAACCCAATAATGCCAAATTTCGTCCACTGTAGCTTGTCCAACATCATTTCGCATCTTTTCAACTTCGATCGCTCGAGGGGTGAATTTCGCGACTCGGGTAGTCTCGGCAAGGGCATTGGGTAATTGGATCATGTGAACGATGGCGCTTAAAAAGTTCGTGCTATTGGTGCCCACGATTGACTTTCAAGACGCCTATCGTAAGCACAAAGCGCTCCCTTCCTTTCACGTCGGGAACTTCTCAGCTACTCTGTGAAATTTCTTGTGAAATTTTCTCAAGCTATCCTGCCTGAAAATGGATCCTTTAAGTATTGGCGCCTCAGTGTTGACTGTGATCACAGCTACGATTACAACGGTAAAGACGCTCAATGAGACCGTGGGGCGATACAGAGGTCGCGACAAAACGTTGGCTAGACTCCAAGGCGGTCTCCATGATCTGATCAGCATTCTGAAATCATTGAAAGAGGCCGCTGCGGTTGAGACTCCGATCCTAGCACTTCTGAAAGGCCCTGTTAGTCGGTGCGCCCAGGTTTCTCATGAGTTCGAAGCCGCAATGAAGACGTTTGACACCAAGTCAAAATCAAGTTTGAAAGATTGGACAAAGATGGAGTTCATGAGAGGGGACATCAATGAGTTCATTGATACCCTAGCGGATTACAAGGCGACGATTACGATTGGCCTGGGAACTATTAATATGTGAGCTTCCTATATCAACTCCTGCTCAAGATATGCTACTAAACACCCTCTAAGGCACACTTCCAGACTTACTCAGCAAGTCGTGGGAGAGTACAGTGAGATGGTCAAAGACACAGCTTACAACCTTGAGATACGCCTCCAACGGATTGATGACAAGATGGCTGCCCTCAGTTCTTACCATTCGACTCCGCCGGAGGATTCAAATATTAATCTTCAGGACGAGAAAGCCGTAACAATACAGTGCCTTCGAATTTGTGAACGCGCAACCTCTTATATCCAGTCGCTACAGAATGAGCAGTCTACACTCCAACCGCAAGCACTTGGGCAGAGTGCTGAAGATATATTACGCCAATTTGAAGCACAGCTTTTGACACAGAGAACGCTAACCGAAAACCGAGAAAAGCTGGTGGAGACAATGGGCCGTCTACAGGAACGTCTTGACTCTGTGACTTTCAACCGGAGTGACGACTGTGAAAACGATACTGTACGCTTGAAAGAAGAGATTGAGTTCTCAAAGCAGTGTTTGGAAGTGTGCAGGGAAGCCAGCAACCAGGTGTCAACTCAAAAAATACACATCATTGGGGATGTCATTGCCGATGGTGATTGTGATCAAGTGGTGGTAACAGCTCTCGCGGATCTCTTCCATGTCGGAACGGTGAAAGCGCAGGGCAGGTCGATGCAAATGGTTGGTTCAATGCCGGCCGACACAATCCGGGAAATGTCCAAAGATCGTTATGGCAGCCGCTTTGGATCTCTCGATGGGAAGCTGGCGATCGCGCAACTTGCGGCAGATGCCGTACCGCCAAGTACTCTGGTAACGACAAAGAAAGAGTCACCTGTCAGGCAGTCTGATCAGGTCAAGGAAGTGGTGGGCACGGGATCTGCAGAAGGGATGTACAATAAACCATCCTCTAACGAAGTCAGAAAACGAAAGGCTGATGGTGAGAGTGGGATGAAGTAAACTAAGACGTTCCTATGATGCGAGGAAATTGCTTTCCTGGTTCAGAGACCTTGCAGGACAACTGCTTCACAACACTGTACAATCTTGTTTCCATTTAGACAAGCAAGGCCAAGCAGAATGTGCGAAGTAGAACTTCCCGGAGGCGGGAACAGTGGGGAGATCTTCGGTAAAGATTTCTTTCTAGTATGAATTAAGTAGAATCACAATGATACACACTCAACCCGCCATTCTTGAAGCCCATCATGTCTGAGAGTGAAATGAGATGGAGGGAGCTGGTCAACATTCAGCTGCCCTCAGTCTTGGATCAGGCTAGAGCTCGAGATTGTCCTTGCACAACAAGCCCAACCAGAGACCAGTGTGACACCAAGGGTTTGCGGGAGTTATCTCGAAAAATTATGCTCCAGTGGCATTCTTCTCAGTTACTATTACCTGATAACGCGTTCACGATGTCTTCTAGGGGGTCTAGTACCTCACGAACGAAGTCGCTGTCTTTGATATCACGGTCGCCTTCTAACCCGAGACACCAAGCAACCAGGTTCTGGTACTTCTCTCCTGCTCTTGCGCTTATCTGCGGAACAATTCCCGACAGCTCCTTTGCCCAGCTCGACGGATCGTCTATCCTCAAATCACTGGCTACCCTGCCGAGTGGTTCCCAGAGTCCGACTTCAAGGAGAACAACGCCAAGGCTGTATACATCGTATGTTTTGATATATCTGGGACTGCGCTCTCCCTGAAGCCGATCGGGATGCTGAAAAATTTCGAACTCCCAAATGGATCTCTGAGTCTCATATTGAACGACCGTGCCTTCCTTGGTAGTTATGGCTTCAGTCCCTCGTATCAGGTCGTAGCCCATGAGGTATGAGTCGTCAATTTCCGATTCGATTTCACCTGGGGGATATTCGGATCGTCGAAGTGCAACAACGCTAGAGGACGTGATGTTCTTATGAAGGAAGCCAGCGGCATGGAGGAAAAACACTGCTTCGGCTAGCTTGTGTGCAAGTTTCAAGCGCTCATTCAGGGCAGCTTCGACCTTAGGAAACGGGTCTCCTCTGATCATCTCCTCTAAAGTCATCATCGAGGTGGTGTGGTACGGTGGCCTTTGAGCGAAGAGGAACTGATTGCTACTCGCGTGGTGAAAGTAGTATTCGACCTTGAGCAGCCTGATGTCTGCAGCCGCATCCAGACAATGAAGTGCTGCTGCCAGCTCCCCCATATCGCACACCATGTTTCGGAACTCGGCGGTTTTGATGTCAGGGGGAACTCTTCTGCTGGCAAAGATAATCTGATCAGTGCCATGTAGCAAGGGCTGAAAAGAGATGTCGCTACTCCTAGACGTGATATTAGAAGCAAGTGCGTCTATATTCTGTAGCAGCATGTCCTTGGCCCGCATCTGCTTGGAGCTTGAGGCTAGGGCAAGGAACTCTTGTAATCGTTTATTGGATCTGACCACCGCGGGAGCTTTAACCTCGTCCTCAGCAGCGCCGATGGGAATTATGCTTCGGAGTTGTCGTGGGAGACCTAGCACCCTCACATCGAAGCGCTTGGTCCACTCAAAGATCTCCTTTTCCATTTCCTTGAGATCTGCACGTCTCGCCATCCACATAACTTGCTGGAGACCATCTTTCAGCCAGCCCTTTCTCTCAATCTTCCACAGAGTCTTCTGCACCTTGGCTATGAACCCATCCAAGTAGGTTGCTGTTCGATCTAGGAGGTCTGCATCATCCGGGGCCAGTTGCTTTTCCGCGTGTTGAGCAAGGAGCTGTGCGAAGTAATCATTGATTGCTCGTAGGACTCGTATGTCCCAGTCAAAGCGAGTCTTGAGAGATTTCGCCTCGTCTGAATAGGCACTGCATGCATCAAGAAATTGGAGAATCAATGCACCAGCAGTGAGGACTGTTCCAAAAACATCCATTTTGTCAATGCCTTTGAACAGATGATATGGAGTGAGGATTGGAGCTTGCGGGGTCACAAAGGCGAAGTGACTGTAGGTAGGATTATGCCCTGCTGTCAAACGTAGTTGGATGTAAGCTGCCGATCCGCTGCACCATGTGCAATCAATTGATGCATTTAAGCGCTGGTGAGTGGAATCGTGTTAGGCTTTCCCCTCCTTCAGCTCACAGCCAATTGGAAGTCTAGGCGCCCTGGAAGAGAAAGTAGAGGCTAGTCCTGTCTTCATGGGAGGCATGCCTCTGCCCGGACATCGGACCATTGCCAGTCAGCGGCACAAGGTGACCCACAATCTCAACATGCTGTATCCAGATTCCCCAGTACTTTGGCTCCATAATACCAGAGACGCTGATGGCGCTTCATCAATCACGTCAGTAAGTTAGCTTTCGATTTCGTCCCTCTCGCAAAATGCATGATGCTGATGCTTCATTACTTCATTTTCGTAGTAAGTACCTTAGCTGGTTTAATTTAGCGCATGCGGCGGCCCGATCCTCGCGTCCACCGTATATGTTCCACTTGCTGCTGAACCAGACCAACGACGCCGAGTCATCGACACCATGGCGACCGAAAGCTGCATCAGCCATGAGCATCAAGTCTACACAAAGGACGAAGACCTTCCCTTCTCCCCGGATGGTAATGATACCTTCATCGGAGATAGAGTGGAAAGGGTGAAGGAGCGACGAGTCATCGCCTCTGGCGGTAACATGCTGTACGCCAGGAAAACCATTACGGTGAACAAGCAGACCAAACGCGCCCATCTGCAAGAAGCCAGAACACTCCATCGCGCTCGGCACGGCCATGTCGTGAGACTTGTCATGACATATTTCTACGAGCGGGAACAGGATATTCGTTTCGCGATTATCATGGAGCGTGCCGATGGGAATCTCGATGCGTATCTCACAGGCAAGATGAGCCGCAAGAAGACGCGCAACCTGTCTCGGTGGTTTGGATGCTTGGTCGGTGTCGTAGCCTATATCCACGGACTTGGTATAAGGCACAGGGATATAAAGCCCTCGAACATTCTCATAAAGGATGAGCAGGTTCTCTTGGCAGATTTCGGAATATCAAAGACGGGCCTTGGAAAGACGATGTCTACGACGACACCTGCACTTCCACGTGCAAGAACACAAAGCTACTGCGCTCCCGAAGTTGAGTCTGGAAGTACGAGAGGTCGGTCGGCTGATATCTTTTCTCTAGGGGCCGTGTTCCTAGAGATGCTGATAGCATATTCATATCCCACCAAGCGCCAGCAGCTCGAGGGACTTTTGAGCTCCCGAGGAGATCGTTCTTACGCCAAAACCGTCGATCTGGTGCACCAATTAATAGACGACATCCAAGAAACGAGTCCGGACAATTGGGTGCTGAAGCTTGTGTCGCACATCCGAAATATGCTACATACAAACCGAGATCAACGCCCTCTGGCTGACGAATTAGACTCAGCATGGCTGTGCCTTCTTCCGACGGATGAACCGCTAGCTCCTTGCATATGTTTCAGGATGGCAGTGACTGGAAACGACAAGATGATTCAGCTTTGCAAGAAAGGTTCGTTACCAGAGGTGCGACGCCTCCTCATCAGTGGAAAAGATCCGAATACGGTCGGGGCAATACATCAAGCTTCCGCACGCGGATTTGCAAAGATCGTCGGGATCTTCCTGGATTATGGCGTGGATGTCGATCTACAGGATGACAACAAGCAAACGGCACTACACTGCGCTGCTGGTTATGGGTACAAAGAGATTGTTGAGATGTTGTTGGATAAGAACGCCGATGTTGGACTGAGAGATGGTGACGGACAGACGGCGCTACATTGTGCGGCTGGGCATGGCAGCACAACCATCGTCCAGATGCTACTAGCGAAGGGGGCGGATGTTTGGGCAAGCAACGACAGAGGACAGATAGCCCTTGACTGTGCGGCTAGAAGGGGCCACGACGATGTAGCAAGATTGCTGCTGGACCCGACTGCCATCTCCCATCCTACGGCTGAAGATTCCGTGGGACGAACCGTGCCTCAATGTGAAGCTGGATATGGGTCTGAGATGGTGGCTGGAAGACTTGTTGAGTTCCTAAGCAAGGACACGATGGATCTACAAAATACACGTGGACTTAGTCCTTCTCACTTTGCCACTTGGGGGGTTGGGCTAGAGGGCACTACAACGAAGTCAGCAGAATGCTAAAGGACATTGGAGCCGATCTCATACTGATGGAGAGTGCTGAGAATTCTACAAGGAAACAACCCTGGTCGTCATATATCAGGAGCAGGTCAAAAAGAGCTTCCGAATGTCTTTTAGGCTAAGGAGCACCGCAGATACCGAGGTAGGACCTGCGAGTGGACTAGGGCGCCACATGGTGCTAGTGCAAACCATTAGACTAGAAGCTGATCTTCTAGTTCCTGGAGAGCTGCGGATGTGGGCGCGATTGATGAAGAGACGAATTTCGGAACATGCGAATTTCGGAACATGTCTGTCGAAGAATGTGAGGATTGCAAGTATCTACACAGGGGAGGGGATAGAGGAGGAGACGCGCATGCCGTCCTGGGACTACATCGAGTCCAGGGGAGCAACCAATCTTGAGGGGATGACGAAGCCTGACGACATGTATGCGGAGACGATGGAAGAGATGGAGGACGTCTTAGTGCTTGAGATCCCGAGGCCACGGATCAATTTGGATCACCTCTAATCAAGAGCAGTATTAGGATACGAATGGATTCTTGGATGACAAGCTGCTGGACTAGAGCGAGTGTTGGGAGCGAGCACGAGAGTTTCTTGAGGTAATGGAGGAAGAAATTTGTTGGTTCAGTCATGTGATAGGAGACGTATACGATGATAAATGAGAGATCATAAAGTACCAAGGTAACTTTGAGAATACTTCAATCTTTGTTTATTATTAGAGATTGTGTGAGATCGTAGACCAATCATGTTTTTTAGTTTTCTCAGTTTAGCCTCTATCTCTTGCACATCAACGTCTATGGCGAAAAAGGCATAATGACTCGTTACCGCCAGGTTTCCTTGAGCTCTTGCCCAGTCACATGTGCACCCCTTCGATCTTCGTTTCCAATTAAGTCACTCCGACTACAGAGGTCTCTTTAGACATCCTCATATACACGTTCTGGTCAAGACTCTGGGTTGGTGAATGTTAGCTCTGCCAAGTGTTGTTCTTTCTTTTACTAACCTTGACAAGCTCTTCCCATTGTTCTAGCACATTCCCAGTATCCCACGATCCGGGCACATAGCGGGTATATTTACCAACGAAGTCGGCCTTCTGCCCTTTTGTCCAAGCCCGCGAGTTCAAACAACTGTGCGGAGTCCGTCCAGTGATTTCGATAGCAGAACTGAGCAGGGCCATTTGCGTACGTTCCAAGCCAGACAGTATCTCCGAAGCAATGACTGAGGCATGTGCCATCCCTCGCAATACAATCATCATTTGGAGGTGAGCTTCTTTGAAAATCTGGTAATGTATCTTGGCCTTTAAAGCCCAAATCTCATCTGCATATTGCTCTTGGAAGGCGATATGAAATTCATCGGCAGAGAGAGGCTTAGAATACAAATCCTGTTTGTTCCTGATGCCAAGGCTTGCTTGAGGGTGAAGTTGCTGTAAGTTTCGAGGGCACGAGGGAGGCAGTACCACTGTATGACCTGGCGGGCTTCTACTGGCAACTAACACAAAGGTTAAACAGCAGGATCTTCCAAAAAAATCATGTACCAAGACTCACTTATTCCCTCTCTATCTGCTCTCCCCTCTACTACTCCATTCGGTCTACACTCTGGTTCCTTCCTTCCAAAGAAGCCCACAAATTCAAAGGCTGCAACGAGTTTGTGTGATGCATCTCCTGACTGTCGTAGGTCCACAAGATATGGAAATACTAACGGGAGGCAAGCTTGCTCGGCCATAAATTTTCTGCACCCAGCGAAGCAGTCATCTGGATTGATAACATCCCACACTCGTGATGGTTTGCGAGGCTGAAATCCCCATCTCGAGAGTGCCGAGCCTACTGCTCCAGCAGAATGTACATTTCGGAAGAGAAGGAGATGCTACCTGACATTAGTCGTATACACCGGGGGAGGGGTTCCAACGTGCCTCTGCGAAAGCCGTAAAATAACCCGTGAGCTTCCCATCTGCAACCAAACATGCCAGGATATCATCAGAAAGGTCGGACCATAGAGTAGCAATGCGCTTCATGAGTTTGCTGTCGTAGAGAAGGTCTCTAGGGGAAACCAGAGAGTGAAGGCCGCTAATAACCATTGTATTCGACTTCGCCAGATCCTCCGGACTGTCACTTTGAATGCTCTCCCAGAACCAAAAGTTTGCTGAAAAAGATTTAGGCCAGCTTGTATCTGTTCCACTTACAACCTTCAGCGTGAAGCGTGTGGCCAAGATTGAAAGTTTTCGAACAACTGGTAAAAAGTCCAAGGGCTGCTTGTTAAGCAGTTGATAGATGGGATCAAGAAGGAACGAAAGAGCTTCGGAGGGATCGGACGAGGTATGAAGAGATATCGCTGTCGATATTATCCAAGATGGCAAAGGCTGTTGAGATGGCAAGGACTGTATAGATGTTAATGACATTTACGAGGCAACGAGGGATAAAAATTCGACCTTCTGAAGTAACAATAATCTGTCGGCAATTGTTGCATGTTCTTGAGCGCATCGAGCAAGCTTGTTGCGGACGTGTAATATGGTAGTAAGGAAATTCGAAACAGCTTCATTCCGACATCCACGGCACCATGCCACCCAGCCCTCAAAGGGGACCGTGCAAAACGTTGAGTGAATTTGCGCGTCGAGTTTTTCGGCGATTGTAGGGATATCCGATGCAGAAAGTAAAGCCGATACGATCCAATCCCCGTTCCATCCTACCGCAGCAGGCGACAACGATCTCCGTCTGATAATAGCCACGATTGCCTCGCACGTAGAGAGTGGAGGGCTACTAGTAGGCTTATTGATGGCTTCATCTCTGCAGAGGAAATGCAAGAAGGCGTCCAACCAACCTTTGCGACGGCTGGACAGCAATATAGCAGCAGTGGCAGAGTCCAATTCAGGAGTAAATTTGACGACAAGGTGGATATCGTTGAAATCGTATGAGGCTCGGAGGACATCTGCAGCTGCCTCCTTCAACCAATCCGAAGGAGTGACGGTTGAATAGCTAGGAAGATAAGCTGCTGGCCACCTATGCGTTGTTGGGTCGGCATCGAGCGAAGTTCCGTGAGAGCACTCGATTGGATTGTATGCTGGGAGACAAGCCATCGCTGGTTGCCTCATTGCGTAGGCAAGGGTGTATACAGGCGGATGATGGCAAGGTACGCAAAGAACGCCCTGGGAGTGAAGATCATCTGTGGTTCGTAGAGGGAGGACGAGCGCGGAACTGAGGAGTAATCGGTGAACGAATGGCAAGGAAGATGCAAGGCAAACGAAGCTGGATGTAGAAAGTGGAAAGAGGTAACAAATCTATACAGCAGAACCGGGCGTCATTCCAGGGCATGCAGGCTAATATAAATGCACGACGGGCAAGATTGGCCTGGGTCTGCATATGTAAGATCCAGGTACCGCATCAACCAAATAAGCTTGGTCTCATAACCGTGCTACTTTTGGCCATATGGCTTGTGGAGTGGGCTTCCAGGGAATATCTAGGAACATAGATTGGCGCTTGCAGGTGTCTTCAGTGGGTCTGAAAGTCCATTTTGAGGCGTCAGCCTTGCGTAACCCTGCCACTTGCCAGTGATAACTCTGCCATTTGCCACGCATAACACTGTCAGGTGTCTGGAAAGCCAGTCCAGAAGAGATTGCCTATGAAGAGCGGAACAGATATCCGGATGGTTCTTTGACGCATGCTATTCCATCATGTCTTTTGAACCAGCAATCCAAAATCGTAGGCAGCATCGGCATAAGGGACAATGAGACACGAGATAACAAAAGCAAAATAAGAAATTCGAGAAACATAGCTGCGCGGTCATCTGGAGAAGGTCAAGTGGAAGGAAAGCCTACCAAGCCCTCCTCGGCATTATTGACCCTACGTGGACATTCACAAACCTCGCTGGTTGGAACGGACCTGCAGGCACGGCGGCAGATCGACATATGATCCCAAGCCTCATCGCAAGTAATCCTAGGGTGACGGCTGATTGAAAGGACGCATGATATTCTCCATCTTCTATCCTTCCTCCCTCCTTCTTTTCTTGTCTCCCTTTCTCCCTCCCTTCATTTTTTTTCAATTGCGCGTGGTTCTCTCCAATGAATGAAGAATAGCCCAAGGTAATTATCAATTGTCCCTTCGCCTTACTGTTGCACTTGTCGGAGTACTCCAGTGGGTATTCTGATAGTTCGTTCCAGTTGCATGGATAAGAGGATGCGTTCAATCGTCCTGTGTTTCGTCATACAAATATCAGTGCCTCATTCGGTGAAAAAGATATGATCCCTCACCCTTCTGTTGTTCATATTCAGAGATTCTGTACTCTTTCTCGACCGCCGTTGTCATCTCGTGCTCTTCAGCATTGGGTAGCTTTCAGCACATTAGGACATGGTTTAAAGGGAGATCTGACCCCAACCATAGACTTCTTCTCGGAGTGGTTATTAGCGCTTGAGATGGGAAATTGAGACTCCAGCTTTGTCTGTTGCGCGCCTAGAAGATGTTGAACCAGACTCGAAGTCGACGTCGAGGTCGGCTCCTTCATTAGGCAATTCTTTTGGGGAGGGGCGTGGGGTAGCGCTAGCACGATATCTCGGCAGCCCAACCAAGTCTATCAAATTATTTGACAGCGTGCAAATTCGTCCTCAGCATCACGGTCTTGTAGTCCAGGAACTGTTGCTCTTGAAAGGCCGAATAGCCTCCCTAAAGAAGCACTGCAACACGACTAGAATACGCAGCAATAGCAATCATTTTCACCTGTCCACTGGAAATCCAGAGTATCTCGACCAACACTGCTCCACCTATTCTCGGACGAGGTCGTACCAGATGCCTGTCACGAACTCTTTCCTACCTCTTCGCCAACAGGAACTGAACCAGAAAATCCGGGCAAATGAACCGGATCAAATGGCTCAGCTCCTGAAGGATGTTAAAGATCATGTAAGTGACAAACCAAGCACAGTGGTGTTCTTGCTAACTTCGCGCAGATCGAGGGGGGTCCTGCCGTTTACCAACAAAGTCCATATGGCACAAGAGATGTGAAGTTGCCGGCGAAGAAATGCGTTGTCTTTCTTATTAGAGGCAAATATATGGTCGATGGGAGGAACGATTATGAGGAAGGGAAGGCGCACGTAGTCGAGAATGAGGAGACAATTCAGTTGCAGCAGGGCGCAGCAGTGGTAATCATCACGTTGGAATAATATTGGCAATCTCTACCCAACGATCTTCTAGCATATTACGATGCTCGTAACTCAAGATGCTTCTCCAAAGCGTCGGAATCATCGTTACGCGGGGCTCCGCCATCCTCTCCGGTCCCTTATCCATACCCTCCTATGGAAATTCGAGAGGTCGGCCTTCCAAGAACGCCTCCGCAAAATCCCACTTGTCATCTATCATCTGCGGTTGTGTGAACTGCCCTCCCTGTCCTGTTATCTGTATCTCCTGGGAACCAAATTCGAGAGGCCGGCCACGCAAGAATGACTCGTCGAACGCCCATTTGTCGTCCATCATTTGTAATTGCACCCCCTGCCCTCGCGATGAGTTCCATGGTTCTCCCTGATCTGTCATCTGCAACTGCTGGGGTGCTTCGAGAGGTTGACCTTCCATGAACGACTTGGTTATATCCCATGCCTCATCCATCAGCCGCGCGGACTGCTCCCCTGTTGCGCTCCAATGTCCTTGCTGATGCGATGGCGGCTGCTGGTTTGTATCGGAGCGTTTGGGTGTGCACAGGCTGGAAGTCTGCGCGGCGAGGTCTCGAGTATAGCTTTGATTGTTCGGAGGCGTTTTCTTGGCAGGTGGGGGACAGGGCAGTGGTTGATGCGCTAGTGAGAAGCCAACTTCATGAGCGGATAACAAATCTGAGTCACCTCCAAGTGGAGTTTCTTTCTCAGCCGGCTGACTTGATCTCCGTCTCTTCGTTTCTTGCCTAGTGTGTTGTTCTGTCTCGCGCTCCGGTTGAAGGCTCGAAGATCTTGAATCTTTGGTAATCGTAGCATCCAGATGTCTTTTGAGTTCTAATCCTCTGTTAGCAATAGCATGACAATGTGTCAGATGGCTTACTGCTTCGGACTCGAGGTCTCGAGAAGGTAGGAGGTGGATCACGAACAGAGGTCTCTATCAGGAGCGTTAGCAGAAGAATTAGAGGGCCTAAGCAATTACTTGCTCTTCGAAGGGACAAAGCCGTCGATGTACTCAAGTATGCTAGCCTTCTTTGGAATGCATTTGACGAGCTTCGCGAGCTTGATCGTCTCTGCTTCGGAGAGGTCGTCTATCTCTTCGATCAACTTGTTTTCGTGCTTCGCCACGAGACCGAGTGCGACAACTCCTCCGTCCTGTGAATGTTCGTGGAAAAGGCGTTCTGTACGGCGTCCGTACTTTCCCTCATGACAGGCTTCGAGTACGCCTCGCAAAGGCTTGTAGCCCTCCCAGGGTATCTGTAAAACGGACTGAAAGGCATTTGCAATGTGAAGCAGCTTGAAATCACTTGGTGGAAGCGTGATTTGACAGATCGCTTCACACAAGGCATCCCGAACGGCGCTGGGACTTTTCGCAAATGCTGCGATAACATCTAGAGTTTCGTCAAGTTGGTCCTGGGGGGATGTAAAACTCAGCTTAACGTGCACTGCCATTATTGTAGAAGATGTGAAGAAGTGCAAGTATGGAAGTTGGCAAAGTTATCCGGGGCAAGTGACAATGATAACAATGACACGTGTCAAAGCTATCTTTGGCAGGTGACAAGGTTAACTATGGCTCGTGGCAAAGTTATCTGTGGCAGTGACATGAATTGCGGCGGTCAGACACCCATGCACTACTCTACCCCACAAAAGGCTCGAAGTTCAGGTGGCCAAGAGGAAATTAGAAGACGTATGAAAAAGCACTGGTATATCTCCCCAAAACGGAACGTGCTCATGTGATACTTCGCACATGGGCTAAACAATGTTAGGTTTTTGCTGTACTGCTTCTAGAGATTTCCATAAAACCAGGGTTCTCCAGTGAATCATCTTGTGACTTGGTAGCGTTTCCTTTCCCTAATAAATAAGGGCGTGAGGCAAGGTAAACAGACACCAAATGTCCTGATTTACAGCCTGCAATACAAGCTTCATCGATAACTAGCGATACAGGGTCTGGTATCATCTTGAGTGTAAAGATCTAAAACATTGTCAGGGCCTGGAATGGTCTTTAATACCAGCAGCTAGGCTTATATCGGTGCCAGAACTAAGGAACGAATCGTCTTAATATGCTTCCGGAGTTGGTGGCTTCTAGAGGACGGAACGGGTCAGTCTGGCGCAGCGATCGAGATGGTCATGGATCGGTCCAAAGGTCGATCGAACGAGTATCCTTGATCTGTTAATCTGCGCCGACCTCTTTAGAAGCAGGGCAAACCACTTCTGTTCGCCTTGTGTTGTTCTTGGTGATCTATTGGTCTTGTACTTATCTTTCTTTATCTACTACCGCGGAAGGACCTGGGACTGCGAAATGTGTGAGTATGGGGAGGTCAGACTCGGCTGCGGACACTACCGCTATCTCGTTCGGAAGTGGTGCACGAATTACGAGAACTCCTATAGAAGATGCCCTCCCCAAGTTGTAGCCGTTGTTTCCAGGTACGGTTTCATCTTCTATGCTGAAAGTGTTATTTTTAATCGTTTGTATAGGCGTGATGATCGATGTGGTCAGTATATGATCGGTTCCTAGACATAGTATACTGATGGAAATATCTAGGAGATTGCAAGCCATCAATATATCCAGATTGGGTGGTCCTAACTCGGAAAATGTGGTTCAACGAGGTCCTCGACGTGGTGTCGACTCGCCCACCCATGCATCAAACCCTCGCGGCTAGAGAGAAGCTGCAGAACAAGGCAACCTGCGGACGCCCTCGTCATTCCTCATTACTCACCGCTCATGCACCGACCAGTCCCCTCTCATCGATCACATTACTTCCCTTGTTATGCGAACCTCGATCCGTACTGCAAAACATCCAGAATTGCCTCTTTTATCCCTGGTTCACATGCACGATGACCGACAGTGTCTGCACTACGATCGCTTTGGGACATTCAAATCCAGACACCACGATCGCTCATGGCACGACCGGAAGGGCTGCCGGGCTTGTACGGGAGAAGCGAAAACGAATATCTCTAGATGGGGAAGAGGAAGCTGGAAACCGGAAAAAGGCCAGACAGTATTCCGACGCTCTCTCGTGCAACGAACAGCGCCTGAAGGTCTTGATGTCTGCTGTCGCAAGCAATCATTCCTCGTTAGAGATTGGCATGTGGTCAGCATAGGCTCCGTCGTCATATCTGTTGCAGACCATGCGCAGGCGCTCAACAACTGCCCAGTCCTTGCCGAGACCATTCAGGAGCGGGAGAAGATACTGTCTGAATCAAGAGACCCTGTTACCGTATCTCTTTCGGACTTCACACAAGCCCTCGAGAACCCATACCTTGTCGAAGCTATTCAGCAGCTCGAGAAGATGCTGTCAAAATCAAGAGGCCCTGTTATGGTATCTGATTCATTCCTCGCACAGGCTATCGATATCCTGAGGAACTACCAAGTCCTCGTTGAGGCTACTCAACCGCTTGAGAAGATCCTGCCCGGGTCAAGAGACGCTTGTATACTTGCTTCGAAGATTTTATCCCGTCTGAGCAGTGCAGAGATGGTGTTGCTCTCTTGTACGACCACGTTTGATAAAGAGGACCTCTCTGCTTTAAGTGGCTGGGAGCGCTCTGGAAATTGGTTTGACGGAAAGGAAGAGAAGGCCTTTTGTCTAAAGTTCAATTCTTTCATGCCTGGACATTGGGATCCGGGACAAATTATCGACAAGTGGGCGACTTTATACAAGGTTTGTCACTCCCAAGCTGGAATAAGCGTCTGGAGCTAACGTCGACTACCTTCAGGTCCTCACTAATCGTATCCACATGTGGGAAAACAAGGTGTGTGGCAAGGTCTGGGAAGCAGACCTTGTTGTAGGTGACGTCGACTATTTGTCGATTATCCGGAAAGTCGAACATCAGCATCAACATCGTCTGTATGAAGTGGAGAAGGCAGCCATCAGGGATAGGTCCCGAAGCGTAACTCAGTGTGATCTGGCAGGTATGAAAGTGGCAGTCGATGTACTGCAAAGGCGGTCGAAAGTGTGATGATGCCTACAGGTCATGCTCACCTGGAGCATAATTAGATTGTACAAGTAGTGTATATGGTATCATTTCAATCTTGCCGATGTTCTCAGAAAACATATTAGAATGTTTGTTTACTTATGGATCGGTCCAAAGGTTGGTCTGAGTAGCCTGGTCCCTCAATTCTTCTCCGAGCAAGGCAAATCGCGTTGTTCGCCTTGTTTTGTTTTTCTGATGACCCATTGGCATCTCATATTTTGTGGTCTTCCTCCACCTACTACTGCAGAAGTACCTTGACCAAATCGCCTTCATGTTTAATTATATCTACAGTCGTACTTTCGGGAATCGTACAGGAAATACGAGTTCGGAAGATGGATTTCGACGAGTTCCTCGTCGTGGTGCCAACTCGCCCACCGATACATCAAACCCTGACCGTAACTCGATCATCCTCCAAGGCGAGCCTTCCGACTGGGCTTGGAATATGCGCTGCAAGGAATTGGTATGATTTGTCACTCAGATGATTGAGCTGGCAGGAAATGGGTGGTCGTCCCTTCTTGGCTCCTTGTCTCCTAATCCACTAGCAGCTGTTGGCTGACGCTCCGGAGGGTCTCTGCCTGGTTTTCTGGCTGGCTGTGGAGATGATACGGACACGAAACACCTAGCTCGGCCACGTTGCTCAATGCAACCAGCCCTTTGGCCCTAACCAGTTCTGTAAAATCGCCGTTATGCCAGTGTTGGCCCCAGTGGTAGTCTATTACAGAGGATCACACGTATATGACTGCCACCCTCTCGGCAGCCCCCAGACTACAACCGCTCTCATCAACATCAAACCTGTTACTCGGGCACGATCTCATACTCACAACAGCATCCATGGCCGGTGGCTTCCCGCAATTCGGGGAATTCCCTTTCGATATCAGACAAATGATCTGGGAGCAGCTCATCATCAAAGAGCCGCGAGTGTTACCTATCAGAAGGAATGGCAAATACGGAAAAGAAGCCGGCACGCAAGGCTGGGAGTTTCCGTTCGCACGAAACCCTGTGTTACTCCACATCAATCAAGAGTCCCGAGCAGTTGCGTTGCGGAAATATACTCTTTTATTCCCAGAGCCTTGCCGGATCGATAAAAACCTCTATATCAACCGCACTTGCGATGTTCCCTTCCTACTGACCACTGATCCAGACTCAATCGATTCGACATTGTGGCATGAGGTTGATTCTGATGAAGAAGGAGAAACTTCTGACGGAAGTTCAGCCGCAGGTGAAGAGCGCTGGACGGGGGATGAGTGCCGGACGTGGGATATGCACTGGAGTATACCTGGACGCATGTCTTCCGCATTTGAGATCTTGTGCAAGTATGGGGAAGTCACTCGACTGGCTCTGGACTATTCCAATTTTTGCCCGCTCAAAAGAGACGTCGCCAACCTCAAGGTTACCAGAGAAACCCCGGTGTGTACCATATCCAAGCGCTGTGGTCATCCTGATTCCACTGATATGATTGAAGGAGGAGTTGTACTTCGTTCAAGATTGGGATTACGATTTCCTGATCTGCCAGGTAGCTCGGAGGGTCGGACAGCTCGCTAAAGTTTGTTGCCAAAGTCTGAAGGAGATAACATACATCGCCAAGGGTGACGAGATGATTTTCTCAGGAAGAGCAATCGAATGTAGAACAGGCGATGCCCAGAGGCACTTGAAACTGGACATGTTTCTTGCACAAAGTATTCGAAAGCGCGTGGCAGATAGGGACAGTTATGTCGAGGGAGGGACTGGGTCCGTGCGCAACGTCACGCGTGTAACAGAAACCATGAGTCTTGAGGAGCAGAAGGCTATAATGTTTGTGCGCTGTAGTGGTGATGAGGGTACAGAGCTACCTCAACTACTTTTCGGATTAGCAGTGGAACATATGGGACATGTGAGAGTTATGCCATACAACTACGCAGGGACAAACTTGGAGCAGCTGACTAGGAGTTAATTTTTCTCTTATCATCAGAAAATAGATGGCATCTGGCTGTTGCAAGTGTGGTTTCCATTTGACGAAGCTTTCGCGGACTACATCATAAACAGAAGCATAAATAGAGGCATAGAAGACATGTGAAAGGGAAAAAAAATTGTATGACACGGAAAAAGTTCCAACCCCCCTTAAACAAGTTAAACAAGTGTTGCAAGTTAGACACGCCTCGCTGCTCTCTGTTCCTTCTGACGACGGCGAGCCCGGGACAATTTCGTACGATACTTCTGGATGTCCTTAATGATCCAATCGAGACTTCCAATCGTCCTACTCGTCGCATTCAACTCAGACAGGAAGTATTCATCCATAGAACGGCCCTGGCGATCATTGTTCTCAGGCTCCCCATCATCACGACTTTCAATCTGCTCAATCAAACGCTCAAGAACTTTGATCGTATATCCCACATGATTATCTTGAAGCTGATCCAATCGCCCCTGAAGTCGAGATGAGCGAGAAAATTGTCGGGGAGAACCGGAGTTGCTGCTGTCGTCGCTGTAGTCAGACTCCATGTCTTCATCCGAGACGTCTCTTCGCACAATATCACGAATGTAAGCTGGCGCCTCATCGATCTGCTCATCATCAGATTCATCGACCACGATCGGTTGCGTTGAGCCGCCAATATCAGCAATCTGCCCATCATCATCTTCAATCATGATAGGCTGCATTGATCCAGCAGCAGCAGGGCTTTGGGGCATCTCCACCTCAGGTCCTTCCTCATCAAGCTCGAAGCGTACATCTTCCTCCTCCACGATGATGGTGTCGTGATCGACATTCCCAGCCGAGACACTCACCACGCTGAGTTCCTCGCCTGTCTTCTCCACAGGTATCATTGCATCTTCATCCATGGCCACCATCGCACTGTCCTCGTCAACTGTGGCCTTCCCAGACGCGGGGTCTACGACATTGACGTGAGTCGGGGCCTCATCATGAATTGACGTCTCTATGTCACCGGTGATGATACCTTGGACAATACTGGCTGAAGCTGCAGCCTCGGCTGTATCCTCGCTCAGCTGGCCTGCCGGGCCGTCAATGGGAGTGGAGGGTCGGACGCCACAGGGGATTGTCTCTTCGATGGTATCAGCTGAAGCTGCAGCCTCGACTATGTCCTCGCTCAATTGGCCTGTCGGGCCATCAATGGGAGTGGGGGGATGAATGCCGCCGGGAATGGTATCTTCGATGATACTAGCTGGAGCTGCATCCTTGCTCGATGGTGCGAAATCACCGGCGGGCGCGGTATCGTCCATGATGCTGACTGGCGCTGCGTCGTCGCTCAGTTGGCCTGTTGGGCCGTCAATGGGGGTAGATGGTTGGATGCCACCGGGGATAATGATACTGGCTGGAGCTGCAGTCTCAGCTGCATCCTCGCTCAGTTTGCCTATTGGGCCGTCAATAGGGGTGGAGGGTCGGATGCCACAGGGGATGGTATCGTCCATGATGCTGGCTGGGGCTGTGTCATCGCTCAGTTGGTCTGTTGGGCCGTCAATGAGAGTGGAAGGTCGGGTACCACCAGGGATGGTCTCTTCCATGGTACTAGCTGGAGCTACATCCTTGCTCGATGGTGCGAAATCACCGGCGGGCGCGGTATCGTCCATGATGCTGGCTGGCGCTGAGGCTGTGTCCTCGGGCCTGGAGCCGGGCGCATCCATCATAGCTGCATCGACGTCAGTCGCAGGTGACGGTCCATCCGTAACGATGCCCTCGCTCATGATGATATTTTGGGTCTGAGAAGCCACACCAATGGACGCGGTGGGGAGGCGACGGGGCGCATCACTGGGAAGCTGGACCTTCCGTGATCTGAGTTGACGAGTGGAACCGGACTTGTAGGCAGGCATGACGAATGGATTGATTGGGCTTGACAGTGAGATGGCTGAGTTGGGGAAGGGGAAGAAGTGGAAGAAGAGGAAAGAAGGAAGATGGGGAATTGAAGATTCATGGGCAGGACGAAGGCTTATATACATATGCCCAGCTCTAGCGCGATTTTCAAGGGTCACGCCGATGACATCTTACCATTCCATGTGCGTGTTCCATTGGAGAAGATGCTGACAGGGTAAATCCATTGGGTACATCGTGCCCCCCGCCTCCTGCCTTATATCATACATACGAAAGGCCAGTCCAGCTACGATAGGGGAGGAGTGGCGCCACGCCACGGCTTCTTTGGTGGCTTCGACTTGAACCTGACTAGCTACGTATACGTGAGAGAAGGAGAAGGAACATGCACCTATCTTGAAGCTCACATTCGAATGTCCCAGCACCTTACACGGTCTCTTCTGCGTATGAGATGCGTGCTCATGGAAGTCAGTCACAAACAGGAGCCCGTTGCAAATGGGGACCTCGATATCGACAATATTATCAATGCCACCATCGGGGGATCTGGAGCACGTCATGGCAATGACCTCTCACGTCGCAACTGGCTTGGAGGCGAAGATCGAGTATTCCAACACCCACTCCTGTTCCGGCTCGATTTCGGTCTCTTGGAACTTGCATGGTGTCCTGGTGCTTTACGTGTCCCTGTAATACACGTGGATCTCATGGAGATAAGCTACGCCGGTCATTATCATTCCTGCATATTGTATGATAAATGGATTCCTACAAACGGAAAGGGGTAAAAAGTGGACCTCTGGATGTTGTCGTTCGGCTATTTAAGCGAAGCCCCTAGTCGCCAAGCGAGAAAGGTGTCGTTGGGCTGCCCCAGGTTCAGACACATCGCTTAATGAAGCCCCATGCCTCTCGGACAATAGAAACCCGAGTTCTCTTCATAATGCGGTCGACCAGTTGCAGAGGTTGGACGGCATGGGAGCGGGGTTAGCTATGGTGGATATGAATAGTAGATAATTGAGGTATGATGTAAATGATTGTCGCTGAGGGTGGCAGGCTTGCTGAACGCTCCTTCGCACATAGGTGGTATAGGCATGATGCCACTGAAAACGGCTCCAATATATCCCCGTCTCACCCTTGACGGCGTTTCTTGCTAGAGCTCTCTACACCATAATCCAAAACAGCTCTGACTCCTAATCGCTCGAGTTCTGCCTTCAGGCTGGCCTCCTGCGCCTCCATCTTGCGCATGTCCTGCCTCAGATGGTCAATTTGTACTAAATCATATAAGTAAAAGTAGCAGACTAAAGAAGCACGCAAGACCCACGTTGCAACTTCATATTCGTGTCTATATCGATTGTGTCAGCCAGCTCTATCGAATTCGCTTGTGATTCACACCTTTGACTAACTCGATCTCCCTCTGGAGGACGGCTATATGAGCTTTGAATCTTGTTAGTCTAGGAATGCAAGGGCGGTGAATAGTCATCTTGCCTTCCATTTGCTGTGCTCTAGCTTGCCCGCCTTCCTGAGTGGCTTGGAGTCGTGCGTTGCTCATATGGAGTTGACTATTGTTAGCTTGGAGCTCACCAACATATTCTAACATGGAAGGTGAGCCGAAGAATAGCCATTGCAAGGACAGTACTCACGAGTCACAGTTCGCGATGCAATGGGCAAAAGCCGAAGTGTTTCTTGTGGAATGGTACCACGAGAGCCAGAAGAGTTGGTGGCCATATCTCGGAAAATAGTATCGATTTCTCTTGGGTTAGCTGGATTCAATGTACTTGATCCACAGGCCTTACCACGAAGCAGAGTAAGTCGACCATCTTCACCGATATAAGAAGCCGGTACTGAGTCCTTAAGCGATATCAGAACATGTTAAAATGAGAGTCAGATGCATAACTTACCAAATCCGCAGCAATTACGAGGCCGCTATCTGACAGTACAGATTGCCCAAGACCCGGCGTAGTGTGACTAGATACTGTTATTACCTCTTCAACACGGCTTCGAATCATGGACTTACTTGTTCTGAGGCGGCGCCATGCCTTCCGCTGGTTCGGACCTAGCCTCATAGGGATAGAATGTCGCGTTGATGGAATTCTTCTTTGTCAGGAGATGTGTCTCCATTTTGGCTTCTCACTTCCGTAGAAAGAGGCACCGACTGAAATAGGTTCTGCCTCGCTGAGGGGTGGTGCGCTCATTGTTCATGTAGATAAGTGGTGATGAGCGTAGTAGCTACAGTACTTGTATCGGAGGTGAATACCTGGGTGGAGCATGTGGAGGAAAGTGTAGATCGTGCTGGCAGGCACTCTTTATAATGTTACAGTGCCTGCAT
>Ga0207886_10157_pt1 | contig 27314 bp, 30 predicted proteins | sample LinPmetageLP35_FD_184048 | JGI IMG/M metagenome (GOLD analysis project Ga0207886, IMG submission 184048) | Marine viral communities from the Pacific Ocean - LP-35 (SPAdes) | ecosystem: Environmental > Aquatic > Marine > Oceanic | place: Pacific Ocean | collected 2009-08-31 | reverse complement strand
ACACCGCCAATGTAGCCCAACACATCTCCTGAGATGTGGTCACGCGCGGGTCTGGTGACCATACGAGCTTGATTTTTCGCATGCCCACCAGCTCACATACTTCTCTAGTGCTGTTCTAGCTGGCTCAATTGGTGGCTTATTAGTCGATTTGTCTACCTTTAGTCTTGGGAGTAATCATGATATGCCATTACTGGAGCGGGCCCGGTAAATTTCTGCCTCCTAAAAACCACAGAAAGCCTGGTTTAGGAGCAGCCGCTTATGGCTCTCTTATGGTTCAAATCGGGCGGCAGCTCTATTGGGCTTTCTACAATTCAATGGGCTGTATCTTGTAATGTTGCCATGCTTAAAATTGCATGCACTGTGCTGCTGGGAGCTTAATTCTGCTGCCATGTCATGTGTATATATCGACTTGAAGTATGTACTGTACTAAATTGCAAGCATATAAAAACGAGCAGCTTTAAGCAGCAGATTTAAGCGCCCAGAGCATTAGCGCGCACATGACTAACCTCAAGAATACACCTGCTCAGTCTTAGCCTTGGTGTCTCGTTTGGCACCAATCGAGCAGGCTAGTTCCGTGACGCCACACCCCCGGTATGCTTGCGGTCTGGCCGTTTGGACCAACGAGGAATTGGAAGGCCCGCCAAGTGAAATTCCTTACTGTCTTCTTCATTTTTCGGGAGGCTCTGCCCCACACTGTACACTTCCAATCAAACGATTTTCACTTATGTTGTGGGTTTTGTTGCATGTCGCCCGAAAACCAACAAGTCAGCCCAGTAGTAAGCTGACGGAGGGATGACTCCCATCCATGGTTCAAGCATGCTTGGCAGCTGGTCCTTGGCCAATCAATGGTGGGAAGTTCTGGTCGGACCAATAGATTCTTGAAGATCTACTGATGGAAGTGCCCGAGAGGGTCGGGAGATATTTACGGCACGGCCCACATTTTTGGCGAGGGTGTGGCTGTCGTGCGTGAATCATTAGGCTTCGACGACCTCTCTATCACTGAACATATTTTGGTCTAGTACCGCGCATTGGGAAGAAAGTTGTCGGGCTGTGATCTAGCATCGTCACCGGGAACACTTTACCTTCGAAGGGATTTCCAAAGACTCCGACAGGAGTGTCCTCGACAACGCTACCAAGAGCTTCAATGATCAAATATGCAAAAGCTGCGGCAAAGATGGGTATACGCGATGCATGAACACGAATGAAAGTATCACACAAGAGACTATTTGGGGATCAAAACTCTCTTGTAATGTTATAAGGTATCAAACATCGACACGCGAATATCCCAAATCACCAACTCCGCCCCTCCGATTCTTATAATACCCCTGTCCCGGTCAGAAACAAATCTTCATAGTTTCCTTCGACACGGCTCCGGCGAACTTCCTTGGTCACGATAGCCAACCCCCACCTTTTTCCCCGGCTTGCTATAGCCCAGTACGATGCGTTGTGTTGTCGGCAAGGTCAGATCTTGGGTATTCGTAACCATCGAGGAGATCAATATCAATGTATTCTTCGCCTGCTTCGCTGGAGTCCACGTCAGAGGATGTTTCGCTGGAAGCCTCGCCAGATGATGTATCACTGAATCCCCCATTGGACGAAGCATCGTGAGACAGGTCAGAGTCAGAGTCTTGGGAAATGAAAATGGGCTCCCATCCATCCTCGTGAAACAAAGGCAGATTGAGGATAGGCGTATCATCTCCAGAGGTATGGATTTCTCGGTCCCCACTGCGAGGGTAGGTTATTAGCTGACAGGAAGTTACCCATTTCTGGAGACTTACAGATCATGAGCTCGAGCTTCTCCATCCCTTGATTTCTTTGCGAAGACAAGCAGCTGTACCTTCGTAAGATTTGAATCGAGGCGGTTGAGATCGTCGGTTGTGGGAGCCTGTGCAGACTGGAAGAGACTCGAGGTCTCAGCTTGTGAACTCAACCTGCTATGCTCGGGTGATGACAGATCCGGGCTGCACGGTGGCGTAGCTGGAAGCTGATGGGATATGGGTGTGCTGCCCTGATTCAGCTCTGTTGGAGCCATGCTCAAGGAGGCAAGTAGGTTCTGATGCTCGAGAGTAGATACAAATGTCAGTCAAGAAATACAAAATGAAGATCTGTCATTGGGCATTGTCCAGAGGATAGAGAGTGTCGAAAGATAGTAACGTACTATTTCACAAGCTACGCCTTAGTCGTACAGGGCCGACAAGTCTTCAACTTGCAATACTTGCACTCAAAGATGTACCAATGTGGCCCGCTATGGCACATGGAGCAAACCCACTGAATGAGCGTCGATTCGGATTTCAAGAGATCAAAATAGTGGTGGCAGTGACTCGGAATTGCCATTCGCAGATAGCCTTGGTCCTAGGATGATTGGTACGAAAGTACAGATGTTACTTAAAGAAAAGTGGTCATATCGAGGAAAAATCCGCACCTTTATATTCATCGAGTCTCTCTATACTTCATAGTAGGAGTGAGCCTAATCTATCTTGGGAAACCAACGCCGGATGGACAATTAGAAGCTGAATCATTCATCCCTGGGTGAACCAGTAGCCTACAGTTCGGAGGTCCATTCTTGCGCGGCCAGCGCGGGACAGTCAATTGAGGAAATTGAGTCTGTTGCCCCCCTGGATACACCAGCAGCCTATGCTTCCGGCATGATACGGTAGCTGCTTAAAGGAGAAAGCTGGCTTCGTCGATCCACCCCTGGTAAGTCACTTGCGGATCAATTGATGGTGCATACAGTACTCGATTGAGGCTAGATTGGAGAAGTAATGTTTTGCACGAGCGTCTGCCGGGCCACGCCATTATTTTGATTCTCTCGAGGTTGCATTACACCATGGATTTCGTGCTCAAACTTGACTATATATATGGACGATCTGATACATTCAAAGCAAACCTGGAAAGACCAAAAACTAAGACCTTCTCGACCAATCCAGCCCTGTTATCCGAGCCAATTTCTTATTCCTTCCATCACAATCACTTCTGCTCTTCAAAAGGCGTTGGCTCAAAGAGCTTCTTAGGGAGATCGCTACAGTATTCGTTAGCGGTGTTTCATCAGCGCTCCATTGGATACGTACTCCCAACTGGGTGAGCATGCTCCAAGAGATTTCTCCATATGCGGGTCTATGCTTTGCTGACAGTCCGCTGGAGCTGGGTCTGTGGACAGATTTTGCGCAGTGTTGATTTTGTCGTTGACTTTGGGCGGTTCTGGCTGTTCCGGCTTTGCAGTTGTCTCTGCTGGAGCCATTGTCTACGAGGAGGATTGGTAGATAGCTCTGATATATATGTAGAAGTGTGATGCTTGAGACGATGCTTGAAGAATTGGATGGGATGAGGAAGCGAACTGTCAAACTTGTAAGGAATTCGTACTCTTATATACAATTTTACACCCAAAGTCCGTAGGTATCTTTCCTAGAACAAAACACATCGGTACCTCATTCAGCCGTCTCATCTGATCGAAGATACCGCTTGGCTCCTATCAATCAGAATCAAGTGGTGACGACTGGGACCCTGTGTATAGCTTCATGCACTTCAATATGTTCCTTGACCCTGCAATTCCTGATCAAGATGCCGTACATCTGGTTGCAATAGGAAGAAGAAACCGGCGTTATGTCGACGGTGTTGGTCTCCCAAAACGGATTAGGCTTGAATAAGTCATAAAGGCTTCATGCCGGTGTGGAATGTGTTGACTTCTTGAACGGTCAAGCGGAGGCAAGACATTGATGTGGCATTGATAGCGTGTAGACCATGGATATTGTAGAAGAGTTTGTGGCCTATTGGTTGTGCAGTTCTCCAAAATTGGACCATAATCATGCTGGCTTCATATCACGGATAATAGAGAGAGAAACGAAGCCTTGGAGTTGTTTCCTAGGTGATTTCTTTCAACGAATGGAGTGGAATGAGTGAAGTGGAATGAGTGGAGTGGATTGAGTGGAGTGGTATTAGTGAATTGAAATGAATGAACATCCGAATGCCGAAGGCACAGCTGGTCAACTGACCAATTTCTGCGTGACATGCATGGTTGGAACGAGTAACATGTGAAAGCGGGGAACCTGGGGGTCTCCCACTTTCTCCTCATTCACTCATTTCATTCACTCATTTCACTCACTCATTCCATCCACTCGTTTTATTTGCTCATTCCAGTTCACCGTAGTTGTTTTTCCATAAGGGTCAGTATGCAATGAGTCCCGACGCGGAAACCAACAAATTTCTCATCAAGATTAACGAGAAATCTGAGCAATTGAGGACGACGAATGGTTTGACGCGTGATGATCAAGAGCTCTTGAAAAGCAGCCGTCGCGAACGCGAACTCAGCCGTCTCGAACTCGTTTGGTGCGACGAGCTTGATCCCCAAGATCCAACCGCGACAATATGGCGAAGATCCCGAGCCCGTCAGCTTTACAGAGAAATTCAGGATGCAGATGAACACTTGTTTCTTGCTTTCGTATTGGCCATCTCGCCAACGGAATGTATCAAAAAGAGCTTCGGCAACACCATGGAGTACCTTGGTCGCCTTGAGAATTACGAAAAATATCGTCTAAAATTAGGCCAGGCTGCCCAAAGATTTTTTGAGTCAACAGCCGCAGGGCATGGCTTCGCTAGTAGCAGCCGCTACCTTAATTTCATGACTGCTTTATTTCCTCCAAGCACGGAGACTCTTCAAGGTATTTATCTAGACATTCTGGAAGATAGGCAGCTGATTCTGAGCAGACCCTCAATCGCCGGACGACCACTCGGCGAATAGTCACTCGCCGGCTACAGTACTGCCGCGGTCTCTGAAACGAAAAGGCGCTCCAACAGAAAATGAATACCCCGAGCATACACCAAAGGCGACAAAGAGCCGTGATCGGGAACATTCTGATGTCTTTATACTTCACCGTAAGTCGCCTTGTTATGATACTTCCTCTTTTCTAACCGAGGCGGATTTAGGGCACCTGGATGATCCTCCAAACAACGACGAAGACGGTCGACAAGACTCCACGCAATGCCTAGCAAATTCGACAAACACACCTCCTCTTAACGGAACGCAAAGGGAGCCCACAACAATCTCTAGAGTATTCTTGAACAAGGCATATTCTGCGACTGCTCAGAACGAAAGAGTATATGAAAAGGCTCCACTGCAAAGACTCGGGCAAGTTTTCGACCGATATATGAGTAGTGCAATTGAACGGGTCAAAGTCAAGACTGATGGCGCGACCACCTTGAAAGCTGCTGTGACGATGGTCTTCCCTTCCTGGGCGTTATTAGATTGTCTCATGAGTTTTGATGTCAATGCAAGCAAGGTGGAATATCTTGCAATGGCTTTGTTCAACGTAAGAGTGGAATCGGTGGAGAATGTTCGGTACGTCAGCATGAAAGGAGGAGTCAGACTGCAACCCAATCCCGAAATCATTCTGAAAGGCGTTCTGGATGACCCAATAATTGATGTATTTGGTCCTGAGATGCACGGGGCAATTACTGCATGCTGTATGCGTGAGAAGGAACTGGAGGCGGGGAACGATGCAACCGACTGCGTCTCAATGCTAGTTACAAGCAATCCAAATGAAGGGGCTACTATCAACTTAGCCCTTGGCTTGGAGGAAGGTACTCAGATACGAAAGAAACTATATACTAGAATGTGATCCGTCTTAGCTGCCGCACGCAAGGTTATGTCACCCGTAATTTTCCTCCAAAACAATACAGATCAATGCCTGATGGTACCTTCCACTCCCCATTTCTCTCGGCGCACTTCGTCCCTTTGTCCTTTTTTCCGTTGTCATCTTTCACAAAGATAGTAACATTACAGTCCTGCCAGTGTACCCACTGCCCGTTGCCAGTAACCCACTCCACCTCGTTGGCATCGTCATCGGTCAACTCTATTGTGAGTGTCTTTATACCGGAAGCCTCATATTATATTAGACGGGAAATTCTCATAGACGAAACGGCTCACCATTATTTCCTCCTTTGTACCACTGCTGGGCTATGCTGGAAATTGTGCCCTATGCTGGGGCAGAGGCCACACCTCCTTGAAGAGTTGGGTATGGTTAGCAGGCACTACTCTGGACGGCCTCTCGTCTTGTTTGCAAATCCGAGCTGGATAGAGATCGTTGCGCTTCGCTGTGCGGACTTGTGATTATGGGGATCGTAGGGACTGTTGCTTATATCTAATTAACAGATGCATCAACTGTATGATGACGAGGCTCATCTATACTCGCCTTAGATGGATGTGCAAGCGTGAGGTTGCCGCAGATGGAGATAAAAAGTTCGACTCTGCGAAGGCTGGGAGAGGCAGAGTGAGGTTGCCTGTTTGCGCAAATGCTGAAGGTGAAGTTCGAGTCTTCGAAATTGGGCAGGCACTCTCTGCGACTTTGGTAGGATATGATGAGGTGCAACGGTTGGAATGAGGTAGGATAAACGCGTCCGGCAACAGGAGAAGTGAATCTGATGAAATAGATCGTGTGGGTTGAAATGCTGATATATGACGGAAGATAGGGCGCAACAGCTGCTACCCAGTATAGGGTGGAACGAAATCTATAGGTGTAGCTTGGCGGAGCTGGTCGGGCAGAACAAGTGGGTCATCGTTGTCGCTCAGACACAACCTTGGAAGTCTGATCTCTTTGCCTGCAAATCGAATGGCGGATGAGGTTATTCATTTGGAGGGGAAGAAATTGTGGTTTGCGGGACTTTGCAATTGGTGGGGTTCGATGACATGTGATTCGTATCCGATACTGATCGAACAAACCCCAGTGCAGTTAGGCTGCAATGCCTTCTTCGGGCTGAAAGGTGCAGTCTTGTTCCAGAAATTTAACTTATTTGGGATTCTTACATATCATGCGCCAAAGTTGCACACCATAAAATCCCCGTGATGTCGGCCTCTTGGCAGAATTCGCATCAATTAAGAAAAGTGCCTGATCTCCTGCAATTCCGTGGTTTGACTCCTCCAAGTGGTGGGGCTTGGTGCCACATTCTGACCGACTGATGACAACCTCGGTGCAGTTAGGCTTCACTGCGTTCAAATGCCTGCGGTTGTAGGGGTGCTACACTTGGGTCGCAAAGCTCCAGGTACGGAGTATTTGGGACTCTTAACTTTTCGCCAAATCAAATCCTCAGTCAGGACTAGGACGAAGACATGCACCGCAGCCAGTACTAGTGCCGATGCGGCAAAAAGGATGTCCCCTCGATCGTTGCCCAGACAATAATGAGTGGTGGGCCCAGCCAATTGATAATTGGCCCCAACTCCATACTTTCAATCGATAACAAACTCACATCCACGAAATGTCGTCACGACGGGATTCGGATTTTGCGCGCTCAGAGCAGTTGCTTCTGGAAGAGCGTCGAAATCGAGAAGAAGCAGACGAGAGGGCAGAAATGGAGCGACAGCGGGCAGAACAGGAGCGAAGGCGCGCAGAAGAACAGGAAGAGAGGACAAGACAACATTCGAAGAATACATACATGCCTGCCATACACTTCTCTCGAAACTACTTCGTATCCAGACAGACAAGAGCCTCAGCACACAGGGCCCCATCACCAGCCCCAAGAACAAGCCTTGCCCGACATTGTTAAAACCTTGGACGGACTTTCCAGTACTACATCAGCAGCTCTTCGAAAGAATTTACGACTATATCCCACGAGACGCAGAACTTTTCAGCTCTCCTCCATACCTTACAGAGCTCGGCCAGGACATCTGCGACCGGCCAGTGGCAAGCGAAAGGGATTTGGAGACATATCAGCGCTGAGCCATTGAGCGACCGACAACGCACATCATCTCCCACCTTCAACGAATAGAAGAGACTCGCCGCTTTCGATCTGGGCGAAGGCATCATTTTCGAGAACCATGCCAACACCCTCAGTGATAGCAACGAAGAGGTCCAGCAAAGTCTGCAGGATCTCCGCATCTCAAACAAAGGTCTCGACTCAAGGTTGAATCCAAAACCGCGAAGAGCCGATCAGATTTGCGTATACAAGGAAGCAGATGGCACACGGAGCCTGTGTATCGTCGTGGAATACAAACCGTCCCACAAGCTATCGGTCTTCAATCTGCGAGCTCGACATTTGCCAGCTGATAAGGGTCTTTGAACATTCCGGAGGATGTCATCAATCGGACCACAATACCTACCTACCGATCCAGCGGACAAGTTTGTATACCTTTCTGAGTGGCTGACAGCGGCAGCTCTCACGCAAACGTGTGCGTATATGATTGAGAACGGCCTCGAGTGTAGCAAAGTGGTTACAAGGGAAGTCGATGTTTTCCTTCATCTAGAGGAAGATGAGCCACATACCCTTTATTATCATCTCGCAGAACCCAACATCGAAGCCGACATCTTGTTGTGTCGTACCGCAGTCAGTTAGACCTTGACCTTCTGCTTGATGGCACTTGACTCGAAGCTCGCAGCCAAAATGGCGAAATCACGCGCTGGAGACTGGCTCCAAGGCAGTGATTGATCACGAAGCAATCTTACGACAAATACCTTCTGAGCGATTGGAGATTTTGAAGCAAATGCCAGTTCTTCGGGAGATTTCACCGAACTGAAATCGGAAGTGAAATCGGAAGCATCAAGTCCAAGTGTTTCCGACCGTCTATCCATCAATCCTGGCAAGTGAAAGGAAGAGAGTCGCGAGAACGGTCGATATTCTCTGATTCATCTGCTAATCCAATGCTATTTTGACTGTTGGGTATGGCTGTGTTGCGCTACACACTACCCCTGGGCCATGTCTCAAATCCTATGCAGCATACTACCAATAGTACCACTGGCCGTTGTAAAAGGCATACCACTTTTGATACTCATCAGACCAATCTCCTGTAACCCATTTCTTGCCGTCCCACCATTCTGCAAAATTGGTCTGCTCGTTTGTCCTCCATGTAAGGTCGGAGTCACCTGACTTCCCAGAGCTGCTTGACTCGCCAGATGTGCCGCTCCCTGGAGGCTTGTACTCCATTCCCGTAATAGCACGATACTGTTTGTACTTCGAAGGGAAATTGATATGTCCAGTGCCGTCATCATGAACATGACCACTTGCTACACGGTTCTGACTGTTGAGCTTATTCGATTTATAGAGAGCGAAGGATATGACAGGCTTAGGGTCACTCGGGTCGTCATGAGACCTGTGGGGCCGGGATCCGTTCAATTTGATTCCAGTGATGATTGGGACCTTCGCGGCGATACTTTCGACGAACATCTCGGTGCTTTTCTGGAAGGCAGGCTCCTTGATGGCTGCAACGGCTTTCGCCAATGAGGACTTGATTGGGCCAGACATGATGGTGGAGGAAGTGAAGAATGTGGAGGACTAGACTATGTATGGATAACTGTTCGTAAACGTGGATGAGGTGGAGTGAGAATAAAGATTGATGGTTGATGAGGTCTGCCTTCATAGGGAAATGTCCAAGTATAAATCTCTCTAGATCCACAGCCTGTTGCAGTCAATGCCTCGTAGCCGCCAACTTGTCTACCAGCGACATAACATGCCGTAGAAGTATGCCTGAGGTGCGCAAGAGACGGAAGAGTCTCAGCAAGAGTTTGGTTGTGGCGCCAACAGTTAGATATCGAAAGATAAACGACTCATGTCGTTGTCCAGTGAGTCTCCCTGGAATCTTACTTCGTAGATGGTGTGATGCTTTCTAGAAGTCCAAGGAGAGGTCGCATATCTGCGAGTGATGCGGGCAGCAGATGAATTGATTGGCAAGGTCCCAGGGCCGCATTGGGGCCTGGCGCTCTCTTCCTTGCAATCGGCGGGCGTATTGTGCTGTATCGACTCCACTAACCAATGACTGCGTAATGATCTTTTATTGAGAATCTGTAACCCAAAAAACGATATTCTCCAAAGTCGACATCTATGCTCTTAGGCCTATATCCCCCTGCCAACCTTTTGAATGTGACTGCTGCCAAGATCCGCTGGAGCGCGCGCGTAAATTGTCTCGTATCAAGTGCAGCGCTTAGATATCCGAGGTTGCCCCTGGCCAAGCACATTCGCCATCTCTTACCTGTAGTGAAGACCTCCATGTTTTCTCGCCCTCGTATATTCTTGCAGCTGCGAACGCGAGTCTTGCATAAATCTCCTCTTGTCTCGTCTCCGTTGATGTGTAGCGCAGGCCGCGTCAGATTACATTCCATGTCATCGTCGGCCACTCCTTTTGAAGAAGAGAGGGAGGTGGACTTCGAAAAATTCTACCCGATGACCTTGGGCGAAGTCATCAATAATAAGTACAAGGTCGTGGCAAAACTTGGTTTTGGATCAGCAAGCACGATATGGTGCTGTCGTAACCTGGCGTGAGTGACATTCGGACGGCGTGAGGTTGAGTCTAGCATTAACCAGATATATAGCACGAATAAATATGCAGCACTGAAACTTTACGCCCACGATTTAGTTGCGGAAGATGAGATTGACAATGAAACTGCCATCTACCAACACCTTAGCGCCGGGAACCCCGACCATCCTGGCAAGATGTATGTCCGCACCATTCAGGATTCCTTCTTTGTCACGAGCAGAGATGGGAATCTTCATCGATGTTTGGTTCACGACCTTCTTTCCAACGACATATTGAGCCTCCGGTACACTCGCTCAGATCGCAAATTACCCGAGGCAATGCTCAAGCAGATTTTGATCCATTTGCTGCTCGCACTTGATTTCTTGCATAGCGAGTGCCACATCATTCACACAGGTCAGGTCGTTCCTCTGACGATGGTATATGGAACGTTAACAGAGTGTCAGATATAAAAGAAGAGAATATCTTGCTGGGTTTAGTTGATTCATCTATCGTGGAACAGCTTGACACAGAGGAAATAGCGACATCGAGCCTCTACAAAAGTGTTAACGGGTACAATCTCTACAGAACCGCAAATTTTGGTATTCCAACAACGTTTGGCCGCCCTATCCTGTGCGACTTCTCCCTTGCGCAGAATGGACAGGTTGAGCACTGCCATGACATCCAACCGGATCCTTACCGGGCCCCCGAAGTCATTCTAGAGATGTCCTGGGGCTATGCTGTAGACATATGGAATGTCGGAGTCATGGTGCGAGAATTTCTGCGTGTGGTTAATAGCGCGACATTAATGAGAGCTTCTAGGTCTGGGACATGTTTGAGAACCGGCGCTTGTTTGATGGGCTTGATCCCGAGACCAGCAAGTATGGAAATCGCTTCCATCTTGCAAGTATAGTTGCCCTTTTGGGACCTCCTCCCCTCGAGTTCCTCCAGCGAAGTGAGTGCAGCTCCGTTTACTTTGATGACAAAGGTAAGTGCTTGAGCCTAACGATGTGCATGTATCTGCGAACCTAATATGCATACAACAGGCAATTGGAAGTGTCTGAATCCTGTCCTATCAGTGTCTTGGGAAGAATCCGAGAGGAATCTCGAGTCTTCCAACAAGAAAGACTTCCTCGACTTTGTCCGCAAAATGGTTAGGTGGACGCCAGAATCGAGAGCGTCGGCCTCTGAGCTATTAGCAGACCCTTGGCTTCTAGGAGATGTAGAGGAGTAGGACTTGGTCTTGGTTCATATTGAGGTAATCTAGAAGATTAATATATATTCCACTATTACCTCGTCCCATTTCCCATTACTAATCACCGAATCGTCGACGAGGCTCTAGGTACGTAATGGATCTACCTAAGCAGTCTCTGCTTACCACATATAGTTGTGTTTTCAAGGGAGTAACGGCTGACATGAGCGAGTCTCGAGTTCCCAGGCACAAAATCTGCTTCAAGCAGCACGACATTCAACTTAGCTTTGGCACTGAAAGATCCCTTGCAACGATTACTTGTAGATGTGAGGCTCTAAACATGTGTACGCGCTGAAAAAGGGAAGCAGCGACTCGCTCAAATAGAGTGTTAAGAAAAGCCGAGCCGAGTAATCAGCATGAGTGATTGTATTGTAGCGAAATACCGTGATTTTTCCCATTACAGTTCTCAGAAGCTATTAGGTGCAGAGTCAGACCCATGCAATTACCAAGATAGTCTTGATAACTAGTCAAATAGAAAGGAAGATAGGCGCTGCCTTGCCGCCGCAGCATCCCACTCAACCAAAACTCGATCTTTCGCTTCCTCCATTTTTATCTCTACCATCGGCTCCATTGCCGTCTGTTCCTCTTCACTCAGAAGATGCACCCTAGTCTTCCACAAGTCCTTATCAAGGACTTCTTTGTCCCGCTCGCCAAAAAATCGCTCGTCCAAGTACGTCCAGAAGACGGCATCAAACGCCCAGCTCTTTCTAGCTGCGTAGTTAAGCCAGAAGCGGCCCATCTTCCAGCTCTCTTGCATATGCACCGAAAGCGGCAGGTCGTGGAGAAACTCAGCTCCCTTTTCCTCCTCCTCCATGGCCTCAAGCCATATCTTCAAATGTGGTTCGTAAGCCCTGCTCCACTCCTCGATACCAGAAGGCCACATTTCTGGCGTTTCGAATAGTAACCACCAAGGAGGGTCGAGGATAAACTGCGTGGGTGCAGCATATGTGAACTCCCAGTCGATCACGGCAGCCACGCTGTCGTCTGGGCCCAGGAGGACATTCGCCGGTCTGAAGTCATCACACCAGAGGCGAAATGGGCCCGATCTGTCTGGAGCCGGACACCTTGGATGCATCGTCTTGGCGCAGGCGGACCAGTCGTCTTGGACGAATCCGAATGTCGATAGCCGACCTTGTTTAGCCAGTCTTCGGAATAGCTGACGAGCGACGTACTTGTTCCTACAGTCGTCCTCGGACGAGACGAGGTCATTGTGTTGAAAGATGAGTTGTGCCAGGTGCATATTGGCTAATGCCCCATACCATGCGTCGGCTGTTGCATAGGTTTCGTTCTCCAATGGAAGGGTAGCGGAGGGGATATGAGCGAGCTGGGTCATGCTGCTCATGTTTTGAGTAAGAGGTCGAGCTGCAATGCGGAAGGATCCATCAACCTCGACCAACGAGCCAATGAGAGGAAAGGTAGGTTTCACTACCTCCAGTAAACACGACGCGATATTGCCCCACAGACTTCGGAGCTTGTTCTCGGGGAGCTCCAAGTTCAGAACGGGAGTCAGGTTGGGATCCAGACCAGGAACGGCAAGAGCGTCCGTCATGTCGCCTCGGTGTTCGATCCGGCGGAGGATAAGGAACGGCCCGACGTTAGAATCCCGACCATAATAGAGTACCTGGGCAGCAGGGATGCGCGTGTTCAGTCTCAAAAATTCCGCCGTCGCCGCCTCGTAGACGACTTTTTCGCTAGGGAAACAGACTGCGCAAGGCCAGGGCAGCCGCACCATGAGATCGGAGGAGTCGTCTTCGCCTTCAAGATGAACCCTGTAATGGATATTTAGGCCACCAATTACTAGTGGTGATACCAGTGTAGCAGGTTTGCCGCATTTCTGCTTGACGAGGCTTTCGACCTGGTGACAGGTGTCTTTCCTACGAAGTCGCATTTGGGACTCCTCCTCGGCATCGTCATTCTTGTCCCACGCGACATTATCGAAATTTTGCCGGTCTTTGTACATCCTCTTCTAAGCATGCGTTCAATTAATTAAAAGCTCAAGCAGGCAAGAGCAGCATACGGCCCTAGATAAAGCAAAGGGTTGCCTAGGTAGGTAGACAGGAAGTGGCCAGGTACGAATTGGCCAACGCTGAGAGGGGAGGTTTTTTCTTTTGGTTCTTTTATTATTCGACCGGAGAAGATTTAGAGGCGAAACTAAGCCCACACGGGTTACTCAATCGTGACCATGACTCAGCGCTTAACTTGTTTCAGGGCACACAAAGCTGCCTAATCGCGCGCGGACCAGTAGTGACCAGAGAAGACCACTTTCGAAGTGGTGAGAGATTGCTAGCGATAGTAGGGGATTAAATGGGCTATAATTGGTCAAACCTGTGATGCATATGAAGGCGTGCAGCATCTAAAACCGTCCCGCGCGCCTTCGTATCTTAAGCGAAACCTCGTCAATTTAGACCAGTTAACTGACAGACCATTCATCCCTTCGTTCCGCTAAAACAATTCCACTGCCAGCAGGGACGGCGAGGAAGGGATTCTGATTGGTCTACTAGGCGGATATTAACTGAGTCTCGTCATCTGGCGAATAGCAGCCCTGGGTCTGACCTTCCCTACTAGCGCTGGCATCTCTCACCGGAACGAAGGATGACCAGAACCAGCTCTATGAGCGCCAAACTAGTGGGTCAGGCGCGAGATGGGTGTGATGAAAATTAAGATAACCACCAAATTGACCTGCGAAAGGCCCGGTTCTGCTACCAATAGTCCAAGACGAAGGCGTGGCCGCTGTCTAGGGGCAGTTTAATGGGTAGAGGGAACTTTCTTGAGTGCTGCCTGGTAGAGAGGGAAATGCAAAAAGTATAAAGCCTCTCAATCTCTGGCCTGTTTAATCCTGTACCCAGCAAAGCTACATACATTTGTCGACAGTGCATCTTCATAACAACTACTACTCATCACCGCTGATAGACATCACCTTCCCAGCCACCAATCGAGAGGCGCTTTGCTAGTTCCTAGTAACTTTTCAGGCCTTCAGCTACATCCCACACGAGCAGGTATATGCTTTCTTCTCCCACTTCAATCCATGCCCCGCAGTCTAGCCTACCGGCCTCTAACTTGGGACTCTAGACATAAGCCCTCTTCAACATGTCTTCTTCCAAAGACAACGCCAAAGAGGACAGCCTCGAGCGAGAACTAGGCTATGAAGACGCCACAGTGGAAGCAGGCAGACGTAGCAAGGAGAAACGTGATAAGGCCAGAGAGGAAAAGGAAAATGAGCAGGAGGCGGAGAGACAGGAGCAGATAAAGCAAGCAATGCTTAATGCCGGGAGAGGCAGCAAAGAGAAGCGCAGGAGATAAAGATACGTGACTCCAGTTGAGTCTTCATGAGTCCACCCGTAGAAGCAGTAGATAAGAGTGTCATCCACATCAAAATCATCATCCAAATGCTCCTCCTCTTCAAGATTATCACCATGATCTTCCACATCCTCTACATTATCATTGCATTTGGTCCCAACTCCCTCCTCCACTTTTGCCGCATACGGTTCCGAGAAGTTCGCCAGGCATGTTGGTGGCTATTATCGGAGTCGACCGACATCTATTCAGCCTTGACTCATCCATACTGGCAGAGAGCTTCGTGGATAACTAGAGGCGTTCCATATATGCAGAGAGTTCAGAATGGCGATGGGATGATTGGCTAAGGTGGAGAGCAAACTAGACCGGCGTCTCGAGTCGGTAATAGGTGGATTTCGAATGGGCTTCAAATAACTCCTTCAAACCACATGATCACGGCATGCAATTCCTATGGTAGCTAAATCAGAACGCAACTTGAGCTCAGCGCCCATCGTAGGCTAGGTGGGTTGATGGCATGGTACACCTCGGTGCTGATTGGCAGTGCAGACGTGGGCGAGTCGAAGCATACATCGACGTGGGCTTCGAAACGCAACGAAAGTACACTCGCAGTATACTGCAGTTCTGAATTTGGCCAAGTTGGGTGACTGTGCACAACATCGTAAAGAAGGGTTGGATTTTTGATTCCGGCACACTTGAGCACCACGAGTTCAACCACGAGACATCACATGATCACATGACGTGTCTAGCGGCCCGAGCTCCCAAGAGTGCGAGTCGTCAGACCTATAGGGAATTTAACTGCGCAACATGAGAGATTGACAACCACAACACAACGAAGAGAACGTAAGACTGACATCGATGTTCCTTAACTGCACGCAAATTGAGTCCAGCTGACTGATCAAGATAGTACGACACCTGAGCCGCACTAAAATCTACTATCCTCCCACACGTCCTGATCTACTGGCTTGTGGTTGCAACATCTTTTATCCACACCAGACCACGCAACGTTTTCATGGCTGGCCACGACAAGGCTCACCTCTCCCAGCAACTGCTAGCGGAGATAGAAGGGACCGATAGTGTTCTATCCGAGCTACTGGCATTTCTTGAAGGAGCGAAATTCGAGCCAGGAAGGAACAAAAACACGGAAAATTGTGCGGACGATGGCCTGCCTACTTATGTTGAACCTCTCCTGAAGAAGCTGGATCTTTCATTGGTAACTGCCATGATTCCCAAAGACTAAAGCAGAATGCTAACAAGACAAGAGTTCACCGAGAAAGTACAACATACTCAGAATAACAGGCCCGGATACTCTACCTTTCACCTCCAAAGATGGAGATATAGTTTCTATAAGTTCTTGGGGGAAAGATCCAACACTCGAAGGAACACTTTTGGCTCCGGGAACGTTGATACACTTCACGAAGGGAGTCAGCGTCAAGGTAGAAGATGGATCGGGCTTGAATCTCCTCATGATTGCGGCGAAGTAGCGAAGTCGTAGCCACGAGATAATAAAGTCTCAACGTCTTCATAACCACCGCTGTATATATAGCGGAAGGTCTCATCCGGGTCGGCGTCCATATCCATAAATGCGGTGTCTGTCACATTTTAGCACGCTAACTAGATTTTGTAGCAGTTTCTACTTACTTTCTTCGGTTCTTTGGTTCGAAGAGCTGTCTCGTACGAAGGAGCATTCAGTCAGAAAATCTGCTGCAGAGCTGTTTTTGTCTAGATACGAGTCTGGGCACCCAAGGGCGCGACAGATTATGACGTCGCTACATCAACATGTTTAGCGAATCCCTTCCACTGGACCGAGTCTTACCTCACGTAGCCTCGAAGCAGCACCTTCACGATCTCGACCACGCCTGGGATGTTTGCTGAGGGTAGGTCTTGAGAATACTCTTCAGAGCTCAACAACGACACAAATTCTCCAGCAGCCGCGGGTAAGGCGGGCTGGAACAGATTGCGCAAGATCTTCTCGCCGCTACCTTCGACTGCCGCCTGTTAGCAGTATCTTAGAGATCGTAACTGGTGCTCACCCAACATGAGATACACTGCCAGCTCCCCTCCCTTCAACCTGGGGAGTTGTGTCATTGCCCAACACCAGGAGCATGCAAGATTGCGGGATTTCTTCTGCCAGTCGTCGTTGCCTTTGGAATATGCTTTCATACTGTCGACGAGCTACTGAATCAGCATGTTACGTGCAAAGGATCGAGGACACTTACCTGACAAGGGCTCACTTCCCCTGCGACTTCAGATACCCGCATCAAAGCGTACCCGACTATTCGTGTGATCGCCATTGTTCGTTGGTAAGTCGTCTGCAAGGCTTCAAAATCGTTTCCCAGTTGTAGCACAGATAGTGCCATCCCCAGGATATGTGGCATCTTACCAGATGCCGGCATTTCTGAGGGACCGCTGCTTCTGTCGCTCTGTGTACTTGCTGACCCGAGGAGTTTTGGTCTATGCGTTGGACTGAATGCAGTCCAAAGGAGTGAACGCAGATCCGTTGGCGTGAGGCCAAGTTCCTCAGTTCGTATTATCCAGTTTGCATTGTTTGGCACCTTCTGCTTTACCAAATTGAGTTGCTTCTTCAGGGCTTCGAGCCTCTCCTCATCGAGTAGAGCATGCCGGAGAAGCCATTTGCTCAAGACGAAAGGGTTCCATGACTCAGAAGAATCGGCCAGTTGAGGTAAGGATGGATTTTGCAGTTTTGCTCTCTCATACGATTCTCGAACATCTTGAATAGATACATCAGGCTTCCAAGCCACGAAGGAGAAGACCTTGGGTTCTGTGCCGTGAGAAGATGCGCCATTGATTATTCGATGCTTTGGTAATGGTTGTTCGGGTTCCTCGGGCGTCCAAGCGATAAAATGATGGCTTTCTGTTGCGTCATGAAGATTTGAAGTAGAGACACGGTTGGTTGGCACACCGCTGGCTTGACTGTGTACTGCTTCTCCACCTCCTGGCACTCTTCTTTTCTTTCCTGTGCGCGAAGATAGTTGGAGCCTACATATAGGTCAGTCTTGAAAGTCTGGTAAACCCTTGATGCTTACTCTGTCTCTAGTAATTCGAGTCTGTATCCCGCATTTTGAGAGAAATGAATCTCGTACAAACGTTGCGCAATGTCAATGATCGAACGTCTACGCAACCCTCCGTGAGGCGTTTGATGAGGAATCGAACAATGTATCTCATACTCATGGTATGTAAGATTGCAATGACGGCGGAAGGGTTTGAACGTAAAGGAAACATCGCAGAGTGTATCATCTACCGTTGTCGTGAAATGAATGAGAGTAGCTTGTGAAGAATGAAGCGTCTTCTGATCAGTGGACTGGAGCGGTGGGAGTGTTTGCAGTGAGCAGGCTCCAAATTCAAATATCCTGCTGCCATTTTCGAGGAGCCCCATGGTTGTTGAGGGAAGAACTCAGAGTGGTGCGCGATGGGTGCCAGAAACAGAGCACGTAGTCGACTACGTGCTCTGTTTCTGGCACCCGTACCATGCAAATGGTGCCCACTTTTAATTTGTTGGTTGTGCACCCTCAGTCAGCCACCACTTCTCCAATGGCGGGGCTTCCAGGCATATGTGCATGAAGGATCTGGGCATGAAGGGGTGAAGTGCTGGGCTTCGAAACCAGGACATGGACAAGCAATGTATTCGCCAATCGTACTTCAAGATGTTCTAGGATTAGGACGTGAGACTTGGATCGATTAGGAAGTATCAGCATTACCAGATCTAGAACTAAAAACTGCTTCTTCTCCCAAGCAGTGAGACTTATTTCGATGTATAAGAAGAAGTTGCAGAACGAGGCAACCTGCATACGCCCTCCTCTCCCAAATTCTCACCGCTGCTGTGCTGGTTCGCCTCACTTCATTTTCTCACCGATCACAGTCTTTAGATACGAACGTGACCACAATGCAGGATCTGGTCCATATCCAGGCTAGGGAAACAGGCACAGATTGGTCGGCAGGAGACACAATTTCTTTCGGGCCAGCGCTCTCCCTCTCCTTGATCGCACTTGGAGCCTGTGTCGCCCGGTTGGGCGGGTGCTATTTGCCGACAGAACGCAGATGGTCACAACAGGGGATTTGCTTTAGCTCTACTGTATTGTCTCTGTTCCTCGTAGGCGTGGTATCTTCAAAGGCCTATAGCATGTATCACTTTCCTGGTTAACCTCCGCTCGCGCTGACTTTTTAGGTAACAAAAGGTTTTCAAACATCTATTTTGGACTATTCTTCCTCAATTGTGTCTCCTCCGGTCTATTCGAGGCAAGTGCTCCAATTGGGAGATTTACAGACCCCGATTCACTAACAATTGACAGGCCGAGTTCATGTGGCATATCTTAATTAAGATACGGCCGGGTATACAAAGGTCTATTCAAGGTGTTGGAATTTTGCTGTGTCTTGTCGTTCTTGGACTTTCTTCGTGGTATGGCCTCCCAGTCTCATCTCCAGACAATAACCTAAGACCAGTGCAGGGCATTGACAATGAGCGATCAAGTCTTGTTGGCTGCAACAATTTTTCTTGCTATCATGAGTTTATTCTACGTGGGTGCGTGTGGGGGATATGCTCATCTACTATTCCGGTTCAAAACTACTGATATATCTGTCCGAATAATCTTTCAAGCTGGATGTGCTTCTTGCTTTCTTTTATTTGTTTCCACCGGTGTCCTTCTCGTTATGAGTTCGGTCGGTCTGTGTTCCGAGGATCTAGGGCTTTGGGTAAGTTGAATGCTGTTTCCTATTGGCCATACGCTGAACAGAGATAGGTCTTGCTTGCTGCATCCAGTATTACCACTGTTCGATTTCCAGTTTGGATATGGTGGAGGAAATTCCACAAGCCTCTATTCGGCTGTTCAGGCCAGGATCACTGGCCCACCTCGACGGCACAATTTCTATCGCCAGTAAGACGTGGCAACCAAGGAGGCTCAGACACAGCGGCTGAAGGCTCATGTGGTGGAGAACTCAACGATTCACGGCAAGATTTAGAGAGACAGAGCTCCACATGTCGGCTGACGGGGTCGTGAACCATGCTGGAGACATTGTGGGCGAAGTGAGGGGAGGGAAACAGGAGTGAGGTGTTGTTAGGTCGAACTAAACCCGGAGATTATGCATGTCTTGAACTGTCTTGCCGACTGACCCTCTTCGCTCCTTTAGAAATTGGGGTAGTTGCTCAAGGGAAGCTACCACCACTGTGACATTGTCCCAGCCCCATCTGGAAGTATCTCGCATAGATCAGCACAAGATCCATGTGAGGCACACTGACCGCAGCGTAGCTTCGAATAGGTGTTTCTTGTACAGTCTATAAGAGGCCTCAAACCCCAGAATATTCTCTTCGCAATTATCGATTCTAACCTGTCACTTCCAAGAGTAACTTTCCCGCTCTTGCGTCTTTGTTCTTGACTCATCCATACCAATCCTCTTCTATGTACTATTCTAACCTCGTCTCGGTCACAAGGCCCTGCCATTATTGGCGGGCTAAAGAACGGTATGTAAGAATGAGATTGTTCATGAACCGTCTTCTGACCTCTACTAAAACTGCTAGCAAGACCATTATGCCTGGCCATTACCAGCCGTTTGTACATTTCGGGGATAGGAGAACTGAAGGAACCAAAATTAAGAGCGTACCCGGCACCGAGGAGAAAATGGCGAAGTACTACTGCTTGCTGTAGCTGTGATAGGTGACAGCAGTTTGCAGACGACAAGACTTGTAATGTCTGTATGTCTGTCCACATAGGAGCTGCATACACTGCCTTATCGGGCGATGAGCGTAGTTAGAATCAATTCCAACGAATTCCTCTCCCTGCTTTCATCTCCATCATTTTGATCTACATCTGGCCGAAGGCTCAAATGAAGAACCGCGAAACCACCACAATGCCAACCACTGCCCGCATCAGCAAGTATAAGAGTAAGATTTTCCCTGCTTCCAGATAGCAATCTGTATATTCTATCTACCTTACGCACATATATGAGACAAGATCAACACGCTAGACGTCTTTTCCACCGGAAGGATATTTTTGATATGTCGAGCATTGTACCTGTCTCGGAACGACCATCTCGTCCTTTCATTGAAGCGTTCTGGACGATCCTCGAAGGGATCGCCTTGCTCCTGAAGGGTACTTGTATCCTCTGTGCCGCCATCATACTCAATGCCGGATTACTCTTTGCGATTGTCAACAACGCTCTTTTTACACCTGCTTTTTGTTTCATCATCGCGCTCGCGAAAATCCACAAGCTGCTCTTTGGCACAGGCGAACCTTCAGATGAGACTGCATCAAAGATCTTGACTTCTAACTGAGTGACATTCCCAGCGAGTCTGCCGTTAGAGTGCTTGTGAGTTTCCCTACATCAAGGATACTGCGATATGCTGACAGCCACAGAGAATGGCCAGCCTCGGCCTACCTAAAGCGCCACGGAAACGAAGGTCTGCAAATCAGCTTGGAAACTCCTTGAAACGTGCAGAAACCGTGGCGAGCCATCTCCAAATCCCACCAAGACAAGTATCAGCGAAGGAAGGAACGAGTCAGGAAGTTTTGGCAAGTGAAGACGAGGGACAGGACCCGGCGTATCTAAGTGTCTCGTGCAGTGTGCCACGGAAACGAAGGTCTGCAAACACGCTTAGGGAGCAGTCGTTGCCGAGGAAGCACATAAGACGGACCGGGACGGATTTTGGCGACAACAATATGTCGATACAATCGGGTGGAGACAATGGCCAGATCGAGCCTCTAGATATTCAGGCTCAGTTCGCTCAACTGAGACTTGCTCGGGAGGAGCGAGCCAAGACTAATGGATACGTTGAAAAGGAGATAGGTTTAGGGGAAAGGGTGATAAGGCCGAGGAATCTCAGAGAATACACGTTGTCCAGATGTCGTGTTTGGCTTGAAGCGACTATGCCAGAGGACGAATATCTGATGATTTTGGATGGTCTCATCGAGCAGAATCAAGATCGCCTGACGAAGGCAGAGGAGGAGGAAAAGTTGTAGGACAGAACCACTTGAATGCTATTGAATGAGTGCGGATCGTGCACATTGTTGCAAGAATATATGAAACATCATGGTTCAGGTCTCCAAAAGAGGAACATCTTCGTGTAATAATCTTCGCTCAACTTACCGACCCAGTTCCGGCTTCTAGGAATGGTTAGCTATAGCTTTCAATTGCAGGGGATCGTTGGAGTCACCAAACCATCTACCTATGTAAGTACAGGGGCTAGGGAGCAGGGGGGTCTTTCAGGCATATAACAACCTTTGTCCCTTCTGTATCTGCAGTTTCTCCAGATCGTCCAAACTCTTCCGTTACCACCACGTACATTTACGACTGTCTCTTAAAACATCGCATTGAACAAGCAACTCAGAATGTCTCAGCCTCGCCGAATATTTCTCAAATACCCATCTTCCCTACAGCCATTCAATGAGGATATGCCGTTTACCTTCCATTACGCCGCATTTCGATCTTTGATGGCTGAAAGATCAGAACTCTTGGCACAGTCATATACCGAAGGACCCGTACCTGCATTGAAAGGCCGTACGACTTTCAAACTCGATCCTGTTATGATGGCTGTTGTTGGAATACTCTATAAGCAGACCACTTCATTCGGAGAGCAAAGTTCGTGGCAGATGATGGATGGAGGAGATGAAATCACAATGTATGTGTGCTAGGACCTCCTCCTATTTGCGGCTCTGAGACTCCGACTAGATTTATCGAAGTTTTGTCAGCAGAAGATCCTCAATCTCTACAGTTCCATCGCCATGACCAGTTCCGGGAGCTTGTACGCCACTACTGGAGCTCGCTGCTACCTTCATACGTTAAGAGGCAGTATACTGCGGATCAAGAAGTCAGGGACTATATCTGTATAGTATTCTACGTTCACTGGATCAGACAGGACCTGTCAACTGTAGTGGATCCACGGTCAGGTACCAAGACCACAGATGAAAGGAGGGTAGTTGCTCAAGATCTTGGACATCAGACTCGCCAAGCTCTCGGCTGTTTTCTGAACATGGCGATGGAATATGACAAAGATGTAAAGTAAAGGAGCGAGACATACATGAAGACAGGGTGGGTAAAGGGAGGGAACCGGGTGTGGGCTATCTTCAGTCAGCGGAGACTCTGAATCACGTTTGCCAATCGACACTGGCCACCCCTGGAGCAAAGTTCCTTAACAAGAGACTACGACCACCTGTGGCGAAGGTCAGTCGAAATTGTATATAATACCGCAGTTTCCATGCTTGAATAGCACAAACTTCAACCTTCAGTCCGTATACGATGCCCAATCGTGTCAGCTTAGGGCCTTGCCCTCTACACACTTTGTCATCGGCCGCGACCACGTACGTACGACAGGAATCGCTTAAATTGTTATATGACGAACTACGAGACATAGTCTCCTCGAGATCTCTCAACTGAGAAAGGCCGTAGCAAGACAACCTTACGAAACAGCCGTCATATTTCTGTTGTGGAGGTGCTGCGAGGTAAGAACGTCCTTGGGCAACATGGCTACATCATGACTATACAATTACAGTGTCAACAAGAAAATTCTGTCGTCAACGCATACTGTCAGGGTACTTGTAACTTTCACCATAAATGCGATGAGTGCATCCGACACAAGTAGAAGCTTGAATAGAAGAGATTGCAAAGACTGGATGCACAAAGGATGCATTGGCGTGTATTAAGATGGATGCAAGATGAGGCATGGAAGGATCGCAAGAGAGGGGACTAGACGGAATGTACACGTAGAAGGTGATAGAAGATGTGGTATCAAATAGTGCCAAATGGTTCAGCTATCTAACATATAGAACTGCTACAAAGGGACTAGCCACACAGAGCTTGAGCAACTATATACCCGCTTCTAAGAGCTGCTTGTCTTGCTCTATTCCTTGCGATACTCACGCGTTGCAACAGCGAAGCAGTGTCTACCCACTGGACCTCATTTACCTCGAGCTAGGACACCTCGTCCTCCACCCAGAAACAGCTCGACGCCATCAGGCCTTAGGTGGAGGCGGATGCATTGGTAACACAACTCGAAGCCGACACCTTCAGGCGCCAGTCTCACAGAATATAAGAAGTGGTTGCTACCCCAAACCCACGAATTATCCATCGACATTGACAAAGAAAGTCGCGTAGAAGGGACGCTGAATTTCCGATCTCTGCCACTCAAGACATCAAGCTCGAGATATAACATCTTCCATATCGTCCAGATGTGTCCAAGCAACCTGGAGGCTAGACTTAGCCAGGGGATAGCAAAAGCAGAGGAACAATTAGGCTGGAAGCTCGGTGTTTCTCACGGTACGTCACCAATTCCGTCACTGGAGCCCACTGACCGTTTCAGAATACAATGGCATGCACACGAGTGCAAAATGTGTAACGATTGGTCCTCTCATCCCTCCCCCGACCGACAAAGAATTGCAGTCTTGGAAACACTGCCTTCGAGAGCATGGCTTCTGTGAAGAAGATATTGACAAGACGGGGTATGGAAAGGTTGCATCAGTATATGTCAAATTGGATGCTCGAAGGTGACATGTGAGACTATCACAAGAGTTGGCACAGAGCAGACAGTACAGATGGACGATGATCAAGGGACCAGTGTTAGATAGCAGGAAACCTCATATGATCCAAGTGCATGCAGACTTCAGGTTGAGGGAAGAAAAAGTTCAGGAAAGCTTGTATGTTTCCTTCAATCCTTCAAACACGAATACCTTGACCCCGGCCTTTCGCCCCCGCTTCCGAGGCTTTCCGCCTTGCTTCGTGAAGTAATTATCCTCCAGTGACTGCGGTGGAAAGGCTGTGTACGCAAAGGGTGCCTCGGCTTCTGTCAAAATTAAATGCAAGTAAATGAGATGTGGAAAGATCACAAGGGTGGTAACGAGACAAAATGTAAACATAACTATGATGGAAGACGCAGTAACAGATACGTGCAGATGTTTGAGATGAAGAGATAGCCCCGCAGTGGCTTTTGATCAAAGACGTTACTGAGCCTAGCAAGTAGATAGGGGAACTCCACCTTTCTTCCCTTCCTCGATCCCGTTCTTGCGTCTGATATCCACAGCTTCCGCACCCTCTGACCCTCCGCAAGCACAGATACTCCAGGAGGCAACACCACCTGCGCGAGGAAGCAAGCCTACTCGCCTCTAGTCTGCACCATGTTCAAACGTGTGCGTACTGCGGCTTGCGTCCTCCCTGGGAATTGGCGGAAGATCCACTTCCACGGCTTGCGCTCCTTCTTGTACGCCAGCAAGCGCTGCTCGTCTATAGAATCCCATGGGACATTCATCCTCGTGCCCGAACGGCCCAACTCGTCCTCGCTTGGACATCCGTCACTGTCACCGTCGCTGTCGAGTTCGGGATCGCTGTGGCTCAATTCACTCTCATCGTCATCGCCACTCGACGCCTCACTCCCCCGCGATGTAAGGACCCCACCATCAACGGCTTTGTCATACTGGGGTCGGGCACGAATCGCACCGACGTGGTCACGGCCTGCCTCCGTAGTAATCGATGACGATATATGCCGGCTGTAGCCACTCAAGAGGTATGAATCTTGCTCCATCGGCTTGGGCTTAATGGTGAAGTCGTCGATCTTCCCCACATGGCCGGTGCTCGCGATGAGTCGAGCCAGCTGGGCGAGAGAGACTCCTTGCCCGTCACGACCGTCCCAGATCGTCGCCATAAAGGAGTAGCAGTGTGCGGAGTGCGGACGGAACGTGATCTCAGTCAGCGTGGGTGATGTAGCTCTGGATGATGGGCTGAGGTTAGAGTCGCCAAGTGACATCTTCATATCTATGCTTTGTGGCATAGAAGGCGCTGGAGAAGGCAATCGGCCCTTGGCACTCGAGCTCGTAGCGACTCGTGAACACTGGTCGAGAGGGGAGTATGACCTGAGGTATCGGCAGTGGGGCTTAGAGGGAGGTCTACGCTGGCGGGAAGAGCTTTCCTGAACTAAGGGCCTGCGCTTCTTACGTGTTAGGCCATCGTGAGATAAGGACAGCTGCTTCCGCTTAGTAGGACGTGTTTTCTTCTTATCGTCCTCGGCCGAGTCGGTGCTGATGAGATCATCGTCGCTGTCACTCACGCTTCGGCTTCCTACCTCGTATTGACTCGGCTCTAGAGATAGGTCGAGGTTGTGAAGCGATTGCCGTCGGTTGGCCGGTCTTGGACTTCCACTAGTGCTTTCGACTGTTACCACCGGTGCCACAACATTCACCTCTTGCTGCGGCTTCTCGTTTTTATCCTCACTATTGCCTTCGTCCTTCTCTTGCTCCTGCTCCACCTCTTGCTGCTCCCTCGCCCCTTCGTCAATGAGGATAGTGTCGAGCGCATGGTCAACCAGCTCGTGTTCGTCTGCCACGCCTCGACCGGTATGAAGATGACCCTCTTGATTGAACTGGGTCTCTGGCGACGCTCTGCAATGGTGTAGAGGCGGGCTCGAAGAGGGGGTCGTGGCCTCGGATCTGGCATAGCGCGATCCGTCTGTGCTGATGATATCGTGTAATGGCTCGCTCGATAGGCGTGAAAAAGGGGTATGAGGATGTAGGGAGTTTGACGTCGAAGCTCCTTGTTCTGCAAGCTGCGAGCGCGGAACCGTCTCGGGGGATTCATCAATATCGTGACACCTATTGGAACTGCAAGGAGGGGCCGGAGTTGTCGAGTCAATGGCTGTCTCTGAGCTCTCGAAAAGTCCAGCGCCCGGTGCTGTTGCACTTTCGGCGCGAAGACTAACGTCATTGGCTTCGGTTTCGGGGGCACGCGAGTCGCCGTCGCTTAGGACAATTGCATCTTCTACACTGTGTCAGCAAAATTGGCCGTCCATTTCCACAATGGAGGGTGTAGTGGGCGCAGCTCACCTGGACTCCCGCCTGAATTATCGCTTTGCGCTGACCTGCTCTGGTCGACAGAGCCACCCCTCTCATCTGCAGCTACCTCCTCAACTCCGCCCGTCTTGTCTTGGCCCTGATACCCCATTGTGAAGCCCTGCGCTTGTAGCTTGGTGAACAGCAATTCTTCGATTGTGGGGAGGTCTTGGTCGTCGTCGTTTTCCTCATTATTTGCTTTGTCGCTACCGCCGTAAACAGTGCCAGTGCCTAGTCAGATTCTCACAAGTCAGTCACTGTCACTACAAACTAAATACATCTCTATCACATACCTTGAATTCCGGGACTGTAGCTCTCATCATCATCGGCTGCTGCCGCTGCTGCTGGTCGTGGCGTGCTGAGTGATGCACCGCTCGATTTGATGTGCTGGAGCTTGTTGAGGATACTGAGTTGTTCCGGGCCAGGATTGCGGCGGCTTGTTGTGCTCTTGGAGCGCGAAGGAGTTGGCTTGTAAATATACTCTGTTTCGACAAAAACGACCATCTTGGGAGCGTGGAAATGATTGGGAGTAGTCGAGAAGTTCTTCCGTAGCTGTTGGCTGTACAACTGGACTGCGAAAGAGATGCCAGAGATGTGGAAATCAAAGGGTTCATGTAGGCTTCTCGCATTGCCCTCGCAAAACCGGAATACGCCATGTGTCCCGCCGTGCCATGCCATGCCAGGCTTCACCTCTTCTGACGCCCTCGCTGAGGAAATTTGCCTCGGTATCAATGCAGCC
>Ga0207886_10156_pt1 | contig 27583 bp, 37 predicted proteins | sample LinPmetageLP35_FD_184048 | JGI IMG/M metagenome (GOLD analysis project Ga0207886, IMG submission 184048) | Marine viral communities from the Pacific Ocean - LP-35 (SPAdes) | ecosystem: Environmental > Aquatic > Marine > Oceanic | place: Pacific Ocean | collected 2009-08-31 | reverse complement strand
GGGGGGGGGGGGGGGGGGGGGGGGGGAAGGGGGGGATTCGTGCATGAAAGGAGGCCATGGAGTTTTTGGGTACAATTTCCAATGCACAAAAGTAATTTCTTCTATTCTGGCGAAGTGAAGGTACCATGACGACTGTTGTACGCGAGTTGCCGGGACGGACCGCAACAAAGATTCCATGGTCACTCAACAGCTAGATCATACTAGACTGAAGTAGACAAGAACCATGGGAAATATTCTTTTGGATCAATGAGTCAAAGCTAAGGCTGTCCTCTACACCATGGTTCGCGACGCATTGTCTGGTAGCCATGGGCCTAGATGTCTCTTCATCGCACCCTGCTCAGATGTCTAGCGAATTCCACCTCCTTCCCAACAATGAAAGAGAAGAAGCCATCTAGAAGATCCCAGCTGACAATTCACAAGTTCACATCATACCGCAAGCCATAAAGCCAGCACATATCTTCCTTTCCACATTTATAACTCTTCGCTGTCTTCCATAAACAGTAAACGGCGTTCCCAAATGGCTGAGAATCCTCCCGATGACGAAACCTTGTCTCTGGTCAAAGGAAGACACTCTCCAGACACCGTTCCGCCTTTTGATACAACGATATCGAGTCGAGACACATCACAGCCTTCTTCATATTTTCCATTACCCCAGAATTCTAGAGTTTGTACAGCAATAGCTCGCATTCCGGCATCGTCGACCTCTCCACTCCTCGACTCGAATGGTCCGTCCCCATCCTCAACCCTCATTCCTTCATCGTCAAGCCCAAGCCCAAATCATAGCCTTGAAACAAGTCCAATCCCAACGCCATTGCAACCACCCTCAAGACCGGATTTCGTATCTACCGAACCACCCGCAACCCGGTCCGTCCTCTCCCTCGTCAGCGTCCAAAGCAAAGATACCGCTCGAAGGACAGAGATCCTTCTACCAACAAAGTATTGCCGCTTTCACTGGACTTGTTGCCATGTCAGGCAGAAAGGAGGCATCTTCACACAGTTGGTGAGTACAATGTCCCCTATCCCCTAAGCCCATCGTTCCCGGACCGATATGTGCGGGTTCGATGAAGCCGAAAGGATGACTGTGAATTTATTTCCTTTTATAGCTTGTTTGCTGATTACAGACCCGAATAGACGAAGAAACAATGCAACAGGACCAACAGCCTCCACGACGAGACCTGCAAGAAATGCGGTCATATTATCTGTGACTCCTGCGAGAAATTCGCGCTGAACAACCAGGATGCCGACGGCCAGACGCAATCTGATCAAGCCATGGCTCTGAAGAAGCGTTGGACGGGCACTTATCTGATGAACTGGGAAGAAAATGGCGCAGTTGTGTGATTGGCGAAGCTTCAATGACTGAATTGGGATTCATGAGCGACGATGATGTGTGGAAAGGAGGTGGTCTGGGTGCGTTAATGAATCACAGGTTGTATGGATGGATGGGAGTGTTGGGAATGTGCTCAAACTTTCTCACATTGAAAAAGTGTATAAGTATGAGGACATCCTTGCTTGTGTTTGGCCATGCGCACCAAGCAAACAAATTCCAGGTTGCGAACCTTTGACGAAACTATATTATCTGGATCGAGACACACAAGCAAAAGAACTTCAGCGCGGAGTAAAGCGAGCGAAGGGCAAAATAAGATGTCAACCTCTGCCTCAGATCCGCCGCAATATTCCCACTTCAACTACTCGCCGCGCTGGCTCTGCTGGAAGTCTCCCCCGAATGCTGTGTTCGAGTCTCCGGTACGTAGACCCACTTCCAGAACATTGCGGACGTAGACTGAGATATTTTCGTAGTGCCTCCAAGGAAATGCACTGGGGGAAACAGCCTGCAAGAAATGCCAGCATCAACGATGTGGTCTATGTTTGACGTTCGATGGGCGGGAGAAGGGTGGAGAGAGTGAAGGTAGAAATCGTGGTTGAAGTGTGCAAAGAAACAGGTCGAGGCAACGTTCGAGCCCAACAGCAAATGGGTTGTCCTTGTTTCCCAGATTTGCGGACGGAACTTTGGTTTGACTAAAATCTGTGCATCAATTCGTACGCAGCATTTGAAAACGTACTGCTATTCCCAAATATAGGAAGGCAACTTAGGGTTGTTGTGAATGTGCATAGATTGTCGTGAATCTTGATTACCGCTGGATTCCCTGAGCAATCTGTCAATATATATGGAAGCTCTCCATGCTAACATCCGCTCTCAGCATGTTCCATCACATCTGACTTACTTCACCAAGTTACCAGCCCGAAAATCCTCTCAGCTACATCACCCAATAACCTCAAATCTTCTCCACCTTAACAAATACCACCAGAACACACTCGACAACACTTAGATTCTGACTCATCGCAGCCATGCAGAGGAACGGAGCCATCGCGCTAGTCGTCGTGCTCATGCTTCTCGTCTTCGGCGGCCTGGTATTCGCTCTTGTCTATATGATCACGAACACGCCGAAGAGGGATCGGAGTCGCCAGCCTAGTGGTGGGACGTCGGGCCGAGCCAGGAGCGGCTCGCAAGCTCAAAGCTCTTCGTCTTAGGGTGCGTGAAGGGAGGGGACTGAAGAACTGTGGGGAAGATCAAGCGTGATGGGCAAGCATCTCTTGGAGTGAACGTCCATGGTGACAAGATCATGAAATGGGATGGGAAATGAGAACGGGATTGCAGTCAAGAGGACGCAATACTGGACTTTGAAAATTGTTACACAGCTTGGGGTGTGCGCGAATGCAAAGAGCAAGAAATGTGATGGCAACTTGTAAGATGTTCAAGCAAAGCGGAAAGCCAAGGCAAGAAAGAGACAATCGAAGAAGTTCTTATGTATATGATGCAAAACTGTTCATATGCACCGATGTTATCACACAAACTCCCAACCCCGCCCGCTCCTGTAACGCCATGAATGATGGGAGGTATATCCACATCCACAACCCCCACTCCAAGAGCCAGCGAGCCAGCCACAAGACTTCTGGAATATCGCTTGTGAAGCGAAGGCGATCATTCCATTTCCTAGTGGCCTCGCTTGGATTCGCTTCTTCCCAGACTCTCAATTCCTGGTTTTTGTTGCACTTCGAATTTTAAGCGATTTGGCGCTTGTGAAAGAGAGGCAATCCGCTTCCGCGTGCCTTGCTCAGTAGGCAATGAAGCCCTTATTTCAAAGCATCAGCAATGTACCTTTCCCGTACTAACGCCAACGACTTGCAGCAGCTCATTCCAACTTGTCCATAACGTATTTCCGGAATTTCCTGTTCACAACCCCACCCACACCAAAAGCGGGCACAATACGGCATATTCTTGCAGCAGCACTGATAGCCCAATTCTTCTTGACAATCTGCCATCTGTCTCCCCATGTAACCTTGCCTCCTCTGTTATACAAGTCCAGACCTAGCAAGTGCATAGGCGTGCTGAGAATCTGTATGCCAGCCGGCGCTACGAACTGTGCAACCGTCATTCCGCTCAACCTCTTCTCCATTTCCTTGTTCATGTTTCGGCTTAATACTGGTCCAAGAAGAGGTGGTATATTGAACGATGCGAAGATTGTGAGGCAATCGCGGAATGCGAAGAGGGCGTAGGAAGGTAGTGGAACCGGTCGTGGCGGACCGCCAGAGCCAAACATCTTTGCGAATATGGAGTCCTTGATCAAGCATAGCCCAACATTGGCTGTCGAAGAGGCTGCGAACTTTGCAGTTCCGCTAGTAACGAGCGAGGCAGGCTTATTTTTGGCAGTCGAGGTGAGAGTATCGAGGGTGTTGGCCGTAACGTATGTGCCACCGTAGAGCATGCAGATGAGGGCGAAGGGTTTCGAGAAGATGAGATTATGCGGTCGGAGAAGGAAGGTCTTGAAGGAGTCTTTCAAGGAGCTTTTGAGAGAGGCTTGCCCCGAAGCATTCTGCATTATGGCTCTGCAAACATGTTAGTATAGTCATAGTCGTAGCTGGGGAAAACACCCACTTGTCAATGACCGTAATAAGAGGCGCAACCATTGAAGCAGCACCAACGCCCGAGAAAAAGTCTGTTGCTAACCGCAGACCCAGATTCTTTGTGTTCCATACTCGAGGCTCTTTCAAAGGTGCCTCTGCAGCCTTTGCAATAGGAGCTATTGTCTTCGTCGAATCGCTCATGTCGAGTTTTGGTGCTGGAGAATCCAGCCCAGTCGATTGCCGTGTCATCTGGAAGCCATTGGTCCTTTTCAATTTGTTGCCTTGGAGCTGCAGTCAAAGCAAGCTCTGCGGCTTGTGACGGGTCAATTGCAGAGAGTTCGAAGGCTCTGCGACTCAATTGCTGCTGGTGCATAAACTTCGTTGATGACCCGCCGGTTTCGGGAGTTTCTTGTTATCGTGACGCACTGATTTCGGGTTGACACGTGACGACTTTTTGTTCATCGCTCTTAAGGATTCAAAGGAGCTTCGACAAATACCAGAAGTGCCAATGTGTTCCGGAAGTCAAAATTGTCGACGAAGTAGAACTGGACACCCATGATGTGCAGATATGCACACAGCGGTAGCTGAATGTTGCTATTGATTCGCTTAGTAAGTTCTTCCCAATTATTGCACAGAAGGTTCTGCACTCTCCTTAGCTGCATTTTCTTATTGAAGTGGTTAAATAACTTATTATTTTGACCGTGTCTATCTTCGGTCGAGGGTTCGATATCTGCTCTCTGCGAGGGGAAAGCAATTACAAGGTTCCTACAGACCATGACAAAGCATTTGTTTGAACAAATAGCACTCTGAACAATGTAGCCCGATAGCGACTGCAATATCATACAGCATGGAAGACTTTAGACACAAATGCAAGTGGGCTTTCCTTGTTGACATATATCCCAGGACAGTTGGGCAGGATGATAAGCAAAGTCACGTGAGTGGCTTGTGGCTGTGTTTCGACCTCCTTCACTTCTGTCATCTTTGCCCATCAGCCAACATGCTACAATATTCAAGATGGATGCCCATGGCCTTGCGACAGAACCCATTTCATTCAGTCGCCTGGCCACCAAGAACTTCCGTCTGATCTATGCCCACAAACTTCAAGGGTATCGATGGCTGCTTGGTCTTGCTGCGTCCTTCCATCTCACACCCGTCGTTGGCAAATTGTACTGGCATTATGCCACCCATCATACACCATCCATCTTTCCAGACTTTTGGGCTTTCTGTCTCTCCGTGGTGGCAAGAGTCACCTGGCTGTTCCTGTTCAGAGATCCAGCGGAATTCTTCCGTTTACAAAGGCCGGGACGAGCTTACAGATTGGCGGTATGTGGAACAGTCGTCCTGACTACACTGCCGAATGGTATTGTTCATGTTTGGGCGCTGAGAATGGCTCTCAAAAATGACAGTTTATTGGCATCCGGTAGATGGCCAGCTATTGTGGCGATAATCTTCTTGATGCCGTTGGCTGGACTTGTGTCGTGGATGGCCTGGAGGTTTCTGTTGGGACTTGAAGAGAAGAACGAGGAGTTCGAACCCACCATAAAATCGAGGTCGCCCTTCACAAGGTACGCGGACATTCCGTCATCGCTGCCAGCCCGCACTGCGGCAGCAGATGGATATCTTTTCAAAGCCTACGAAGAGCAGAAGCTTGGGGAGCTAGGAGTGCCTCCAGCTCATAGTTTGACACAAGAAGAGGCGACAACTGTATCACCGGAGGTACAATCCGACGCTGCAGTGAATCTAGAAGGACCGATCGAGACCAACGTGGATGTATTCAGCAATAATACGAAGCCTCTCCGTTGCCAAACCATAGCACGTTTCGAGCATCGATCTGAGAGTCATGCTGGCCCGCATTCCTGGTTTTCCTTTCCAATATTTTCAGCCATTTTATCTGGATACTCCTGCGTACTTCTGATTGGCCTCCCGATCTGGATTCACGAGGATCGGAAATACAAGCTCAGAGATCCTTCACCGTAGGTCCAGTCCACTAGATTTGGTTTTATCTGAATTTACTAATACTTCCTAGGACACTCAAGAAGACATTATATATGCCGCTTGGAATGTGTCTGCTAGCCTTCTATGCTTCGAAGCATCGCATCCGAGCATCTCTCTTCGAGCATTTCAACACGGATCCTCCTCAACCATGGAAGAAAATGCTCTCTATTCTCCCATCCTGGTTCGGTACGGGCGGAACTTTCAAGAATCGAGACACAGGAGAGATTACTGTTTGGGACCCTGGACGCCGTGCCTTTCCTTGGCAGGCTCATTACAATCCATTCATCATTTGCAGCCGGCAGTATATGACAGCATTCAATACAAACCCTGGCTCGTGTACCTCGTACTGGGGCCACTCTGGACGCAACATGAAAACAGAATTTCGAATACGCGCAACGCTTCATCGGCTTAGCTTCCTCTCACTGGCCACTTTTCTTGTGTGCAAAGGTTACTGGCACATAATAACGTACAATCTTCCAGGTTTCAATGATGTGAATAATCCGAGCACTATCACCGGAGAAGATCTAGCACGTATTTTGAGAATCCTTCGATTTTGGCAAGGGTTTTTATTTTCTAGTTTCTTCCCGGCAGTATTCGGTTTCATATATGGTGTAGGATGTATGGGAAGTATGTTGGTGCTTTTCCTGAGGACGGTTTGGAAGCATGTACCGCAGGAGGAAAAGGATCAGATCATGAGGGATCACCGAGAATGGGAACGGAGAAATGCTCCGAGAGAGGCTAATCCACCATAAGGTGTATATAAATCAGCAAAAAGAGTATGAGCACATGGTTTTGGATATTCTTGTCTCATCAAAAGCCGAGTGCAATACACCATTACCGTCAGGCCCATGGTATCCTCAACTTTTGACTTTGGGGCAGATTGAATGTCGCTGGACAAAAAAACGACATTAACTTGATATCGGGGGACTGCTTTTGCAGGATAGCGAAACATGGACACTTCATTACACCAAGTGAAAATCACGCTCTTCGGTATTTTCGAACTCAGCAACCAGTTGGCCATCCGCAATCCTTCCGATACCAAGTCGTCGAAAAGAATTGGATCCCGCTTCAGCCTCCTCCACAAACAAAACATCGATTACAGGAACAGATGTCTTGATCCACAGCCCATGTGTCAGAGATCTCGTCGAAACATGCAGAGCATACATTGCAATACCATAATCGGCACATGCTGTCGGATGTGATTCAAACTGCTCGAGAGATCCCCACCCTGCAATGACATCTGGTCGGAACGCAGAGCAAATCGCACGCCAATTACAGGATTTCGGAATTGGGGAATAGCTAGTCGACAATGCAGCATTCTTCAGATTATCTTCTGTCTCGAGGTATCCACGAACATGAACTGTGTGCAGCTTCCCTCGAATGTGGAGGCACGAAAACATATTCGTTGGATCGAAAGTCGGCCTCTCGATCATCGCGATGTATGGTCTAAGCTTGCAACCACCAATGACGAGATGGTCGGGAATGTCATGCCGTCCCTTTCTCTCGAAGCACAATCCAGTGACAGTGAAATTGCTTTTCGTGCCTTCGCTCCTCACCGGCCAGCGTACTGGTGTGATCACTGATGCCCATGACCAAGAGGGGGCTTCACTGACTTTATCCTTGCATGGTACAGCAGTGTGAGGTTCTTCCCAAAGCAAGCCATGGTGTATGTCGCGTAGCCACAGCCCTGCAACATAAACCTCATTCTGCTTTTCATTCTCCAAACTAGGCAGACGGCCTGGGTTTGCGAGAATCGATCCAACTTCTTTCGCCAAACCTGCTACCGCGAGAATACGATCGACTTCAGGTTTGGTGAGATGTTGACCAGAATATACCTCCAGGACCGGATACCAAAAACTCAATATGTCGATATTCGAGAAATGGAATGAGGCTTTGATCCTCAAGTATGCCTGAAGATCAGAGCTCGCTCGTGCGAAAGTAAGCTGGGACTGATCGTACGCTCGCGGGAGCTCCTGCTGACACTCGAAGAACAGCCCATGAGGGGTATACCAAAGCAATCTTTTGCTCAGTAGCCATTCTTGCAGGATCCAGCCTCGTCGGAACAGGATGCTAGACCAGACTTGCTCCATGTATTCTCCAACGACTGGAAGTCGTCGTCTGAAGCAATATAAATGTCCTGCAACTGACCCCATTTGGTCTCGATATGGTAAACGAACGAGCTTCGAGGACCACGGTATTACGCCTTTGCCGTATGGCTGGAGAAGTCCACCCGCCATGTTCTCAGCCGTTCCCGCCAGGGTGAAAACTGAGAATTGATAGTACTGAGCCATTTTTGGGGCTTCATGGCGCCAGTCAACGTAGTCATCTCCCTGTTGAATGATGCAAATCGAGTCGATCCAGATGAAGTGGATACCCAGTTTCTCGGTGATGATGAATGCATCCTGGAAGAGCTGCGGCAGGTCCCCGAAATCGTCCCCAAGCAAGCGGTTTTCAATATTCGAAGTTGTTGTGATACATCTGCCAGTAAATTCGTTCCAGCGATGGGTCAGGGTGATGTAGGCGCCGCTTAGTCCGTCCGTATGACGGAGATACAGTCGCTGCCTGTTACCTTCCGGTACAATTTCGATTAATCGTGTTGGAAGTGGAGCATTGTAAGGATTGATATGCAAAGAACCAGAAACAGTTTCATTGCATTTAGAATGAAATCTGCATGCTTGAAGCCATTTCTGAGCAGTTTCGTAGTGTGAAGCTGAGGATGGGTCGCTGCCAATATAGCGCCCAAGGACATCCCCATTCAGAGCTGCAGGGCTCTCTAGGTTGCATGTATCAGCCTCGTAATGTGACATTCGTTTTGCTACAAGAAAAAGAAGCATACATACGAGGATCTGCTGTAAGGCATATCTCATGACTTGACGGATTCCTCATGCCACTGAAGCGGTCTCCAAGCTCCACCAGGAGGCGGTTGGCTCGCAGCCCATATGATGGCGAGCGCTGCTCATCATCCTTGTAACTATCAGAGATAGTCATCTGAACATATAGATCCGGATTCAATGTCGTCCTTCCCAGAAAAGCATTGCTGTAGAAGTAATGAGGGTTTTCCGCATCCTTCACCGCATCCAACAAGAGACTGCAAAAGTGGCAGCCATCAGCCGCAGCCACCTCAACATCCTTCAGAAGGTACCCTTTTCTCTTGTTCTTCGCGAAAGACTGGATATCAAAGTTCTGGCATCGTGAGCATAGAGATGCATCAACTTCAGCAGGTTCCTCGCTGTCCTCTAGTGGAGGAACCTCGTACTCCCAGTCATCGTGGTATGGAGCGATGCTGGAATCAATTGTCTCAAGGGAAATAAGACTAGCTCGGTGCCTCAGCATGGCGGGAGTGCATGGTGTCTACTCAGAAGCTTTTGGAGGTGTGAACGGCGAAAGAGAGAGGTTGGGAAGTCGGGGCGTGATTATCCGATTGAAGGATTCCCGCCAAGGACATACTGCTAAAAATAGGTCCATGGCACAACCACCTTCTAGACATTGACTCGTTCGTTTCTCAGAAAATTTCCGGGCGATTGAAATACTGATCATGACAGCTATCATGAATTTCGCAATCATGCCTCCGAGGCGAGGCGTATATAGCGTCTCTACGAGACCACTTCATTGTCCAATGGTGGTCAGAATACGACTGTCAATGTTGTCCTGAACTGAGGATTCCAGATTCGAGAAAAAATGCGATATGCTTTTGATATTGTAATGTCTCATAAGGGTCTCTTTTTCATATCCTGCTATGGTGAGAACGGGTTGCCTGCTCGATGGAATCGGAGGGCTCGCCTCACAGCGAAAGCATTCTTCTGGATGGTGTTCTCGTTTGAGAAAGTACTTGGTGAACTTAGATACCCAGACTCCATGTTTATCTTTTCCAATCCAAACAGGTGGAAAGCCATGTTTCACAGTATTTATAGCAACGCCTACCTCTAGTAAAGATCGCTACATAAGTGCCATAAGCGAGAATGACAAGATCCGATGCCCGTGATAAAGTCGCTAAATACGAGTTTGATGAAAGTCTAGACGATTTTATAGCCCGGGTAGTGAATACTTAGATCATCCACCTTCAAATCGACTATCCAAACATATTTCATGACATTAGAAAAGCTCCATGGCATCAATCCGGGCTCAAAAATTTCATCCTTAGCCACAATGTTGAGTCTACTTATTTCATAGCCATCCACGAATGGTGTCTTCTTTAAGTGGATGCGCACAGTGCGATAAGATCTCATAGACGCAGACTGGGTGGAGCAGATTTAAAGAGGTAGTAATATGCTTCTGCTTTGTCACGTGCTGGAATTTGGAATATTCTTGAAAAGCAGAACTTCTCGAACATAACGAATGACCTCGCTTGCTTTGAACCTCAGTATGAAAGTTTCTTTCGTATAGAAATGAGAAGTATGATGAGTTGAGGAATTATTACTCAAGTTATCAATAGCTGACAAAGAATTCTTATGGGGCGGCCCGAGTTCGGAGCACTATTCAGAGTCGTGATTGGTCTGAAGACCAGTCATTGTGTCATATATCGTTGTCTCTCGTATTTAACAAGATAAGAACTTTTAGGCATCTGACATGCAAAAATGTCGCCAAAGTTCGTGTAAAAACACGGATTTGCCTGAATCGAGGCTGCTTGGCGCAATGGTAGCGCGCGGTCCTCCTACTGCTGAGAAGCTGTAAGACTGAGGTTGGGGGTTCGAGTCCCCTGGTGGTCGATCCGACGCATAAAGCGTCGATTTTTGTTTTTGCATTTCTTTGTGCTGATGTTCTTGATCAATGACTGCTGTTGGGTGCTTTTTTTCCCCGCTCCCCACAGCAGTCAGCCTCGGCAAAGTACAAAGTATCTAGCGAGTCTTAAGCGAGCACCCTCTCAAAGAGTAGAGTACACCAAATTGCACGAGGGTCATCCAACATCCTGCTGGGAAGGGATTGTCAGTGTATGGACGAATCTAGAAGTCACGAACAAGATCAAGGGACGGTAAACACCCGAACAACTCGAGAACCAATAAATTATACAGTGCTCTGTACTACTTTGCGTCCATGTATTGTTCAACGTCGTGATCCATTTTTGAGTGAAACGATGATGTCTCTTGTGGCTTGAGCATCGCCAAAGCTCACGGCTCACTTCCACTGAATGCTGTTGATGTCCCCACTTCCATTTCTTGAGCATCCCCAATGAACACCTTGATGGCATTTCCACTATTTGAATCCTCCACAATCGAGTCATCGGCTTCCCAGGAGAGCGTTATATTGACCACATTCTGTCCATTTCCAGCAATATATACTTCCACCGTATTTCCATTTCCGCTTCTGGTCACATTACTATTTTTGATCGTACCACCCTTGATATCCAAGTTGACTATGTCCCTTATCTCAAGTGGCTGGACGGTTCGACGAGTCCAAGATATACTGCTTTGATGCTTCTCCTCCCGTCGTACCATGAGCTTCCCGCATCTCCCAGTGGCTATATTTGAGTCATTATTCTTGGTGTTCCATCCACCTGTGTTGCTGCCCGTTGAGTTGAGCATGTTCTTATCCCCGAAAGAGTCAAAGTCCTGTGGATGAGTTGAATGGTCGCCCACGGCGATGTTGGCATTCTTCGCATTATTTATAACCTGGAACTTCGCATTGTTCTGCGTATTTCCGACAATTGTGTGGTGAAATGCGCTTTCGATGTGGATTGTGACACTGTCGCGCTTTTGGATGGAGTGTTTGACAGGAATGAAGACCTGGATGATGACGTCGTCTTGAAGTTGAAGGCCATGGAGGGGATCATTGTGGACGTGGATGGGGTCGCTGGAAATTGTGCTGTGTTCAAGGATCAGAGGATGGCTGAGTACAGCCAAAGGCATGCCCAACAGGATCGTTGTTGCGCGCATATTGTACCGTCAGATGATGCCCAAAATATCTTCGCCACAACTTCAAGGGGCTAGGTGTGAAATTGAGCAAGTCAAGTCTTGCCTCAGTGGCTCAATGCAGGCTGGGGTGCTTGCAACTAGCTTCTGACGTATTTTCAAACAGATAAACGTAGCCTAGAGTGTGATACGATAGTCGTGCTCTGGATTATTCCAGCAAATTTCATGAATGGAACCACGATATAGCTGGCAACCCGGGTAAGAAGTGGGAGGATGGTGTGAACAAGTGGACTAGTTTTAAAATTGCTGCCGATATGATCTTCGGACACGAGTAGATACTGGGTCTTGTTAGACCGTGAGCTTGCGGATGATTCCACCGACTTCCCAAGAAATGGGGTTCTCGGCGTCACTTGACTTTTTAATTTGAGGTTAGTAAATTCAGTAGCTTATGCCACTCGTACGATCTGATCTGCAACACAATACAGAGATAATTGAATCGAAGGTGGTTGCTAAGCTCCACGATCCCCAATTAGTCCCTTAACCAAATGAGTGTACTAACCTGACGACCACGATGCAACTGCCCTGTTGCTGGAAACCATTGACTTTATTACGGAGTGATAAATCGATCTATATAATTTTTTTACGGGTCTTGGAGATGTACTACCTTCGATGCTGCTTCTAAAAAAGACACATCTGGAAGCTAGCACAGTCTACATGAGAAGCTCCGTGTGGCCGTATGCGCATCGTTCAGTTTGCTGGAGTGCATACTCCAACTTTCACATGCTTCGTCAATGCCAAGAGGTTGAGATGTGCAACAAAACCTTTATTTCCCAGTTAAATAAACTGCCTTGGTAATTATCAACCAGAAGAGTGTATTTTTGTTAGTAGGGAACCATGGATCGGGTGAAGTTTGAAGTCTGGTACGCGCTAAACAAGTGTCCGCTTGACAGATACCGGGGCTTTTTCTGCACCGCCCTGGAGATTTCCGAAATGCTATTTCCTAGACTGATCCTTGATGTGGATGGTCTAGCTTAGTACCTATGTCGCGTGGGAAATGATAACCCCGGGTCGAGTGATCGTGGGACGACGCCGGAGGAATTGCCAACAAAGACACCTTTGTTTTTGGACAAGTAATATTGCCCTTGCAGGGATTCAAGAAATGCAACAAAGACAGGAAATCAGACTATGAGTCAGGCCATTCGATTCTAGTCATATGCACAGGGGTTTGAGATATGCAACAAGCCAAAGGGCTGAATTTAAGGGTAGACCAAGTGGTACTCACAACAACCTGCAAGGGCATGAGAAATGCAACAAATACAGGAGAGAAGACAATGGCCCAACCTGCGCAATGCTAGTTACATCCACAAGGGTATAAGATATGCAACAAACCAAAGGGTAGAACCTGGGGTTACTCTAGTCGATACCCACAGCATCCGCAGGGGTGCGAGAAATGCAACAAAGGCAAAAGACAAGATCTTTGTATACGACTAAAGTATACTAGTAGCAGCCACAATCATATGAGATATGCAACAAAGATGCCCAGCCCGAATCCTCGCGGTCCTAAACCTGCCATCTGTGGCACGCTTACAAAGTTGCAAGGCTTGCAGGGGCTGCAAGATGTGCAACAAACCCTTTGGATTACTGCTTTAGGAAAGACTAGACATGACGATGCGACTGGGATCAATTTCCTACCAGGGATACACAATAGTGTGTTGGAAGGCTCAAGGGTACCCATGACGTTGTCAGGTGAGGTCATGTGATGATAGTCTTGTCCGCCTTGTAAGTCCTCAACAGAATTATTTGTATAGCTGCAAGGACACCATTTTAAAAGAAGGGATTGTTCCAATGAGAAATTTGAGGAAACAATTCCCTTCATTGGGGGGATGAAAGTGACACGTCAGGCATGTCTTACTTTCCCCTTTCTTCATCCCACATCTGGTCTGCCATGTATTGACATGGATAAACTCCATTGCAAAGACCTGTACGAGACAAGGGACATACGACATGCAACAGAAATTTCTATCCCAATTACTTCGCCACAGATTTTGCTTGCTGAAACTTTTGATTGCAATGAAAGGAAGTCCAAGTGGTTATTTACCCCGCCAGAGCCAAGTCCCAGTAGACCACAACGTTTTCGTTACCCTTTCCAAAAATGAAAAGCAAATAAATCAATCATTTCGAGAAGACATGATATTCTATTTGCAAAAGAACTAAGTCCGATTTCGGATGGTGCTCCCATGCTCCTTCAGCCTCACCACGACCGTCGACGGACTCCTTGGTCGGCTGAAGAGCATGTTGGACTCCACCCCGCTATTGAATCCATAGATATTGATAGGGAGAATTGGAATGACATGGGTTCTACGACATGCAACAAAGGCAGCTTTTTAGGTCGACAGTCTTCAAGGCGCTTGCATCGATTCCATTTGGGAAGCGTAGCGCTGGGTTGAGCTTCTCCATCGGAACGCCAAAGAAGCAAAACTTGATATCTGGGAAGCAGCAGGGGATGCTCGATATGCAACAGACTCGAAAAAATATTCAGCTTTCAGCCCAAGCGAGTTTTGTCAAGGGTACGAAGTCAAGCAGAGCCTTGCTCGCGCTAACCCAACTAGAACATCGAAAAAGAGAAGCTATTTGGGAGCCAAAAGTGGCAGGGGATATTCGACGTGCAACAAAAATTGAAATTGGATTTGAGAGGCTTTTGTGCTGCACAGTCGACTTGGGGGGGCCTTGTCGGCAAGGATAGCGAGGGAGAGACTGGTTCTCCCAGCCCGAGAAATGCTACCAGTGGTCTGGTTGCGCATAAGCAGGGATTTGAAGCCTTTTCTTCTATCAGAGCACCTCTTAATGCGTCTTGCTATAGGACGGCTTGTTTAGTTCGTCATGATGAGGCCCGAGTCTTGTTCATCTGGTTTTCTTGGGTTGTGGGGGACGGCCGCCCCCGGCTTCTTGCGCTTTGAGGCTGGCTGATGTGCTTGGGCTTGTGGGACCGCTGCTCCCTCTGCCGTCTCAGATTATGACGCAAAGAAGACGTATCGCCAAGTGTTGATGTGCATTTTCGGTTGAAGAAAAGGAGACCAGGAGTTGGATAAAATTCATCGGCTGGCAGAAGAAGTCGGGCTAGAAAAATTCCAGCGACCCTCAACTCACAAGTATATGTGATAAATACCACAGTTCCATCTAACTTCCACCTCGAGGCGTCTTGCAATTCCTAGAGGGGCTAAGCCGCGACGCATAATGGACAGGTTAACAGGCCGCTTACTTCCCGTAAATCAACATTATCACGTTTCGGCCATGCCTGACTGCGAGCACGGCATGGGGAGATTGTCAAGAACAACCTCGGCGTAGAATTAACGAACGATTCTATCAAAACGACAATGGGCTCTATGAGCTATATCTCAAAAGCTCGAAGCAGGCGATACGCACAAGTTTGAGGAATTATCGTTCCTCTATTCTTACAAGTCCTGAATCCCGCAGTCGACACCTATTGGAGCCTTCTCTCCTCGCCAGCCTTCGTATACAAGCCTAGATTATCCAATAAAGGTCTATCAGTCACTACAAAAAGATATGCCGGATTCTTGTCACTTTTGTTCAAATGGACTATCTTCGACCATGCAGGCACACTGAATGTGTCGTTCGCTTCCCAGTCGATAACCTCGGATTTTTCTCCTGTGCTGAGGACCGTCGTTTGTCCTACTCCTTCATAGACGTGGTACATGAACGATATCGACTCTTGCGACTCTGCCGTTTGGTAGCCAGCTTCAATCATCTCCGCCTGCGCGCCGAGAGTAGTTGACAATGGCGCTCCGTCACTGCTGTAATGATGCACACGGTGCGGACCTGTCTGCGAAGCAAATCCATCTTGTGCCTCTTTCCAAGGATGACGCCATTTACATGACTCGGAATAACTTTACCAATGTCAGTGTCTTCTCTGTCAAACAACAGGTGTAGACTTCGCTTACGTGCTTGGATATCTGCTCTCGGTATGCATCTCGGCGAAATTGACTGGTATATGTCTGAAGAGGGGTAGATTCAAGCCGTCAAGCCATATCACTGGATCTGTACCCTCGTTGCCGTGGTCGTGCCAGTGCCAGGAGGGAGTCAAGATAACATCGCCCCGCTCCATATACATTTTCTCACCTTCTACGGCAGTGAAGCCTTTCGATCCTTCGATGATGAAACGCATGGCAAAAGCTATGTGGCGATGTGCTGGTGCAATTTCGTTGGGAAGAATCAGCTGCAAGCCTCCGTAGATGGTATCTGTGGTGTATGGTGCATCTATAGTCATGTCAGCGGCGCTCTGGTGCGCTTAGCAGACAGACTGAAATACCTAGTGACGGATTCACAAGCATGAGAACCCGGCGCTCAGCCTCTTCTGCACCAACAATCTCTCCAGCTTCCATCAGGAGAGGTTTGCACTTCTTGTATGCCCATTTCATAGGAACCGAGGTTGGGTTTGGATTGGGTGGAACCATCTTGCTCATTTGAGTCCATAGGGGCTGGAGGTGTAGCTCTGGTAGGGGAGCCATGAATGCTTCCTCAGCAGTTACAGTCGGCAGAGAGAACTTCTCGGTGCTGGCAGCGACTGCCGTAGTGGTGGCTGTTTGAGACATTGTTCTTCTGAATAGAGAGTACGGGTATTGGAGAGGATTTGAAGATGGTTGTTGATGTCAAAGACTTGGTGAGAATGGGATCGAAACGATGTGTGCTTGCACGACAGAGCCGGACAAAGTCGCTCTGCTAGCTCAGTAATTGAACAGAAATTTTGAGCTGCACCGGACATTTTTGCGAGCCAGTGTTTATTGATCTATTTCAACTACCCCAGCTGAACTGAAATCTACACGTAACGTAAAGTGCGGAGCTCCCGAAGATTGGGGTAGTCCCTCCAAGTCTTCCGCTCGGAACCAGGATCTGTGGCCAAGACCTCATGAGTCGTGCCGAGATTCACAGCCCACTTCTGTTCCGAGATCATCTTGACGACTTGATTGTTTTTATGCACCAGGCATGGTACCAAAAGATTTTGCGCCTTCTATCGAGCTAAGAAAAGGTGGTCTGAGCTTGGCAAACAATTCAGCACTGGGGTGAAATGAGTGGAATCTATGTCAAAATTCGTAAGCTATGTTCCGAGCCTACAAACGGGAAACACTCGCATGATGAGGGGCATCACTTACTGCTCGCCTAGCAACGATGTGCGAATGATGACTTTTTCTCCTGCATGGCTCATAGGGATAGTCCAGAGGGTACATCCGCATTGGCCGCAGAAGACTTTATGTTTCTCTTTTCCGCTGGTAGTCTCTTGCACAATCCAAGTTCTGCACAGATCTTGGCCAAGATAAAGACTAATCGAGTCCATCGGGAATTTTGCCATCTGGGAGGGGTTGTCAGCGGGTGAATGTTAATTGGAGTTGATAATATACTATCTGATATGGACCGCCTGCTCCTTTTGAACAATCAGTACAATAACATGCAAACACCTTTTCCGGAGAGCCTGTAACAGTGAACTTCGTTCCTTCGCATAAACAGGCTCCCTTGATGGTTTGGGGAGGTAAAGTGTGATCCATAGTGACTGGAAAGTACAAAGATTTTGGAATTGAAATGGAGAAAAAATGCGAAAGCTGGTCTGGTACTTATACTTCAGAGAGACACTGGCATCGCAAGGGACGGATAACCTATCCTAGTATGACAAATTTGCTTGACAGAAACTACTGGAATGCACAAACCTCGCAATGGCTCTGCAGAATTTTTATCATTGGTATGCCTAAAAAGTATTCTATTCATAGACCATCTTGTTGGTGCAGCTACCGAGATGCTCAATCTTCACCTCTACAACATCACCATTCTCGAGCCACTTGGGCTCCGTCATTCCCATCGCCACACCAGCCGGTGTGCCCGTCATGATTACTGTGCCTCTTTCTAACGTGGAGCCTTGACTCAAAAAGCTTACAATCGCCCGTACATTGAACAAAAGATCATCCGTGCTCGTATCCTGACGAAGTTCTCCGTTGACAAATGTCTGCAATCTCAAATTATCAGCGGCCCCAACTACTGATGGCGCGACCAGCATTGGGCCAATGGGAGCGAATTTGTCAAATCCCTTTGCAAAGCACCACTGTGGTACACCTCCAGCGTACGCGGGGTCTTTCTGCCACGTCCTTGCGGAGATATCGTTAGAAGGCGTGAAGCCTGCAACATATTCGAGTGCATTTTCAGGCGTGATGTTCTTCCCAGTTTTGCCAATCACCACTGCCTTTGAATATTTAGTAGAGATCGCCTAGATTGGAAATTGTTACTGACTAGTTCTCCTTCGTAGTCCAAATTCTTTCCCTGAGCAATCTTGGGAATAGGAACATCTTCGTCATATTTTGCTAGACATGGTGAAGATTTGATGAACAGAGAAGGGAATGGCGGAGGTTTCCGACCTCCCTCCGCAACTGGTAACTTGTCAACTTTTAGTCTTTCAACATTCAGATACACTTGATTACTTACTGTGCTTCATGTAATTGAGACCAATGCATTTGATGATTGGGACATCTGTTGGCTTGAGAACTTCGAGGATGCTCTGCACTTGTACTTTCTCCCCTGGTGCTGACAGGGCGAACGGATCTGATCCTTCGAGCTTCAGAGCAAAGAGGGTTTGACTGGCCAACGACTTGATGAGATCTTCCGCATGCTCAACACATGGCTCCCCAAAAGAAGTAACACCCTTTGTGTCGACAAATCTGATCAATCGAGCCCAAGCCATTTGAGCATGCAGAGAAGTCTTGAATGAACTTCAAAATAATATATTGAATCGAAACAGATATTCCTTGATTTCAGGAGATCTCTGTGAAGAAGAACATGTACGAATGAGTACTTATAGCGTGATATGAAATGTAAATAGCCAGATAAATTTATATCCTCGGAACAGATCCGAAACTTTCCGGAGAAAGTATGATCTGAAGAACATACAGGACCGCTGAATCCACCCTTGTCTTCGGATGTGGAATAAGATCAATATGGTTCCGATGTTGCAAGGGCTCGTCCGGACATTGAAGTCAAGGCTCGCGAATCATGAAAGGGGCTCAGCTGCTGACTCGCTAGTGCACTCGCTTGAAGTCCACCTCGGTACGAGACACTAATTCGTCCAACTCCTCCCCACGCCATGCTCTTGCTTCCGCGGCCCACATACTCCATGTCCAATTCCATGAAGATGCTTTCCCTTCCGACGTGATTGATGCGCAGGCGACCAGGTCACCAGCGTTATGGATACTCCAAAGCAAAAGCGACACAAGATTGACGTTGCCTGTGACTTGTGCCGGGCTCGCAAAGTCAAGTGTGACGGAACCCGACCAGGTCAGTTGAAGCGCTGATGTCGCAAGCTCGGCGGAGGACATACGTGGTAGTAGAGCTAACAGAACTCTCGTCCAGTTTGTGCAGCATGTCTGCGTCGCAACGCTCAATGTAATTATACTGACGATGGCAATTTCAGACAGCATCTTCCAGGTCGTTCATCTTTGCCAGCCAATACGTTTTCAAACCCTAGTCCTCCATTAGGAACGAACGGAATATCTTTTGATGCCTCATCCTCAAGAAATCGTCAGATTTCTTCACCCACCGTGCCAAGAGCCCAATCCTCTTTCTCAGCTCAACTTACTACCAGTCCAGGTAGAGTCAGAGCCTCTGGGGATCGCCGTGAGCTCTACTCATCTTCTTTTCCGCCGATCAATCTCAATCATCCGACGGACGAAACTGCAAGTGTCGAAAATGTCAGTTCACGGCACGGTCCATATAAGTCAACTGGTATGCATTCTCCAGGCGGCAGTGGAATTCCCACTGGGTACAGTGTAAATTCCATGACTGGTCCGATCGAATCAGCAAGCCCTAGTTTCTTTGGTAATAGCTGTGCTAGCTCTTTCATGCAGCAGTTAAAATCAGCTGTAAATACACAAGTCCAGGTCCCGCGCGCTGTAGAACAGCCATTGCAGACTCATCCTGTGAGAACATCACTGTATCAGCCGACAGGTAAAAATGCACGTACGAGGCTGGACTATACACTTCCTCCTCGGAGGGTAGCGGATAGTTTGATGAAGACATACTGGGAGCTGATACACCCTCTGTATCCTTTCCTTGATGAGAATTTGATGCACAAAGCTTACTCTTCGATCTGGCTCGGAGACTCTCCGGATCCGGAAGACCCCATTTTGATAGCCACTCTTAACATCATCTTTGCTTCCGCATGCCAACTTGCGGAGAGTTCAGACTGTGCAGAGAGGGCTGCTTCAGCTGCAACTTTCTTCACTCGAGCCCAAGACTTGCTGCACCATGACTTATGGACTGTTGGCTCGATCCAGACTGTACAGTGTCTCCTTATCATGGGTCAATACTTACAGAGTACAAGTAATGCTCATCAATGCTGGATGGTCATAGGTCATGCAGTTCGTGTAGCACAAGGCTTAGGTCTACATTTGCCGCAGTCCAACGCCTACGAGAATCAATCAATTCAGGACAGTGAGCTTACCCGTCGGGTTTGGCACGGCTGTATATTAATGGATAGGTACGTCTCATACCCACAGAACTTATTGCAAGCTCATGATTCGAATCAGAATATTGTCCATGACTTTCGGCCGCCCTGCAATGATTTCGAGGGTTGTCGCAAGAGCTGTTCCTTTACCACAGATGTCCCCTCACCACCTCAATTCGCCAATGCCAGCACCACATCTAGAAAGCTCTGACACCATCGCCTCACCACTGACATTCTATATCAAAACTCTCCAACTGTACGACATTATATCTGAAACGCTCTCAAGCACTCTCTATGCAGTTTCCGGATCCGATAAGACCTCCGGAGGAGAGAGTGGAACGAACAATATCGACTCCGCCGAGATCGTAACAGTATTGAAGATGGATCATGATCTAATGGTTTGCGGTCGTAGCTTGCCGTCGTATCTGCGAATATCTTCATTAGATTCCTTTACATCTCCGATGTATCAACGCCAGGCTGTTGTCTTCAGAGCCAGGTAAGAGCTGATATGCTCGAATCGGGGTCATCAATGAACTGACTATCTCTCAAGATTTCTTCATGCGCGTATACTCATTCTTCGCCCGATACTTTCCCGCTTTTGCCTACCCCAGTCCCGGCCTCTCTACGCTGGCACAATCTTAGATGAAAGCGTTGGCGAACGTATGAGTTTCCAATGCTCGGCCCTTTGTCTCACAGCAGCACACGATCTGATCGGACATATTAACACTCACTTCCGCCCAAGAGGTGAAATAGGAATGCTGCCTGCGTGGTGGTATTGCATCTTCTGTAAGTATCGACCTTTTGTGCGTAGGAACACCCTACTAATGCTAGAAATCAGATATCTACACAGCCTCCACCATCCTTCTCACGTCCCGGTTGAGACCCGCTCTGGAACCAAAGCAGTCCTATCTACTCAATCGCCGAGTCTTGGTCCTCAGCTATCGAGATGCTGAAGGCACTTTGCTGCCACGGGGAGCTAGCCGAACGGTGTGTGGCAGCGCTGGAAATTTTATCTGCGACTATCTCAGCGGCTACGGTTTCGGGTATCAACGGACAAGCTTGTGATACAGACAGGGCTGAAGTTCGAAGACCAGGGGAGCAGGGTAGTTTGTCAAGCGGAATCCCAAATGGCGTGGGACACGAAGGGTTTCCCAATGTCGTTTTCGATTTTGAGGACATGTCGTGGTTGAATAACATCCCTTAGAACTACCCAAGCATTGAGCCATAATATACATGTACTCAAAATGAATAATTTCCGACCGCGGCAAGGAAAGCAAGAGACTACATACAACTAAGCGAGACTCTGTATTGTTCGACCCTCAGGATCAAGCTAGAAGGCTAATTCTGTCTGTTTTTGTATTCACTACACATACATCTGAGACCCTACGTACCCAAAACCCTACAAGCCTTTCCACCAAGTCGTCTTTGCAATGTCGAAGCTTGCCGACAAGATCTGTCCACTAGCCGCACTTGTATTCGAGACGAGAACATCGTACGTACCCTCCTCAGAAACCCACTCATTCCTCTCCTCATCCCAGAAACTCGTCGCGTATTTGGTCTCAACTTCAACGATACCCGTCTCCTTGTCCCCGGGCTGAAGATACAATTTCGTGAAGCCTTTCAACTCCTTCTTCGGCCTTCCGATCGATGGATTACGTTGTGAAACATAGACCTGCACAACTTCCGCACCTGCGACTGACCCTGTGTTCTCCACCGCAACAGAAACTTTGATTCTGCCTAGGTCCATATTGCGCACGACTTCCAAGTCGGAGAATGAGAAAGTCGTATAACTCAGCCCATGGCCGAAAGGGAAGAGCACTTCGCGCTTGACCGATTCATAGTATCTATACCCGACGTAGACGTCTTCGCCGTACAGCGTACGTCCTCGCTCACTCTTGAAGCTGAGATATGTTGGGTTGTCTTCGAGGATTTTGGGGAATGAGAGGCAGGTCTTTGCACTTGGGTTCACGTCGCCGAAGACGACATCCGCAATTGCGTATCCGGCTTCATTTCCACCGTACCAAGCCCATACCACAGCGGGGACTTCATCTATCCATGGCATAGCGACCGGTGTACCAGCTTGTAAGATGACGGCCGTATTATTGTTAGCACGCGTCACCCGGGATATCATCGCGTCAAGGTGCCCTGGGAGGGACATGTGTTGTCGGTCACTGCCCTCGGTTTCCCAATCGGCCTAAACACGGGATCGTGTTAGCTTCTTAAATCGAGGAGAAACATTAGAACAAGATACTGGGGACTCACATTCAGACCAGCACAAATGATTACTTGATCAGCTCCTTGTGCCAACTTCACAGCTGACTCCATTTCGACCTCTGGATCGATGACAAAAGCACCACCAATGCGAAAACCTCCCCCACCAAATCGAACTACGCCGCCAGATCCGAGTGTGTTGGTCGGTGCGCTGGAGTATTCGACTTTGATGTGATAGGTTTGTCCTTGTTTGACTGATACAACGCCTTTCTCTTCGACCGTCCCGCAGCCGAAGAATGCAGTGCCCTGGCGCTGCTTCGTAGAATTGTCTATCACCAACTTCCCGTCCACAAACAGCTGCCCTTGACCGTATACACAAAGTCCGAGCTCATATTCTCCGCTAACTTCGGGAGTGAAGTAACCCTCGATGTCGGCATACCAGAGACCACTCGTGTTCGTAGGTACTTTGTAATCCATCAACATGGCATCGGTCTTTGTGAGGACTTTTCGGTCGACACGGTGGCGCTCGGATGCACCAGGAGGCTCATTGAAAACGTTGAAACTCATTCCATCTTCGCCTTCAGCAGTCTTGACTTGCAATCCAAGAATGGGAAGTTCTTTGTGAGAATATGCCCCAACCGTAAAGGCAACTTTGGTGCCTAGTGCTTCTTGTATCCCCTCATACGGTGTACTGGCATTGTAAGAAGGTAGTGACGCGGACCCACCACCACAAATGGTTGCAATTCTTGCATTCGGTCCAATCACGACTGTCTTTTCCAGCCTGTCAGTTCTCATTTCTGAATTATAGTCATCAACACTCACAGATTTGGTCTTCGAGAACGGCAAGGTTTGGTTCTCATTCTTCAACAGCACGATTGAGCTGGCAGCTAGTTCTCTCAGCAGCGCTCGGCTTTCTGGGCTATCAATTTCCAGTTCTGGTGCGTTTTCGGGAATTGCCGATGCTGCGCAGCTGTTGACAAGCTTCAGCATTTCCCTTACGCGTTCATCGATGACATGCTTTCCGACTTTGTTTGTGGTGATAGCATGGCCCAGCGAGTTCCCCCGGAACCGTGAAGGTCCAGGCATCTCCAAATCCAACCCCGCGTGGATGGCTGTTGAAGTGGAGTACGTGCCGAACCTAGAAGATTAGCACATGAATCAAGAAGCTCGTGGGAAACCCACCAGTCACTCATAATAAGCCCTGTCCATCCCCATTCCGTCCTCAAAACATCCGTCAATAGCTCCTTACTTTCGCTTACATGGAGGCCATTAATTTTGTTGTATGAGGACATCATTGCACCGGGCTTACCACCCTTGATCGCAAGCATGAAAGGGAGTAAATATATCTCCCTAAGAGCCCGTTGTGTGATCCTCACATCGACACGATTTCGCTCATGCTCTTGGTCATTACATACAAAATGCTTGAGACAAGCAATTACACCATTAGCCTGGATACCCTCGATCAACGATGCTGCAGCGAGTCCACTCAAAACGGGATCTTCTGATATCGATTCAAATCCACGTCCGCCCAGAGGTCCACGCTGTATATTGATTGTTGGTCCAAGAACAACGTGTACACCTTTCGCAACAGCTTCATTGCCCATCAATTGTCCAGCTCGGACAAGCAAGCCACGGTCCCAGGTTGCACCCAATGCCGTACCACACGGAAGAACCTCCTTGGTCAGCTCTCATCTTTCTATACGAGCTGGAGAACTTACTGCTCCCCGTGTTCCAGCAAAGAAGGTCTGTCCTCTGACTCCATTTGGGCCATCTGAGAGTCGAAGTCCTGGGATGCCGTGCTTGGGTAATGACTTTGTGTGCCAAAAGTCTCCGCCTGTGGGCTGTTAGTCAAAATTTCCAATTCAACAAAGCATCCAAGCAGAAGATTAGAAGCGGATTTTACCTGATAAAAGATCGATCTTCTCCTTCGGTGACAAGTTCGAGAGAACTCTCTCGACGTCTAAAGCGGCCATAATGTGGGCTACTTCCAGGAAATGAGTTCAAACAAAGGGAGAAATTATGAGTTTATTCTCTTTCTTAAACTATCAAATTTCTTCAAAAGTATGTTGAAAAAAATTGCATCTGTAATCCCCAAGAGCGCCAGGTTTCACGATAGACCAGATTTACAAAGACAGCGTAGAAATCGACTTACCAGAGCGACTGGGGAAGGATCGCGGGGAGAGCATCGGAAGAACGTGGAGAAAAGACTCCACATCATCACCCACCTTTGAAACACATTACTGAAAGACATCCTCTCTCAAATCACGGGTTTTCTTCGGTGATCTTCATGTCGTCGGAAGACCAGCGGCTCGATCGATTTTTGCTTGCGGGGACATGTCAAAGACGGTACTCGGAAGACAAACAAATAAATGCCAATGCTCGGAATGCTCGTTTGCTTATTGTGGCCTTTCAGTTTCAGGAAAACGTGGCTTCGGAATGGAACAAGGGTATGATTCTTAAAATTCGGAAGCCTACAGTAGTCTGACCCCCTTAGCTGAACACGAGTCAGGTCTCAACCATCCCAGCTTCCGACGAAACCCCTGCTTTAGCATGCCTTGCAGGTTGCAAAAATCTATGGATTGATTGGAGATCCAGCCAAAGGAGCTCCGCACTCCATCCCCGGACTCCAGACTTTTACTTCACCCAGGGGAGTACTTAATGGAAAGGATCGACTACCTGTTCCAGAATCCGAAGCAAGAAAGGGTTTGAAGCATACCATCTCTTCGCCCTCAACTTCGAATCATCATCTCCAAGACGACATCTCGGACTCGACATCGACTCAGCAGCAATGGGTAGTGCTAAGAATATGCCGGAGACACATGTCGAGGACGCGAGTCCTCATGTCCTCCCGCCTGACGTAAACAACGAGATGTCGATGAGCATATGGGACACCATCAAGGCAAATCCCAAAACGATCGGCTGGTGCTGTACTCTGGCTTCAGGTCCTATGGTGTATGGCTTCGACCTGATCATCGTCAGTCAGGTTGTAGCCATGCCCGCCTTTCAGTATGTTTCCCCTATTTGCAGTCTGCCAAGTCGTGTGACCTTGTCTAGGACAACGAAGCGAAAACTTACTGACTGGTTAACCTTCCAGGAGGAGTTTTGGAACTCTCGTCGGCGCAAAATACATCATCCCTTCGATGTGGCTCGCCCTTTGGAACTCCATGATTCAAGTCGGTGCCATGGCTGGAGCTCTCGTCTCTGGTGGTATCTCGGATCGCTTCGGTAGAAGGACTACATTTGTGTTTGGTGCTATTGTAACAGCTATTGGTGAGCCCAATCAATTGAGACAACCAACTGAGTCATGACTAATGGTGAATTCTAGCGACTGCCGTTATTTACTTCTCCGACTACCCTGCCAATCGAGAAAGCAGGCGCGTGATGTTCCTTATGGGCAAGATTATCGCGGGACTTGCTTTCGGACTGATCACCCCCGCATATCTGACCATCATATCTGAGATTGCACCTTCCCGGCTGCGAGGGCCTTTAGTTTCTTGCTTCACGTTCTTCACAGTATGAACAGTCACGATACAACCTTTTGGTATCGATATACTGACTATAGAGATCAGGTCACAGCCCAGCTGGTCGGCGTTGGACTTGTTCGCTCCCAAGTCAAAAATGTTCACCCATCAGCATACCACGTAAGTGTTCTTCCTATCCCATCTTGCATCACACAAAGTCTAATCCGAGAAACAGAGAGTTTTTGCCAGTCAATGGGCTCTCGCAGGCATCGCAGTCATTGCCGGTATCTGCATCCCGGAAAGTCCAATCTATCTCATCAAGCGAAACTCCATGGACAAAGCCTTGAAATCCTACAAACGCCTCTATACACACGAGGACCCAGAAGCACGAGTCGAGGCATTGCAGACCGTGGTGGAACATGAGTTGATGGCCGAGAAGAACCAAGATTCCGTCTCCTATGTCCAGTGCTTCAAAGGAACCAATCTACGCCGAACACGTATCGTTATCTTCGCCAATGTTGCCCAGCAGTTGGTAGGAATCACATTTATCATCAACATGACTTACTTCCTGCAACTTGGAGGCATGGATGCTGCCCTCGCCGTCAACATGAACTTGATCAAACTTGCTATTGGGATTGTCTTCCTGTTCGGGACGTTCTGGACCATGACCTGGTTCGGACGCAGGACACTCATGCTAGTCGGTTCGGCTGTCGCAGCTGTCTTCTGGATTGCTGTCGGCATTGCTGGCTTCTTCTCTAGTCCAGAAGCTCTTCTGTAAGCACTCATTGATCCTCCCATTCTCGTAATAGGATAGAAGGGATGGAGAAGCAAAGCTAATATGCTCAACCCTTAGATTCATTGGAATTGGCATGATCATCGTCTACGAATCGTACGCCCTATCCGTAGGGGCTGTCTATCCCGTCATAGCCTCAGAAGCATCTTCAGTACGCCTACGTGCTGTCTCAAACAGCATAGGCTTTGTCAGCCAATTCTTCGCCTCGTGGCTGTTTGGCTTCACGGTACCATACATGTTCGGCGCCGACACTGGTAACCTCGGCGGAAAGTGCGGCTTCATCTTCGCTGGGCTGAGTATCATCTGCGGTGTTATCTCCTGGGTCGATGTCCCAGAGACTAAGAATCGCACGTATGCTGAGCTGGATGAGATGTATGAGATGAATTTACCGACGAGGCAATTCAAGGACTTCGTGTGTACTGGTATTCAAGTGCCGTATATTAAGTCTGAGGATGCTTAGCTCGGTTCACAAGGTAGAAGCACGGTGCCACAGTAGCTATTCGAGCTATACTATGTGTTCTTATATAGATTTTCGATGAATAAGAGGTTCAGACCTCATTTGGTTGCGAGAGCGTAGCGCACAGTTCGCTCGTTTCCATAACGTCCCACCCCACCATTCCGGCCACCCCCCCATTCCGGCCACCTTTTACACCAAAAAGTGCGATTTTTAGGTACTAATATCTCTACAACGAATTAATAATAATATATAAATATTTTATATTTACATTTATTAGCTTCTATAGACTAAGCTCCTAAAAGGAAGTATAATTTGAATCATGTAATATTACGTAATATCAAATTCGATTTTTTACATACAAAAAACGACAAAAATCACTTACTAATAACGTGATAAACAATGAATATAATTATTTAAAAC